>Ga0207646_10004131_pt1 | contig 15945 bp, 13 predicted proteins | sample KBSK5502metaG_FD_184343 | JGI IMG/M metagenome (GOLD analysis project Ga0207646, IMG submission 184343) | Corn, switchgrass and miscanthus rhizosphere microbial communities from Kellogg Biological Station, Michigan, USA - KBS K5-50-2 metaG... | ecosystem: Host-associated > Plants > Roots >... | reverse complement strand
AAAACAACTAAGGGCGTGGGGGGACCGGCCAAAAAGCCATCAAGGAGGCCGCCGCGAAGCGCAAGCCCGCGCGCGGCTTGGCCGGTGGGCCCGACGCTAAGGAAAGGAGAATCGTATGACAACAAAAGTAAAAAAGCTCAAAGCATTGCTAGGGTTGACCGGAACGTCGGATCCCGTTCTGCTGAAGCAGCTCAACGCTGCGCACGATGGCATGAACGGCAATTCGGCGTTCTCGGCTCCACCGGTCGATATGCCGACCTTCAAGGCCGGTATCGACAAGTTCACTATTCTGGTTACGGACGCCGAGGATGGCGGCAAGAAAGCCATTGCGGCGAAAAAGAAGCAACGTGACGAGATGATCAAGCAGTACACGTTGCTGGGGCACTACGTTGAGGCGGTCTCGAACGATGATCCGGCGGTGTTCCATACCAGCGGATTCATCCTGGCTCCCATGACACGTGCTGCTCCGCAGCCATTGGACGCGGCGTCCTTTGAATGGATCGATCGTGGTCCGCTCACGGGACAAGTCGTCGTCAAGCCCAGGAACCTTCCGAAGGCCCTCAGCTTCGACATGCGTTACGGCGTCGAAGTGAATGGGGCGCCGCCGGCGACCTGGACGACCGTCACAATCCCCGGCTCAAAGAAATGGACCATCACCAATCTGACGCCGGGCGCGAACTATGCCTTCCAGATTCGCGCGTTGGGACGGCTCGGTTACACCGACTGGAGTGCTTCAACCAACTTCATCTGCGGCTAGTTTTCCCGGATGAAACGAATCGGCCCCGGACTCTGACTCGGGGCCGATTCCCTTAGAATTTCAAGTCTGGATTAAGAGAATAGCTGCGAGATTCGAGCAGGATCCGCATTCACGAACTGTCTTCCAAGTCGCCACAATTTGCTGTCGCTGCGCAAGCGGAGATAAATTGCGCGGGCCACGCTTAGCGTGCGCTGGGAAGACAAATCCCAACGGATTCGGTTGGACAAAGTTTCCATATCTGCAGCAATAGAGGATGAAGGGCGCAAGCGATCTAACCACCTCTCCGTGTGCTCGACCGCGACGAGAAAGTCGCTTTTATTTCCGTTACATTTAAGGTCGGCAACAACCAGGTTCGATAACCCGTTCTCCTGATAGCGCGACCAGGGAATGAAGTGATCGACGTGGCTTTCCTTCGGTTCGCGAATCCGACCCTCACAATAGAAGCACCTCCTTTCCTGGATCTCCCAAAGCGGAGTGCGCGCGACAGAAAGATCAAGGCGCTCAACACCGAACAAGAAGTGTTCCAGGCGAGAATCTTCCTGCTGATTCAGCGCCGCGACCATCCCGGCCCAGCGCCGCTGAATCAACGGCCGCAATAACCCATTCAGTCGCACGAAGAATTCACCAACGCGCGGCTTCAGTAGAATTCTGTTATCGAATTCACCGAGACCTCTCTGGTAGCGAATAACGTCACGAAATGGGATGTTCTGATCCCAGTTGATCTGGCAGATGAACGAATCGACAGAGGTAGCTTCAGCCTCCTCGACGGTTTTCTTCGAACATGGCGGCAGGCATAGGATGCGCGAGCCGCCAGACCATCTGAATCGGGCGTTCTTGCTGAAACTGGACGAGCGATGCTGGTCCAAGGAACGTGAACGGTGCAGTTCTTCCGTCCACCCTTTTACTGCTCCTGGCAAAGATCAGAATCGTGTAACCGCGTTCGTCGAACCTTATTAGGTTCTGTCCTGTATCGCTTGCCTGTGTCGTGTTTGACGGGGATTCCCAATGTAAAAGTTCTCGGCTGATGGGGTAGTCGGCGTACATCGTACTCGGGGAGAATTCGCGTTCGGTCTTTTGGAATGTGACTAGAACAGCGTATGCCTTGAGTTCGGGAGAATGGAGCAGTCCTACGCCAGTCTGTCCAGCGGTTTCAAACGTCGCCATGGTCAGACCCGCTTTGATATCGTTGTTCCCGTACTGCGCATGCAGTTCGAGAGGACAAGGAAAAGGCAGGTTCACGGAATGTCCGCCGATGCGAGACTCTCCGTCTGCCCAATCTAAAACTTGTTCCATGTCCGACAGGAACGCCGGATTTCGGGAAAGTGTTTGGAAGGATTCTTTTGGTGTGGCGAATCCCAGTTCCTTACCTGGCTTTCCCCAGAACCGATAATGAATCGGCACGCTGGATTGTTCGGCCAGTCGAACAGCCTTGTCCACATTTCCGCTGCGAAGCTCGGATGTTACGATCCGCAGACGCTCCAATTCGCGGGGACCGTTCATCTGGGCGGCGCGAACCAGAGCGGGGCGAAGTTTCTTATGATCCGCATCGGCTGGCGTCACGGCGAGTTGAGCTCGTGCTCGCCAACCGGTCCAGGAGTCCTTGGCTAGTAAGGTAACCGGATCATATTCGTGATACCGAACGAAATTACCGAAAGTCAGTGGCTGTTTCGATTCCTCCTCAAAGGTCTGCAGTCTTTCGGGGACTTGCTGCGCGAGATTCCGCAGATTTTCCCGGACATTTGCGAGTACGTGATCTCGGGCTACCCGGTCCATCTGGATGGAGCATCCTGGTGGCAAATGCGGAAACTCCATTTCGACTTCGCGTTCTATGTTGAAACGCACCTTCGGTAGCAACGCCTTGAATTTCAGATCGAGCCGATAACGGCGATGGACCTGGCCCACCAGATCCAATACCGTCACGCAGTCCTTATCTGGTGAACGCCGGAGGCCGCGGCCCAACTGCTGGAGAAAGACGGTGAGACTTTCTGTCGGTCTGAGAAAAAGGACGGCGTTGACGTCAGGCACATCGAGCCCTTCGCTCAGGACATCACGCGTGAACAGAAAGGTGAGGCGACCAGAACGGAGGTCATCTAGCAAATCAGAACGGGTCGCCGGATCAGTCTCGCCCACCAACACGGCCGATGCAATTCCGCGAGCATTGAACCGGTCCGCCATAACGTGTGCGTGCAAAACGCTCACACAGAATCCGATGCCGCGAACGCGTGAGAGGTTCGGTTCGAGTCGCTCCAACGCTGCGATTACGGCTTCGATACGTGCGTTCGCGAGTACATCGGCCGCTGTGTATACGTTCCCTAGTGCTTGAACGTCATAGCGTCCGTTCTTCCAGAACCTATCGTGGGCCGTTGAAATTGGGTCGGCCACAGCAAAGTAGTGGAATGGACAGAGAAGCTTTTCTTCCAACGCCTCCGGCAGGCGTATTTCTGCGGCGAAACGATTGCCGAAATCTGCGGCAACGCTCCGGCCATCCATGCGTTCGGGAGTCGCCGTAAGTCCGAGAAGGATAGTTGGGGCGAACTCATCGAAAATGCTTCGGTAACTGGCCGCTGGGCCGTGATGAACTTCGTCGATGACGACGAAATCGTAAAAACTGCTGCCCACTTGCTCCCACAACCGGCGATTTTGGAGCATATCGACGGAACAAAACAGGTGATCCAATCGCGTGGCGATATGAGGGCCAACGAGCAGCTCTCCAAAATCGGTCGACCTAAGCACCTGGCGAAAGGTCAAACATGCCTGCTCGAGAATCTCACGCCGGTGGGCGACGAATAGCAGCGTCGCAATCCGTTTTTTCGATTCATAGAATCGTTTGAAGTCGAAGGCGGCGACAACTGTTTTCCCGGTACCCGTTGCGGCGACCACGAGGTTCCGCCATTGTCCATGGACCCGTCGCTCGGCCTCGAGAGCGTCGAGTATGCGCTCCTGGAAGGCATGCGGCCGGATATCAAAGAACGCTACTGGGATTTCAGAATTACTGCGCGCATGTCGAATGGCTTCCCGAAGCAGCTGCGGTTCAGCCGGATTGAACGGCATGAATTCGCGGCTATTCCAATACGTCTCGAATTCCGCGACAAACTTCTCCAGGATATGCGGCAAGTCCTGTGCGGTGATTTTCAGGTTCCACTCCAGCCCGCTGGTCATCGCCGCATGAGACATGTTTGCTGAACCGATATAGGCCGTCGAATAACCGGTGTTCCGGTGAAAGTGGTACGCCTTCGCGTGCAGCCGGGTTCTGTCCGTATCGTATGAAATCCTGACCTTCACATTCGGCAGCGCAGCCAGACACTCGATGGCTTCAGGATCCGAAGCTCCCATATATGAGGTTGTGATGACCCGTACCGGGACGCCCCTGCCGGACATTTCTTCGAACCCCGGGATCAACAAACGAAGACCTGACCACTTGATAAAGGAAACCAACACATCTGCAGCGTCCGCCGACCTCATTTCCTGCAATAGTTCGTGTACCAGCATTGGATCGGACGGTGACCCAGTGAATAAGCTGCTCTCCGAAAGCGACGTTTCGGGGCGAGGCATTCCCGGCTGCAGGTACCGAGTGGGAGTGATCTCCAACAGAAGAGGTTTTTCCCTGTGTAACAGGCAGTGGTCCGACAAGAATTCAGCGCCGGCGGCAGCAGCGAGCCGCTCGATCACCGCATTACACAGTTGTAGCCGAGTCTCGGAATCTGTTTCGAGGCGAAGAGCTTTTTCTACCAGTTTCGCCACGAACGCGGCATAACGTGTAGGCTCTTCCTCGGACTCAATCTTCGCGAAGACCGAGCGTAATTCGGGCCGGCTCTCGAGAAGGTGCTGCAGATTCTTAGACAGAAGCGATTCGTACAACCCGGCTGCCAGATCGCCCATTTAGTCCGCCTCGAATCCTTGGCAGTTGAACTTCAACGTGCGTGCTTCGATCACATCATCCATCGGCAGGTGCGCCGTTTCGTCGGTATCCATACAGCCAGTGAGCCGTGCTCGATCCGATATTCCGGACGGAATGGAGCACACCCGAAGGGATCGATAACTCTTCGCCAGGTTGCGGATGATAGATCTTTCCGCCGATTTCGAATTCTACATTGCCATCGACAACCATCACGACCTCGTCGGTTGCGTGAACAAAATTTTCCCAACGTTGACCGGGTGGGTCGCTCCAGAGGCCGCAACTGAAACCGCGTTTGGCCCAACTTGTCTCCACGGTCTTCTGATTCATAGCTTCAATTATTTACCGGCTTGTTGCATTTGTTAACGGGCAGCTGTGTTATTCCCTTTACGGCTTAAGGACGAAATCGCGAAAAAACTCGTCCAATTTAACGGCGCTCGATTCTCGAGAAACTGGAAGGGTCTCGGCCTCGGATTTATAACGATCCAATTCCGATCGGATGCTGTTCGCTTTACCTCATCGAGTGCGACGGACTGTGCCTCAGCCGTCACGCTCTTTTGCTGCAGCAGATCTGCGATCCATTCTTTTTCCCCTGCTGTAATCCAGGACGGCATCGTTAGCTTTTCGAATTCCGTTGGCGGCTGGGTAGCCGTATGCCGGCAAGGTTCCGGCCTGTTAATCGAACTTTCACGGCGACATCGAGCGGACCGGGGTAGAGCCGGCGGATCATTTCGGCTGTGAACTTGTCGCTGAACAATTGGACGACTTTGCGAACGCTGGCAGCACTTCGTACGGTCTGGGCTTTGAACGTGCCCTCCTTGCTTCCCACCTTGATCCTGATCGTTGGATTCTTGCGGATATTCCGGTACCAGTGGGTCTGAGAACCGTGAACCGGCAGTAGCCAGAGGACGTCATTGGCATGCACAAACCAGACGGGCAGTGTGATGGTCCGCCCGCTGGCGCGCCCGATCACGCTGATTTTGATCTGGCGGCTCTTCTCGAGCGCGCGGGCAAGCAAATCCTTAGACATGTCTTGTTCCAGGTTCAATTGTCATTTGTCGGTTTTGTACAAATCAAAAAATTAACTTCAGCGCCAACTGGATCTGCCGTGAGGTCGTTGCCGTGCTCGTGAGACGCGTGTTTGCGGGCACAATCTGACCTTGCGCGTTAAACGGTGTAAAGGGCTGGCCGCCGTTGGTGAAGTTCGTATGATTGAACAGGTTGAACGTTTCCACACGGAACTGGGCCTTCAGTTTTTCGCCCAGGACATTGTTGTTCTTGAACAGGGAGAAATCGAAGTCGTTTTGGTTTGGGGCGCGGAACGTGTTCCGACCGAGGTTGCCAAGGGTGCCAGGTGCCGGGAAAGAGAAGCACTCCACACGTATGTAGTTATCCGGGTTGTTGGCATTGACTGCGCCGGTGGTACATCCGGGTCCGCCGTTGGGATTGAAATCCGGTCTTTGTCCCCCGCCGTTCCGGCCAACCTGATTCGATCCCGTTCCCGCCACATCATTCGGGACGCGAATGCTGAACGGCCGGCCGTTTTGCAGTGAGAAGATTCCCGTCAACTCCCAACCGCCCAGCAGGAAACGAGGCACGACGCTGTTGAATTTCGGGCTGGGAACATCCCAGACAAAATTGATGCCCAGGTGCTGCGGAATGTTGAAATCGGAAAGACCCTTTTGAAGATGGTTGTCAAACCACCATGGGTTGTCCATCTGGCCGGCAATTTCGACGTTGCTGTACTCGATGCCGCCGTTGTCGATGCTTTTGGACCAGCCATAAACAGCTTGCAACGAAAAGTTACGGTTCAATCGCTGGACAAGGTTCAATTGCAACCCGTGGTACATCGAATAGCCATCCCAGCGAGTGGTTTGAATCTGCGAGTAATTAGGATTGATGCGTTGTACGACTTTCGGAAACACGTAGTGTCCGTCGGCAGACCTTGTGACCAGTTGCGGCGGCACCATGTCGCCGTCATCCGAACCATCCGGAAGATGAACGCCCTTGGCTCCGACGTATGCCGCCGTGATGGCCAGACTGTTTGTGAGCTGGCGCTGAATGTTCAGGTTCCATTGCATCTTGTAGGCGCGCGGCGGGTCGGGCTGGACCCAGTAACCGCGGACGGCGGTCGGTCCAAGCAATGGGAATGCACCGTTCGGGAAACTCGATGCAGGAGGATTCACGAGATTTCCCGAAAGGAAGAACGGCGCGGATCGCAAGGCGCGCAGGTGGAAGAGGTTCACGAGTATCGGCACATCGAACAATCCGAACCCCGATCGGATCGAGGTCTTGCCGTCGCCTTTTGGATCCCACGCGAAGCCGACGCGCGGAGAAAAGTTCGCGAGCGTGGGATTCTTGTACCAGCCATTGCCGATGCGCGGTTGTGCGGCATCCATCGACGGAAGTATTGCGACCTGGTTGTGAACTTCCTTGACCGTCGTTGTCGGCTCGTAGCGGACGCCGAGATTCAGCGTCAAATTCGAGCGCATTCTGAACTCGTCCTGGATATATGTGCCGAAAATCTTCTCCCGGAATCCACGATAAAGATTCGTTCCCGGGTAGTCCGCGGAGAATTGCTGGGCATTGATGCCTTGCAGAAAGTCCGAAATCTGACTGAATTGCCAGACGCCGTTCGGAGAGCTTGGCGAATACGGGTTGTGACGGATCGCTTCAAGACTGAACCCGGCACGGACGTTGTGCCGGCCCTTGAGCCATCCCAGGTCATCGCTGACCTGCGGTGACGTGTACCAGTAGCTGTCGCCTGCGCTCGCTCCAAAGCCGGAAGCGCTATTCAGTCCGCTGACGGTAAAGCTTCCAAAAGTCCTGCCGGGAACCCATCCCAGTGACAGATCGGTCATGATCGGACTGGCCGGACTGTAATCCTGGCCGCTGATCTCGACCGAGCGGTTCACTCCTGCGCGAACGGTATTCAAAAGCGTGGGCGTGAACGAATGTTGCAGAGTCACGATGACCCGATTGTTTCGTGTGTGAGTGCCCGTGAGCTTCAGTACAAAAGCATCGGGTGTCAACCTCGTCGCACGATCGAAGGTATAGCTTCCGGACAGGCTGGTGTTTGCGCTGAGTTGATAATCCATTCTGCCGGTGAAGTAGTCTTCGTTGCCGTCCTGTCCTCCGCCCTTTAAAAATTGTCCGGAATCTCCTTGGACGGGCCCGTTGGGTTGAGGCCACAGGGGCAAATACGGCTTCAGACCGGGACTGATGGTGATTTGTCTTGTGGTGGTGCAAGCCGGGGGATTCGCACAGATCAGACCCTGGCGTGCGTTGTCAGACAACGTCTGCGAAACGATCGACCGGCTGAGGAACTGCCGCAGTCCTTCATAGTTTCCGAAGAAGAACAATTTATCCCGCCTGACAGGCCCTCCGAGAGATCCTCCAAATTGATTTCGCCGGAAAGGAGGGACCTTTGCCAGATCAAAGAAATTTCTCGCGTCCAGCGCGCTATTCCGCAGGAACTCGAAGACGGTTCCGTGAAACATATTGCTGCCGGATTTGCTGATCGCATTGACCACCCCGCCGGCACTTCGTCCGTACTCGGCGGAATACGCATTCGTAAGCACGGAGAATTCGCGGATCGCATCGACGCCCATGTTCACGCCCAACGCGCTGCCGGGACTGTCATTGCCCTGATCATTGACGACGAGCCCGTCGACGCGAAAGACGTTCTGCGTCGGGCGGCCGCCGGATATCGACATCTTCTGGCCCAGACCGGTTCCGGGAGAGGAGGATTGCAGGGTCGTCACCACGGTCAAAACGCCTGCCTGCAGTGTGGCCAGTTGGATCCAGTCGCGTCCATTGATCGGCAACTCGCGAATCACCGAGTCGGCGACGAGTCCTGACAGAGTGGAGGAGGTCGTGTCCACCTGTGCGGCTTCGGCCGTGACCTCAACCTTGTCGGTGATCAGGCCGACATTCAAAGAGAAATCCACACGAACGGATGCCCCCACCGTAAGCGTTCTGCTTTTCCGCATCGGTTGAAAGCCGGGCTGCATTACGCTGACTTCATATGATCCGGCTGGAACACTCAGGATGTTGAAAACACCCGTTTCGTCCGATAGCGCGGAATGCTCGACCCCCGTTTCCTGATTCCTGGCCGTAACCATCGCCCCGGGAATGACCGCACCTCCCTGGTCGCGAACAGTACCGGCGATATTCCCGTTAACAGTCTGCGCTGTCAGTTGCCGCGCTGACGCGAATGCTACGAATAAACCAAGAACGACGATGCCGAGTCTCACGATTTCCTCCTGTCTGGTTAAGGATCGGCTGAGACTCTACGGGATTCCTGAGGACCGTTCAACTCTTACAAACTCGAAGCCGGCTCGACGCCGACTTGGAGGCGGTTGACGAAGCGAACGCCGTGTGCCTTGATCGGCTACGACGCAGTCGATGCGGAAGTGGGTGAGTTGGGCTTCTGCCGCGTTACGCAGATGTCATTCTTACGTTTGCTGACGAATCCGGCTATCACTCGGGAAGACGCTCTTAATCGCCGGCAAGCCTGGGACATTTATGGAAAACTCATCGCTGATCCGCGCATCCGGCTGATCAGGGAGCCCGATAATGTCGAAGCACTATGGATGACGTTCTCTAAACGAGACGATAAGAGCCAGCTCTCGTGGGCAGACGATTATGTTGCGGCATTCGTGCAGGCTGCCGAAGCTGAGCTGGTCACTTTGGATCGAGGGTTCAAGAAGCGATATCCCGCAGTTCGCGTCACCTGCCTGGTTTGACGACAGAGCCGTCACCGCCGCATTAGCGCGCAGGTTGGGTGCTCAAGTCAACACAAGTAGCAAAAGCAAGTCGTCGGCATGGGCGAATCTGCGATCAACGCCCATGCGATAATGGTGAACACAAGGAGGTTGTGAAATGTCTTCCGTTAAAGAGGAGATGACGCGGATCATACAGGAGCAACCCGATGACAGTTCGTTTGACGAAATACTTCGCGAACTGGCCCTGGCTCGTATGATTAATCGCGGCATTCAGGATTCAGACGCTGGCCGTACGACACGCGATGATGAAATGAGACGAATAGATCGATGGCGGAAATAGAGTGGACCGACGAAGCGAAGTATTGGCTCCAGCAAATCCGCATTGCTTACCTGATTCGCGACGAGAAGACAATTCACATCCTTGGCGTCCTCCACGGTGCCTTGGACATCGACAAGCATCTGCGACGAATCCTCTGATCCGATCGTTTTCACTGATTCGGACCTTCACTGTCCCGCTCTTCAGATACAAGAAATCAACCTGGAGATTGGGATGTCACGTAAGCACAAGCCACTTCCGCCGCAGCATAAACGACTCAATCGGCGAGGGCGGCTGCAAGCGGCTAAGGCATGGCTGCGATCCTATCCGGGTAAGAGCATCGCTCGAGGATATCGAAAGCATTTCGGAGTTGATTATCCTTGCGCGTTTCGAGATTTGCGGCTGTTAGGTGTTGCGATCGATCCGGCATACGAAAAAGCGGTGTTGGCGGCTTCGCATCCACGGAAGAAAAAGCGCAAACGCGAAGAGGAATTCGTAATCAGCGACACTCTTGTCCAAAATAAGAATCGCGTTTTGGAGGAATTTGTCTAAACGGGATTGGGAACAATAGACCGGAGTAGGCCGAGCCTCGCATAGGTTGAAATTTGGGATTCGACCAGAAGACCAAATCCACCAAGGAGACTCAGCCTATGAAGCGATTCTGTAGCATTTTCTCGCAGTTGTTACAACTGTTCCCGCGATTGGAATTCGAACAAGCCGTTAAAAAGCATCAAGCGGAACGTAGCGCGAAAGGATTCACGAGTTGGGGGCAGTTCGTCGCGATGTTGTTTTGCCAACTGGGTCGTGCGCACACGCTGCGGGAAATTTGCGGAGGGTTGGCCAGTTGCGAGGGCAAGCTGAAGCATTTAGGGGTTACCGAATCGCCGAAAAAATCGACGTTGGCGTATGCGAATGAGCACCGGCCGTGGGAAATGTACGAAACGGTGTTCGGGCAATTGCTGGAGAAGTGCCAGTCGACGGTGATCGAGTTGGGCGGGAAGAAGAAGTTTCGGTTCAAGAACAAGCTGGCGAGCCTGGATTCGAGCACGATTGATTTGTGCGTTTCGCTTTTCGATTGGGCCAAATTCCGGCGGACGAAAGGAGCGGTGAAATTGCATTTGCTGCTGGACCACGACGGGTACTTGCCCAGCTATGCCGTGATCACCGATGGCAAGAAGAGCGATATCAAAGTCGCACGCATGATGAAATTCGCGCCGGGAACGGTGCTGGTGATGGACCGGGGCTACAACGATTATGACTGGTTCGCGGAACTGACGGACGCGGGCGTGTTCTTTGTGACCCGAATGAAGACCAACGCGGATTACGGAGTCGTCGAAAAGCGCAAGACGCCGGAGAAAAGCAATGTGCTCAAGGACGAAGACATCTTTTTCTTCAGTATGGCAGGAGCCGGCAAGGAATATTTCTTTCGGCGCGTTGAAGTGTGGGACCCAGAGAAGCAGCGAACGCTGGTGTTCCTGACCAATCACCTGGCGTTTGGAGCGACGACGATCGCGGCGATCTATAAGGATCGCTGGAAAGTGGAGCTCTTTTTTAAAGCGATAAAACAAAATCTGAAGATCAAGACGTTCCTGGGAACCAGTGCCAACGCGGTGCACACCCAAATCTGGACGGCATTGATTGCAATGCTGGTGTTGCGATACCTGCAATTGAAGTCCACCTTCGGCTGGTCGTTGTCCAATTTGGCGGCGCTCTTACGCCATCAACTCTTTGTCTATCGCGACCTCTTTGATTGGCTGAACAAGCCGTTCGAAGCGCCTCCCGTTTTGCAAGGAATCCACGATGCCCAGCTTGGTTTTGAATTCCGCAGCTAAGTTGGACAGCAGAAACTAGAGATCTATCCCACGCTTACTAATCATGACTAGTTTTGTCATGCGAACGAGGCTGGATTTGGACAGCACCTGACCGCGATCACCACAATTTGAACGGGGAACGTCGTTCTGAAAATGAACCTAAAGTCGGTTTCTGCCTAATTCCATCAACGCCCCACTCACGTATCCTGCGTTATTTTGGACAGCAGTGAATCAGCGAAGAATCCTATTACGGATTTGCGTTCATTGCCGGTTATACCGCCGGAGGTGCGCCGTGCGGTATCACCATTGACGAAGCAGAATCCCTCACGGATGTTGATTTCTCTTTTGTCGACGCAACGCCGTCTGCATCGGACGACGATATACCCTTTTAGGACGAACATGAAAGTTGCGGAACTGAAGAAGACAATCGGTGGTTACCGAACCGAGCAACTCAGAAAATTGCTGGTAGAGATGTACAAAGCCATGCCGAAGCGCGTGAAGAGGACCATGGCATAGACGATCTGATTTGCAATCGTGCTTCAAAGCCGAGCGAGCGAAAGAACGAGGTAGTGCAGGACATCGAAGCCCTGGCGTTTGAAACGGAACAATTCGTAAGCAACGCTTACAGCCGATACTATTTCATTCCCAATTCCGTTGTTCCCAAGCGCGAGCGGCCACAGTGGCGGTTTACAGTTCTGCGCTTCTTTGGACCAAGTCTTACGAGCAGGCGATTCGTTCCGGAAGATACCCTTCGTCCGCTGTTAAAGGCTCGATATCTCGAGATCCAGGAACGCGCGCGGGCATCAGCTTGACAGCGGCGCTCGGCGAATCAAAAGATCGCTGCCGTTATGAACGCGTTGCGGCACAAGGGGCGTGTATGCTCCAACCTATGCTTCTCGGAGCGACTCCCGTCCATCAACACTCGATGGCGGACGCGAAGATCCGGCTCTTCCGTTCGCTCTTTCGTGGACGAGACGACGTTTTCCCACGGCGATTCGAGAGCCGGAAAACCGGAAAGTCAGGTTACGCCCCCGCCTGCGGCAATGAGTGGATTCGAGGTATCTGCGAGAAACCGCGAATCAAGTGCGCGGACTGCGGGCATCAACGTTTTCTTCCGATCACTGATGAGGTCATTCGCTGGCACTTGTCGGGATTTGATCCAGCGGGGCAACCGTTCGTCGCCGGCATTTACCCGATGCTTCAGGACGAGACGTGCTTTTTCCTGGCCGTCGATTTCGATAAGGAAGGCTGGCGCGAGGACGCCGGTGCATTTCTGGAGACCTGCTGTGCCATGGGAATTCCGGCTGTACTGGAACGGTCGCGGTCCGGTCATGGCGGGCATGTGTGGTTCTTCTTCGAGGAGGCCGTCACCGCCGCATTAGCGCGCAGGTTGGGTTCATTCGTTCTGACGGAAACAATGGAACGCCGTCCGGACATCGGGTTTGGTTCCTACGATCGATTCTTTCCAAATCAAGACACCTTGCCTCAGGGAGGCTTCGGCAATTTGATCGCACTGCCGCTCCAGAAGCAACCGCGCGACCTGGGTAACAGCCTGTTCTTGGACGATCAGCTGGTTCCCCATGGAGATCAGTGGGCGTTTCTATCTTCTGTGCAGAAGCTTAGCCGAACCAGAACCGAAGACCTCGTGCGCGACGCCGAACACAGAGGGCGGGTCGTCGGTGTGCGGCTGCCACAGATGGACGAAGACGATCCGGAACCCTGGACGGCGCCTCCCTCGCGCCGCCGGAAAGAGCCGCCGATTGCAGGAGTGCTCGCCGGCGCGTTGGAGTTCGTCGTGGGAAACGAGATCTACATCGCGAAGGATGGCCTGGCGCCGGGACTCCGAAACCGGCTGCTCCGTTTGGCAGCCTTTCAGAATCCCGAGTTCTTTAAAGCGCAGGCCATGCGCCTGCCCACTTACGACAAGCCGCGGATCATCGCGTGCGCCGAGGACTATCCGCAACACATCGGGCTGCCGCGCGGCTGCATGGATGATGTGAAGCAACTCTTGTCTGATTTGAACATAACGCCTGTCATCCGTGACGAGCGCTGCTATGGCGAACCTTTGAAAGTAACCTTTCAAGGAACTCTCCGGCCGGAGCAACAGGTGGCGGCCGATTCTATGCTGGAGCACGAAACCGGCGTGCTGGCCGCGACCACCGCGTTTGGGAAAACAGTAGTGGCTGCCTGGCTGATCGCAGAGCGTGGTGTTAATACACTCGTGCTTGTCCATCGGCGACAGTTACTTGATCAATGGGTGGAGCGCCTGTCGGCGTTTCTCAATATCGACAACCGTGAGATCGGACGCATCGGGGGCGGACGCCGCAAGCCAACGGGCGCGTTGGATGTTGCGGTCATCCAAAGTCTGGTCCGCAAGGGCGTCGTCGACGATTGTGTCGGTGATTACGGACACGTGATCGTCGACGAGTGCCACCATCTGTCGGCCCACAGCTTTGAACAGGTCGTCCGCCGCGCGAAAGCCAGATTCGTTACGGGATTGTCGGCAACGCTCACACGGAAGGATGGGCATCATCCCATCATCTTCATGCAGTGCGGCCAGGTGCGGCATCGCGTCAACGCCAAGGTGGAGGCGATGCGGCATCCTTTTACGCATAGCGTTCTCGTGCGTCCTACCGCCTTTCAGCCGGCAACGCCTTCGCCTTCGGACAAGCGCGTCGAGTTTCAATCGCTCTACGGGGAACTGATCGGCGACGAATCGCGGAATCGTCGCATCTGCGAGGATGTGATCGAAGCCGTGCAAGCGGGCCGCTCGCCGCTCGTGCTCACGGAAAGAAACGAACACCTTGACAGCCTGGCCAACCAACTGGCGGGGAGAGTTGCCCACGTCATCGTGCTCCGAGGCGGCATGGGAAAGAAACAACGCGAAGCCATCGCTGCAGAGCTTGCAGCAGTTTCCACGGAAAAAGGGCGAGTGATTGTCGCAACGGGCCGTTACATTGGCGAGGGATTCGATGATGCGCGGCTGGACACGCTTTTTCTGACTCTGCCGGTGTCCTGGCACGGAACGATTGCGCAGTATGCGGGACGGCTTCACCGACTCTATGACGGAAAGCGCGAAGTTCGCATCTACGACTACGCCGACTTGAACGTGCCCATGCTGGCTCGGATGTTCGATCGGCGTTGCCGTGGGTACGAGGCGGTTGGATATTCGATCTCTCTGCCCGCGAGCGCTGTGCCGGGCTGGCCCGCAGACGTGCTTCTTCCGTCCGACCCGGAATGGAAGCGCGACTATGCTGCCACCGTGCGGCGGCTCATTCGGGACGGTGTGGATATGCCTCTCGCGAATCTGTTTGTCGGCGCAGTCAAACCTTCACTGTCAGAAGCGACGGGTGAGGAAAGAGCGCGCAGCGCGAGCGAAGCCTTTCTGTATCGGCGTCTCGAAACTCTTTCCGAGACAAAAGGTTGTTTCCAGCTGAACGTTCGCGTGCCAATCGCGTTCGACGGCCAGAGTCAAATGGAGGTCGATTTCCTCGACGAATCTCTCCGCATCGTCGTAGAACTCGATGGCTCACAGCATCTCTCCGATGCGGAAGCCTACCGCCGTGATCGCCGAAAAGACCGGCTGCTGCAGCAGAACGGCTATCTCGTTCTGCGGTTTCTTGCAGAGGACATCGGCAAGGATCTCGATGGCGTGCTCGATTGCATACTGCAGTCGTTGGCAGGCCGCGAACGGTCGAGGTCCAACATCATGCGTGCGTAGCGCCGCCCTCGGATTCCCGCGGACCTTCAGCGGTTGATTCTCGAAATGGCGAGCCATCATCCGACTTGGGGAGAGGAACGGATCGCCAATGAACTCTCCTTAAAGATCGGGATTCGCGTTTCGCCGCGGACGGTCCGCGACTCCAATTCTGAGTGGCCTTCATCATGAATACAGACTGGAAAGGACTGCAGGGTAATGAATAGGCCATCTCACATCATGTCGGATTTGATTTTTGCGGGAGACAACTCACACCGTTGTTGACCATATTGAAAACTGAGTGAAGAATGACGCCATGATCTCACGAACATTGTTGAAGAGCGCATTGACGATTGTGGTTGTATCCACCTTTGCGGTAGCTGAGGAAAAAGTGGACACGGCGATGATCGCGAAGATCCGCTCCGAAGGTTTGGACCATTCGCGCGTGATGGAGGTCTTTGACCATCTCGTCAATGTCATCGGGCCGAGACTGACGGCTTCTCCGTCCTACAAGACCGCGGTCGCATGGACGCGCGAGCGGCTCGTCAACATGGGATTCGACAATGTTCATCTCGAACCGTGGCAGTTCGGCCGCGGCTGGCAGTTGGAACACCTCACGATCGAAATGCTCGAGCCCAGGTATATGCCCCTGATCGGCTACGCGAAAGCGTGGTCGCCGTCGACGAACGGGAGGCTCTCCGGAGCACCGGTCTGGCTGGGCAATCCGGCAGACAGCGCGGAG
>Ga0207646_10004130_pt1 | contig 15947 bp, 15 predicted proteins | sample KBSK5502metaG_FD_184343 | JGI IMG/M metagenome (GOLD analysis project Ga0207646, IMG submission 184343) | Corn, switchgrass and miscanthus rhizosphere microbial communities from Kellogg Biological Station, Michigan, USA - KBS K5-50-2 metaG... | ecosystem: Host-associated > Plants > Roots >... | reverse complement strand
GCACGCCCCGTCAGTTTTGGCGCAATCTTTCTAGATGCTCTCTCTCGTCCGCGATCCGGTAAAATAGAGACAGATTATGCCAACCCTCCGCGATGTTGTGTATGAAAACGTCCGTGAGGGAGAGCTCTATCAGAAGCTCGACCGCAATCGCGTCCGCTGTTACGCCTGTGGCCATTGCTGCCCCATCCCCGAGAACCAGCCCGGTGTGTGCAAAGTCCGCTACAACAAAGGTGGGACACTGTACGTACCTTGGGGCTACGTAGGTGGCGTGCAGTGCGATCCTATCGAAAAGAAGCCCTTCTTCCATGCTTATCCGGGGGCGCTGGCCTATAGCTTCGGAATGCTGGGCTGCGACCTGCACTGTTCCTATTGCCAGAACTGGGTGACGTCGCAAGCTCTGCGCGATCCCAGCGCCGTATCACCTCCGCTCGAGGCCAGCCCCGAAGCGCTGGTACGCGACGCGCTTGCCCAAGGTGGCAAAGTACTCGTCAGTACCTACAACGAACCTCTCATCACAAGTGAGTGGGCGGTTGCGGTTTTCAAGGAAGCCAGAGCGGCCGGACTCATCACCGGCTTTGTCTCGAATGGCAACGCCACGCCCCAAGTGCTGGAATATCTGCGACCTTGGGTCGACTTGTACAAGGTCGATCTCAAGAGTTTTGACGACCGTCACTATCACGAACTCGGCGGCCGCATCGGACCCATTCTTGACTCGATTCGTCGCCTTTACCAGATGGGCTTCTGGCTGGAGATAGTGACTCTGCTCATCCCCGGCTTCAACGATTCAGATGACGAACTTCGCCGCCTTACGGAATTCCTCGCCGGCATTTCGCCGCATATTCCGTGGCACGTGACCGCCTTCCACAAGGACTACAAGATGACGAGTCCGGAAGACACCCGCCCCGAAGATCTGCTGCGTGCGGCAGAAATTGGGAAAGGAGCAGGACTCCGCTACATCTATGCCGGCAACATTCCAGGCATGGTCGGCGATCTTGAAGATACGCACTGCCACAATTGCGGCAGGACCCTGATCAAACGCTACAGCTATCTCGTAGAAGATTACCGCCTCACTCCCCAAGGCTGCTGTCCTTTCTGTGGCGCGGCCATCCCCGGCAAATGGGCCGCCAAATTTGACGGGCAGATTACCTCTCATCCTTTCTTGCCCCGACGAGCTTCCCGTTTGGTTACAATCCTCAGTCAGCAATAATCCTGATTCATGCAGAGACCGAGACTCGTCCTCGCATCGGTGTTTTTATTGGGGTGCGTCGCCTGTTCGCCTCGCGATTTCCTCACTCGCCGTCTGGCAGCCGACCTCATCGGTGGCTCTGAAAATTTCCAATCTAGGCAGCAGTTTTGGCTCCACACCGGTCTCGTCTCCAATAAAGACTATCTTTCCCCTGAATACCTTGTTCTCCAGCAGCGCGGCTGGATCAAAGGCACGCCTTCAGATTGCATTGCTAAAGTAGCTCCTCCACCTTGCTGGGAGGTTGTCCTCACTCCCATCGGGGTGGAGACGTTTCGCGACCTGATTCGCAGCAACGATTCCGGCAAGCGGTTCAGCATTGTCACCGCACGTAGAGAATTCGTCTCTGTTACCGGCATCAGCAAGAACGGCAGCGTGGCTGATGTGGACTTCACTTGGAGATGGGTGCCTCTGAACGAGGTGGGCGCTGCGCTCTACGCTGGTGACGTGCATTACAGATCTACGGTCGGATTCAGACACTACGACGATGGTTGGCGACTGGTGGACGGTACCGCCGTAAGAAGCAGTCAGGATCTGGACGACGCACTCAAGAACTCGGAGCCTGCACCGTAGCGCAGGCCTGGCCGCGTGGGGACGGGCACCCTAACCTTCCGAGCACTCTGCTGCTCTTCCCCGGAGGAGGCCACTCTCTCTAAGAACCCGTGGCACGGCAAAATCAAAGCGCGCAAAGAATTGAAGTGGCTGAAAGAACACGGCGGGATTACAAGCAATCAGTAGGTCGCTTAGTTCTTAAGTGGAAGGTTGCAGGTCGCGGGAGGCAGTAACAGCAAGCAGGTCGCAGGTTGAGGTGTAGGCAGCGGGTCATAAGTCGAGATCTGAATTCGAAAGTGACACCCGCACTGAGAACTGACGGCTGCCACGGGCGATTGCTGGCAACCGCCCGAGACGCAGCAAGCTGCGTCGCTACAGTGCGCCCTGCAACTGCTCCCCGCACTCTGCCACCTGCCTCTACTTTCCCGTCGATCTTCCCGACGCGCTGGCCATCTTCAGGCGGCGAGGACCCGCGGCATAGTGCGCAATACCTTTGTAAAGCGCCTCGGCGATCTGCTGTCGATAGGTGGAACTTTCAAGATTCTGCTCATCCGTCGGGCTGCTGACGAACGAGATTTCAGCGAGAACCGACGGCATTGACGTCCCGGTCAGTACCACAAAAGCAGCTTCCTTCACGCCGCGGTCACGGATCGTCGGACTCCGCACTGAGAGCCGACCGTAGAGAGCCCGCTGGATGCTGGTAGCAAGCCGGCGTGATTCCTCGATCTTTCCTTGAAGCTCCACGTTTGAAAGTGGTGCAGGGGCTGCCGTATTTTTCGCTCCACCATTTTCACGCTTCTCGATCTCCCGCGAGCCGGGCGGTGAAAAGAAATCTGTGTAGTAAGTCTCTACTCCTCGCGCTGAAGAAAGATCGCTGTAGTTGGCATGAATGGAGACGAACATATCGGCTTGCGTCTGGTTAGCCAGATGAGTCCGCTGGTCCAGAGTAACGTAGTTGTCGTTCTTGCGCGTATAGACGACCTCGCTTCCGAGACGACTCTCCAACAATCCGCCCAACCGTTGCACAATTTCCAGCACAACATCTTTTTCGAGCAGGCCTCGGCGTCCCACCGTTCCTAGATCCCATCCGCCATGTCCCGCATCCAGAACGATGCGGAACCTCGAAACATGCGCTCGCAATTGTGTATTTTTGCTGTTTGCCACCACTCCGGCAGCTAGCGCAACTTTATTCTTCTCGGGCTGGCCGACCGATGGAAATAAGTCGATCTTCTTGTTACTTTGAGATTGGCTGGATTCCATTCCACGAACTTGCACGACGAGCCGGTACGGATTCGGTTCCATGCTGACTGAAAAATTCGACGCCCCTCTGGTCTCGAGTACCACCCTGGTTACGCCTGCCATCGGTTGTGCAATCCTTACTCGAACCAGCAGCGTATCTCCCACCTCAATAATTTTCCCCGAAAGGCCGGATGCAAGAGTGGTGTCGTGTAGGTCGAAGTAAATACGTTCCGGTGAACTGAGGCGGTGCGCTTCATATTGCACCGGATCCTGCAGATCGATCGCTACCGTACTGGCATCGCTCGACGACCAGTGACGAACACCTGTTACTTGCGGAAGAACGGAAAATTTGCCACGTAGGGCTTCAGCCGGACGAGCCTCCGTGGGCAGCACTATCTGAGCCCCTGTTCCATCAGGAGACTGCACCGACACTTGATTCGAGTTTGCGGCAGGTAGCATAACTGAGGCAGGGATCTTGGTCTGCTCGGTGACCGCCGGCTTGGTTGCGGCTTGAGTCTTGCTCCGAATCTTCCACCCCAGCGTGCCCGCAAACAGCGCGGCAAAAATCACCACAATGGTTACGACCAGCAGCCCGGGTCTCGACGGCTCCGTTTTCTCGTACTCACCAAACCGCGCAGGCTCACTTGCCTCCGCATGCTCCGGTTCATAGTCTTTGGCCTGCGTGCCGTTAATCGCCTCCATCACTGGCTCAAGCGGCTGCGCTAATTCGACCGGTTCGGAGGTCTCGATAGTCGGCGGGTTCACGGGCGCGTCGTTGAGCCGATGTTCTTGCTCCGGTTCCTCGGGCTTCAGCGCCGCCAGAATAAGCTCCGCGAGAAGGTTGAGACTGCGGACGTCGCTGTCGTTAAAGGCGTAAGCGTCGCACGAGAACGCCTCCAACACTCCTATCACGCGGTGCTGAGCACAAAGGGGGACCGCCACCATGGAGTGCGTGCCCAATCGCCGGCACGCCTGCAGGTTTACCCGCGGATCATTCTCCACATCATCGCAGCGGACGATTCCGCCGGTGCGAAAGCATGCACCAGAGAATCCCGAGTTGGGATCAAGCCTCGCGCTAGCGTCCGGAGCAACTACTCCGGCAGAGGTGCGGCAAATGATCGCATCTCCTTCGGCGAGTGCGATAGCCACACCATCGGCCCCGGTGATGGCTAAGGCTCGTTCAGCGACGAGTTGTAGCACCTCATCGAGTACGAACTGCTCGGTGTCGAAACCATCCTCTGACGGATAAGGCGATGCCGCTACGCTCCAGGCTGGGTTTCTCGAGCGGCGCAGCCGGATTTGTTCGTGGAGAGAAGAAAAGGCAAGCAGAGCTTGTAACGCGCTATGCCGAAACGGGAGTGAGTCGGAATCAACTGCCTGCACTGGCGGTGGTGAAGTCAACGCGTTAGCGTCTGTCAGCCTATCGGTTAACCTCGGTCCTACTTGCCTCGGACTCGTACCCATAAAGGTCACCGCTTTTGCAGCGTACTCCGCCCCTACGACCCCAAGTGTTGTCCAGCGCCAATCGCATGTCAATTGGCCAGTTTGCCTAACTCCCAACTCCCTCTAGCCACATCTGGCCGGTCAGCTAATCGTCACTTCAAAGTTACCTGTCTTTTCGCCCTGTGGCAATATTCCCAGGGGCACGAAAGTTGTACGGGGTTGGACATGCTCTTTCGTAAGGCACTGAATCTAAAGCTTGTCCTCCTGAGTCTTAAAGGGCATTGTCTCCATGTGGGATTCGGCTTATGCTGAGGTTTGCGCAGCACCCAGGCGTGGCAGGTGATTGAAACAACTAGAAAATCGCGCTGGATTTGGCCTCTTAGTCTCATGGCCACAAGCTTCGCTGGTGCGGCGGTGTTTGTCTTCCGTGGGTGCTGGCACCGAAAAATGAGTTGGCCGGTTCGTGCTCGAGACTACTCCTATCAGGTCTGCATGGGCTGCGGGATCAAGCGACTATTCGATGAGAAGTCCTTCCGCAGCTACGGTCCTTATAGCTATGACTTGGACCGATTAATGGCTTGGGAGCGGGGTCATCGCTTGAAGGCCCACAGCCAAGCGGCCGATACCGGCGAGCGTTCCGCCTCTTGAAGTTTGGTCCGGCGGAACCAACACGGTTACTCAGACTATCCCTCGTTAAATACTAAGATTTGGGCATGAATGCCGAGTCAGGGCCGGTGGCCTCTGCGGATACCTCTACCCCGGTCGTAGATCAAAGTGCGCAGCGCCGTCGCCCGCGACAGAAGATTCACACGCTGGTATACATCAACCTCAATCAGGGCAATGGAGGCATTGTCCGTGACCTCAGCGAGAATGGCGTCGCCGTGCAAGCCGTCGCTCGGCTTCGACAGCATCAGCAAGTTTACTTGCGATTTGAGTTGCTCAGCCCCAGGATCCGCGTCGAAGCCATGGGCCAGGTGACTTGGGCAAATGCCTCTGGACAGGCAGGTGTGCAATTCACCCAAATCAGCCAACGCTCCAGATACTTGCTCAAGGAATGGTTATGGCTGAACCTCTTGGATACTGCCGGTCAGCTCTCCTCGGCCTCCCCCCTTTTTGGTGACGAACGGCAGAACGCGAGGGACAAGCTGATTGTTTCGGGCAAGCCTCGTCCAGCCATTCACCTGCGCTCAAAAGAAGCCTCGTCGCTCGCGGAAAACCAAGACCCAACCAGCGCACTCCTCGAGTTCTCCTGGTGGCGGGTTCCGATCTCCGCGGGCACTCTATCAGGATTGGTGGACGGCCTCATCATCTCGGCTTCGGTGTTGCTATTCTCATTTGTGTTTTTGGCGATCTCGCATACGCTGCCTTCCTGGCCAGTAAGCACGGGGATGGCATTCTTCGTCGCTTGTTCCTTTATCATTCTGTACAAATTTTTGTTTGCTGTTCATTGCGGTACTACCCCAGGCTCACGTCTGGTCAGGATTGCCACCCTCGAGTCGCAACGTGTTTCGCAGAGGGAAGATGAAGCGCCGCGGTTTAGGTGAAACTCGATGGTCGTTAGTCATTGGTCGGTGGTCGAAACGGAATGAAATTTAGGCTGAGAGAAAAAGGGGTATAGGGCGAGCGCAATCCGACCAAAGCTATGACACTCTCGTAGAAACGCACTTGCTTGCGTCTGCTTTCTTATTTTCAAGCGGGTACCGAGTGCCATCCAGCACCAGAAGCCGGATGCCGGAAGCATCAATCAGCGGCATTTGGCCAGCGACCTGCGAGCGACGACCAACGGCCGACGGCCGACGGCCAACGGCCAACGGCCAATACCGGATCTAACGCGTGAAGTACTGTTGCGCAAGCCAGAGTTGCAACTCCCGCTGAATGCCTTTACTCATCTGCACAAAGCGAATCCCGGCATTGCCGAGTTGATCCCGCCAGACGATGACTCCTTCTGCTTTAACGGTACATTTGGTTCCCGGCAGTCCGAAGGAAACTCGAGCGGGTCCTCGTATCTTCAGGGGAGGATCCAGATGGATCCTCAACCCGCCCTGACTGAGATTTGTGAGTTGGGCTTCCAGCCGTTTGTTGGTGCCGTAGCTCACCGAGATCGGCATTTCTAAAAGCTGCCGGTGATAACGAAGCCTTCCGTCCAAGATCAGGTTCCTTGCCGCAGAAAGCGTACGCACGGCCTGCTCCACGGAGATCGGCTTCTCGAAAGTGAAGATCGCGCCTTTGCCCACAAGGCCATGCTGGCCGCGTGAGCCGCTGACGATCACCAGCGGGACGGAACTGGGATGATGCCGCTCTTCCTGCAGGTGGCGCAAGAAGTTCTCTGCTCCCTTGAGATCGCAGTCGACAATCAGAGCATCGACCTTCGACTTGGCGAGCTTGGCAAAGGCCCGCTCCGGTTCCGATTCCACATCTACATCAATATGCAAGCCGCCGAGGACGCATTCCAACACACTGACTTCCTGCCAGTCGCGAGAAACCACCATGGACGAGAGTGTCATGCTTGCACTCTAATCCCATCGGTAATCGCACCCCAGATCACCAAGGTAACGCGGCTTCCGGCATCCCGAATCAGGTGTGAATATCGGCGGAGACTCAGCAAGCTGCGTCAACGAGAGTGTGATGTTGTCGCGGAATTTGTAAGCTGCTGCGAGAATGAGAGGCGGTGCCGTAGCCTGGGGCTTGACGCCTGACGCCCGCTCTACACCGCCGTCAATTTCATCTGGCTGCGGTACCAGGCTACCGTCCGGCGCAGTCCTTCTTCAAAATTTACTTCCGGTTTGTAGCCCAGGCATTTCTCTGCGCGAGAGATGTCGGCCAACGAGTGCTTGATGTCCCCTTCACGTTCCAAGCCATATTTTGGTTTTCCGGAGTAGCCGGTCAGCTTCTGCAATGCCGCGAAGGTCTCATTTAACGTGATGCGATGTCCGGTAGCAATGTTGATGACGTGGCCGGCTACATCCGCCGCTGCCGCCTTGCAGGCCAGCAGATTGGCGTTTACGGCGTTATCCACGTAGGTGAAGTCTCGGCTCTGTTCGCCGTCTCCGAAGATGGTCGGTTGTTCTCCCGCAAGCATTTGGGTGATGAACTTGGCCAGCACGCCGGAATATGGAGACGAGGGGTCCTGCCGGGGTCCAAAGATGTTGAAATAACGCAGGCAGACAGTTTCCAATCTGTAGCAACGATAAAACGACACCATGTAGTACTCGCTGGCCAACTTTGCGACGGCATACGGAGAAATCGGGTTCGGGATCATTTCTTCTTGCTTGGGCAGCGTCGGTGTGTCGCCGTAGGCGGATGAAGACGCTGCGTAAACCACGCGCTTCACCTTGGCATCGCGCGCAGCCACCAGCAGATTAACCGTCCCATCTACGTTGTTGCGATTGTTGCCCAATGGGTCCAATACAGACCGGGGCACGGATGGAATCGCGGCCTGGTGCAACACGTAGTCCACACCCTGACATGCGCTCTTCATGGCCTCCAGATCCAGCAAATCGGTCTGGCGGAAATCGACGCCGTGCAGGATTTCCGCGAGGTTCTCGCGCTTGCCAGTAGCGAGGTTATCTACCCCACGTACTTGTTCTCCGCGCTCCAACAGAGCGTGCGCAAGGGTTGATCCGATGAAGCCAGCAATTCCCGTTATCAGGTAACGCGCCATAACTTTTTTCATGATATCGGATGACAACGAATTGCGCTCGGACGCCGGGACTACCCAAAAAAACGAAAGTAACTTGGGCGAGCTTGCTAACCCTCGGGTACCACCAATCGCACAAACGTCAGCCAGCCCAACCCGATGACTCGGAACCGGGCTGGACTAGAGAGAAATTGATGCGGCCTTAACCCGTGGCTGGCTTATGCATATTAGGTCTAGGAACTCTTCGCGGGTCAGCGATTGTTCGGTTTGAAAAAACCTCACTATGGCATTCAAGGCCGCGGAGGGGTCGACGATTACAGGCATCGAAGTTCCCGTTGGTGGCTTTGCGGCTGGGGTACCTTCCGAGTCCGGCGACCCTTCTGGATGGGGTGCGGCTGGCTTGGAGAGCGAATCCAGCAATTCCTGCAGTGGAGCGCGTTGCTCCTCCGAGACCTCTGAAAAGCGCATTCCCATCCCGAGAAAGGGATAGCTTACCTGCACTCTTCCCTTCAGCCGCAGTCGGATTCCATTTGCTTCAAGCACCAGATTCGCTATTGTGGCCACTGGGAAGGTCGCCGTCATCTCGATGTAGCAGCCGTCCTGGCTGATGTCCGACAGAGTTCCCCAGATGCGCACGTCACTGCCCTCCGCGCGGAAGTCGGCGCTGCCTTCGCATCTATATCGGATACCCTTCCTCCTCTCCACTGGAGCCGCTGCGGGTTTCGCTTCCGCCGGAGCCAAGGCGGGGGTCGATGTGCTCGCTGCATCCGGATGTGCGCATCCCGGAGCGCTAGCCGCGGCCAAATTGGCATGTGCCTTCTTCGGAGCCGAACTCCAACTCATAGCTGTCTAAACTCCATGCGCAGATTAACTCTCTTCTGCATCATCGAAGAGTTTTGTTGCCGCAACCCCGTTACGAAGGTAGTTTTTGATCGTTTCAGAGAACTGGGTCTCCCGCCTAGGGAATGGTTCAGGATTGGGATTGCTGAACACGATCAGCCGCCAGCCGGATTTCTTGCCACAGCTCCTCTCGCCCGGTGCAGGTTTTGGCGGAGTAGGCGAGGATGCGCGCTCCCTGATATTGATTGCCGAGGTCCTGCATTGACTTCTGGAGCTGATTTCCCGAGAGCCGGTCGCTCTTAGTGGCGATGATCACGAAAAGTCGCCCCGCGGCAGCCAGGAATTCCAGCAACTGGCGGTCGCTCGGCTGCGGCGGAATATTGGCATCGATCAGGACCACACACAACGTCAGGCAGGGACGGTTTTTCAGATACGGCTCAATGAAACTCGGCCATTGCTGGACGACCTCGCGCGCGAGCCGCGCATACCCATATCCAGGCAAATCGGCGAATATCAGATCTGCCTTAGGCCTCCCTGGCCAACGCACTTCGTAGAAGTTGATGCTGCGGGTCCGACCAGGGGTAGAACTGGTCCGGGCGAGTTTCGTACCCACCAACGAATTGATGACGCTTGATTTGCCTACGTTCGACCGGCCCAGGAAGGCAATCTCGGGCAGGGCCGGCGCAGGGAAGTGGCGTGCGTCAGTGGCCGCGGTCAGGAATCGGGTCAGAACGCGCATCCACATCAGTTTCCCGATTCGGGTTACAACTTGCAAGTCCTAAGGCCGCGATTTCGGAGCTCGGTTGGACCCCCTTCTCCTCTTGGTATGGTGGTTGGGCCCAGAAAATCCAAGTCTAAGTGACGTAGCCCGATCATCGGCAAAGAGCACAGTGACACCAACGCGACGTGGATCGGCCTTGACGATAACGTCTGGTGTCATGACTTCTCGGCCAGGGCTTTTGCCTACATGCTGGACGCCCCTAACCTAGTTTCAACGGCCGTCTATCGACGTCTTCGGGCTTTACTGGCTTGTATTTGTGCCACAGGTACAGGATCGCAGCCACGACCGCGCCGATGCCCAAACTGATCAGAAAGAACCAGCGGTACGGCGGGAGCCAGATCACAAGAATCAGGACCACCACGACCACGACAATCAACCCTGTCGTGCCTTTGCGGGAAATTTTGCCCTGGCCTTGTTCATGATTATGTTGCATCGCATGTTCCCTTATCTCATTCTAAGATGGCTAGAGGAATTTTGTAGCGACGTAGCTTGCTATGTCCCTGCTTAGATGCCGGAAGAACGAATGGACAAGCGACGTCTACAGCGAGAGAGAGTAGATTCCGCGGGCTTACCGAGAACTGAGAGTTGATGACTGCGACCGAGAACTGAGAACTGCTACTGGTGCGCCGTCGGACTCCCGCTTGGTGCCGGACTAATGGGCGGCGCTGCAATTGGCTGGTCTACTTCACCGGGCATTTGTGGCAGTGGCGACTCCAGCGCAATCGCCAGCACATTGTCCATGGTATCGACGAAGTGCAATTTCATAGCATTGCGCAAATTCTCCGGCACCTCGGCCAGGTCTTTCTCGTTGTCCTGCGGAAGAACCACCTCGAACAGCCCAGCACGATGTGCCGCCAATAGTTTTTCCTTCAGTCCGCCGATAGGCAGGACTTTGCCACGGAGCGTAATCTCGCCCGTCATGGCGAGATCGCGACGCACCGGAATCTTACTCAATGCACTGGCAATTGCAGTGGCGATCGTAATCCCGGCGGAAGGCCCATCTTTTGGGATAGCGCCCTCGGGCACGTGAACGTGGATATCGAGATTGCGATAGAAGTCGCGGGAGAGTCCCAACCGGGCGGCACGTGAACGCACGTAAGACATAGCGGCTTGCGCCGATTCCTGCATCACATCGCCCAGTTTGCCGGTCAGCATCAGCTTGCCCTTGCCGTCCACGACCGTGGCCTCGGTACTCAGGATGGAGCCGCCGACCTCAGTCCACGCCAGACCCGTCACCAGCCCGACTTCGCTCTTCTCGTGCGCCAGCGTGTCGCGGAACTTGATTACTCCGAGGAAGTCGTTAACGTTTTCCGCATTGATGGTGATGTTGTAGGTCTGGCCCTCTTTCACCACCTTACGTGCGACTTTGCGGCAGATGTTTCCAATCTCGCGCTCTAGGTTGCGAACGCCCGCTTCCCGCGTATAGGAGCGGATAAGAGCTGTGATGGCCTCGTCGGTAAACTTCAGGTTCTTTTCCGTGAGCCCCGCCTGCGCCATCTGCTTCTTGACCAAAAACTGTTTCGCGATCTCAATCTTTTCCAGTTCCGTGTAACCGTGCAGCCGCAGCACTTCCATGCGGTCCTGCAACGCGGGAGGAATCGTGTGGATCACGTTCGCGGTGGCGATGAAGAACACCTGAGAGAGGTCGTACTCCACATCCAGGTAGTGGTCGACGAACATGAAATTCTGCTCGGGATCGAGGACTTCGAGCAGCGCCGCCGACGGGTCACCGCGGAAATCCATCGACATCTTGTCGACTTCATCCAGCATGAAAACCGGGTTCTTGGTGCTCGCCTTCTTCATCATCTGGATAATCTGCCCGGGCAAGGCACCGATGTAGGTGCGCCGGTGGCCACGGATTTCGGCTTCGTCTCGCACCCCGCCCAAAGACATGCGAACGAATTTGCGTCCGGTAGCCTTGGCGATGGACATCCCTAGTGAGGTCTTGCCCACGCCCGGAGGTCCAACGAAGCAGAGAATCGAGCCTTTGGGATTCTTCACTAATTGGCGAACAGCCAGGAACTCAAGGATGCGTTCCTTGATCTTCTCCAGCCCATAATGATCTTCGTTGAGCACCTTTTCGGCGCGTGAGATGTTGCGGATTTCCTTGGATCGCTTCTTCCACGGCACTGCCAGCAGCCAGTCCAGGTAATTGCGCGATACCGTCGACTCGGCCGACATGGGCGGCATGGCTTCGAGCTTTTTCAGCTCCTGCATGGCTTTGTCCCGCACGTCTTTGGGCATCCCGGCGCCGTCGATCTTCTTCTTCAACTCGTCGAATTCGCTCTTTTCGCCGCGGCCCAGTTCCTTCTGGATGGCCTTAATTTTCTCGTTGAGGTAGTACTCTTTCTGCGCACGCTCCATCTGCCGTTTGACCCGCGACTGAATGGTGCGGTCCATGTTCAGCTTCTCGATTTCGATGTCGAGCACGTCGCCAATACGGTTCAGACGCTCGGAGGGGTCGAAAATATCTAGTAATTCCTGTTTCTCTTCGATCGAGAGCTGGAGATTGGCGGCAATGGTGTCCGTCAGCTTGGCAGGATCTTCCATGCGCACAGCCGCGATCATGGTTTCATAATTCAACGACTGGCATAGCTTGACGTATTGTTCGAAAAGGGAAGTGACCCGTTGCATGCCGGCTTCGATCTGCGGATTCACTTCGGCCGAGTACCGCGCCACTCGGACCGTCGCCTGCATGAAACCTTCGGTATCCGTGATCTGCAGGATCTTGCCGCGTTCGATGCCCTCGACCAGAACCTTGATGTTGCCGTCGGGCAGCTTCAAGCTCTGCACGATGTTCACGATCGTGCCCACTTGGTAGATCTCGTTGGGCTTGGGCTCGTCCACGCTGGCGTCGTGCTGCGTGGCCAGGAAAATCTTCTTATCTGCGGCCAGGGCCTCTTCGAGCGCGTGGACGCTTGATTCTCGTCCCACCACGAACGGCGTCATCATATAGGGAAAGATGACCACGTCCCTGATGGGCATCATGGGCAGCTTCCTGGTCTCAAACTTTTCCTTGGCTGAGGTCACTCTTTCTCCCAAATACAGGGGCTCGGCCGTTGCCGTAGGGGTAGAGACGTTGCTTGCGAGCTCGTCCTTCTCAACGGTTGTTTAGCGTCTTTTCGGTTCACGCTTATGGTGGCTCCCAAACGATTATATAGGAGACGCAGCAAGTTCCGTTCTATCGAAATCTCATCGGCCCTAACCTGCCTTCTCCATCATGGCAAGCGAGGCGTTCCGTTTCTCCACCATCTCCCGCGTCACTTCGAACTCTTTCACTTTCTTCTGGCTGGGGAGGTGAAACATCAGGTCAAGCATCAATTCTTCCAGAATCATGCGCAGCCCGCGTGCGCCAACCTTGCGAGCCATGGCTTGGCGAGAAACCGCCCGCAGCGCTTCTTCGCTGAACTTGAGCCGCACATTCTCAAATTCAAACAAGCGCTGATACTGTTTAATGATTGCGTTTTTCGGACGGGTGAGGATCTCGATCAACGCCGCTTCGTCCAAGTCCTGCAATACTCCTACTACCGGCAAACGGCCCACGAACTCGGGAATAAGACCGAACTTGATCAGGTCTTCCGGTTGTACATCACTCAGAAGTTCATAATTCTGCTTGCGGGCGACTTGTGCGTCCTCGGTTTCGACCTCTTCGCTGGCACGGAAACCCAGGGATTTCTTGCCTACGCGCCGCCCGATAATCTTGTCCAGCCCCACGAAGGCGCCGCCGCAGATGAACAGGATATTCGTGGTATCGACGGGCGTGAACTCCTGGTGCGGGTGCTTGCGCCCGCCTTGCGGGGGAACGTTGGCGATCGTGCCTTCGAGAATCTTGAGCAATGCCTGCTGCACGCCTTCGCCTGAGACGTCGCGAGTGATTGACGGGTTCTCGTCTTTGCGGCCGATCTTATCTACCTCATCAATATAAATAATGCCGGTCTGTGCCCGCCCCACGTCGCCTTCAGCCGCCTGCAGCAGCTTCAGGATGATGTTCTCCACGTCCTCGCCAACATAGCCAGCCTCAGTCAAAGTGGTCGCGTCCACGATCGCGAAGGGCACATCAAGCATCCGCGCCAGGGTCTGTGCGAGCAGCGTCTTGCCCGTGCCGGTAGGCCCGATCAGCATGATGTTCGATTTGGTCAGTTCGATACCGTCGCCATTGCGCTGGCGGTTCATATAGATCCGCTTGTAATGGTTGTAGACGGCGACCGCCAGCTTCTTTTTGGTCTGCTCCTGACCAATTACGTATTCGTCAAGAAATACCTTGACCTCTTGTGGCTTGGGCAGCTGATTGGGAGTCGACGCTGCGGGAGTTGCCGTGCGGTCATCTTCCAGGATGGAATTGCAGACTGCCACGCACTCATCGCAAATATAGGCGCGCGGGTAATCGCTGGGGGAAGAGATCAGCTTGGCTACCGCGTCTTGCGACTTATGACAGAAAGAACAACGCAACATCTCGTCCGTGCCTGATCTGCTTTTCACTCGGGTGCTCCTTTTCCTGCTCGGCTCACTTCGCCTCTCTCCCGAGACGTAGCAAGCTACGTCTCCACCACACCGCTCTTGCCAAAGATGCAGCCCTTGCTGCGTCTCCACTTGGGGGAGGAGTCGCTTCTCGCCGAGACCTTCAGGAAATTGATCGGCATCGGCCGATCATACCTCTTATCTCGTCTTGTAGATGATATCGTCTATGATTCCGTATTCTTTAGCCTGCTGCGCGTTCATGATGAAATCGCGTTCTACGTCTTTTTCAACTTTGTCTAATTTCTGTCCGCTGTGCTTGGCCAGCAACTGGTTCGTAATCTCACGCATACGCAGGATCTCGCGAGCGTGAATGTCAATATCCGTGGCCTGACCCGACAGTCCTCCCATCGATGGCTGGTGAATCAGAATGCGCGAGTTGGGCAGCGCCAGGCGTTTCTTGCCTTCGCCGGCGGCCAAGAGCAGCGCTGCCATGCTTGCCGCCTGCCCGATGCAGATCGTAGTGACGTCATTCTTCACATATTGCATGGTGTCGTAGATCGCCATGCCCGCCGTGATAGATCCGCCCGGAGAGTTAATGTAGAGCTGGATATCTTTCTCCGGATCCTCCTGCGCCAGAAAAAGCATTTGCGCGATCACCAGATTGGCGATGTTGTCATCGATCGGGGTGCCGATAAAGATGATGTTATCGCGCAGCAATCGGGAATAGATGTCGTACGCCCGCTCGCCGCGGCCGGTCGACTCGATGACCATGGGCACCAGCATCATTCGTGGATCGTTCACGTTCATCTGCCACACTCCTGCCCCGATGACATAGTTCGCTTTCGGGGGAGAGTCGAAAGTGGTCCGCCTTAGGCGGACTGCTGATACAGAAAGTTGAGGGTCTTCTCGCTGCGGATTCTAGACCGGATTCTATCGAGCGCCCCATCACGTGTCAAACGAGCACGGATGGCTTCCGAAGTCTGTTTTGACTGCTTGGCCAGCGCTTCGATCTCCTGATCCAGTTCTTCGTTACTGACTTCAATTTTCTCCTCGTCAGCGATTTTTTCCAGCAGCAGCGATGCTTTGACTTCGTTCAGCGCCTGCTCCCTCTGGCCGGAGCGCAAACGAGCAAGGTCCATCTTCTTCATATCCTCGGGGCGCATGCCCTGCGCGGCCAGAGCACGCAAGCCACGCTCCAGCCGGATATCAATCTGGCGCTCCACCAGAGCTTCCGGTACCTCGAACTCATGACGCTTTACCAGCTCCTCAACCAGTTTCTCCTTGGCTGCATGTTCGGCGGCATGGGTTCGTTCCGCTTCCAGGCCTTCGCGGATTCGCTTCTTCACCTCCTCCAGATCGTCAAATTCGCCGAGTTGCTTGGCGAAAGCCTCGCTCAATTCGGGCAGATTCTTCTGCTTGATCGAGTTCACCTTTACGGTATAGGTGAAAATTTTGCCGGCCAGGCGCTTATCAGACGCGTCTTCCGGATATCTCACTTCGAAGGTCCGCTCTTCGCCTGCCGATGCGCCGCGCAGGTTTTCTGTGAACTCCGGCATCGTATTCTTGCCGCCAATCTCCACCAGGACATCATCCATGTGCACGGGTTTTGTTCCCATATCGGGAGCGCTAGGCTGTTCTGGTTCTTTCGGCTTGCCGTGGAATGACACTTGGGCGAAATCGCCGTCGGCCAGTGCACGCCCTTCTACAGAGGTAAACGTTGCATGTTGCTCCCGAAGATCATTTAACGCGTTTTC
>Ga0207646_10004129_pt1 | contig 15950 bp, 18 predicted proteins | sample KBSK5502metaG_FD_184343 | JGI IMG/M metagenome (GOLD analysis project Ga0207646, IMG submission 184343) | Corn, switchgrass and miscanthus rhizosphere microbial communities from Kellogg Biological Station, Michigan, USA - KBS K5-50-2 metaG... | ecosystem: Host-associated > Plants > Roots >... | reverse complement strand
ACCGTGTTTATCATCAAGCGCAGGTGAAGCCCGCTCTTTCCGAAATTCCAAATGCCCAGGCTCAGCGCTTCTGCCACACAGGGCGGCATCCTTCCGCTATCGCTTCTGAATGCTTCCTTGCTCCCGCCCAATGGATTCGTTGTGTGCCGTCGGCGTAGTTTTGGTGTCGCTCTTCCTATGTCGAAGTAAGACAACGATGGATCTCGGAGCCACTACGTATTTCGCCCGTTCCAAAGGCACTCCGTGCTCTGAAAAATCGTCGGGACTCGGCAAAGCTGTGTCAACAACTCTCTTCCACTCATTTGCGGTGCCTTCCTGGACTTGGAACTCCAGCTCTTCCCAGAACGCATTGATCATCGCGTAGATATCATCATCGCCTTGAGAGGCGCCGTGCAGGCAGAATGCCAGGCTGCGAGAGTCGTAGGACAAATCAACGATCGAACCCACTCCGTACCATGAGACATCCTCACGCCAGAACCTGCTGCGGCTCAGGGCAGGATGAGTTTTCCGGAACGCAATCATGCTTTTGAAGAAACGAAAGACCTCCTGGTTGGCCGGTAGTTGCCTCCAGTCCAGCCATCCCATATCGTTGTCCTGGTTATACGGATTGTTGTTGCCGAACTGCGTGTTCAGGAATTCGTCCCCGGCTCGGAACATGGGCGTTCCGTTTGAGAGGAACAACAAGCAGCAGAAATTCTTGATCTGTTTCCGCCGCAGCTCCAACACCGGCGCTGTCGCCCCTTCGTCCCCTTCGTGGCCGCAGTTCCAACTGTAGTTGTCGTCCGTGCCATCCTGATTATTGTGACCGTTCGTCCAGTTGCGCTTGTGGTTGTAAGAGACGAGATCGTACAGGGTGAAGCCGTCGTGGGAAGTTACGAAGTTCACACTCTGATAGGCGTGATACGCGTCGGAACGAGTGTCGGGAAAGAAGTCGTCGCTGCCGTAGATGCGACGCATCAAGTCAGGAACCATCCCCGGATCGCCTTTAACGAAACGGCGAATATCGTCGCGAAACCTTCCGTTCCACTGAAGCCAAGTCAGGCCTGGAAAACCGCGCCCAAGTTGGTAAGCCCCGGTGTCCCAGGGCTCCGCGATCAAATGTAGCGGGCCAAGTTCCGGATCAGCTGCAATTTCACTGAAGATGGGAGCGTCTCGCCAGTTGAGAGATCCATCCGCATTGCGGCTAAATACCGACGCCAGATCAAAGCGGAATCCGTCGACACGCATATCTTGCTTCCAATAACGCAAGCTGTCCATCACCATCTTGCGCACGTGCGCCTGGCCGAAATTCAAGGTGTTGCCGGTGCCGGAGTAATTGGCGTAGGGATTAGCCGGGTCGGAGGACAGCATGTAGTAGCCGGCTGCATCGAGACCTTTGAAGCTGTAGATCGGTCCCCTGTGGTCACCCTCGCAGGTGTGGTTGTAAACGACGTCGAGAACAATCCCGATACCGGCCTGGTGAAATGCCTTTATCATGTTTTTAAATTCAAGGTGTTGTTCATCGTCTTCGCGGGCCGTGGCGTACTGCCCGTGAGGCGCGAAGAAGTTCAAGGGCATGTAGCCCCAGTAGTCGCCTTGTTGTGGATCGCGTTGAAAAATCGGCATCAGCTCAACAACTGTGATCCCGAGTTCCAAGAGATAAGGGATCTTTTCCACTAGACCGGCGTACGTGCCGGCGCGAGATGCATCCACGCCAGAATTGGGATTCTTGGTGAATCCCTTCACATGAAGCTCATAGATGACCGCATCAGACTCGTGATATGGAGACTGATCTCCCTCCCTATCAAATCTCGGCCCGCGACCAGTCAGCACTCCCAGAGGCGCGCGTCCAGCGTTTGGTCCTTCTCGCATAGCCAGCTCGCGATCAAAACCGGGTGGAAAGAAAATGCACTTCGCATAAGGGTCGAGGAGAACCTTCTGGGGGTCGAAGCTATGAAGTTGAGGAATGGTCTCGCCCGACACTGAATATGCGTAATAACGGGCCTCACCAATTTCTGTGATCGGAATTCGGCAGTGCCATATCCGTCCTGACTTGTTATGCAGAAAGTCGAACCGGAAGGTCAGAACGGGGTTCACCAAATCGGTTGCGGAGAAAAGCAATAAAGCGACACTCTCCGCATGTTCGGAGTGGACGGCAAAGTTGAACGCCTGCTCCTCCTCAATCCAGCTAACCCCAAGCGGCAACGGAGTGCCTTCAGCCTGCTCCCATGTCGGACGTTGCGTAGGTGTGCCTCTCTGAAACCTATTCCTGTAGCGGCTGTACTCTCTCAAAAATATAGCTTCCTATCAGGCTGGCTCGATCTCAAAGCTGCACCACAAAATAGGCAGGGTGCAGCAACGAAGCCAGCAATTTGCTCAAGCCGTTCCAAAGGATTTGCACGCCGATGCAAACCAGCAGGAACGACGAGAGCTTCAGAATTACGTTCATCCCGGTCGGGCCAATCACGACCGCCAGGCGATCTGCGAAGCCGTAGCAGATGTAGATGGTTGCCGCAACGAAAGCACAACCGATCGCCGCCGCAACAATCGCCACCACGTTTGATCCGAGTTGCCGGGGTTCATTTGCGCCCAAGGTGATCGCAACCGAGATCGAGCCCGGCCCGACCGTCAGGGGCAGCGTCAGGGGATAAAACGCTTCATTTAGAACATTAGCGCTGCTGACGGTACGCCCCAATGCGCTTCGGTCATTTTCGTCCTTCTGCTTCAGCATCGCCCAGCCGGTAGCAATTACGATAAGCCCGCCACCGACCTGCACCACCGGAATCGAGATTCCAAAAAATGTGAGCACGTGCGAGCCAACAGTGAAGGACGCGATCATCAGGATGAAACTGTTCACCGCGATGCGGCGGGCCAACCATCTGCGAATCTGCGGCGTGTAATCTCTCGTGAGCGCGAGAAAGAACGGAGCCCCTCCGATCGGGTCCACGATCGGAAAGAGCGCGCTCACGACCAGAAGAATACTTTGGGCAGCTTGAATCAGGAGAGATGCGCTCCTCTCAACTCCGGACTCGGGAACCTAATGCATTGTTCACCATTTCCTGGGCTTCGCTCACGATGGCATTCAGATGTGTCTGGCTCTTAAAACTCTCGGCATATATCTTGTAGATGTTCTCCGTGCCGGAGGGCCGCGCCGCGAACCAGCCGCTCTGTGCGACCACTTTCAGGCCGCCGATGGGAGCATTGTTGCCCGGAGCTCTGGTCAGCTTGGCGCTGATCGGCTCGCCCGCAAGGTCGGACTCCTTTACCGCTTCCGGTGTGAGTTTTTGCAACTTTGCTTTCTGCTCGGGTGTGGCGGGCGCATCAATGCGTGTGTAGTACGACGTTCCGAACTCCGCCGTCAGTTCGAGGTAATGCTCTCCGGGATTCTTGCCGGTGCGGGCGGTAATCTCAGCTGCCAGCAGGTCCATGATAGGTCCGTCTTTGTCGGTCGTCCACACTGTGCCGTCACGTCGAAGAAAACTTGCTCCCGCACTCTCTTCTCCGCCGAAGCAACACGAACCGTCGACCAGGCCGGGCACAAACCATTTGAAGCCCACCGGCACTTCGCGTAGTTCACGGCCAAGCTTTTTGACGACCCTGTCGATCATGCTGCTGCTCACCACGGTCTTTCCAATTACGGCATTCTGGCGCCACTGTGGACGGCTCGTGAGCAAGTATCTGATAGCCACCGCGAGAAAGTGGTTTGGGTTCATCAGCCCCGCAACGGGCGTGACAATCCCGTGCCGGTCGGAGTCTGGATCGTTAGCAAAGGCCACCTGATATTGATCTTTCAACCGGACGAGGCTGGCCATTGCATATGGACTGGAACAATCCATGCGAATCTTGCCGTCGTGATCAACTGTCATGAACGAAAACGTCGGGTCAATCGTGGGGTTAACGACGACGATGTCCAGTCCGTAAATGGAATTGATCGGCTCCCAATAGTGCCGCGCCGCTCCACCCAGGGGATCCACACCTAGCTTGAGATTGGCGCCGCGAATTGCATCCATATCAACGACGTTGTTGAGATCGCGAACGTAGGGTAGAACGAAGTCTTCCTGGTGCGTAGAAGCGGCTTGGACAGCTTTGACGAAGGAAACTCGCTTGACCTTCACATTTCCCGCTCGCAGCAATTCGTTCGCCCGATCCTGGACCCAGCGCGTCACGTCGGTATCGGCCGGCCCGCCGTTGGTCGGGTTGTACTTGAAACCTCCGTCCTCAGGTGGGTTGTGCGACGGGGTTATGACGATGCCGTCAGCAAGATGTTCTTTACGGCCGCGGTTGTACACCAGAATTGCGCGCGAGATTACGGGGGTAGGAGTTACGCCGTCGTTTTCCTGAATGATTGTCTCTACGTTGTTCGCCGCCAGCACTTCGAGTGCGGTGCGCTGTGCAGGCCCGGAAAGCGCGTGGGTATCTTTTCCCATGTAGAGCGGGCCGTCAGTTCCCTGCTCGCGACGGTAGTCACAGATGGCTTGCGTGATGGCCAGGATGTGCGCTTCGGTGAATGTGCCGTGCAAGGGCGAGCCGCGGTGTCCATTGGTGCCGAAGCTGACTAGCTGGTTTGGATCACCCAAGTCGGGACGGCGTTCGAAATACTCCTTCTCCAGGCGAGCCACATCGATCAGCATCTGCTTTGGAGCCGGTTTGCCCGCGAGCGGTGAGATCGTCATTCCGTTCACCTCGCCCGTCTTTGATTTTGTTTCTAGCGTACTGGGCATGCTTCCACTTTCCAAATCTCGGCGGCGTATTCGCCGATAGTGCGATCACTCGAAAACTTCCCTGAGCTCGCCACATTCAGGATAGCCTTGCGCGCCCACTCGCCAGGATCGGCATACAAGGCGCCGAGTCGCTCGTGCGCTTGGCAATAAGACGTCAGATCTGCCAGGTGCATGTAGTGATCGCCCATAGTCAAGAGCGTATCGCGCAGTGGGGCGAATATTCCTGGTTCGTTACGGCTGAAGTGATCCGAGAAAATGAGGTCCAGAGCGGCTCGAGTCTCCGGCTCATTTTCATAATGCCAGTGTGGGTCATACCACGCACGGCTGTTCTCGACTTCTTCCACGGTGAGGCCGAACAAAAACATGTTCTCCTCTCCCGCCTCCTCCGCCATTTCGATGGTCGCGCCGTCACGCGTTCCGACGGTTAAGGCTCCGTTCATCATGAACTTCATATTGCTGGTTCCGCTGGCTTCGTAGCCGGCAGTCGAGATCTGGTTGGAGACATCGCTGGCTGGGATCAGACGTTCTGCCAGCGAAACATTGTATTCGGGAAGGAAAATGATCTTGATTCGGCCGCGTGCGACAGGATCCGCATCAATCGTATCCGCCAAGTTGTTGATGAACTTTATGATGAGCTTGGCCAAGCGGTATGCCGGCGCCGCTTTGCCCGCAAAGAAGAACGTGCGCGGCACCATCTGGTCGGGATTTTTCCGTAGCCGGTTGTAAACGACAACGATCCGCAGCGCATTTAGCAGTTGCCTTTTGTATTCGTGGATGCGCTTGACCTGGCAATCGAAGATCGTGTCCGGGTCCACGATCTGCCCCGACGTCGCTTTCAGCCAATTGGCGAACTGCGCTTTGGCCTCCCGCTTTGACGTGAGGAACACTTCGCGAAAGTACTGGTTCTCGGAGAAGGGCTTGAGTTCGTTCAGTTGGCTTAGATCGGTGATCCACCTTTCGCCAATAACTTGCGTGATCGCGCCGGATAGCGCGGGATTGGCTTCCAGTAGCCAGCGTCGCGGTGTCACCCCGTTGGTTTTGTTGCTGAAGCGTTCGGGAAACATTTCGGCTAGATCCTTGACCGTCATGGTCCGCAATAGTTTCGAGTGCACAGCGGCCACTCCGTTGGTGCTGTGTGTGCCGACGATGGCGAGATTAGCCATGCGAATCTTGCGCTCGCTGCCTTCCTCCACAAGGCTCACGCGCTCCACGCGTCCCTCGTCCCCAGGAAAACGAACCCGAACTTCGTCGAGAAGCCGCCGGTTAATCTCATAAATAATCTCCAGATGGCGGGGAAGAAGTATCTCAAACCACGCGGCCGGCCACTTCTCGAGAGCTTCAGGCAGCAAGGTGTGATTTGTATAAGCAAGTGCTTTTTTCGTTAGGTCCCAGGCCTGATCCCATCCCAAGTGCGCATCATCCAGCAAAATTCGCATTAACTCAGCCACCGCCATGGAGGGATGAGTGTCATTGAGTTGGATGGCCACCTTCTCAGGCAGCATGCTCCAATCCGTGTTGTATCGCTGAAAGCGGCGCGCCAGATCGGCAAGCGAACACGCAACCAGGAAATATTCCTGCAGAAATCGTAGTCCTTGCCCGACAGTCGTGGAATCGTCAGGATAGAGAACTCTGGTTAGCGATTCCGCTTGAAGAGTCTCTCCCAGCGCACCCACAAAATCTCCAGTGCCGAATTGCTGAAAATCAAAATAATCCGGCGCGGCCGCCGCCCACAGCCGGAGAGTGTTGATGGTTTTGCCTCCATAGCCAACTACAGGACGATCAAAGGGTATGCCGATCAGACTCGATGGCCGGTGCGGGATGACATGAAAATTACCCGCTTTCAGCTCGAAGCTGACATTCAACTTGATTTCCACCTTCTCGTGGGGCCGTGCGATTTCCCAGGGATCGTTGTCGCGGAGCCAGTTGTCCGGGTTCTCCTTTTGCCATCCATCTACGATGGACTGTTTAAACATGCCGTACTCGTAGCGCAAACCATAACCCGTCGCTGGAAGCTGCATCGCGGCCATCGAGTCGAGGAAGCATGCTGCGAGCCGGCCCAAACCGCCGTTGCCGAGACCAGCATCTGGTTCCTGCTCGAGCAGTTCAAGCCAGTCGATACTTTTTTCCTGAACCGCATGTTGCACCAGAGGATCGAGCAAGAGGTTAGTAACGTTATTGGCCAACGAACGCCCGATGAGAAATTCCATGGAGAGGTAATAAATGCGCTTGGCATTCGTTCCTTCATAAGTCTTCTTGGTCTGGACCCAGCGTTGCGCGAGGATGTCTCGCACGGATCTGGAGAACGCTTCAAAGCGTTCACGGGCACTCGCCACTTTCGGATCGATGACTCTGTCAAAAAGCAGATGGCGTTCGTAAAACGCGTTTTCCGTGCCGACAAATGGAGTCGGGCCGCATCCATAGTGACGGAGAAGTTCTGAAGGACTGGCTGCGCTCGTGGTCATGGGAACCACTTTTGTGGGCTTCGGACGCACTGTACTCTTCGTGCTCATTGGAGATCCTTCTGATGTGAGTGTCTGAAAATCGCTAGCGTCCAGCGTCCGCAGCCGACAACTCCTCGCCTGCCCCTGACGTCGAAACAGGGGATCGTTCAGTCTTCTGTTCGGGAATCGACGACGTGGGTGTCGGCAGGCTTGATTGCTTGATAGTCTTGGCAATATTGCGAGCCAGGTTATGAGTGGCTCGCAGGTTGCCTCCGAAAAACCGGACGTTACCGTCAACAACCCGTTCCAGGATAAGACGGCCGTCTCGTGTGTAAAGCTGGCTACGGACTTTCAGCTTTGTAGCCCCGCTTACGGTGGTCACCGCACGTCGAGTCTCGCTGCCAGGTGTGTACTTCTGCACTGTTGTTTTCAGAATCAGGAGATCCGCAATATCGCGAGCGTTTCGATCACCACTTCGAAACACTTCTTTAAAGCGTCTGGTCTTCGCCAGCTCCTGCAAAAGATTCTCATAAATCGCGATTCTGAAGGCGGGTTCGAGAGTGACATCGCCGGTGACAATCTTGTCTACTTGCACGCACCATTGCGGGGCCGAGGGTTTACCGTCGGAAGGGGTCTTTGCTGCTGCAGTTTGAGCTGCCAGTTGAGACGGCGCGGCAGCAAAAATGATCAAGATCGAGAGTACGACTGAGGTGAGTTTTTTATTTGCTTTCACTCTCGACCTCCGAAGTGCTTTGCTTCTTGGGTTGAACTTCTACCTCGGTGACATGGACGCCCTTGGCCACCAACTCATTCTTAATAACCTCGCCTTGTCCTTTGTTGAGCTGGAAAATAGCGCCGTGCAATCCGCCGTTGACGTCGAGATACTCCACCGTGAGCGTGTCGTACTTCTTGTGCGAGAAGAGACTGATCACCCGGCCTCCTCCAAACGGAGTTGCCGCCTTCCCCAATGTCATCGGAAGACCGCCAACTTGCTTGCTTTGCTCGCCGAGGAAGACAGCCTGGATGGAAGCTATGCTTACTTGGTTGGTGGCGCCTCCACTTTTCTGGAACTGCAGAGTGTTGTCTTCAATGGTTAGATTCCCTGTACTGTTGCCCGATACACCTTCGAGACCAAGGACATGTGTAACGCGAATCCCCGGACCTCCGGCTGCACTCACTGGCCCGCTGGGATTCTGGGAAAGCATGGCTGTGCTGCACCAGACAAGCAGGATTGCGTAGGCCAGTAAGCGATCAATGAGGGAGGAAGCATTCGGATTATGTTCCGATGGAACAATCTTGCGATTCATGTTTCTCCAATCCCGACTCCTCCCGAGTTTTTTTTCATCGTGGACTAAGCCTTGAGCATTCAAGGTTCCACATTCGGCGTCCGTGGGTCGGGGGTACGTGACACCAATGTAAGCAACTTAGGGTCATCTGTCACGAAGCACATGATCCACTCACGTCAAGATCTCAACCGGGTAATGACAAGACTTTGGCAAGTGGCAGGCAAACCAAGGTCGTCCTCTTGTCAGAAGATTGGCTGTTCGCCTTCCAGAATCATGCGCATCTTTGCATTTCGCCATCCCTGGGCACCCTAAGCACGTGCGCGGCACCAATGTCCTACCGCCTAGAAAAGCAAAAAGCAGCCTTTCTGGCATCTGCATCCTTCTATAACCCTCGCATTGCAGAATTGGATGCTCTTGTACAGAGGACGACTCTAAAACAGTTCTGCTGGCAAGCAGGTGAAGGCTAAAAGATGAGCAGTGAATTGTGGGGGGTGGCTAAGCCCGGACGACGAGCGACTCCGCTTACTTTTCTGCTGGCTAAGTATGTTTGGGAATCCTGCCAACGACCTGCAGCAGCCGTTTGCGAAATTGGAGATGTCGCGTGAGTTCCAGCAGAATTCGGCGCTGCGCTGGGGGATTCTTGGCAAAGACTGAGAGTAGCTCATCCTGCAATTTTGTGTTAGGGGAAATCTGCTTGAAAATGTCTCCTCGTAGCTCACGTCGCTCCTTCGAAGTATGTCCGAGGCTTTCGAAGAAGATTTGGACGGTCTTTGGGTTCGTGAGTGAAACGACGGAAACACTGGATCGAGTGCCAACTCTTGCTTTGGTCGTCATTTCAACTCTCTGATAACCCTAGTGCGAACGGTCCTTAAACTGAGTACGTGCTGATGAATTTCTTCCAGTATCGAAGACTGGAAGCTGCTTCAGCAATCTCGTGCCGTTCTTCTATATCCATATTTCCAGCCCGGCCTGTTTCCATTCCGAACTGCGTTGGGTAATGGCCCGCAGTGCCGCTTCAATATGTTGGCTCGCGTGGACGGGATCTGTTTCGAGCATCGCGGCCTTGTAAAGTTCGCTCCAATGCGCTGGATCAATCTGGCTTATTTCCGGCGAATCTGTCGCAATTTCAGTTTTTTGCATGGTCTGCCTCCACCGCTCACTACTGCGAAGGTAACCAGCCCGGCTGTGACGAATCTATTGTGCAATGGTAGGGAGGGGTACCTTGGAAGGACCCAGACCGAGCGGCAAAAAGACAAAAACATGGCGCTGACACTTCTGGAAACGGCTAAAAAAGAAATTCAGCGCTCCAAGGAACTCGGATACGCAGGTCAAGACCAGGAATACGCCGCTCTAAACAACGACATCGAGAATCTCGAAAAGCAACTGAAAGGCAATGGAGATACGATGTCCGTGTTTTCCAGGCTCAAGGAGAAGTTGAGCGCCTTCGTCCACAGGCAATCCCGAGCGCAATCGTCATCGTTTAAGCAATGAACTGGACCAGGAAAAGTGAAGAGTTAACGGGAGGCGGATCGCCGGTCAAGCAGCTTCATTGGGCGATGCGCCTTCCGTCATAGCCCACCTGAGCAGAGTCTGGATCTCCCCTTGCAGATAATACCCCTTGCCGATCGAAGGCTCGACTACGCCCTCCGCGATTGCTTCGGGGAACAAATCGCGCGCCTGTTCATATCCCGGAATCTGCACTCGCTTGGCCAGTTCCATTATGTCTTCCTCTGGCATTTCGCGGCATGCGATTAGTGATAACAGCAGCATCAGGCCATCTGGACCCATGAACCTTTCCAGAGACAGCCCCTCGACGATACTGCGATCGGTTCGAAACTCGCGGAGACTGTCGTATTGGCACGCATAACTCTTGGATTTTGTTCCAGGGCCAGTCCCGAGGCGATGAACTAGCCTCAAACCTTTCAGCGCAGTGACCCCACCGACATCTTCGCCAGCCAACCATTCGACCCAGCCGTCCTCGATTCGGGTGATGAGTTCGCCGCAGGCGCTGCATCTCCAACCGACCGAAACTTTCATTCGCATGTCTGTCCTCCCTCCGAAATTTGAAGCTGCCCTGTTAGGCCGCATTCTTGATTTGCCCAAAGTCGATCATCAATCGCCGAGACGAGTTCTTGAAATTCATACGAAGCGTCGTGCCTGACATTGTTTATGAAAAATGCAGGGGTGCCATTCACTCCGCTGCGCACGCCTGCTAGAAAATCGTAGCCGATCTTGGTCGCGTATCCCTGAGTCATTAGTACCCGGCGGAGAGCGGTTGCGGGAAGATCCAACAGAGCGGCTAATTCGAACAGCAGGGGTGTACCTAAACGCTGCTGATTTTCATAGATTCCATCGTGCATATCCCAGAAGCGTCCATAATCCGCTGCGAATTCGGCAGCCTCCGCCGCGCTTTCGGCATGGGGATGAAGTTCAGCCAGAGGGAAATTCCGAAAAACCAACCGAAGTAGCCGGCCATATTGCTTCTGTAGACTTTTGACGATGTAATAAGCAATTCCGCAGTGAGGGCATTCGTAATCCCCGTACTCCACCACAGTCACCGGTGCATCTTCATTCCCTTGAATGTGATCATCTGGCGTGACAGGAACTTTCAGAACAGCCATAACTAATTCTCTCTGTATGCAGATCGTCCAGCACCGGACACGTCGCAGAAAATTATTACTTTAAGGGTGAGGGCGGGCAAGTCGCGCATGCCGCGCCCCAGGTGGCGCATACTTTGTGACTGTCGCCAGGAATGGTTCAGCAGCCTTGGGTGGAGGAACTTTGCCGTTCAGAATGGTTTCAAACGGGACCATTTTTCCGAACAGCACACGAGTTTCGTCCTTATCCTGTTTAATGACGGATCCGCTCAAATCAATTCCCGCAAATAGCCCTCTGGCACGGGAATAAGTTAATACTTCAGCCTTCATCTTCCAGTCCGTGCCAGCCTCAGCATTACGGCCGACAGGCCCTGCCGCGGCGGAGGCATCGACTCCGATCTTGAATTTGCATGAGAGCAGATGGTCCATGCCTTTTTGGTTCATGACCAGCATGACGAGATCAACAGCCTGGCCTCCGAAGTGCAACCCCCAACTACCTCCTGTCAGGAGGATAGGGGCCGGTGCGCTCCAGCCATTAGCGGTTCGGCAGGTCGCCACGCCTTTCCGTAATGGCCGCCAATTCCGAGGGCAAATTTAACCATCGAAGGAACTACAACAATGCACTTCGCATCGTTCAAGATTTCCTCTGGGATACCCTTGTCAGGCGCGCTCATGATTTCTTGCAAGACATTTGCTGATGCCTTAAGGCGCTTCGCGATTTCCGAATCGTCCTTCGCGGAATCCTCAGCTGGTAAGGCCCACGCTATGGTCGAGAGCGCGAACAGTAATGTGCTCACCGCAACAAAAGAGTTGCCGACTATTCTATGGATGTACTTCATTTGCTGCCTCGTTTCAGGGTCGATTAGCGGCCCAGTGGTGAATATAGCGACCCGCCAAAGCCCATAACAATTCCTCGGCGGAATGAATCAAGTCTCGGAGAGTGGGCATACAACTCGATTCGCTACAGGTGAGAGCTACTTGTATGACCTTTGAAATAGAGGATCGGGAAGGCGAGCGACGAACTGCTCTAGTGTTTCCCTTCCAGGAATTTACGGGCTTTCTCAAGTTCTTTCCGCCGGCTGGCGTCCACCTTGGGATAACTCAGGTTCAACTTCTCGAGAGTATCAATGATCGCGGACGCCACTACCAGCCGAGTGAACCACTTGTTGTCAGCCGGCACTACGTACCACGGGGCGGCAGGTGTGGCCGTGTTCTGGATCATGTCTTCATACGCCTGCATGTAGTCGTCCCAGTATTCGCGTTCATGAATGTCGGCGGCGGAAAACTTCCAATTCTTTTCCGGTTCGTCCAGGCGGGCAAGAAAACGTCTCGCTTGTTCTTTTTTAGAAAGGTTGAGGAAGAACTTGCGGACCACAATCCCGTTGCGAGTGAGATACCGCTCAAAAGCGCACATGTCCTCGAAACGTTCTTCCCATATCTTCTTGGTAATCAGGGACGGCGGGATCTTCTCGTTCTGCAGTAAATCAGGATGAACCCGCACAATCAGCACTTCCTCGTAGTACGACCGATTGAAGATCCCGATGCGCCGGCGCTCAGGAATGCGCTGCATGGTTCGCCATAAGTAATCATGCTGCTGCTCCTCGCTGGAAGGGGCCTTGAACGAATACGCCTGACATCCCATCGCATTCACTCCCGCCATCACATGTTTAATGACGCCATCTTTGCCCGACGCGTCCATACCCTGAAAAATAAGCAAGACTGCCCATTGATCCTGCGCGTAAAGCTTGTTTTGCAAGTCGGCAAGCTGTTCCAGACTCTTCTGCAGGGCCGCAGTCGCGTTCTCCTTCGACCGAATGCCCGCGGTATCGGCAGGATCGAAGTCTCTCAACTTGAAATGCTTGCCACGCTCTACGCAGTACGCCTTCGCCAGTTTCCCTAATTGTTTCATCGCAAGTTATTGTAGATGTAAAACGTAGGTGCGGAGTCTGCTACGGGGAAGAATATCGCGCGACGGTTTACGCAGTTTGGGCGGATGGGTAATGCAGCCTGCCGATGGGCAATCGATAAGATCCGGAAACTTTGTGATGGTAGCGGGAACAAGACGTAGTCTAAAGCTCTTCAAGAACTCCGCCTGGTTTTTCCCGCGACCATCACCTCGAAAAATGTTGTAAGCCGGACTATGACCAGCCTGAGGTCCAAACTGCCAGAGTTTGGTTTCTCTATTTTGGGCTCTGCTGGGATGGCGGTTCAATCGACACGATGTGAATGGTGTTGGTGTCGGGCTCCATCTGAATAATAAGCGCCACCTGCTGGTCTTCGTAACCTTTTAGCGAATCAGGGTTGTTTACTTTATAGGTTTTGTTGTCTTTGTCACTGGTGAACGACTTCCGATCGTGACTGACTTTACCTGAAACACTTTGCTGATTTTTCGTATTGTCTTGCGTTTTCTGGTTCTGGTTCTGATTGCTGCCCTGTTGAGAGGTGTCCTGGGCCAAGGCCACGGTAGACAGCGCCAGCGCAAGAGCAACTACAAGTGTCATGACTTTCTTCATCGGGAACTCCTTATCACTGGGAATTGACGAGATGACGCATTGACGGCCATGTGTTGGATGCTAGCGGTCAGACCTGGCCATGACAATTGGTCATGAGGACGAACTAAGGTTCCGAAGGACTGCGTAGCAGCAATTCGGCCGCCAGTGAAAAGCGTTGATATAACTTTAGCGATAGAGTCTTTTTTGGTTAGAGAGGACGAATGCCTGGATCCGAGCCTTACGGACTTCGTGAACGGCGCCGGAAAACATACAAATGCTTTTCATCGGACGTGGTCACCAGGTCTACATTGTTTTTCTTCGCGGCTCGGTGTAAGGCTGAACGTAGATCTGCTTTCTTATAGCCCGCTTCTGCCAAATCTATTTTGAGTGCGCTGTATTCGTCCAGCTTCTTAAGATCGCTTAAAATTTCGGAAACCATCTTGCTGTGCTTGCCAATCCGGCCGCCACGGAGCTCTGCCAGCGGAGTAACTGGGAAATGGAGAGGTTGTCCGCCCTTCTTGCCTGGCATGGCTCGCTCCTACAACCAGCTCACAATTTGACAGTTCGTACGCAACTATTCAAGCAAGAACCAGAATTCCGTTTAGTCGGAACGTTAATTCACCAGTGATATGCGGCCGGTACGATGTTTCTCGTCCGATACGCCTTCTTCCGCCGGTACTTTACGAAATGGAGCTGGAGGGAAGGCCGGTCACAGTGGGAATGCGACCGGCCTTGGACGGGGCAACAACGGGGCTCATCGGAGCTTACTTAGCAGCGACTTCCAATTTCTGCTCCAGCTTGTCGAGCTTTGCCTGGGTTTGTCCGTATGGAACGACTGAAGAAATCATGTCCGACAGCTGATGGGCGGTATCGGCATTCGCTCTCAGATACTCCGTATACTGGCCCGAGGTCGGCCGGAGCTTGTTTTCGCTGAGATGGTTAATCGCCGCAGTGGTATTGGAAGCTAGTTCTTTCAACAGTGGAATCATGCGGTCGATCGCCACTTGTTGCCATGGAGAGGCCGAGGCACGAGCAGCCGTGAGTTGCTCCACTGTGCGGCCTAAATTATTGACGTGTTCTTTGATTTGCTCCAGCTTATCTGCATGACTTTACCAACTCACATCAGAACGCGTTAGCGCCTCCATCCCATCTCCGTCACGACTCAGCTGGGCGGCTTTATCCCTGGCATCCTGAAGAAGTCGGGTCACTTGAGCATTCTCCTCGTACTGCGCCGCTGCTGGCGTTACGAGCAGGAACAACATTGAAATAAACACAGCGCCTGCGATCAAATAGCGTGTCCCTTTACTCGAAGTTCGCATGGTAAATCTCCTTTTCATGAGTTGCCTGATCGTTCCAGCTCACAGTTCGAGATGCTAGCTACCCACACGTCCTCATCGCAATTCCCCGTGAGGATGAAGCGAGACTGTGAAAAGAGACATAGCACCGATTGTCTTTCCCGGCGGATGGCGTTATACAACCTTGGCAATAGAAGCATCAGCCATCGGACGCCTAGTTTTTCAATCCCACGCCTACGGTTCGACCTGGATCCGGTTATCCACCGAGGTAATCCAGGCGCCGACCAGGCGGCCCGTTCCACGGCTTCCCTCTCGGCCCAGGAACGCACTGTCCCTTTCAAAATGGCCTGACCTCCCTGCACCTCGACGGTGATCCTGTCTGCATCGATCTCCGCGTTGCGAACCAGCGCGTCCTCGATCTTCTCCTTGAGTTCCGTGGGCGTCACGCTAGGCTTGATCGTGATCAGGTTACACACTCCCTTGACCCCTGACAGCCGGCGTACGATGCGTTCCGCGTCTTCCTTCTGGTACTGCCATTCCACCTCGCCCCGGAGCGTAACCCAACCCTTGGAAACTGTGACCTTGATCTTGTCGGCGGGTACTGAAGAGTCCCATTCCAGTGCACGAACCGCGGCCGCTGCGATGTCGGCATCGGTGCGCTCAGTGGCAAGTTTGACTTCGATTTCGTTCGCCACTGCCCGAACGCCACTAACACGATGAGCGGCATCTTCGGCAGCCCACTTCTTGAGATAGGAATCTGCCCATCCCGTAAGTGTGACCACGCCATCTTTGACCGCGACGCCAATCTCATTGGGCTGCACCTGCGCGTCCCATTTCAACTCCGCCAGTACATCTTTCTGGATTTCTTCATCGATCCTTATTAAAGTTGCGATTGTCATGTTTGTTGCTCCTTCCGCCGCTTCTGCCTTATGCGCCGCAGTCTGGCACTTCGACCACGTTGAACGCAGGGTTGGGAGTTGCTCGTATTCGAATGTGTCTATGGCGCGATGGTAGTGGCTGTGTTCACTGGTAGCAATTCCCCGTGAGATTGAATTGCAGTTCTGTAAGGACGCAGAAGAGAAAACCCTCCCTGTGACAGAGGGACCCGTATAAGCTTGGCAATAGAGATAACCTAATGA
>Ga0207646_10004126_pt1 | contig 15956 bp, 10 predicted proteins | sample KBSK5502metaG_FD_184343 | JGI IMG/M metagenome (GOLD analysis project Ga0207646, IMG submission 184343) | Corn, switchgrass and miscanthus rhizosphere microbial communities from Kellogg Biological Station, Michigan, USA - KBS K5-50-2 metaG... | ecosystem: Host-associated > Plants > Roots >... | reverse complement strand
GCCTCGTCGGAGCTGCAGAAGGGCCGCGACCTCGTGGCCGCCGACGACCGCAACAAGACCGCGACCCTGGACGTCCTCGAGGGGCGAGCGGCGCTCGAGAAAGGGGACCTCGAGGGCGCGGCCGCGAAGCTGCGCCATGCGATCCAGCTCCGGCCTGATTCCGTCGAGGCGCAGAGCGTTCTCGGCTCGGTCCTCGAAAGGCTCGCGAAACCCCGTCAGGCTTACGACGATCCGCGGAAGGTGGAGGAGTTCGAGGGCTACATCCGCGAGGGCCGGTACGCGGAGGTCGAGCCCCTGCTCGCCAGCTACGTGACGGTGGAGCGCCCGCGCTCCTCCTGGGGGTGGTACGCGCTCGGCTACGCCTACTTCGCGCAGCAGAAGATCCGCGATGCCATCCAGGCCCTGGCCCGGTCGCTCGAGCTCGACGTCAAGAACGCCGAGGCCCACAAGATCCTCGGCCGCACGCTGATGATCATCGGCAGATTCGACGCGGCCCAGCTCGAGTTCGAGGAAGGGATCCGCCTCAAGCCGGATTCCGCGGAGATGCACTACAACCTCGGCAAGCTTTTCTCCGTGCAGGACAACTGGGAGCCGGCGCGGAAGGCGCTCGAGGCCGCGGTCCGCCTCGACCCAAAGTACCTCGAGGCGCTGGACGCCCTCGGGTTCGCGCTCGAGGCCCTGGGCGACGACGCGGGTGCGGTCGCGAGGTACGAGCAGGCGATCGCGCTCAACCAGGAGCGGCAGGGTCGCGTCGTCGCCGCCCACGTGAGCCTGAGCGCCTACCACAACCGCACGGGCGATCCGGACAAGGCGCTCGAATACGCGCGCCAGGCGCTCGCGCTGGATCCCCGCTCCGACCCCGCCTGGTTCCAGCAGGCGAAGGCGCAGGAGCGCCTGGGCCGCCTCGCGGAGGCGGTGGACTCGCTCAACCAGGCGATCGCGCTCAATCCCCGAGCCTCCGCGTACTACTACGTCCTGGCCAACCTCTACCGCCGGCTCGGCAAGGCGGACGAGAGCCGGAAGGCCCTCGACTCCTTCAAGCGCCTCGAGCGCGAGGCGAACGAGCTCGAGAAGATGCGCCGCGAGCACCGCAAGAACGCGGCGCCGAGCGACGGAGCGTGAGGAGCGGCTACTCCGGCCGGCACTCCCGTCGCGGCTTCCTGCGGACGATGGGCGCCTTCGCGGGCGCGGCCCTGCTGCCCGGGCGCGCCGGAGCGCGGCCGCTCTTCGCCGAGGCCTCGGGTGGCGTCGTCTTCACGGACGTCACCGCCGCCGCCGGCCTCCTGCATGCTGCTAACGTCTCCGGCCGCCCGGAAGACAAGCAGTTCATCCTGGAAGAGATGGGAGGCGGCGCCGCATTCTTCGACTACGACCACGACGGCTGGCTCGACATCTTCCTCGTGAACGGCACGAGCCTCGACCCCGCCGTCCGCGACCGCCGGCCCCGGAGCTACCTCTTCCACAACAATCGCGACGGCACGTTCACCGACGTCACCGAGAAGGCGGGCCTCACGCATTCCGGCTGGGGACAGGGCTGCTGCGTCGGCGACTACGACAACGACGGCCACGACGACCTCTTCGTCACCTACTGGGGAAAGAGCGTCCTCTACCACAACAACGGCGACGGGACCTTCACGGATGTCTCGGAGAGTGCCGGGGTCGCGGGCTCGCCGAACCGGTGGGGCGCCGGGTGCTGCTTCCTGGACTACGACCGTGACGGGCACCTGGACCTGTTCGTCGCCAGCTATCTGAACTTCGATCCCGCCACTGCCCCGCGGCCGGGACAGTCCGCCTACTGTCGCTACAACGACATCCCGGTCCCCTGCGGACCGCTGGGATTCGCCGGGGGCACGAACGCGCTCTATCGCAACAAGGGCGACGGCACGTTCGTCGACGTCTCCGAGGCCTCGGGGATCGCCCGCCCGCGCGGACCCTCCTCCATGGTCTTCGTCAGCAGCAACTGGCAGCCCACCGGCTCCTACGGCATGGGGGCGGCGGCCGCCGACTTCGACAACGACGGTTGGCCGGACATCTACGTGGCCTGCGACACCGCGCCGAGCCTCCTCTACCGCAACAACAAGGACGGGACCTTCCGGGAGGTCGCGGTTCCCGCCGGCTGCGCCTTCGACGGGGAGGGAGCCGCGCTGGCGGGAATGGGCGTCGGCGTGGGCGACTTCGACGGCGACGGCAGGCTCGACATCGTCCGGACGAACTTCTCCGAGCAGGTGACCACACTCTACCGCAACTACGGCGGCGCCTTCGAGGAGATGAGCCTCCGGGCCGGCCTCGGCGTGAACCGGAAGTACCTCGGCTTCGGCGTCGGCTTCTTCGACTTCGACAACGACAGCTGGGCCGACATCCTCGTCGTGAACGGCCACGTCTACTCCCAGATCGCGAAGAAGAACCTCCACCTCAAGTACCGCGAGCCGAGGGTGCTCTATCGCAACCTGGGGAATGGACGATTCGAGGACGTCTCCGCCACGGCGGGGCCGGCGATCCTCGCCGAGAACCTCGGCCGGGGGTGCGCGTTCGGCGACTTCGACAACGACGGCGACGTGGACGTGATCGTGAACAACCTGGACGGACCGCCCACGCTGCTGCGCAACGACGGCGGCAACCGCAACAACTGGATCCTGATCAAGTGCGTGGGCACGCGCTCGAACCGCTCGGCCATCGGCACGCGCGTGAGGGTCACCGCCGCCGGCCACCGCCAGATCGACGAGGTCATGAGCGGCTCGGGCTATTACTCGCAGAACGACCTCCGCCTCCACTTCGGGCTGGGCCGCGCCGCCACCGCCGAGGCCGTCGAGATCGCCTGGCCATCCGGAGCGAGCGAGACGCTCCGGGACCTGCCGGCCAACCACCTCTTCGTCGTGCAGGAGACGAAGGGAATCGTCGACCGCCGCCGATTCGGGTAGGGCGAACCATGCGGAGATGGCCCTGGGCTCTACCGTGCGGCTCGCTGCTGCTGCTCGCCGCGGCCCCGTCCGTTCCGGAAGTCACGTTCACCGACATCACCCCGGCGTCGGGAATCGACTTCAAGCACGAGAACTCCCCCACGTCGAACAAGTACCTGCTCGAGACGATGGGCGGAGGCGTGGCCCTGCTGGACTACGATAACGACGGGCGCCTGGACGTCTTCTTCACGAGCGGCGCGAAGCTCGACGATCCCATGGCGCCCGGCCAGCGGCCCGACAAGTCGGACCGGCGGTACTGGAACCGGCTGTACCACCAGAAGAGCGACGGCGCCTTCGAGGACGTCACCGAGAAGGCGGGGCTGACCGGCAGGCCCCAGGGTTTCTACGGCATGGGCGTGGCGGTGGGCGACTACGACAACGACGGCTTCGAGGACCTCTACGTCACGAGCTACGGCGGCAACACGCTCTACCACAACAACGGTGACGGCACCTTCACCGACGTCACCGCCCGCGCCGGGGTCGGCGCCTCGGGCTGGAGCGCGAGCGCCGGTTTTTTCGATGCGGACAACGACGGCCGCCTCGACCTGTTCGTCACCCGCTACGTGGAATGGACGTTCGAGCCGAACAGGTATTGCGGGGAGAAGAAACCCGGCTACCGCGCCTACTGCCACCCCGACAACTACGACGCGGTCACGAACCTCCTGTACCACAATAACGGCGACGGCACGTTCACGGACGTGTCCGCCCGGGCCGGCATCGCGGCGGCGAGCGGGAAGGGCCTCGGCGTCGCGTTCGCGGACTACGACGACGACGGCTTCACGGACGTCTTCGTGGCCAACGACTCCGTGCAGTCGTTCCTCTTCCACAACAACGGAAACGGCACGTTCACCGAGCTGGGCCTGCTGGCCGGCGTCGGCTTCAACGAGGACGGGAAGACCTTCGCCGGGATGGGCGTGGACTTCGCCGACTACGACAACGACGGCCGTCCCGACCTCGTCGTCACCGATCTCTCGAACGAACGCTACCGGCTCTTCCGCCAGGGCGCCGACGGCAGCTTCCAGGACGTTACCCACACGTCCGGCGTCGGCGCCGCCACCCAGCTGTTCGCCGGCTGGAGCACGCGGTTCTTCGATTACGACAACGACGGCTGGAAGGACCTCTTCGTAGCCCAGGGACACGTGATGGACACGATCGAGAAGACGTCGCCCAACCTGAGCTACCTTCAGCCGCCGCTGCTGCTGCACAACGAGTCCGGGCGCTTCGTGAGAGTCGTCCCCGGCGAGGCCTTTCGCCAACCCTGGGCCGCGCGGGGAGCCGCCTTCGGCGACCTCGACAACGACGGCGACGTCGACGTCGTGGTCAGCAGCGTGGGCCAACGGGCGCTCGTGCTGCGAAACGACGGCGGAAACCGGAGGAACTGGCTCGGCATCCGGACCGTGGGCCGGAAATCGAACCGCGACGGCATCGGCTGCCGCGTGAAGGTCGTGTCCGCCTCCGGCTTCACCCAGTACTTCACGGTCAACACCGCCGCGGGGTACCTTTCCGCCAGCGACAAGCGGCTGCTGGTGGGCCTGGGCGCGGATGCGACCGTCCGGCTCGTCGAGATCCGCTGGCCTTCGGGCGTGGTCCAGCGGCTGGAAGGCGTCGCCGCCGGCCAGACCATAACGGCGACCGAGCCCGCGCCATGATGACCCGCCGGGAGGCGCTCGCCCTGCTGGCCTGCTTCGCCGACCGCGCGTTGGCGCAGGGCGTCTCCTCGCGGGGCGTGAAGCCGCAGCCCCGCGGCAAGCCTTCCGGCCGCCCGTTCAACTCGCGCCTGACCGACGTCGCCGAGCAGGCCGGCCTCACCCGGCCCATCGTCTACGGCGGCGTCGACGGCAAGAGCTACATCATCGAGGTGGTCGGCTGCGGCGTCGCGTTCCTCGATTACGACAACGACGGGTGGCTCGACCTGCTCGTGCTGAACGGCACCCGCCTGGAGGGCGCGCCCCCGGGCACGTCGAACCGCCTCTACAAGAACAACCGCGACGGCACGTTCACCGACGTGACCGAGAAGGCCGGGCTCGCCCGCACGGGCTGGGCGTCGGCCGTCACCGTGGGCGATTACGACAACGACGGCTTCGACGACCTGTTCATCACCTACTACGGCCACAACGTGCTCTACCACAACAACGGCGACGGCACCTTCACCGACGTGACCGCGAGGGCGGGTCTGCGGCAGGACGCGCCCCGCTACGGCTCCGGCTGCACGTGGCTCGACTACGACCGCGACGGGCGGCTGGACCTGTTCGTCGCCTACTATCTCGACACGACGCTGGAGAAGCTGCCCCGGCCGGGCGAGAACCCGGACTGCCGGTGGAAGGGCGTGCCCGTGAACTGCGGACCGCGCGGCCTGCCCGCCGGGTACGTCCAGCTCCTCCACAACAACGGGGACGGAACGTTCACCGACGTCAGCCGGGCGGCCGGCGTGACGGCGGCCTCCGGAGCCTACCCGATGACCGCGGTGGCCGCGGACTACGACAACGACGGGTGGCCCGACGTCTACGTCGCGTGCGATTCGACGCCGAGCTGGCTCTTCCGGAACCAGCACGACGGCACGTTCCGCCAGGAAGGCCTGGAGCGCGGCGTCGCGCTGAGCGAGGACGGGCTGGAGCAGGCGGGCATGGGCGTCGCGGTCGGCGACTACGACCTCGACGGCAGCCTCGACATCTTCAAGACGCACTTCTCCGACGACACGAACGTCCTCTATCGCAACGACGGCAAGGGCTATTTCAACGACGTCACGATCCGCGCCGGCCTGGGGGTGGAGACACGGTACGTCGGATGGGGTGCCGGCATCGTGGATCTCGACAACGACGGCTTCCCCGACCTGTTCGTGGTGACGGGAAGCGTCTATCCCGAGGTGGAGCGTACGCTTCCCGCCTACCCCTTCCGCACGCCCCGGCTGGTGTTCCGGAACCTCGGCGACGGCCGCTTCGAGGAGCTGATCGAGGAAGCGGGCCCCGGAGTGGCCGCGCCGCACGCGAGCCGGGGCTGCGCGTTCGGCGACTTCGACAACGACGGAGACGTGGACGTCGTCGTGATGAACATGAACGAGCCGCCGTCGCTGCTGCGCAACGACGTCTCGGGCGGCGGCCACTGGCTGAAGGTGCTGCTCGTCGGCGTCAAGTCCAACCGCAGCGCGATCGGCGCGCGGGTCGTCGCCCGCTACGGCGGCCGCACGCAGGCGCAGGAGGTCTTGGCACAGTCGAGCTTCTACTCCGTGAGCGACCGCCGGCTGCACTTCGGGCTGGGCACCGCGACCTCCGCCGAGCTGACGGTCCGGTGGCCCAGCGGCGCCACCGAGCCCATCGGCAGCGTCGAAGCCGACCAGCTCGTCGTCGTCCGCGAGGGAGAAGGCGTCCTCCGCCGACAGAGATTCGGCAGAAGGAGTTGAATCCATGATCCAACATCGCCGGCGGCCGGGCCTGGTCCTGACCGTCATCGCCGCATCTCTCCCCGCGGCGCTCGGCGCCCAGACGGCGCCGGCGCGCATCAAGCTGGATCCCGACCGCGTGATCGGCGAGGTGCATCCGCACCTCTTCGGCAACTTCGCCGAGCATCTCGGGCGGTGCATCTACGGCGGGATCTTCGAGGAAGGCAGCCCGCTGGCGGACGCGGAAGGCTACCGCCGCGACGTGATGGACGCGGCCCGCGGGCTCGGCCTGACGATCCTGCGCTGGCCGGGAGGCAACTTCGCCTCCGGCTATCACTGGACGGACGGCATCGGCCCGCGCGACCAGCGGCCGGCGCGGCGCGACCACGCCTGGGGCGCGATCGAGTCCAACCGCTTCGGCACCGACGAGTTCCTGCGCTACTGCGAGAAGCTGGGCGTCGAGCCCTACCTGTGCATCAACGCCGGCCTCGGCTCCGTGGACGAGGCGCGGAACTGGGTCGAGTACACGAACGAGGCCGGCAACACGTACTGGGCGCAGCAGCGGCGCAAGAACGGCCGCGACAAGCCCTGGGGCGTCAAGGTCTGGGGCCTCGGCAACGAGATCGACGGACCCTGGCAGCTCGGCCACAAGAACGCGGAGGACTACGCCAAGTTCGCGCTCGAGGCGGCCAAGGCCATGCGCCGCGCGGACGGGTCGATCTCGCTGATCGCTTCCGGCTCGTCGAACTTCGGGCCCGGGGCGGACTGGGTGGGGTGGAACCGCACGGTGCTCGACCGGCTGAAGAGCGAGATCGACTACATCTCGCTCCACACCTACATCGGCAACCGCGAGAACAACCTGGAGAAGTTCCTCGCCTCCTCGCGCGACCTCGACGACCGCATCGAGGTCGTCAAGGGGCAGATCCAGGCCCTGCGGGTCGGCAACCCCAAGGCCCGCCCCATCCACATCGCTTTCGACGAGTGGAACGTCTGGTACCGCTCGTTCCAGGGCACGACGGAGTACGAGATCGCCAGCAAGGGTCTCGAGGAGATCTACAACTTCGAGGACACCCTCGCGATGGGCATGTTCCTCAACGCCTTCATCCGCCACGCCGACGTCGTGAGGATGGCGAACCTGGCCCAGCTCGTGAACGTGATCGCCCCGATCTTCACGAACAAGGACGGGCTGTACCTGCAGACGATCTACTTCCCGATCGCGGAGTACGCCAAGCAGCGCGGGCGCCGCGCGCTCGACGTGCTCGTGGACTCACCGCAGTACAAGCCGGACGAAGGACGCCCGCTCGGCTACCTGGACGTCTCCGCCACCTACGATCCCGCGGCCCGGCAGATCTCGCTCAACGTGCTGAACCGGAGCGAGAAGACCGACATCACGGCGCGCATCGAGAACGCCGCGGGGGCGCCCTCGGGGCCGGTGAGCGTCTGGGAGCTGAACCACCCCGACCTCAAGGCGACCCACACGTTCGGCAAGGACTCCGTCGTGCGGCCGGCCACGCGCAGCACGAGCGTCAAGGCCAGCGGGAACGGCTTCGAGTACACGTTTCCCAGGCACTCGCTCACGATCCTGAAGTGGTAGCCGGGCCGAGCGTCGAGACCCTTAGGGACATCGCCGGAGACTACAGACGCAACAGGATCCGCAGGCGATCTTCAATTCTTGCCAGCGTCGGAGGGGTGACGGCACCCCACCTCTGTATCAGGCGATCCGATGAGATCGAGCGGATCGCCTCGCACAGCACCGCCGATTTCGTCTTGAGGCCGCCCTCCGGCGGCGATAGCGCGACGTGAGAGGGGATCGGCCGCACCGTCGACGTCATCGGTAGGACGATCGCCAATCCCGCGGGGCCCTGGTTGAAGAGGTCCTCCGACACGATGAGCACGGGCCGACGGCCCGCCTGCTCGTGGCCGCGAGTCGGGCTCAGATCCGCCAGCCACACCTCTCCCCGCGCGGGTGCGCTCAAGTCCTTCGCCGCCGCGGGTTTCTCTTCCGGCCAGAGCCGTATCGTGCCCCCGGCTCATGAACCGTGAGGCCATCGAGAAGCGTACGGTCCCAATCCCGGCGCTCCCGTTCGACGGCCGCCCAGGCGGCGGCGTCCCGGCGCAGGGAAGCATAGGCGGCGTTGACCTCCTCCAGGAACCGCTTGCGGCGAAGCGTCTCGACGGCCTCCTCAAGGAGGGCCTGCATCGGTCTCCCTTCGACCCGAGACATCTCGCGGAGGGTCTCGCGCGCGACGTCGCTGATGCGCACGGTTGTGTGTCCCATTCTGTAGACTCCAGTGTAGACAATTCAGTGTACCACAAGGGTGCCCACCTCCGCGGCCTCCTGAGGCCAGCGTATCGCGCGCTCTAGGTGGTGGCGGCGTGGACCAGGCTGTATGACCGCGCCGGCAGCTTGAACGTCATGGTCGCGGAAGGCCGGGGCGTCTCGAGCGGGCGCGGCGCGACGACCTTCGGCTGCTCGAACGTGTTGGACGCCTTGAGGTCCGCTCCCGTGAGCGTCTCCGCGGCCAGCACCCGCGTCGGCGTCAAGTCCCGGAACTCCACGATCAGCTCGCGCTCGGCCTGCAGATCACGGTTCAGCGCCAGCAGGCAGAGCTGGCCGCCTTTCGGGTCGTGCACGGCGACGACGTCGAGATACGGAACCTGGTCGTCCCGGGCGAAGTCCGGCCGGAGCCCCTCCGCCCGGATCGGGTAGGTCTCGGACTCCACGAGCAGGTCGAGCACCCGCCCGCGCGCATACTTGAGGGCCCACGCGTACGGGTAGTAGATGCTCTGGCGCAGCACGGCGGTCGGGCTCGTCACCAGGGGGGCGATCACGTTGACGATCTGGGCCAGGCACCCGACGCGCACGCGGTCGGAGCGGCGCAGCAGCGTGTTGAGGAAGCCGCCGACGAGCAGCGCGTCCTCCAGGTTGTAGACCTCCTCGAGCAGCGGGGGCGCGAACTTCCTCTGCCCGTTGGCGAAGCGGCCGCCCCGCGCGCGGTACCACACGTTCCACTCGTCGAAGGACAGCCACAGCCGCTTCGGCGACTTGCGCAGGCCCTGCACGTAGTCGCACACGGCGGCGATCTCCTGGATCTGCCGCTCCATGTCCAGGTTCATGGCGAGGTAGCGGCTCGTGTCGTTGTTCGTAAGCGCCGGCGTGTTGCCGTAATAGTTGTGCAGCGAGATGCCGTCGACCTGGTCGTAGCTTTCCTCGAGCACCTCGCGGTCCCAGACGAGGTACGTGGGCAGGATCGTGTTGCTGGAGCCGCAGGCGATCAGCCGCGTCATCGGGTCGACGACCCGGATCTGCCGCGCGGCGTCGCGGGCCTTGCGGCCGTACTCCACGGCCGTCATGTGCCCCATCTGCCACGGCCCGTCCATCTCGTTGCCGAGGCACCAGTACCTCACGTTGTGGGGCTCGGCCTGGCCGTGCTCGCGGCGCAGCTCGCTCCACCTCGTGCCCCTGTCCACGTTGCAGTACTCGACGTAGGCGACGGCCTCCTCGGCGGTGCCGGTGCCGAGGTTGAAGCCAAGGAGCGGCTCGGTGCCCACTCGCCGGCACCACTGGATGAACTCGTTCGTGCCGAACTGGTTCGTCTCGAGCGAGTTCCAGGCCCGTTCCAGCACCGTCGGGCGCTTGTCCTTCGGCCCCACGCCGTCGAGCCAGTGGTAGCCGGAGACGAAGTTCCCGCCGGGGTAGCGCATGATCGGCACGCCGAGCCCCTTGACCTCCGCGACGAGGTCGGTGCGGAAGCCGTCCGCGTCCGCGCGCGGCGAGCCCGGCTCGTAGACGCCCGTGTAGACCGCGCGGCCGAGGTGCTCCAGGAACGCACCGAGGAGGCGGCGGTCGAGCTCGGAGCGATAGCGGGAGCGCTGCAGCACCGCCCGCGCCGCGCCGCGCGTCTGGGCGAAGCCGAAGCCGGGCAGCCAGGACTCGGCCGCGAGCGCGGCCCCCGCGCGGCCGAGCGTCGCCACGAACTCACGGCGGTGCCAAGGCTGTTTCATGCGTCGAGGTCTGATCGGCGGGCCAATCGTAGCATCATATGGTAGTACCATTGCGCCGCTTGACCCTTCCCGCCGGCTCCCTGCTCGTGCTCCTGATCGCCGCGCCGGTGGCCGCCTCCGGCGCCGCCGAGAGCGCCTTCCCCGTCTCGATCGAGATCGACGCCGCCCGCCCTCGCGGCGAGCTGAAGCCGATCTGGCGCTTCTTCGGCGCGGACGAGCCCAACTACGCGTACATGAAGGACGGGCGCAGGCTGCTCGCGGAGCTGGGCCGGCTCGGACCGTATCAGGTCTACTTCCGGACCCACAACCTGCTCACCAGCGGCGACGGCACGCCCGCGCTGAAGTGGGGCAGCACCAACGCGTACACGGAGGATGAGCGCGGCCGAGCCGTGTACGACTGGACGATCGTCGACCGCATCTTCGACGCCTACCGCGATCGCGGGCTCGCGCCGTACGCGCAGATCGGCTTCATGCCGCAGGCCCTGTCGGTCAAGCCCGAGCCGTACCAGCACGAGTGGCGGCCCGGGCTGCCGTACCCGCGGATCTACACGGGCTGGGCGCATCCGCCGAAGGACTACGGGAAGTGGGCGGAGCTGGTCTTCCGGTGGGTGCAGCACAGCGTCGAGCGCTACGGGCGCGCCGAGGTCGAGCGCTGGTACTGGGAGGTCTGGAACGAGCCGAACATCGCCTACTGGCAAGGCACGCCGGAGGAGTTCCACAAGCTCCACGACTACGCCGTCGACGCGGTGCGCCGCGCCCTGCCCACGGCGCGCGTCGGGGGGCCCGATACCGCCGGGGGCGGCGGCGAGTTCCTGCGGGCGTTCCTGGAGCATTGCCTGCGCGGCACCAACCACGCCACCGGCAAGACGGGCACGCCGATCGACTTCGTGGCGTTCCACGCCAAGGGCGCGCCCCGGTTCCTGGACGGCCACGTGCGGATGGGGATCGCCGACCAGCTCCGGACGATCGACGGCGCCTTCGCGATCATCGCCTCGTTCCCCGCGCTGAAGGACAAGCCGATTGTCATCGGCGAGTCCGATCCGGAAGGCTGCGCGGCCTGCCAGGGGCCGCAGCTCGGCTACCGCAACGGCACGATGTACTCGAGCTACACGGCCGCCGTCTTCGCCCGCAAGCACGACCTCGCGGAAAAGCACGGCGTCAACCTGGAAGGCGCGCTCACGTGGGCCTTCGAGTTCGAGGACCAGCCGTACTTCGCCGGCTTCCGCGCGCTGGCCAGCAACGGCCTCGGCCTGCCGGTGCTGAACGTGTTCCGCATGTTCGGCAGGATGGCGGGACGCCGGTTGCCCGTGCAGAGCACGGCCGACCGCGGGCTGGAGGCGATGCTGAAGGACGGCGTGCGGGCCGCGCCGTATGTCTCCGCGCTTGCCGGCCTGGAGCCGCGGAGGCTGAGCGTCCTCCTCTGGCACTATCACGACGACGACGTGCCCGGCCCCGAAGCCGCGGTCCGGCTCTCACTGAGCGGCCTCCCGCTGGCGCGGGGCGAGGCGCGCCTGCAGCACTACCGCATCGACGAGAGCCACAGCAATGCGTATGCGGCCTGGAAGCGGATGGGCTCTCCCGTCGCGCCCGACGAGCGGCAGTACGCGGAGCTCGAGGCCGCCAGCCGGCTCGCCGTGATGCAAGCCCCCGCCACGGTGCCGGTCGACGGGGGCCGGGCGAGCCTGCCCCTCGCGCTGCCTCGCCAGGCCGTCTCCCTCCTCGTGCTGGAGTGGTGAGCGCGCTCGCCGGCGCCGGCTAAGGCTTGCCGGTGAGCTGCCGGATCAGCTCCACCTCCGCCGCTCGATAGGGCGTCCCGTCGGGCCGCAGCACCTCGTGGAACCACAGCGTCGGCTGCTCGAGAACGTAGGGCCGCCGCCACGAGTCCCATGGCAGGAAGGTCTGCGTCTTGCCGGCGACGAATCCCCAGTTGATCGCCCCGACGCGCTCCTGCTTCGCGATCGGCAGGATCCCGTCGAACGTGCTGCCCGCCGAGCGGGCCATGTACTCGGTGCAGATCACCGGACGGCCGTGCTTCTTCAGCGCGGTGACCTGGCGCTTGAAGAACTCCGGCCAGGTGTAGTTGTGGAAGGTGATGATGTCCGACTCGCGGAGCTGGATCTGCGCCGTCTCGTTCGCGGCGGCGCCGTCCGGCGAGTGCTCGCCCTCGCCGCCCCACACGCCGCTGGTCAGGGGCTGCTGGGCGCCGGCCTCGCGCGCCCACGCGAACACCTGCGGCAGCAGCGCGACCACCCGCGCGACCTTGTCCTTCGGCTCGAGCTTCCCGTAGCTTCCGCCGTTGGTGTTGTCGGGCTCGTTCCACACGTCCCAGGCGAGGATTCGGTCGTCCTTCGCGAACGCTCCCACCACCCCCTGGACGTAGGCCTTCAGCCGCGGGTCCTGGCTCGGGTCGGCCAGCGCCGCCGCGCCCGGGCCCTGCACCCAGCCCGAGTTGTGCACGCCCGGCGTCGGCGGGTGCTGCGGGCCGAGGCGAGGGGCCGGGTCCCAGCACGAATCGAACAGCACCAGCATGGGCCGGATGTGGTGGCGGGACGCGATGGCCAGGAACTGATCGATGCGCTTCCGGAACCCGGCCGCGTCGTGCTGCCACGGCAGGTCGTGCAGGAACACGCGCATGGTGTTCATGCCCATCGCCTCGGCCCAGCCCAGCTCGCGGTCGATCTCCTCGGGGGCGAAGGTCGCCTCCTGCCACATCTCGAGCTGGTTGATCGCGGAGGCGGGCACGTAGTTGCTGCCCACGAGCCAGGGCTGCAGCGAGTACCACGCCTGGGCCTTCTGCTCCGTCCAGCGCGCCGTCTGGGCCGCGACAGGGCGTGCGCACAAAAAGGCCGCGACGATCAGCGTCACGATGGAAACCGGCTTCCGTGTGCTCACGATTCAACCTCCCCTTGAGTGCGCGAACTAACGTGTTGCCAGCGTGATGACCGACACCGAGTGCGCCGGCAGGTCGACGGTGAAGCTCGGGCCGGCGGCGACCTCGGCGGAGGTGACCTTCACCGCCTCGGGGTCCGTGAAGCTGTTGGCCGCCTGCAGGGAGCGGGCGGTGAGGGTCTCGATCGTGCCGCGGCGTTGTATGGCCACGCCGGTCACCGTGATCGTCGTCCTTAGAGACTGCTGCGGGCTGGTGTTGACGGCCTTGACGTACACCTGCCGTCCGTCGCGCGAGCGGCTCGCCACCGCGTCGAGGTACGGCACGCCGCGGCCTTCGCGCGAGGTGTCGAAGGTCGGCCCCGTGACCTCGGCGGCCACGCGCTCGGCGCCGAGATGGTCGTTGTAGAGCTTGATGGCGAGGTAGGTGGGCGTCACGAACACGGCGTGCCGCCCGGCCTGGATCACGCCTCCGGACCAGCCGTTGACGAGGTCGGAAACGGCGCTCATCTGCACCAGGTCCCCCGAGCGCTCGAACACGTTCATCAACCGGGCCGCATACAGCGCCGACTCCATCGAGTGCTGGCGGGGCACGGGCAGCGACGTGTTCCACTCGTTGATGGCGAGCTTGATGTCGCGGCCCGGCGCCAGCTCGCGCAGCAGCGCGCCCACCTGCTGGTAGAACCGCTCGTAGAAGAGGGGCCGGGCCATGAGGTTGAGCGCGTCGTCCTGCATCTCGCGGAGCCCGTAGTAGTGATGGATGGAAAGATAGTCGATCTGCGGCCCCGCGAGCTTCAACACGGTCCGGTTCCAGTCCATGTCGTTGTCGCCGACGGCGATCAGCTCGATGGACGGATCGACCGCCTTCATGGCGGACCGGTAGCGGAGGTAGTTGCGCGCGTAGGTCTCGGCGTCGCTGTGGCCGCGCACCCAGTCTCCCCAGATCTCGTTGCCGAGCTCCCAGAGCCGCACGCCGAAGGGCGCGGCGTTGCCCCGGGCGGCGCGGCGGGCGCCCCCGACCGAGGTGGGCGGACCGTTGGCGTAGTCGACCCAGGCCGCCGCCTCCTCGGCGGTGGCCGTCCGCCCCTCCACGTTGACCACGATCGCGGGCTCGGCGCCCACGTTCCGGCAAAGCCGGATGTACTCGTCGGTGCCGAGGTCGCTCGGCTCGAGCTCGTTCGCCCACGACAGGTTGGTCCAGACGGGGCGCTCGTCGCGAGGGCCGATGCCCCAGCCCCAGTGGTAGTCCTGGGCCACGTTGCCGCCCGGCCACCGGATGAACGCGGGCCGCAGGGACTTCACCCGCTCGAACACGTCCCGGCGGAGGCCGTCCACGGCGTCGCCCGGCATCAGCGACGCCTGGTCGAGCCACAGGCCGCCGCGGCCCACGAAGAGGACCGCCAGCTTCGCGAGCGGGTCGCCGTGCGAGGGCGCCAGCGCGAACGCGTACTGCCGCCACCCCTCGCTGGCGGCGATGGGCAGCTCGGCCGAGGCGTATGGCCGCCCATCGGTGCGGTCCGGCGCGAGCACCACGCGCATCCGGCCCTCGAAGGTCTGGTTCCTGATCCAGATCGAGCCGCGATACTCCACGCCCTGCCGGATCGGGAGGCGCGCCTGGCTCAGCCCGACGGGTTCGCCGGCCTCGGCGCGCAGATCGACGCGCAGCGAGTGCTCGAGGCGTTCGGGGGCGGGCCGGCCCGGGGGGTAGGACACGGCGTCGTCCCAGCGGAAATGGAGGTCGCGGTCGTTGCGGTCGTCGGGCTCCCGGTCCCAGTGCCGCGGCAGCCCGACGGCGCTCGCCGGCTCCTCGAAGCCCCGGTTGCGCAGCAGCTCGGCGTGGAGCCCGAACTTGACGCCTTCGAACATGAACTCGACGAAGTGCCCGTACAGCGTGGAGCTGATCCGGTTCACCGCTCGGGCGGCGTCCACCCGCACCGTGGCGGTGCCCTCCGGCTGCGCGTACGCGGTCGCGGCGGCGAGCAGCCAGGCCAGCGAACCGCCGTACGCCCGGCTCGTCAGGGATAGATGCGACATTGCCGCATCTTACAACCGCCTGGTCGTTCACCGGCGTTCCACTCGGCGCAGGAGTCGCACACGCTCGCCGCATCGGCGACCAGCGGCGGCTTCACGGATCCGGCCACCGCAAGGACGCCTAAGCGCGCGTGGCGCTGGCCGGTGTCGAACCACGCCGGGCGAGGAAGGTGTGCAGCTGCGCGACGACCGCGGCCCCCTCCCCGATGGCCGCCCCCACCCGCTTCACCGAGCCGCAACGGACGTCGCCGACGGCGAAGATTCCCTCGACACCCGTCTCCAGCGGCAGCGGCACCCGGTCGGGCGAACGCACGTCGGCGCCGGTTCGGATGAAGCCCTTCTCGTCGAGGGGGATGCCGGAGCCGGTGAGCCAGCTCGCGGCCGGATCGGCGCCGGTGAAGAGGAACAAGTGGACGATGGCGTGCTGCTCCTCGGCCCCGGTGCGCCGGTTGCGCCAGCGCACGCCCTGCAGACCCTGGTCGGGCGTGCCGAGGAGCTCCACGACCTCGGTGTCGCAGAGCACCGCGATGTTCGGGGAGGCCGCGATCCGATCGACAAGGTAGCGGGACATGGTGCTCGAGAGGCCGGGCCCGCGCACCAGCACGCGCACGTGGCGCGCGTGGCTTGCGAGAAACACCGCGGCCTGGCCCGCCGAGTTACCTCCACCCAGCAGGGCCACGTCTTCGTTGCGGCACAGCCGG
>Ga0207646_10004122_pt1 | contig 15965 bp, 9 predicted proteins | sample KBSK5502metaG_FD_184343 | JGI IMG/M metagenome (GOLD analysis project Ga0207646, IMG submission 184343) | Corn, switchgrass and miscanthus rhizosphere microbial communities from Kellogg Biological Station, Michigan, USA - KBS K5-50-2 metaG... | ecosystem: Host-associated > Plants > Roots >... | reverse complement strand
CCCGGCCGGAAGTTTACGCAAGCGCGCGAGCTGCGACGCACGGCAACGTCCACTGAGCGATATGCATGGTCGTTGCTGCGGAAGCGGGGCATCCTCGGCCTCAAGTTTCGGCGCCAACACGTGCTACACGGGTTCATCGTTGACTTCTTCTGCGCCGCCGAGCGGCTGGTGCTCGAGCTTGAGGGTTTGCCGCACGCGGGGAGTGAACCGCGGGCGTACGATGCCGCGCGCGCGGCAACCCTCGAGGCCGCGGGCTATCGAGTGATACGCGTTGCGAACCGCGATGTGACACGCGATCACCTGACAGCGCTGCTCGGCCGGGCGCTCGGAGATCGCGCCTCGTTCCCCCTCTCCCAGAGGGAGAGGGGGACAGGGGGTGAGGACTAACGCATGGAGGAAGAGGACAGGGGGGTGAGGACCAACCCACGAGAGCTTGCCCTCGACTCCCCCAGGGACATATTGCACCGCATCTCGAGAGGCGGGTGGACCGTGAGCCGGAGCGTGACGAGCAGGACGCGGCGCGAGTGGTTGCGGGTGATGGCGGCGATGGGCGCCGGCGCGCTGGTCGACGGGCTTCTTCCCCGCGAGCTGGCCCGCGCGGCGACCCGTCGGACCCTGCAGCAGCCGACCGATCGCGTGGCAGCGTTTCGGGCCCAGATCGGCGCCATCCCGATACAGGCTACGCGGCTCGCCGAGAACCTCACCCTGCTCGCCGGTCCCGGTGGCAACGTGGTCGTGCTGCACGGCTCTGACGGGTTGGTCGTGGTGGACACGTTCGTGGCGCCCGCGTGGCCCAAGCTCCAGGAGTCATTCAAGGGATTCGGCGCGCCCGTGAAACTGGTGATCAATACGCACTGGCACTTCGACCACACTGACAACAACGCGTCGCTCCGCGCCAGCGGTGCCACGCTGGTGGCGCACGAAAATACCAAGCTGCGGATGACCCAGCCTCACCACCTCGCCGTGCACGAGCTCGACTTCCCGCCGTCACCCGCCGGCGCCCTGCCTCAGCAAGTCTTCAAGGACGGGTACAAGGTGGAAGCGAACCGCGAGCGGCTGGCGGTGACGCACGTGCCGCCGGCGCACACGGACGGCGACGTCGTCGTGCAGTTCGAGCAGGCCAACGTGCTACACACGGGCGACGTGTTTTTCAACGGCTTTTATCCCTACATCGACGGCTCCACCGGCGGTCGCATCGACGGTATGATCGCGGCGGCAGAGCGCCTGCTGCGCCTCGCGGACAAGTACACCCAGATCGTCCCGGGCCACGGCCCACTCGGCACCAAGGCCGACTATGCGAGGTATCGCGACATGCTGTCCAAGGCCGCGGACCGGGTACGAAAGCTCAAGGCGTCCGGGAAATCGGTGGAAGACGCGATCGCCGCCAAGCCCTTCGCCGATCTCGAGGATGATTGGGGCAAGGGGAGGCTCAACGGGGACAAGTTCGTGAAGGTCGTCTACCTGACTCTATAGCCCAACCGCTTCATCGCTCACGGGTAGCACCGGACATCGTCGTAATCCACGTCGTCCCCGTTGTGCGCCGCCTCGGCGACGAGAATCGCCGTGACCACCTGCGTCGTGGACGCGACCCCGACGAACGCCCGGTAGCTCGTATAGTCCCGCGGGAACGGCGCCTGCTGCACCACCTTGCCACTCGCGTCGAGGAATTTCACGGAGTCAGCGGGGCTCGCGGTCCCGTTGGCCCCGATGCCGATGTCGAGCATCTGGAACGACACGGCGGAGCAGCCCGGATTCAACGTCACGAGCAGGGAATCCGCGTCGTCCGTGGCAGTCTGGGCCGTGTCGGATTCGTATGGGAAACGGCCAACCGATAGCGAATTGCTGGAATTCCACGGCAACCCACCGGGAGCAATGAACAGCGGGTAGCCGCCCGGACTCGCGAACGTGACACCCTGGCTCGTGTAGTGGGTGCCATCGAAGGGGGTGCGTCCCGCGACGGTGTTATTGACTGGACTCGCGTCCAGCTCGTTGAAGTTCACGATCGTCGGCGTGCTGCGAGTCGCGGTGGCCTGCGCGAACGTTGCTGGATCGGTATAGAGAGCCGTCGTGGCGCCGCTCGCCACGAAGGTCGAGGGCGATCCCGCAAGCCCTGGCGCCGATGCCTGCGCCGAGTCGCGGCTCGTTCCGCTGTCCGGCCCGAGCGTCCAGGTGACGGTCGCCTGGCCTTGAGCATTGGTCGTTACAGACGCCGCGGAGAGGCCGCCCGCACCGGCCGTCACGGCCCACGCAACGGATACGTTGACGTTCGCGTTGCCGTATTGGTCTCCCACCGTCACCACCAACGGCAGCGCGAGCGGCTGCCCGACGAGGCCCGTCTGGCCATTGCCGGAGATGATCGAGAGCTGAGCTGGCTGGCTCGCGTCCGCGCTCGCCGTGAACGCCACCGAGAGCGCACCGGCACGGGCAACGGTAGTGTTGTTGCCCGACCCTGCGGCGTGGCCCAATGTCCAGGTGACTTGCGCCTGGCCTTGCGCGTCCGTCTGGTTCGACGCGGAAGACACGCTTCCACCTCCGCTAGAGACGGCCCACGACACCGTCGATCCGGCCACGGCGGCGCCAGACTGATCTTCGACCTTGATGGCCAGCGGCTGAGGCAGCGCCTGACCGACAGTTCCGGTCTGCTTGTCTCCCGCGACCACGACGATAGCCGCGGGCGTCGGTCCATTGGAGGGGCCTGTCCCAGCGCCTCCGCAGCTTGCTGCAGCGGTGACGGCGGCAATCGTGAGCCACCGCCGAGACGTCATTCGAGCGACCGTGGGTTCATGCCCTACTTTCCGTTCGCGTCGGTGAGCACCCACACGTCACCGAGGAGTGTGCAGTTGCAGGCGTCTATCCCTGCATACACGGTCATCCGACTCGTAACCGGATCGTAGAGGGCGGCATGGTACGCTCGCCCCGGTGCCGACCCACCCGACGGGACGAGCTGACTCCATGTTGGCATTCCGCCCATCCCGTTGGCGTGGGTGAGCACCCACACGTCGTTGCCATTCCTACCGGCCTCGGCACCTCCGAATACCGTCATCGTATTCGCGTTCACGTCGTACACCGAGGTATGGCCTGACCGTCCCGGGGGAGCTGTGCCTGCAGGGCTCAGCTGTGTCCACGTAGGAGTTCCATTCACACCCGTGGCGTGCGCCAGGATCCACACGTCGTTGAAAAGCCCGCTCGCGTCTCCTCCGGGCCCCGCTCCCGCGAAGACGATCATCGAACTGGTAGTCGGATCGTAGACGGCGGAGTGTCCCGTGCGGGCCGGTGGAGGGCTACCCGCAGTCACGGCCTGCGACCACGAAGGCGTCGCTCCGGCGCCGTTCGCTCCACTCAATAGCCAGACATCGTTGGTGTAGGGGAGCTGGCAGGCATTCGTGAGCCCACCGAACACGATCAAGGTGTTAGACGTTGGGTCGTACACCTGACTCGGATACTGGCGAATCGGTCCTGCTGTTGAAGGTGCGAGCTGTATCCAGCTCGGTGTGCCCCCCTGGCCGTTAGCGTTAGTGAGAACCCAGAGGTCGTTCGTGATGCCGAAGCAGTTGCCGACATTGGGATTGCCACCGAAAAGGATCATGCGGTTGGTGCCCGGGTCGTAGGCCGTGCGTCGCTCACCGCGCGGACTCGGCGCGGTGCCACCGGGGTTCAATTGCGTCCAGCCGGCCCCGGCGCTGCCGTTTGCGCCCGACAGCACCCAAACATCATTAAGGAGGGGCCGGCCGTTACTGATCCCGCCCATCCCACCGAAGATGATCATCGCATTCGTGCTGGGATCATATACGTTGCCGAAGTCCCAGCGATTGGGGGGCGCGACGCCGGAGGGCGAAACGGCGATCCATGTTGGCTGGGTCGCGCTCGCGCCGAACACCAATGGGCTGCCACTCAGTCCTACCGCCGTCGCTTGGAGGGTGTTCGGTCCCGCCGCAGGCCCGAGGGTCCAGCTCACCGCTGCCGATCCCGGTGGCATGCTGGTGGTGCCCGCGCTCGTGAGAGTCGTGACCGACCCAACCCCGTCGATCGAGCCGCCGCCGCTCGTCACGGTGAACGTCACGGCAACGTTGGGGACGCCGTTGCCATTCCCATCGATCACGCGCACCGTGGGCTTGTTCGGCAACGTGGAGCCCGGGCTAGCGCTCTGATCATTTCCGGACACGAGCACGAGCTGTGCCGCGGTGCCCGTAGTGCCCACCGCCATGAATGTGACGGGGCTGCCCGCAAGCGCGAGGCCCGGCGCGGCAGCGGTGAGGGTGTTGGTTCCCGCCGCGGTGCCTAACGTCCAGGTCCCGACGGTGGCGACGCCGGTCGCGTTGGTGGTCTGCGAGAGTCCGGTGGCACTGCCTCCCCCCGTGGCGACGGCAAACGTCACCGACACGCCAGCGATCGGGTTGCCATATTGATCCGTCACAAGGGCGGCGGGCGCCATGAGCACCGTCGAGCCAGCGAGTGCCGCCTGGTTGTCTCCCGCTGCGGCGGTGAGCTTTGCTGCCTTGTCCGCCAGTGCGGTGGCCATGAAGGTGGCGAACACCTTCTCCGCACCGGTGCTGGACTCCACCGCACGAACCTCCACCTTTTGGACGTCGCTCGCCTTAGTGCCAAGCGTCCAGATCTCCTGCGCGATGCCGTCAGGATCCGTCAGCTCCGTGCCGCCGTAGACACTCCCACCGCCCGAGACGACGCGGAAGTTGAGCACCTGCTGCGCGACGGGGTTGCCGCCGCTCGTCACCTTCACGATCAGCGGTGCCAGCTCCGTTCCCACGACGCCGGTCTGACCGTTCCCGGATACGACGTCCAGCGTGAGCTGGTCCAAGCGCGGTGCCGTGGCAGAGTGATCGCAGCTGAGCAGCCCGAGGGTTGTCAGGGCAACTGCCGCAGCAGCACGTGTGGAGAGTCTCATTGCATATCTCCAGAGGTCCTGAGTCCGGGCGGAAACGCGGTGGGCATCCATTGCGCCTCAGAACGCAATCCCGCCCGGGCAGACTAGCCCGGTGGTGCCGCCCGCAATCGTGGCGATCGGCGCGGCGTTCCCGTTGGCCCCCGGCGCGTAGACCGTGATGCTGTTGCCGTTGCAGTTGGCGACGTAGAGGTTGCCCGCGGCATCGAAGGCGATACCTCCGGGGGCAGCCAGTCCTGTGTTGCCGCCCGTAATCGTAGCGGCTGGCGCCGCGTTCCCATTGGCCCCCGGCGCGTAGACCGTGATGCTGTTGTTTCCGGGGTTCGTTACGTAGAAGTTGCCCGCGCCATCGAAGACGATACCCAAGGGGCGAGACAGTCCCGTATTGCCGCCAGTAATCGTAGCGGTTGGTACCGCGTTCCCGTTGGCTCCCGGCGCGTACACCGTGATGCTATTGCCGTTGTTGTTCGTGACGTAGATGTTGCCCGCGGCATCGAAGGCGATACCTGCGGGTCCCGTGTTCCCGCCCGTATTGATCGTATCCTTGGCCGGCACGTCTCCTTTGGCCCCCGGCGCGTAGACCGTGATGCTGTTGCCATTGTAGTTCGCGGCGTAGATGTTGCCCGCGGCATCTAACGCGATACCAAAGGGGGTGACCAGTCCCGTGTGGCCGCCCTTAATCGTAGCCGTCGGCGCCACGTTCCCGTTGCTTCCCGGCGGGTACACCGTGATGCTGTTGCTGTTGTTGTTAGTGACGTAGATGTTGCCGGCCGCATCCAAGGCGATACCGAAGGGGAGAACCAGTCCCGTGCTGGCGCCGGTAATCGTAGCCGTGGGCAACGCGTTCCCGCTGGCGCCCGGCGCGTACACGGTGATGCTGTTGCCGCTGTTGTTCGCGACGTAGATCAGCTTGCCAGCGGTCACAGCCGTCGCGACGAAAATCGTGGAGCCCCTGCTTACGCCCGTGCTGAAGTTTGCTTTGAGCTCGTTGACGCCCAACGCCGTGCCGAGCGTCCAGCTCCCCACGGTCGCGATCCCGTTGAGGTCGGTCACCTGCGTCGGGCCGGTGATGCTTCCGCCTCCAGCCGTAACGCTGAACGTGATCGTCACACCCGCCACGGGATGACCATTTTGATCCGTCACCTGGGCGGCGGGAGCGATAGGCAGTGTGCTGCCGGCCGGCTGAGTCTGCCCGTCTCCGCGATAGTTGGTGATGTTGAGGCCGGCCGGACCCGTGGCCATCGCGGTGAACGTCACGGGACTCCCGGTCAGCCCCGGAGTCATCGCCGTGAGGGTGTTGGCGCTTGCGCTCGGGCCGAGCGTCCAGCTGCCCACCGCAGCCATGCCGTTCGCCCCCGTGATGGCGCTCGCGCCCGTCACCGTGCCCCCGCCGCTCGCGACCACGAAGTTGACGGCGATGCCCGCCACCGGATTCCCGTATTGATCGGTGACAAGCACCGCGGGCGTGGTCGCCACCGGTTGCCCTACCCCCGCCGTCTGCTGGTCACCCGCCGCGACCTTGAGGAGGCTCGCCGGTCCCGGGAGCGCCGTGGCGGTGAACGTCCCGAACACCTTCTCCGCACCAGTGTTGGACTCGACTGCCCGCACCTCCACCTTTTGCGGCTCGCTCGCCTTGGTGCCGAGGGTCCAGAGCTCCTGCGCGATCCCGTGAGCGTCGGTCAGCTCCGTGCCGCCGTAGACGCTGCCGCCGCCGGACGTGACACGAAAGTTCAAGACTTGGCCGGCAACGGGGTTGCCGCCGCTCGTCACCTTGACGATGAGGGGCGTCAGCTGCGTCCCGACGATCGCCGTCTGGCCGTCACCCGAGACGACGTCGAGCGTCAGCTGGTCCAACCTGGGCGCGGTGGGGGACGGATTGCAGCCGAGCAATCCGAGCGTCGCCAGGACGGTCATCGCGGCAACGGGGTAGGATCTCATGGCATCGCTCCGATGAGGTGTCTCACGGTGACGTAGTTGACCGTACACTCCGGAAGACACCACTCCGCGTGCCGGCGAAAACGTACCCACCGGGACCGATCCCGAGCGCTTCAACGGCGAGGTCCGTCAAGCCCGCGTTGAGCTGCGTCCAGGTTCCCCCGTCGTCGCTCGAGCCGATGACACCACTACCAAAGCCCCCAGCGAACACCTGGTTGCCGGAGTTGACGGCCAGCGATGTGACGGGATTGGTAAAGCTGCCATTGACCTGACTCCAGGTGACCCCGTCGCTCGATCGGAAGATCCCGGTCGTCGCCGTCCCGGCAAACAGGTGGTCGCTTGAGGTGGCGGCGAGCGCGTAGATTGGAGTGTTGGCCAAGTCGACTTGGGTCCAGCTCGCGCCCGAATTGCTCGAGCGAAAGACACCTCCGCTCGGGACCTCACCGCCCCAGAACGAGACGGCTATGTCACCCGCGAAAAGGCTACCGTTCGATGTGATGGCGAAGGACCGCGTGTAACAACAATCCGCATAGGTCCACGTTGCTCCGTTGTTAGCGGAGACAAACAATCCGCCGTTGGCACCTGTCGGCCCCGAGGTCGAAGCGATAACGGAACCACCACTGGTGAACCCGATACCGAAGCCTCCGGGATTCCCCAAGACATAACCCCAAGTGCTTCCGTTATCGGTGGAGACATAGACACCGGATCCCCCGCCTCCGAACGGCCCGGGGAGACCGGTGGGCCCGCCGCCATCGCTCAGCCCCGCGTACACGTAGTGGTTAACCGGATTGATGGCGACGGCGCTGGCGCCGGACGACGCGAAGCCAACCAACGTCCACGTCACGCCGTTGTCGGTCGAGCGGTACATGCCACTAGCGGTCGCCGCAAGAACGAGTCCGCTGGGCCCAGCCGCAATGGACCACACATCGCCCGTGCCACTCAGACTCTGTTGCCAGGCAAGCGCCAGCGAGCCCGTCGCGACGAAAATCGTGTAGCCGCTGCTCGTGCCCGTGTTGAACGTCGCCTGCAGCTCGTTGACGCCCGCAGCGGGACCTAAAGTCCAACTGCCCACCGTCGCGATGCCGTTGGCGTCCGTCACTTGCGTTGCGCCAGTGATGCTCCCTCCGCCCGCCGTCACGCTGAACACCACCTGCACGCCTGCCACTGGATGCCCGCTCAGATCCGTTACTTGGGCGGCCGGAGCAATTAGCACGGTGGCGCTAGCCGATTGGGTCTGCTCGTCTCCGCGGTAGTTGATGATGTTGAGGCCCGAGGGGCCTGTCGCGGTCGCGCTGAAGGTGACTGTGTGGCTCACGGCCGTCGCGGTGAGCGTGTTGACTCCCGCGAGTGGCCCGAGCGTCCAGCCGACACTCGCGCTGCCGGTGAGGTCCGTCGTCACGGTGGCCGACGGCGCACCGGCAATGGACCCGCCGCCCGACTGCACGGTGAACGTCACTGCGACCCCACTTGAGGAGAGGTTGCCGTAGACGTCGGTGACCTGGACGGCGGGGGGCGTGGCGAGCGCCGTCCCTACGGCGCTCGATTGCGCATCGCCTGCCTTCTTGAAGAGCAGCGCGGCCGCGCTGGCGGTCCCGGTGCCCGTGAAAACGACCGGGCTGCCCGCGAGCCCGACGGCCGTTGCTGTCAGCGTGTTCGCACCCGCGAGCGTGGAGAGCGTCCAATCTCCACCGGACGCCCGCCCGGTTGCATCAGTCAGCGTCGTGATCGAATTGACGCCGGCGATCTTGCCCGGAGCGCAGGGAGAGGTGCCCGGGTATGGGATGGCGCTGGGGCAACTAGGGCCGGTCACCGTAAACGTCACCGCGACACCTGGGACGCCGTTGTTGTGATTGTCCACGACCCGCACCGCAGGGCCCGTCGCAGCAGCGATGGTGGTCGCGACCGTGCCACTGAAGACGGTGCTCGGCGTCGCCGGAATGACCTGATTCGCCGCGGCGTTGATCCCCGTCGCAGTGAACGTGACCGGGCTCCCCGAGAGCCCCACCGAGCTCGCAGTCAACGTGTTCTGTCCGGCGGTCGTGCCGAGCGTCCAGCTCCCCACCGTCGCGATGCCGCTCGCGTTGGTCGTCTGCTGCGGCGGCCCGCCTACGGTGCCACCACCTGCGCCAACGGTGAACGTCACACTCGCGTTCGGGATAGGATTGCCGAAGCGATCCGTCACCAGAACGGCCGGAGGGATCGCAACGACTGACCCCGCCACGGCCGTCTGTCCGTTACCTGCCTGGACACCGATAGCGGAAGCCGCAAGAGGAACGGCTCGAATCACGAATGTCACGATGCTGCTGCTGCCCGAGAGGGGGCCGACGCGCGACGTGTCCACCACCCGGGCCTGCAGCGTGTCGAATCCGGCGCGCGTACCCAGGGTCCACAGGTCCTGAGCGATGCCGCTCATGTTGTCCGTCTGCACGGTGGGCGCGTACACGGTGCCGCCCCCCGCCGTCACGACGAAGCTCACGGGCTCGTTGTAGATGATCTGGCCGTTTTTCTTGTTGAGCACCTGGACAGAGACAGGAGGGACCGTCGTTCCTACCGGGGCCGTCGCGGGGAGCGAGGGGGAGGTGATGACGATCTGGAGCTCGATCGCGTCGCGGTTGTCGGGCTGCGTCGGCGCGCGCTCGCCGCAGGAGAGGAGCGGCGCACCGAGTGCCGCCGCAAGCACGAGGCGCATTTCGGGCGACAGGGTCATCGTACACTCCAGGAGTAGGCCATCCCACTGCCTTTCGCGCTTGCTTGCGCCTGCCCCCGCGGGGCGGATATTGGACTGCGAAGGCCGCACGCGTGCGGGCCGCGACGTCTTAGTTCTGTCGTGGCTAGGGTCAAAGCGTGACATTCCGGGCTGAGCAGTCCGGGCCACCGAAGGGAAGTGCCGCGGACGCTCTCGAGCACTTCAGGCCCGGCCTTGAGCTGTTAGCGCTCCGCACGCTCGGCTCAGTGGACGCGTCTCGCGAGGCGATCCAGGAGACCCTGACCCGCGCCGTCGTCGCGCTCGCGAACGGCCAGCCATCAGATCCCGAGAAGCTCCCGGCGTTCGTCGCTGGGATCGCGCGCCATGTGATCGTGGACATGGTGCGCGCGGCGCGACGGGTGGTTCCTCTCGACACGCTGCCCCCGGACACTCATCCCTCCACCAACGGCGACGCATTGAGCGCGCTCGTGTCCGCCATAGAACGGGCGCGCGTGCGGGATGTCTTGGGTCAACTGGCGCCGTCGGACCGCGAGCTCTTGCGGCTGTGCTACTTCGAGGGACTCACCCCCAGCGAGCTCGCCGAGCGGCTCGGCGAGCCCGCCGACCGCGTCCGAAAGCGCAAGTCACGAGCCCTGGAGCGCCTGCGGCAGGCGTTCCGCGGCGCGGGCGGTCACGATGGGCGCCCCATCCCGACAGAACAAGCGGGAGGGTCGGCTCCGTGATCTACGAGACACTGACCTGCGAGGCGGTGGCCCAACGAGGACTCGTCGAGCTATACGTGGCGGGACGGCTGAGCGCCGAGCGAGATGTCTCGGACTTGGAGACGCACCTGCTCACGTGCGACACTTGCCGCGAAGAAGTGCGGCTGGGATCGGTGATCCGCGCCGAGCTCGGCGCCCCCGCAACGCCGCGTCAGGTGCGGCCGCTGCCGCGCCGCAGGGCGTGGGTATTCCTCGGCGCGGCTGCGGCAGCGGCCGTCGTCTTTTTGATCGCTCGCCCCAGCTCTCAGGACGGATCCGACCGACCGGTGGTCCGCGGGGGGGACGAGGGGATGCCCGCGATCGCCGCCGTGAGTCCGGCGCCGGGCGCCGCGGTACCTCCACAATCGCTCGCCTTCATTTGGCACTCTGCCGGCGCGGGAGCGCAGTATCGCCTGACGGTAACCACCGAACGGGGCGACGTCGTCTGGGCGGGCGCCTCCGCGGACACGGTGCAGCATCTTCCGCCAAACGCTCGCCTCCAGAGGACCGAGAACTACTTCTGGTATGTCGATGCCCTGTTGCCCGGCGGAGGGTCGGCGACGAGCCGGGTGCGGCGCTTCACGTTGGCCCCATGACCCATGCCTATCGCTCCTTCGCCGCGGTCGTCCTGCTCGCCGCCTGCTCGCAAACGCGCGGCTCACCCGGCCCGGAGGCCGCCCGTGCAGCACCGGCTCGCGTGGCTGTTGCACCGCTCGAGAGTCTCCTCGCCGTGGGCGAGAGCACATACTATCGGGGCGCATACGATAGCGCGCGGGTGCTTTGGCTCGGCGCCCTCGATCGCGCGCGCGCCGCGGGGGACGGCGCGGTGGAAGCGCGGCTCGTCACGTGGCTTGGGCTCGTGGCATGGCGCAAGGGTGACTACGCCTCCGCCCGCAGGCTGGGCGAACAGGCGCTCGCCCTGAAGCTCCGACTCAAACTCACGCAGGATCTCTTCAAGTCCTACAACGCCCTCGGACTCCTGGCCTGGAACGAAGCGCGGCTCGGCGACGCGGTCACGTTGTTCGGCAACGCAGCCGCGGCAGCCCGAGCTGCCGGCGACACCAAGGGCCTGGCGGCGGTGTCGAGCAACCTGGCGCTGGTCCAGACCGAGCTGGGTGAGTTCGCCGCGGCGCGAGCGGGCTTCAGCGCGGCTCGCGACGGCGGCCACCGCCTGGGCGACGCGCGCATCGAGGGCAACGCGCTGAGCAATCTCGGGATGCTCGACATTCGGTTGGGCGACCCGCTCGCCGCGATTGCAGTGCTCGAGGAAGCACGGCAGCGCTACCGCGCCATCGGCTACGCCACGGGCGAGCAGAACGCGCTCGGTCAGCTCGGCACCGCCTACGACGCGCTGGGCGAGCCCCGCCTCGCCTTGGCCGCGTTGGACAGCGCCCTCGCCGCCGCCCGAGCGCAGGGGCTGCGTCAGAACGAGGCGAGCGACCTCGAGGCGCTGGCGCAGCTGCACCAGAACGCCGGAGACGTGCGGCGTGCGCTCAACCTCTACGCCGACGCCCAACGCATAAACCACGACCTCGGTCTCGACGAAGAAACCGGCGCGGACCTGCGCAACGAGGCCGAGATTCGCGTCACGCTTGGTGACCTCGACCTGGCACAGCGCGATGCCGTGGAAGCCCGCGCAATCCACCGACGGATCGGCGCGCGCGTCGAAGAGATCGGGGACCTGCTCCTCTCGGCCGACGTGTTGGACCGCGCGGGCCGCCGCGCCGAGAGTCGATCCGCCCTGGGGGTGGCACGCCGCCTCGCGATCGGCGTCGCTGCACGACCGGTGCTGGTCGACCTGGCGCTCGCCGAGGCGCGCATCGCTGATCGGGCCGGCGATGCCCCGGGCGTGTTGCGCACGCTCGCGGGCGCCCGCACCGCGCTTGCTCGAGGGGGCTACGACACCGAATGGGAGGTCGCCGCGCTCTCGTGTCGAGCCTATACGCGGCTCGGCCGGCTCCCGGCGGCGGCCGCGGCGGGGCGCGAAGCCGTCACGGCGGTCGAGCGCGTGAGGGGCAACTTCGGCTCCGGGCTGCTCCGCACTGACTACCTGGCCGGTCGAGCGGCAGCATACGCCGATTTCGTCACCGTGCTGGCGCGACTCGGTCGATGGGGCGAGGCCCTCGAAGTGAGCGACGCGGCGCGAGGGCGCGCGCTACTCGAGCACGTGGCGACGACTCAGTCGTCTGCGAAGGGGGAAGCGTTGCTTCGCCGCATCGACCAGCTCGCGTCCGAGGCCGACAGCCTCGAGCGGGAGCTCGCTCCGCGCGGCGACTCCGCCCGTTGGGCGACCGTCGCCGACCTCTCGCGCCGGTTGCGAGACGCACGCAGCGAATACGAAGCCCTTGCCGTGGAGGCAGCCGACGACCGGACGCCGACGGCGGCGTTGCTGGGCAAGACGGCGATGCGCGCGGGCGATGTGCGGGCGAGCCTCGGATCGGGAGAAGTGTTGCTCGAGTATCTGGTCGCCGCCGAGCGCGTGATGATCTTCGCCGTCACGCGCGACACCGTGCGGATGTTCGAGAGCCGGGTGTCTGCCGAGAACCTCGCCAGTCGTGTGCGGCTGGCACGGGACCTCCTGACCGATCGCCAAGTCGGCGGTGACTCGGCGGCCCGCGTGCTCGGCAGCCTCTACGAAGCCCTGCTCGGTGCGCCTCAGAAGGCTGGCGTCCTGGGCGGCGCGCGTTCCCTGATCGTCGTCCCACACGGCGTGCTGACGTATCTCCCGTTCGCGGCCCTGCGCGACGACGCCCGGGGCCGGTACGTCATCCAGGACCACGTCCTCAGCTATCTCCCGTCGGCGGCCGCGCTCCCGGCGCTCCGGAGCGGTCGACCCCATGCGGCGTCAAGCAGTGCGGGAGAAGTCGCCGCGGTGGTATTCGCGCCCGATCCGGAAGCGCTGCCCGCAACGCGTCGGGAAGCGATGGCCGTAGGCGGGCGTGCCGGCACACGGGTGCTCCTTGGTCGCGGCGCCACCAAGGCAAGACTCCGCGCCGCACTCGCCACCGCTCAGGTGGTACACGTGGCGGCCCACGGCGTGATGAACGCCGCCAATCCCATGTTTTCGCGCATCCAGCTCGCGCGGGGAAATGGGGGCCCCGATGACGACGGCCGGCTCGAGGTGCATGACCTGCTCAACCTGACTGTGAACAGCAGCCTGGTCTTCCTCTCGGGGTGCGAGACGGGTCTCGGCACGGCGTGGTCCAGCGCATTCACCCAGGGGGAGGACTACGCCACGCTGGCGCGGGCTTTCCTGTACGCCGGCGCGCGCAACGTCATCGCGACGTTGTGGCGCGTGGAAGACGACGGGGCGGCTGAATTCGCCGAGCGGTTCTATCGCCAGCTGGAGAGCGCGCCACCTGCGGTCGCCCTCGCAACGGCGCAACGCGAGATGCTGGCCGATCCACGGTATCGGGCGCCCTATCACTGGGCGGCCTACAGCCTCAATGGGGTCGGGGATCTTCCCCCCGATGCGCGAGGAGCAGCAAGGGTGTCAGCTCGATCAGTCACAAGCGATTTCTCCGCAGGCTTAGCGTGGGAGGCCCCATGAGGTACTGTTCGCAGTTGTTCATCCGGCTGGCTGCTGCGTTCTCGCTGGTGGCGGCCTTCTCCGCCTGCAGCGACCGCGCACCCACCATGGCCGGTCTCCGCGCCTCGAGTAGCAGCGGCGGCAGCGTCACCGTGACCTCGGCCAATCCCAACAGCGCCCTGCAGGACACGACCATCGACGTGCACGTGTTCGGATCGGGCTTCGATCGAGGGTCCAAGGCCCAGTGGGCTCAGAGTGGCGTCGTCTCGCCCAATGTGACGACCAATTCGACCCAGTATGTCAGTTCGACGGAGTTGGCCGCGAATATCACCGTTGCGGTGACCGCCAGCCCGGGGTCTTACGATATCCTCGTGACCACGTCGCATGGCATTAAGGGCATCGGAACCGAGCTGTTCACGATCGCCAGCCGGCCGGTCGCGACGGTCACCGTCACGCCGGCAACTGCTACGATGGCGTCAACGAGCACCTTGGGATTGACGGCAACCACCTACGACCACGCTGGGAAGGTGTTGACCGGACGATTCGTGACGTGGACGACCAGCAACGCCGCGGCGGCGACGGTGTCTTCCACCGGATTGGTGACCGCTCAGGCGGCCGGGAGCGCGACGATCACGGCTACGAGCGAAGGGGTGACCGGCACATCGGCGATCACGGTGAGTGCCATTCCGACGGGAAATCTGGCGTTCACGGCGCTGAGCACCGGATCCTTCCACACATGCGGTCTCGCATCGGGTGGCGCCGCGTATTGCTGGGGCTACAACCCGGACGGCCAGCTCGGAAATGGGGCAACGATGAACAGCCCAGTGCCGGTCGCGGTCTCGGGCGGTTTGAGTTTCGCCGTCGTCAGCCCCGGGTATTCGGCGACCTGCGGCATCGCGACGAGCGGCGCCAGCTATTGCTGGGGGGGAAACGTCACCGGCCTGTTCGGCGATGGGACTGGCAACAACAGCCTGACTCCTGTCCCTGCCGCCAGCGGGCTCGCCCTCACGGCCCTGACCCAGGGTGACCAGCACACCTGTGGCCTCACCTCCGCCGGTACGCCCTACTGCTGGGGCTGGAACCACTACGGCCAGGTGGGGAATGGCTCGACGACGACCAGCCTGGTGCCAGTCGCCGTCTCGGGCGGTTTGACCCTTGCAGCCATCAACACGAGCGGGCCTGCGGACCACAGCTGTGGGCTCACGAGCGGTGGGAGTGCGTACTGCTGGGGGACCAACGCTTACGGGGAGATCGGGGCGCCGACCAGCGACACGTGCACGCTCCCGTTGTCGAGGAAGAGCACCATTTCCTGTGCCCTGGTCCCCCTGGCCGTGACCGGCGGTCTCAGCTTCACGTCGGTGGGCGTGGGAGACACGCACACGTGCGGGGTGACACCCAGCGGGGTTGCGTACTGTTGGGGGGACAACGTCGACGGCGAGCTAGGCGACGGGACCACCACAAACCGCCCGGCACCGGTGGCGGTCGGCGGGGGACTCTCGTTCACCGCCTTGAGCGGCGGATACCTTTTCTCATGCGGTCTGGCGGCGGGCGGAGCCGCGTATTGTTGGGGAAGGAACGATCACGGGCAGCTCGGCGACGGGACGAAGACCAATCGCACTAGCCCGGTGGCGGTCTTGGGCGGGATCAGCTTCGTAGCCGTCGCAGCCGGTTCCCGTCATTCGTGCGGGCTCACCAGCGGCGGGACGGTCTACTGCTGGGGGGCGAACGCGTTCAACCAGCTCGGGGACGGGGCGACGGCCGACAGTTACACGCCGGTCAAAGTCGCGGGGCAGCCCTAGGCGAGGGACGTCCAGAGACTACCGCTGCTTGCTCCAGGTCACTCCGTTGTACCTCAGGATCGTTCCCACGGCGCCAACGGCGACGGCGTTGCTATCCGAGGCGACCGCCACGCCGAACAGATCGTTCGTGGTCCCGCTGGCTTGCGGACTCCAGTGCACGCCGTCGGACGAGTGCAGGATGGTGCCGCCATCTCCGACCGCGAAATAGCCCGTGACGGCCCCGGTCATCGTGTCCACCGTGTAGTCGGCTGCGTGGAGCGTCGCCGTGAGCCCGCCGACCGGAATGGAGCTCCAGTGTGAGCCGTCGTAGTGCACGATGGTGCCGCCGGCGCCGAGCGCGTACACATCGCCCGTG
>Ga0207646_10004121_pt1 | contig 15968 bp, 18 predicted proteins | sample KBSK5502metaG_FD_184343 | JGI IMG/M metagenome (GOLD analysis project Ga0207646, IMG submission 184343) | Corn, switchgrass and miscanthus rhizosphere microbial communities from Kellogg Biological Station, Michigan, USA - KBS K5-50-2 metaG... | ecosystem: Host-associated > Plants > Roots >... | reverse complement strand
ACTCGAGGCCCTCTACCGCCACGCCGCCGCCCACTGCATCCACGTCCCAGACAAGATCAAAACGGCATGTTAATAACTAACGCATACTTGGAACAACGACGATGCGACATCATCGTGGTTGCGGAAAGCGCATCCACGCCGAGGCTTTGTTGCTGGCGGTGCTAGCGTGACTTAAGTCCGATTTACCTCGGGATACGATACTTACCGGCCGTGTTGATGCACCACGATATCCGTGCATTGGCGACAAAGATGACAAACAGCCACCATCGCCCCGGATATCAACCGGGTGCGCGTCCAGCGGGTGGCCGACGAGATGCTCCGGTTCCATATGCTCACCCAACCGTTCCAGGTGAGCTCCATGCTCGGCGGCCTCTGAGGCGAACGGGCCGCCATCACGCGGTGATGTCCTTGGTGGAGAAGTTCGCCCAAGCGGCGGCCAGGAACACCACGACGTAGACCGCCTGGATCCCGAACCCGCGCTGGATATCCCGCCAGAAGACGGGCTGCCGGAAGAAGTCGATCCAGGCCAGCCAGTACCGGGTCGGCAGGTAGGGCTGGACCACGGTGGCCGCGTTGAGCGTGACCAGCACCTCGCTGGCCACCAGCGCGGCCAGCGCGCCGAGCGCCGAGCCGAGGGCCGAATCGGTGATGGTCGACAGGAACAGTGCGATCGCGGCCACGCCGAGCATCGACACGGTGATGAAGGCGATCGCTCCCGCGGTCCGTTCGGTCAGCTGGAGCAGGCTGAGGGGCGCGCCGGACAGCGACGTGACGGCCCCGCCCGCCGCCTGTCCCGCCGTCGGGGCCTGCCCGGCAAGACCCGGTGCCGCCGCCCCGCCCGGAACGGCCCCGCCCGGCGCCTGGCCGACGGCCGCGGCCTCTGACGGGCCGAGCAGGAAGACCCCGGTGGCGTAGGCCGTGAACGTCACCGCCAGCACCACCAGCAGCACGTACACGACGACCGAGATGAGCTTGGCGACCAGCAGCCTGGTCCGGCCGACCGGGCGTACCAGCAGGTAGCGCAGGGTGCCCGTGGCGGCCTCGCCCGCGATCGAGTCGCCCGCCACCACCGCCACCGCGACCGGCAGGAACACCGGCAGCACGAGCGCCAGCGCGGCCGCCGGATACAGCGCGCCGTCCTGCAGTACCGCGGACAGGAACGCGCTGCCCTGGCCGGGCGGCGGGACCAGGTGGGTGACGGTGATGAAGACCGCCACCATGAACGGCAGCGCGCAGGTCAGCACGACGCTGATCCAGGTGCGCGGTCGGCGCAGCAGCTTGACCAGCTCAACCTTGATCACGAGATCTGATCCGATCCGGCGCCGGTCACCGCGAGCACGATCTCTTCCAGCGTGCGCTGCTGCGGGCCGATCGAGCTGACCCGGAGCCCGGCGCCGACCAGCCGCGCGTTGAGCGCGGCCACGTCGGAGTAGCGGACCAGCAGCTGCTGCCCGTCCCGGCGCTCCACCTGCCCGTCGAGCAGCGCGGCCACCTGGTCGGCGTCCGGGGTGTCCAGCACGACCCGCCCCGTCGGCGCGCGCAGTACCGCCAGGTCGTCCTGCAGGACCAGCCGCCCTTCGTCCAGGACCCCGACCCTGGTGCACAGCTGCTCGACCTCGGCCAGCAGGTGGCTGGACAGGAAGACCGTCACCCCGGCGTCGTTCAGCCCGGCCAGGAGCTCCCGCAGATCCCTGATCCCGCGGGGATCCAGGCCGTTGCCCGGCTCGTCCAGGATGAGCAGCCGCGGCCGCCGGATCAGCGCGGCGGCCAGGCCGAGGCGCTGCCGCATGCCCAGCGAGTAGGCCTTGACCGGCCGGCGGCCGACCCCGGCCAGGCCGACCTGCTCCAGCGCCTCGTCGACCCGCTGGCGCCGGGTGCGCCGGGCCGTCCGGTCACCCGGGCCCGCCGCGTCCAGCAGCGTCAGGTTGGCCCGGCCGGACAGGTGCGGATAGGCGGCGGGCTCCTCGATCAGCGCTCCGATCTGCGGCAGGACCTCGCGGGCGTGCCGGGGTATCCGCCGGCCCAGCACCTCGATCTCGCCGCTGGTCGCGTAGACCAGGCCGAGCAGCATGCGGACCAGCGTGGTCTTGCCCGATCCGTTCGGCCCGAGCAGGCCGTACCGGTCCCCCTCGCGGACGTCGAGGTCGACCGACCGCACCGCGGTGACGGGCCCGTAGCGCTTGACGAGGGCCCGGGTGATGATCACGACAGGGTCACCAGCTCGGTCAGCTCGGTCGCGGCCTGCTCGAGCAGCTGTGTGCTCACCGTCCCGGCGAGCAGGAAGGTGATGAAGAAGCCGGGCGGCCGGACGATGACGGCGTTGAGCAGCGGCGCGCTGATCTCGGCGGCGGCGCCGCCCGCGATGACCAGCGGCGCGCCGCCGGCTGTGACCGCGTCCGGGACCAGGTGACGGCCGGCCGAACCACGGACGCCGATCACGGCGAACGTGGTCAGGCCGCCGCCGTAGGCCCCGACCATCTCGAACCCGGGCTGCACCGGGAGCCGGATGCGCCCGGCCAACTCGGCGGGCAGCGCCACCAGCCCCAGGTTGCTGAGCGCCCCGGCCAGACTCCTGTTACTCGTCACGGTGAACGCGGCGCCGGGGCCCCGGGCCGGCGTCAGCACCCGCGGATCCGGATGCCACGGGCTGACCTGGAAGAACAGGCTTTCCAGGGCCGGGCGGGCCGCACCGCGGCCGAACACCTCGACCCTCAGCGGCAGCCCGCTGGACGGGTCGGCCCAGATGTCCACCCGCCCGACGGTGGATTCCGGATCGGCCGGCGTCATCCGCAGCCCGGCCGCGGCACGGCCCGCGACCCGCACCGGCGCGATCACGCTGAACCTGGCCCGCCGGCCTCCCTCCGCCAGCAGGCGCAGCGCCAGCGTCGGCGGCACCAGGTCGGCGGCGCGCGGCAGCCGGTACGTCTGCCGCCCGCGGACCTCGGTGAGCAGCTGGTCGCCGGAATCCCAGATGTAGGAACGGCAGCCGCTGAGCTGGTACGTGTCCCGCTCGCCGGCGTCGGAGAGCACGTCGACCCGCCACCGGCCCGGCGTCGCCTGCCAGACCCGCATCTTCGTCACGCCGTTGAGCAGGGAGGTCAGCCCGGTCAGGCCGGCCACCGGCGGCAGCCCGAACGTCGCGTTGCTTTCCGCGTACCCCGCGTAGGGCTCGTCCGCCGAGGCCAGGATGCGCGTCCGGAGCTGGCTGGCGGTCAGCTGCGGTACGCCCGCCGGCAGTGCGCTGGCGATCACCGGCAGCCCGCAGAGCAGGGCCACGCCGGCGGCTACCACCGCCCACCGGCGCACGATCTGGATCTTCACCAAGATCCTCGCAAGTCGGTTACTGGTGGGACAAGACGGTCACATGATCCATTTCGCCCAGATATCCAATAACGGTACGATAACCGCGGGTTCCGGGCAGGCGCGTCCCGCCGCACAAAAGCGGTTCGCGCCTCTCGTCAGGAGACCTCCTCCCGGTCTAGGATCGGAAACTGTCAGTAACGATCAGAGAGCCCTGACGAGGCGGCTGCGGCGGGACGGCCCGGTGGTTCAGGGGTGACGAACGGATAAGGATTCGTCATGGCAATAGAGTCCGGTGTCCGGCGGATCGTCGTCGGCATGGATGGCTCAGCGGAGTCCGTGGCGGCGCTCAGGTGGGCGTGCCGGGAGGCGAGCCTGCGCGCCGCGGAGGTCCTCGCCGTGCTGGCCCTGGAGTCCGCGTGTCATCAGGTCGCGAGCTATGCCGTCCCGGCGCCGAGACAGGCCGGCGGCAGCTGGGGAGCAGCCCGTGACGTGCTAAGACGCTCGGTCAGCGAGGCACTCAGCCTGTTCCCTGGCGTCAGCGTGCGCACCGAGATCGCCGAAGGGCTGGCCGCCCGCGTGCTGCTCGACCAGGCGGCGGACGCGGACATGCTCGTCCTCGGGCGCAACTCGAACGGCCCCGATCCGTACCGGGCCGCGGGCCCGGTGATCCGGGTCTGCCTGCGCGCCGCCCGGTGCCCGGTGGTCATCATCGGAGTGGTCGACGCGGTCGCTTCCGACCCGGCGGATCACGTGCCCGAGGCGTGGCAGCGTGCTCTGGAAGGCTCCGGGGCGGCCCGGTAAGTCGTAACGGACAGTAATCAAAGTCGGCCACTGTGGGGTACTGAGTCGCTGGGTACTGGTCGGCTGATACCGCGCCAGTGAGACAATCGTTCCCGTGTCGTCCCTGGTTGAGGTGTCCCCACCGGTCAGCGCCGCGTTGCGGGCCGGTGCGCCCGTCGTCGCGCTCGAATCCACGATCATCTCGCACGGCCTGCCGCGGCCCGGCAACCTGGACGCCGCCCGGGAGTTCGAGGCCATCCTGGCCGGCCAGGGCGTGACCGCGGCCACGATCGCGCTCGTCGACGGCGTGCCCAGGGTCGGCCTGACGCCGGACGAACTCGAGCGCATCGCCACCGACGAGTCCGTGGTCAAGGTCAGCAGCCGCGACATCGCCATCGCGATGGCCAGGAAGGTGACCGGCGGCACCACCGTGGCGGCCACGTCCGTGCTGGCCGCCCGGGTCGGTGTCCGGGTGTTCGCGACCGGCGGCCTCGGCGGCGTGCACCGCGGCGCCAGCGAGACCTTCGACGAGTCGGCGGACCTGACCGTGCTGTCCAGGACGCCGGTCACGGTGGTCTCGGCCGGGGTGAAGTCCATCCTGGACATCCCGGCCACGCTGGAGCGGCTGGAGACCCTCGGCGTGGCCGTCGTCGGCTACCGCACCTCGCGCTTCCCCGCCTTCTGGCTCTCGGATTCCGGCTGTGACCTGGACTGGCGCGCCGACACCCCGGCGGAGATCGCGGACATCATGGCGGCCAGGGAGGCGTTCGGCGAGCAGTCCGCGCTGCTCGTCGCCAACCCGCTGCCGCCCGGCAGGCAACTCGACCCGAAGCTGCTCGACGACGCGCTGGCCGACGCGCTGGCGGCCGCAGCCGCCCAGGGCGTCCGCGGGAAGGCGGTCAGCCCCTTCTTGCTCGACTGGATCCAGCGGGTCACCGGAGGTGTCAGCGTCGGGGTCAACCTCGACATCGCCCGGGGCAACGTCGATCTCGCCGCGAAGATCTCACGGTCTTGGTCCGAACGGGCCACGGCGCGTGCCCCCTCGTAGCCCCGCCCGCTCCCGCCAGGGCGACCCCACCACACCCTCCCGCAGTGCTGGCTCCGGGGGGGACGACCCTGCTGGCCTGGCCGCCTGCGGCGGCGGGCCCGTGCCCCCCCGCATCCTGGTCTGCGGAGACGTGATCAACGACGTGCTGGTCAAGCCGCTCGACGGCGTTACGGCGGACAGCGACACCCCGGCCACCATCTCGGCCCGTCCGGGCGGCGCCGCGGCCAACCAGGCCGCCTGGATGGCTCACCTCGGCGCCGACGTGACCTTCGCCGGCCGGGTCGGCGCCCGCGATGTCGCCTACCACCGGCGGGAACTGGCCCGCGCGGGCGTCCGCGCGCGCCTGGCCGCCGACCGCGAGGCCGAGACCGGCTCGATCGTGATCATGGTGGCACCGGACGGGGAGCGCACCATGTTCACCGACCGGGGCGCCAACCTGCGGCTGCGCCGTGCCGACGTGCCGGCCCGGCTGCTCGACGGCGCAGCGGCGCTGCACCTCACCGGGTACACGTTCTGCGAGCCGCCGCTGCTCGAGGTGGCCCTGTGGCTGCTCGGCCAGGCCAGGACCCGGGGCCTCGCCGTCACTATCGACCCGGGTTCGGCCGCCTTCCTGGCCCGGATGGACCCGGCCGCGTTCCTGCGCTGGACCGCAGGCGCGGCGGTCTGCTTTCCCAATCGCGACGAAGCCGCCGTGCTCACCGGCGAGGCCGAGCCGCTTGCCATGGCGACCAGCCTGACCAGGTACTACGGCGTCGTGGTGGTGAAGCTCGGCGCCGCCGGCTGCGTGCTGGCGGTGCCCGGAGAGGCCCCGGTCCTGATCGCCGCGCACCCCGCGCGGGCCACCGACACCACCGGCGCCGGCGACGCCTTCTGCGGCGCCTTCATGAGCAAATGGCTGGCCGCCGTCCCGGCTACCACCGGCGGGCGGCCAGCCAGCCCCGCCTTGGCCGACCTGGCTGCCGCGGCGGAGTTCGCCGTCCAGGTCGCCGCCACCGTCGTCGCCCGCTTCGGCGCGCGTCCCGTGTGACAGTAACTCAACCCCCAGCAGTCCCATCAGTTCCACTTCCCCGCGCCCTGGGCTGAACTTTCCTTACTTGGTGCACTTAGCGGCTTCCCCTCCCGGCCCCGGCGGAGTTATCTATGCATTACGTCAAGCCATGAGGAAGGAGCGCTGCCGTGACCTGCATACGTCGGGTCATCGTCGGCGCGAGCGGCTCACCGGCCAGCCTCCAGGCACTGCGCCTCGCGGAGGAGTTGGCCCGCGCCTATGATGCCCCCCTGATTCCCGTACTGGCGTGGATACCGCCCGGCGGTGATCTCGCCGACCGGCGGGCGCCTTGCGGGTACCTTCGTCGCGTCTGGGCCGAGGACGCCGACCACCGACTCCGGGACACGCTCAGCGTGGTCTTCGGCGAGGTCCCGGCCGGGTGCCCCTCGGTCCGGCCGCTCGTGCAGCGGGGTGAGGCCGGCCTGGTCCTGGTCAGCACCGCCTGTAGTCCCGGTGACCTGCTTGTCGTGGGAGTCGGTCGCCGGGGCGCCCTGACCAGGGTGATCTCCGGGAAGGTGCGCCACTACTGCGTGGCTCACGCTCACTGTCCGGTGCTGACCGTACCGCCTCCTGACTTCGCCCGGGAGCTAAGGCGCGGCCTGCTCACATGGATGTTCTGGCGCCGGCCCCTGACCCCGGACCAGGTCCTCCAGGACCGGGGCAGTTCCTGACCTGCAACGCAGCTATGGCGCGCCGTTGGTCTAGGTGGCAAGCTATCAATGTAACAAGGGCACGTGTCACCGCCTGCCGCCCGCCTGTCGAGCCTTGCATTTCGTGCCGCGTGAAGGCGGAGCCGGGCCAGGTCGAGCACACCGCCAGCGGGTGTTCATGGGAGGTGTTCCATGGCCGCAGACATGACCGGCGACCAGGCCACGGTCTCCGAACGGGACATGATCTCCGAGAAGGTGGCTCCCACCCTGGTCGCCAGGGTGCTGAACTCCTTCGACCTCGTGGTCATCTTCGTAGCCATCGTCCTGTTCATACCGAACGCATCAACGGTGCAGTTTGCCGGGTCCGCGGCATTCGTGTTCTGGGGCCTCGGGTTCCTGACGTTCCTCATCCCGGGGGCCTTTGTCACCGCGCAGCTCGGGCGCATGTTCCCTAACGAGGGCTCGCTGTACGTGTGGACCCAAAAGGCCCTGGGCTCGTTCTGGGGATTCTTCGCCGGGTTCGTCGCGTGGTGGCCGGGTGTCCTGGTCATGATCCTGTCAGGCACACTTGTCGTCTCGCTCGCCCAGTCGATTAATTCCAGCTTGTTCACCAAGCCATGGCAGCAGGGGCTCATCGTGCTGGCCGTGCTGTGGTTCTCATGCCTTCTCGGGACGCTGCGCTTCCGGCTGACTCAGAACTATGTGAATGTACAATTCGGGTTGTACTCCTTCTGCCTTATCCTGATCGGCATCTCCGGCTTCGTCTGGCTGGCCAATGGACACCACGCTGCCAACTCCTTTGCCTTCCATGCTTCTTCCTTGTCCGGATGGGGCCAATGGACGTTCTTCTCGACCGTGGTTCTCGCCCTCCTGGGCATCGAGGTGCCGATGAACATGGGCGTCGAGATCAAAAGCGAGCGGTCCATCAAAAAATACTTGTTCTGGGGCTGCCTGGTCGTGATGGTCGCCTACCTGTGGGCCACCTGGTCCAACATGGTGGTCGTCCCGGTCGCTCAGAACAACGCCACCTACGGCATAGTCCAGACCGTGCAAATCGCGATCAGTCACACGCTGGGCTCGGTGGTGGGCTTCATTCTCGTGCTCATCTTCATATCCGACACGGTCGTGTATAACTACTCGTTCGCGCGCCTGATGTTCGTGTCGGGCCTGGAGCGGCGCCTTCCTCACCAGTTCGGCCGGGTGAACCGGAACAAGGTTCCCGCCAACGCCGTTATCGCCCAGACCGTGATCGCCTCGATCGCGACCGCGGTCATCTATTTCCCGGACCAGGCAGCCACCTCGAACTACGCCACCAAGGTCTACCTGGTCTTGCTCGCCGCGATAACGGTGGTGTGGTGCACGTCCATGGTGCTGCTCTTCGCCGACGTGTTCTTGGTCCGGCGTTCGTTCCCCGAGAAATTCAGGGAAGTCCAGCGCACTCCGTGGGCCGTGCTGGCCCTGTGCGGGGTCCTGGGTGTTGCCGCTGACGCAGCCGCCGTCGTGCTGCTGTTCTGGGCACCCTGGGCACCCATCTTCACCAGATCCGGGTGGGACCTGGCCGTGGGGACGATCACGGTGGTGTCGATCGCCGTCGGGCTGGTCATCTTCCTCGTCTCGGAACGAGGCCGCGGGGCGCGCCTGGGCCGGGTGGCATCTCCGGCGGAGACCGGGCTGTCATAAGCCGGCCGGCTCACTGAGAGGAACCTCCGAGGGTGCTCAGCCCCGGCGCCGCGCAGCCACGCAGGGATTTGTTCGGGTAAATCCGATCTGCCCTCTTGACGGGGCCGCCCCGGCCGCCTTACGTTTCGTGAAACGTCGTTCGACGATGTCGAACACGTTTCGAGCAGGTTCCCCCTCGCCGAAGGAGGTGAGACGCCCCGGCCGAGGCCGAGGGCGAACCGCATGGCAGCTCCACCCACCACTACGCAGAAGCTCCTCGCCGAGGCGCTCGGGACCGCGTTCCTCGTGTTCGTGGGCGCCGGCTCGGCCGCCGCCACCGGCGTGATCGCGGCCGGGACCAAGGTGGCCTTCTCGATGGCCCAGCTCGGGATGATCTCGTTCGCGTTCATGCTGGTCATCGTCGGCGCCGTGTACGCGATCGGGCACATCTCCGGTGGCCACATCAACCCGGCGGTCACGCTGGCGCTGGCCGTCTCGGGCAAGTTCCCGTGGCGTGAGGTGCCCGGCTACATCGCGGCCCAGCTGGCCGGCGCGATCGTCGGCGCGGCCGCTATCTTCCTCACCCTGGGCCGGGCCGCCACCGTCGCCGCAGGCGGCGGGGTGACCAGCTACAACGCCGCGTCGATGGGATTCGGCCGGGCGTCGCTGATCGAGGCTATCGGCACGTTCATGCTGGTCTTCGTGATCTTCGGGGTGATCGACCACCGGGCCGTGCCCGGCTGGGCGCCGATGGCCATCGGCTCGGTCGTGTTCGCGATCATCATCATCCTCGGGCCGGCCACCGGCGCGGCCATCAACCCCGCGCGTTACCTGGGCACCGTGTTCATGCAGGGCGGGTTCGGCGGCACCGTCTCCTGGGTGCAGGTGCCCGCGTACGTCATCGGCGAGATCGTCGGCGGCGTGCTCGGCGGCCTCGCCTACGTCTTCATCGGCCGGGTGCGCGCCGACGCCGCCATGACCAGCCTCGCGCCCGATGCCGATCCTGTACCCGAGAAGGCCCGGACCTGAAAGCCAGGGGAGCAACGTCATGAAGAAGCTGATCAACAGCCCGGAGACGGTCGTCACCGAGGCCCTCGAGGGCGTCGCCGCGGCCCACCCGTCGCTGTCCGTGGACGTGGAGAACAAGGTAATCACCCGGGCCGGCGGTCCCACGCCGGGCAAGGTCGGCCTGGTGTCCGGCGGCGGCTCCGGCCACGAGCCGCTGCACGGCGGCTTCGTCGGCTACGGGATGCTCGACGCCGCCTGCCCGGGCGAGGTCTTCACCTCGCCAGTGCCCGACCAGATGCTCGTCGCGACCCAGGCCGTGAACGGCGGCGCGGGCGTCCTGCACGTGGTGAAGAACTACACGGGCGACGTACTGAACTTCAAGATGGCCGCCGAGATGGCCGGGGACGAGGGTATCGAGGTCGTCCCGGTCGTGATCAACGACGACGTTGCGGTGGAGGACTCCCTCTACACCGCGGGCCGCCGCGGCACCGGGGCCACCGTGTTCGTGGAGAAGATCGCCGGGGCCCTGGCCGAACAGGGCGCCGGCCTGGCCGCCGTGGCCGCTGCGGCGCGCGAGGTCAACGAGCGGAGCCGGTCCTTCGGCGTGGCGCTCAGCTCGTGCGTGGTGCCCGCGGCGGGCAAGCCGACCTTCGAGCTCGGCGAGGCCGAGGCGGAACTGGGCATCGGCATCCACGGCGAGCCTGGCCGGACCCGGGCCGCCCTCACCCCGGCGCGGGAACTGGCCGCGGTGGCGCTCGACGCCATCCGCGCCGACCTGCCCGTCGGCGGTGACCTGCTGGTCATGGTCAACGGCATGGGCGGCACGCCGCTGATCGAGCTCTACCTGATGTTCAACGAGGTGCGGAAGTACCTCGAGGGACACGGCGGCCACGTCGTGCGGAACCTGGTGGGCAACTACATCACCAGCCTGGAGATGCAGGGCTTCTCGGTGACGGTGTGCCAGCTCTCCGACACGCTGACAGGGCTGTGGGACGCGCCAGTGGACACGCCTGCCCTGCGGTGGGGACGCTAGGCGCAGTGATTTCCGCTGTCAGTCAGGGAGCCATCATGGACGCTGAAGTCTTCCGGGCCTGGATCGTGTCGGCCGCCGGGGTCATCGAGGCCAATCGCGACCACCTCACGCAGCTGGACGCGGCGATCGGAGACGCCGATCACGGCATCAACCTGGCCCGGGGCTTCACTGCGGTGCTCGTCACCCTGGACGCCCCGGGCGCGAAGACGGCCACGCCCGGGGCGATCCTGACCGTGACGGGCAACACCCTGATCTCCAAGGTCGGCGGCGCCTCCGGGCCGCTGTACGGCATGGCGTTCCGCCGGGCCGGCAAGGCGCTCGGAGACGCCGCCGACGTGGACTCACCGGCCCTGGCCGCCGCGCTAGAGGCGGCCCTGGCGGGCGTCCAGCAGCTCGGCGCCGCCCGCGAGGGCGACAAGACCATGGTGGACGCGCTGGCCCCGGCGACCAGGGCGTTCAGCAAGGCGATCGCGGACGGGGCGGCGCCGGACGACGCCCTGTCCGTGCTGGCCGAAGCGGCCTCGGCCGGGGCCGCCGCCACCGTGTCCATGCAGGCGCTGAAGGGCCGGGCCAGCTACCTCGGCCCGCGCAGCGTCGGCCACGAGGACCCCGGCGCGGTCTCGACCGCGCTCATCCTCGGCGCCCTGCGGGACGCCGCCCAGGCCGGGCGATGACCGCACCCAGCCGCTACCGGGGCCAGCCGGTCTCAGAGGGCACCGGCACTGGGAAGATCTACCTCGGTGACGCGCCCGGCCAGGCCGGCCAGGACCATGTGAGCTCGGGCGAGAACGAGGTGCGGGCGGCGTTCGCCGCGGTCGCGCGGGAGCGGGCCGCGCTCGCGGCCCGGCTCCGCGAGCGCGGCGAGGACCTCCAGGCCGGCATCGTCGACATCGGCGCGCTGATCGCCGCGGACCCCGCCCTGACCGGGCCGGCCATCGACGCGGTACGGGCCGGGGCCGACGGTACTGCCGCCGTCAGAACGGCCGCCGAGGCCCAGGCTGCCGTGCTCGCCGCGCTGCCCGACCCCGACCTGGCCCAGCGCGCCGGCGATGTTCGCCAGGTGGCGGCGGCCGTGATCGATCAGCTGCGCGGGACCAGCGCGCCTCCGCCGCCTGCGGGCCGGTTCATCCTGGTGCGCCGCGAGGTCGACCCGGCCGACCTCATCCGCCTGGCCGACGCGGGACTGGCCGGCGAGGACCCGGGCGGCTGCGGGCTGGCCGGTGCGGTGTCCGTGGCGGGCGGTGCCAGCTCGCACGCGGCGATAGTGGCACGCGGCCTCGGGCTGCCCATGCTGGCCGGGGCCGACCCGGCGGTGCTGGCCGCCTCGGCCGGTCACGATGCGATCCTCGACGCCGCCGCGGGTGAGCTGATCGTCGACCCGGACCCGCCCACCGAGGTCGGCCGGATCGCGCCGGGCAGGCAGGCCGGCCGGATCGCGCCGGGCCAGCAGGCCGACTGGATCGCGCCGGGCCAGCAGGCCGCGGCCCGGGCCCCGCGGGAGGTCAGGACGGCCGACGGCGAGCCGGTCACGCTGCTATGCAACGTCGCCTCGGTTGCGGAGACCCGGCTCGGGCTGTCCGGCGGCGCGGCCGGCGTCGGCCTGCTGCGCACCGAGATCCCGTACACCAGCACGCCGGGCTGGCCGTCCGAGGCCGACCACCTGGCCCAGCTGAGCCCGGTGCTGGCCCTGCTCGAAGGGCGGCCCGCGGTCGTCCGGCTGCTCGACTTCTCCGGCGACAAGGTCCCGCCCTTCCTGCGCGACCGCGGCCCGCAGGGCCTGGCCGCCCTGCTCGGCGCCCCGGAGGCGCTCGCGGACCAGGTCCGGGCGATCCTGCGGGCGGGTGCGAGCGCCCGGCTGGCCGTCCTGGTGCCGATGGTCACCTCGGTCGACGAGATCAGCCAGGTCCGCGCCGCGCTGGCCAAGGCCGCCGCGCAGATCGGTGCCGAACCGCCCGAGCTTGGAATCATGGTCGAGGTGGCCGCCACCGCCGCCGCGGCCGCCGCGTTCGCGGACGCGGTGGACTTCTTCTCCGTCGGCACCAACGACCTGGCCAGCGAGGTGCTCGGCGTGGACCGGGCCGACCCGGGCAGCCGGCCCGCGCTGGCCGCGGACCCCCGGGTGCTCACGCTGATCGCGAACGTGGTGCGCGCGGCCGGGGCCGCCGGCGTGAAGGTATCAGTCTGCGGCGACGCGGCCGCCGACCCGCTGGTCCTGCCGCTGCTGCTCGGCCTGGGCGTGCGGACGCTTAGCGTCGGCGCGGCGCGGGTGCCGCGGGTGGCGGGCTGGATCGCCGCCGCCGACACCGCGGCGGCCGCCCGCGACGCGGCGGAGATCCTCGCAGCTGGGGAGAAGGTGATCAGGTGACGACCGGACACCCGCGGGCCGGCTCAGCTCAGCGCGGACAGCGCTCAGCTCAGTGCGGACAGCGCTCAGCTCAGTGCGGACAGCGCTCAGCTCAGCGCGGACAGCACGGGGCCGCCGCGCCCGGCACCCAGGTCCCGGGATACGGCGCGGGCCGCCTCGCCGACCGCGCGGACCAGCTCGTCCCTGGTGCCCGGCGCCAGCAGCCGGTCGGCCGCACCGACCACGCCGATCGCACCGGCCACCACACCGTCCCGGGCCAGGATCGGCGCCGCGATCCCGGCGTCGCCCACGGTCGCCTCCTGGTCCTCGACCGCGTAGCCGCGCTGCCGGACCTGGGCCAGCGCCCGGCTCAGCGCGCTCCTGGTGGTCTTGGTCCGGCCGGTGAGCGGGGTCAGCTCGGCGGTCAGGGCCCGGGTCCGCTGGGCCTCGGGCAGGAACGCCACGATCGCGTGGCCCAGCGCGCAGGCATGCCACGGGATAGCCGCGCCGACCTCGAGGATCTGCACGGTGTTGTCCGGCCGGAAGACGTGGTGCAGCACGATCACCCGGGACCCGGACAGGGTGGCCACCCAGACCGCCTCGCCGGCCCGCTGCGCCAGCGACTCGGCCCAGCGCAGCGACCTGACCCGCAGGTCGGAGCCGTCCAGGTAGGCGTTGCCCAGCTGGAGCACGCCGGGCCCCAGGCTGTACTTGCCGGTGTCGGGGTCCTGCGCCACGAGTTCGTGCGCCTCCAGGGTGCGCAGCAGGCCGTGCACCGTGGGCTTGGCCAGGCCGACCCGGTCCGCTATCTCGGTCACGCCGAGCCGCGGCGTACCCGAGCCGAGGACGGCGAGGATCTGCGCTGCGCGCTGCACCGACTGGATCATGACACCCTTTCAGCAATGCCGAACACTATTCAGGATAGGCCATGACTGCGCAGCCCATGAGCACCGGCACCGTCGGAATCGTCCTTGTCTCGCACAGCGCCGAACTCGCCGCCGGAGCCGCGCACCTGGCCGCACAGGTCTGCGGCGGCACGGTGACGATCGTCGCGGCGGGCGGCACCGACGACGGCGACCTGGGCACGAGCGCGGCCAAGGTGGCCCGCGGCATCGCCGAGGCCGAGCACGGCGCCGGCGTGGTCGTGCTGCCCGACCTGGGCAGCGCGGTACTGACGGTGCGGGCGGTGCTGGAGGACTACGGCGAGGCCGGGAGCGTGCTGCTCGCGGACGCGCCGTTCGTCGAGGGCGCGGTGGCCGCCACGGTCACCGCCGCGGCCGGCGGAGACCTCAAGGCGGTCGCCGCCGCGGCTGAGGAGGCGCGTCATGTCCGCAAGCTGTGAGCGGGCCATCGTCCTGGCCGGCGACCTGCACGCCCGCCCGGCCGGGGCGCTCGCGGTGGCGGCCGGGCGGTTCGCCTCGGCGGTTTCTGTCACCGCGGGCGGTCACACCGCCGACGCCAAGAGCGTCCTGGGCGTGATGGGCCTGGGCGCCACCAGTGGCCAGCACGTCACGGTCGCCGCGGCCGGCCCTGACGCCCGTGAGGCCGTGGCCGCCCTCATCGCCATCCTCAGCGAGGCCACCAAGGTCGGCGGCTTAACCGACGCAGTATGGGTGTATGGGAAACGATTGGTGGCCGGATGGGTCACCTGTTAACCTGCACATATGAAGACCACCGTGGAGCTGCCGGACGAACTGTTGCGTGCGGCCCAGCAGACGGCGCGGCGCGAGGGGACGACCGTAAAGTCGCTCCTTGAGGAAGGGCTCAGGCTGGCCCTGGCCAGGCACCTCGACACCACCGTTCCGAGCCTTCGCGACGCGAGCGTCGACGGAAACGGCCTGCGCCCCGAGTTCCGCGACGCCAGCTGGGCCGAGATCCGCAATGCGGCCTACGGGGACCGCCTGTGATCGCCGTCGACACGAATATCCTCGTCTACTCCCACCGCCGTGACTCCGAGTTCCATCCGGCCGCGGCGGCGAAGGTGCGTGAGCTGGCCGAGGGCCGGGCGCCGTGGGCGCTGCCCTGGCCGTGCCTGCATGAATTCTTCTCTATCGTCACCCATCCCCGGATTTACGACCCGCCCAGCCGCGTCGATCAGGCGCTCGGCCAGATCGACGCGTGGCTGGAGACGGCATCGGCCGTCCTCCTGAGCGAAGGTGAGACGTACTGGCCGCGGCTGCGGGACCTGCTCGCCGACGGGAAGATCAGCGGACCCGCCGTGCACGACGCCAGGATCGCCGCGCTGTGCCTGACTAACGGCGTGCAGGCGCTGTGGACGGCGGACCGCGACTTCAGCCGCTTTCCCCGGCTGCGTACCGTCAACCCGCTGATCTGACCCCGGCGCGGTCAGTGCCGCACACGGTAGTGGATGAACGTGGCGAACGGGGACTGCCGGACCCAGAGGTGCTGGAAGTCGAGCGACTCGGTGAACCCGTCGAACAGCCGCTTGCCGGCGCCGAGCACGACCGGCGCGACGATGACGGTCAGTTCGTCGAGGTACCCCGCGGCCAGCGCCTGCCGGATGAGGTCCGCGCCGCCCATCAGGTATACCTGCTTGTCTCCGGCCGCGGCCCTGGCCTGCTCGACCGCCTCGGCGAGGCTGCCGGCGAAGGTGAATCCGCCGCCGTCCGGCTGCTCGCCGGGCCGGTGGGTGACGATGAAGAGCGGAACGTCCCACGGGTTGGCGTCGCCCCAGTGCCCGGCCGCCTCGTAGGTGGCGCGCCCGGCGATGACCGCGCCGTTCGCCCCGGTCATCTCGTCCAGGTACGCCTTGTCCTCGCCGGACGCCTCGCCCTGGGCGGGGGATTCGTAGCTCCACGGCCCGCCGAACACCCAGTAGTGCAGCCGCTCGCCGCCCACGCCCAGGCCGCAGCCCGGGCCGTCGTCCGGTCCGGTGATGTACCCGTCCACCGATGTGGTGATCCCGGCCACGATCTTGCTCATCACTGCCTCCCTGTAGTCCTCGCCGGTAAGACGCCGCGGCCGGGCGGAACTCATCGGCTCGCGGCCATTCCGAGCCGCCGGTAAACCATGAAATTGCACGCGCACCGCGATCCGCTAGGGAAAATCAATTTTTATCCGGGCGCTTCTTCGAA
>Ga0207646_10004120_pt1 | contig 15968 bp, 10 predicted proteins | sample KBSK5502metaG_FD_184343 | JGI IMG/M metagenome (GOLD analysis project Ga0207646, IMG submission 184343) | Corn, switchgrass and miscanthus rhizosphere microbial communities from Kellogg Biological Station, Michigan, USA - KBS K5-50-2 metaG... | ecosystem: Host-associated > Plants > Roots >... | reverse complement strand
GTGATCTTCTGCGGGATGTGGAAGCGCACGATCTCCTGGGTGTTGTCGAAGCTCGCGCCGACGGTTCCGGTTGCGCGCTCGTCTTTCGGCGCCCGCAGCAGCAGCTGGAGCACGCCGCCTGCCGACTGCAGGTAGCCGATGCGCTCGGCCGTCGCCGCGTCGGTCCGGATCACGTAGACCGCGAGGGTCCGCGCGAGGATCGGCACGCGTTCGAGAACGATGCGGGCCGACGAGTCGGTCGCATTGACCGTCGTATTCGGGTTCTTGAAGTACTTCTCCGGGGCGATCTGCATCGTGTAGAGCATGTCGACCGTGTCGCCCGGCTGAATGCTGCCGCCGGCGGCGTTGGCGTCGCCGACGGTGATGGACATCGCACGGTAGTTCGGGGAGCCGGGCGGGATCGAGCCGTCGTTGCCCAGAGCGGCCGCCGGGAAGACGGTGAAGACCTGGCCGTTCGCGCCGCCGAGCTTGGTCAGAAGGATCGGCTCACCGACGGAGATCGAGGTGATCGTGATCCTTCCGACTATCTCGTCGGAGTTGGTGAGAGCAGCCGGGGGGACGACCTCGCTGTTCATCTTGACGAGCTTGAGGTCGGCCGCGGTGATCTGGGTCTTGGGTGGGATGTCCCGAGCTGCGACCACGATGCTCGAGGTCGGAATCGGGGCGGGAGCCTCGGATTTGGCTGTGTTGGCGACGAAGAAGGTCGTCGCTCCGGCTCCGACAGCGAACAAGAGTCCAACGATCAGCACCAGCCGGGCGCGGCGTCGCGATCGATCTTCCACTATTACCTTCCTCTACGGCCCTTTTGTATGCGGTGGGGGGTCGGCGGCGACTGTAGCAACGGCTAACAACTGAACGGGACTCAAACCGGTGTTGATGCGCGACAATGGGACCAGCTGCGGGCGGCAATTTCGTACCAGAACGCCTGTTCTAGAATGAGGGCAACGATGCCCCACGGCGAGACGCTCCAAGTCCCACTCGATAGACCGGCCGCGAAGGCGCCCTTCCGGCTTGTTCTGCCGTGGGATCTCGCGGGTGACCAGCCGACCGCGGCGGCGGGACTCACGACCGCACTAACGGCGGGTGAGCGACACGTAACGCTTCGCGGCGTCACTGGTTCGGGCAAAACGGTGACGATGGCGAAGGTCATCGCCGACGCGGGGCGGCCGACGCTCGTGCTCGCGCACAACAAGACCCTCGCGGCGCAGCTCTACGGAGAGTTCAAGGAGTTCTTTCCAGAGAGCGCGGTGCAGTACTTCGTTTCGTACTACGACTACTACCAGCCCGAGGCTTACATCGCCCGAAGCGATACCTACATAGAGAAGGACAGCTCGCGCAACGAAGAGATCGACCGTATGCGCCACTCGGCGACGCGGTCGCTGTTCGAACGGCGCGACGTGATCATCGTCGCCTCGGTCTCGTGCATCTACGGCCTCGGCGCGCCGGTCGACTACGGCGCCGTGACCGTGCGTCTGAACAAGGGCGAGCGCGTCCGGCGCGACACCGTGCTCCGGCATCTCGTCGACATCCAGTACGAGCGCACGAACACCGATCTCATGCGGGGCAAATTCCGGGTGCGCGGCGACACGCTCGAGATCCAGCCCTCATACGAGGAGCTCGCCGTTCGCGTCGAGTTCTTCGGCGACGACGTGGAGCGCATCACGGAGCTCGACCCGCTCACCGGCGAGGTGCTCGCCGAGCGCGACAAGATCGATATCTATCCGGCTCGGCACTTCGTCACGCCGCGCGAGAAGCTGCTCGAAGCGATCAAGGACATCGAGGCAGAGCTCGTCGACCGCCTTAAGGAGCTCGAGGACGCGGGCCGGCTCCTCGAGGCGCAGCGCCTACGGCAGCGCACCAACTTCGACCTTGAGATGATGCGAGAGACGGGGTCGTGCGCGGGTATCGAGAACTATTCGCGGCATCTCGCGCGGCGTCCCGCCGGAAGCCGCCCATGGACCCTTCTCGATTACTTCCCGCCGGACTTCCTCGCATTCATCGATGAATCACACATCTCGATGCCGCAGGTCCGCGGCATGTATTTCGGCGACCGCTCCCGGAAAGAAATACTCGTCGACTACGGCTTCCGGCTTCCGAGCGCGCTCGACAATCGTCCCCTCACCTTCGCCGAGTTCGAACAGCGTCTCGACCAGGCCATCTACGTGTCTGCCACGCCCGGACCGTACGAGCTCGAGCATTCCTCACACGTCGTCGAGCAGATCATCCGGCCGACCGGTCTCATCGATCCGCAGATCGAGGTGCGCAGGACCGAGGGGCAGATCGACGATCTCCTCGCGGAGCTCAACCTGCGCGTCGAGCGGGGCCAGCGCGCCATCGTGACGACGCTCACGAAGAAGATGGCCGAGGATCTCGCCGACTACCTGCGCGAGATGGGCATCAAGGTGCAGTACCTGCACTCGGAGATCGAGACGCTGCAGCGCGTCGAGATCCTCCGCGACCTGCGCCTCGGCGTCTACGACGTCGTCGTTGGCGTGAACCTCCTCCGCGAAGGGATCGACCTCCCCGAGGTTACCCTCGTCGCGATCCTCGACGCGGACAAGGAGGGCTATCTGCGGTCGGAGGGGTCGCTGATACAGGTGATCGGTCGAGCGGCCCGCCACATCGAAGGGCGCGTGATCATGTATGCCGATCGGGTCACCGCATCCATGAAAGCGGCGATCGACGAGACGGATCGCCGTCGCGAGATCCAGATCGCGTACAACACGCAACACGGGATCGACCCGCAGACCATCGTCAAGGCCATCCGCGACATCGGCCTCCGGCTTCGTGATGTCGCCGATGTCGAAGGCGTCAACGAGAAGGCAAAGCGGCCGCTCGCGGCGGGCTCCTTGCCGAAGGACGAGCTTCTACGTCTCATCAAGGACCTCGAAGGCCAGATGAAGCGGGCTGCCAAGGACCTCGAGTTCGAGAAGGCCGCGTTGCTTCGCGACGAGGTCGTCGAGCTCCGGGGCCTCATGGTGCTCGAGCAGGGACCGGAGAGCCTCGAGGCCGCGGCAGAGCCCATCGGCACGACCGCCCGTGTCGTCCGCGCTGGCGGCCGGCGCCGGCGCGGTCCCTAGCGCATGCTCGTCGGCGTGCTCATCGCACTCGGCGTCCTTGGCGCCATCGGCCTGCTGGTCGTGCTGTTCCTGCAGCGCGGACGTGACGGCCTGGACCTGTCGCTCGGCGGCCTCCTTCGCGTGTACCTCTACCTCGCTTCGCTCGCAGGCGTCATCGCGTTCGCGATCGGGCTCGGCGGGATCGTCTCGTACATGCTCGCGGCGGCCTTCGGGCTGAACGTCATCTACGGGGGCGAGATCCAGCGGCCCGTACCCGCGATCGCACCGGTTTGCGTGCCTCAGCCGAACTTCACCTGTCCGCCATTCATGACGCCGTTCCCGCAGCCGGTCGTCCCCGATGAGCGCGTCCGGCGGCAGACCGAGGACCTGGTGCGCGGCGTCACGTTCGTCATCTTCGGCGGAGCGTTCTGGGCGGCGCACTGGTGGGCGCGCCGGGCGCTCGCCGGCGTGGCCGACCGCGCGAGTGGGCTCCATCGCGCCTACCTGATCCTCGGTACCGCCATCTTCGGCATCGCGACGATCGCGCTCCTCCCGATGGGGATCTACCAGGCGCTCTCATTCGCGATCGTCCCGCCGGATCAGTTCTCGTTCCGCCCGGGCGCCGGCGAGTCGCTGTCGGGCGGGCTTGCGGCGCTTCCCTTGTGGCTCGCCTACCTCTGGCTCGTGCAGCGGGCCTTGCGGACCGCGTCGCCCTCACCGCCTACGGTGGCCTGACATGCCGCTCGATCACATCCACGTCAAGGGGGCGCGCGAGCACAACCTCAAGAACATCGACGTCCGCATCCCGCGCGACAAGATGGTCGTCATCACCGGTCTGTCGGGTTCGGGGAAGTCGTCGCTCGCGTTCGACACGATCTACGCGGAAGGGCAGCGCCGTTACGTCGAATGCTCTCCGCGTACGCTCGCCAGTTCCTCGGTCAGATGGAGAAGCCCGACGTCGACTTCATCGAGGGTCTCTCACCGGCGGTCTCCATCGATCAAAAAGGATCGACCCGGAACCCACGGTCAACGGTCGGCACCGTCACAGAGATCTACGACCACCTCCGTCTTCTCTTCGCGCGGGTCGGGGTGCCGCATTGCCCAAATCACGGCATCCCGATCGTGGCCCAGACCGTCCAGGAGATCGTCGACCAGATCATGGCCATGCCTGAGGGATCGCGCATCCTCGTATTGGGTCCGCTCGTCCGCGATCGGAAGGGGGAGCACCAGCAGCTTTTCGCGACGGCCCGCCGCGGCGGCTTCGCGCGCATTCGGGTGGACGGCTTCGTCCGCGATCTCTCCGAGGACATCACGCTCGACAAGATGAAGAAGCACTCCGTCGAGGTCGTCGTCGACCGTCTGGTCGTTCGACGTGGCGCGGAGGCCGAGGCGGAGCGCTCACGGCTCACCGACTCGGTGGAGACCGCGCTGCGCTTAGGCGAGGGCCTCGTGCTCGTGGGTGACGCCGATGGGAAAGGAGGCGAGCGCCTCTTCTCCCAGCGCCTGGCGTGTCCCGAGGGCGATTTCTCGATCGGCGAGATCGAGCCACGCACGTTCTCGTTCAACTCGCCACACGGCGCGTGCCCCGCATGCACCGGCCTCGGCACGAAGCTCGAGCCGGACCCGGAGCTGGTCCTTGGCAACCCCGATATCTCGCTCAAGGACGGCGGTGTTCTGCCGTGGCAGAAGTCGAGCGGCACCGCGCAGTACCGGGTCGCGATCCTCGAAGGGCTCGCTCGCAAGTTCAAGTTCTCGCTCGACACGCCGATCAAGTCACTTCCAAAGAAGGCGATCGACGCGATCCTCAATGGCACCGAGGAGGCCTTGAAGCTCACCTACGAGAACCGGAGCGGCCAGCGCCGCTCCTATGAATACGAGTGGGAGGGCGTGCTGCCCTGGCTCGAGCGCCAGTATCGCGAGACGACCTCCGAGTACATCCGCGCGGATATCGAGCGCTACATGAGCGAACGGCCCTGCCCCGTATGTAAGGGCAAGCGCCTGAAGCCGGAGGCGCTCGCGGTCACGATCGGAGGGCGCAACATCGCGGATGTCACCGGGCTCACGGTGAGCGAGTGCTTCGAATGGACCACGTCGCTCGAGAAGGATCGCGGCGGGCTCGGCGTCCGCGAGCGCAAGATCGCCAAGCAGGTCCTGAAAGAGATCCGGACGCGTCTCGGTTTCCTCGTGGACGTAGGCCTCGACTACCTCACCGTCGACCGGTCGGCGACGACCCTCTCAGGTGGAGAGGCACAGCGCATCCGGCTCGCGACCCAGATCGGCTCGGGTCTCATGGGTGTCCTTTACATCCTCGACGAGCCGTCCATCGGCCTCCATCAGCGGGACAACGCGCGGCTCATCCGCACGTTGCTGGGGATGCGCGACCTCGGCAACACGATCCTCGTCGTTGAGCACGACGAGGAGACGATCCGGACCGCAGACTGGATCGTGGACATCGGTCCCGGCGCGGGAGAGCACGGCGGCGAGGTCGTGGCCGAGGGGACGATCGACGACATCCTGAAAGAGCCGCGATCGATCACCGGGGCGTATCTATCAGGCCGCCGGCGCATCCCGGTGCCGACGCGCAGACGCAAGCCCAAGCCGGAGGCGATCGTCGTCCGCGGCGCGCGCGAGCACAACCTGAAGGATGTCGACGTCCGAATCCCGCTCGGACAGTTCGTCGCTATCACCGGGGTATCGGGTTCCGGGAAGAGCACCTTGGTGAACGAGATCCTCTATCGACGTTTGGCGCAGATCATCTCGCGCGCGAAGGATCGCCCTGGCGCGCACGACCGCATCGAGGGCGTCGAGCACATCGACAAGGTCATCGACATAGATCAGTCGCCGATCGGCCGGACGCCACGCTCGAACCCCGCGACGTACACCGGCCTGTTCACGCCGATCCGCGAGCTCTTTGCCGCGGTGCCGGAAGCCCGCCTGCGCGGATACACCGCGGGTCGCTTCTCGTTCAACGTCAAGGGCGGGCGGTGCGAGGCCTGCGCGGGCGACGGGATCATCAAGATCGAGATGCAGTTCCTGCCCGACGTGTATGTCCCGTGCGAAGTCTGTGGCGGCAAGCGCTACAACCGCGAGGCGCTCGAGATCCACTACAAGGGCAAGTCGATCGCCGACGTCCTCGAGATGACCGTCGAAGAAGCGCACGAGTTCTTCAAGAACGTCCCGATCGCGGAGTCGAAGCTCCGCACTCTGAACGACGTCGGGCTCGGGTATATCCACCTCGGACAGGCTGCCACGACTCTCTCCGGCGGAGAGGCGCAGCGCATCAAGCTCGCGACCGAGCTGAGCCGGCGCGCCACCGGCCGCACGCTGTACATCCTCGATGAGCCGACGACCGGACTTCACTTCGCCGACGTGGAGCGCCTTCTCGAAGTTCTGCACCGGCTCGTCGACGCCGGCAACACGGTCGTCGTCATCGAGCACAACCTCGACGTCGTGAAGACGGCCGACCACGTCATCGATCTCGGCCCCGAAGGCGGGAAGGCGGGCGGCGAGGTCATCGCCGAAGGCACGCCGGAGGCCGTCGCACGCGTGCGGCGATCCTTCACCGGGCGTTACTTGCGCGATCTGCTCGCGACGGGTGAGGTGCGCGGCATCGCGTAGTCGGTAGCATCGAGACCGCGTGACCGACCTGGCTTTCAACCCTACCGATGCCGCGGTCCTCGCGCTCATCGGTGTCGCCGCGTGGTACGGATACCAAACCGGCTTCGTCGCGACGATGTACGGCCTCGCTTCCTGGATTCTGGCTGTGGCCGCCGCATTGGTACTCGAGGGACCGGCGACCACCGTCGTCGAGACCGCCGCGAAGCTGCCGACGCCTCTGGCGGCGACGATCGGTTTTGTCGTGACCATCGTAGTCGCGGAGGCGGTCTTCTCGGTCGCGGGGTATCTCGCGATTCGGCCGATCGTCACGCTTGTCCGCCGAAGTCCGTTCAATGCCGCCGACCGGATCCTCGGCACTTTGCCGGGAGGGATCCGCTCGCTTCTCCTCGTGGCGGTCGCGATCCTGGCCATCGAAGCGCTCCCGGTCGCGAGCGAGGTGAAGGCGGCGGTCGAAACGAGTCGCACCGGCCGCGCTGTGAACGCCCAGCTGGCGAGATTCCAGCCCGAGCTCGAGGCGTTCACCGGGCGGCTCGGGGGTTCGCCTCTCCTCGTCACGAGGATCGGCGAGGATCAGACCGAACAGCTCGATCTCCCCGACGGGATTCAGCTCTCGCCGGACCCAGTCGCCGAACGCCAGCTATTCGATTTGGTGAACGAGGAGCGCACCCAGCACGGGGTCGCCGCGCTCGAATTTGACGAGCATCTCATCCCGGTCGCCCGCGCTCATTCCCAGGAGATGTTTGCGCTGAAGTACTTCAGTCACGACTCGCCTGTCGCGGGTTCGCCATTCGACCGACTGAAAGCGGCGGGAATCCGATACTCGAGAGCGGGCGAAAACCTGGCGTATGCCCAATCCGTATCCGTCGCCCATCGAGCGCTGATGGATTCTCCGGGACACAGAGAAAACATATTGAGACCCGAATTCACCTACATCGGGATCGGGGTGATCAACGCCGGCGCCTACGGCCGAATGTTCACGCAGCTTTTCATCACGCCCTGACATCGGGGGCAGCCGCGCGGGTGGCACCGGTGAGCGGGGTGTGCGCGAGCCGCGGGTGCCCCAGGGCACCCGCCTCGCGGCGTGAGCGGAGCGAACGACGCGAAAGGTGGGGAGGGTGCGGCGAGCGCGCACCCCCGAACCGGGGACAGGACCCGCGCGGCCCACTGCGCTACTCACGTAGTCTCCGAGGATGAGTGAGAGAAGAGTTGACGCCCTAGAGGTCGAACCAGGTGCCGGCGTTGTCGCGCCGAGCTCGATTCGGTTCGAAGCTCTGGGTGTCCCGACCTTTCGCTGGTACTGGATCTTCAGCTGGGTCAGCTCGACGGGCGACGGCATGGAGAACGTGATTCGCAACGTGCTCGTCTATCAATTGGCCGGCCCGACGGCTCCCTTCTGGCTCGGGATGATGGTGTTCGCGCACTGGGTTCCGTTCACGTTCTTCTCGCTGTACGGCGGCGTGCTGGCCGACCGCTACGACAACCGCAAGGTCCAGATTGTCGCGCAGCTCTTACTGATGACCGCGGCCGTCGCGATCGCGGTCGTGACGATCGGTGGCGTCGTCACGACGTGGTGGCTCTTCGGCCTGCTGTTGCTCCACGGATTCGCCGGCGCGATCGGCGGGCCCGCGCAGCAGACGCTCATCCACTCGATGGTCGGGCCGTCCAAGCTCCTCTCCGCGGTGAGCCTCAACTCGACCGCGCGCCAGTTCTCGCAGGTGATCGGGCCGGCGGTCGCGGGCTTTATCGTCGTCGGCTTCGGACCGGGCTGGGGCTTCCTGATCAACGCGTTCACGTTCGTTCCGCTCCTCCTCTTCCTGGCTTTCGTGCGCATCAAGCGGCTCAACGCGCGGTCGACGACGCCGATCGGCGCCGCGCTCCGCGATGGCCTGCGCTTCGTGCGTGGCCGCCCGTTCATCGCCGCGCTCATCGGGGTGGAGATGCTCGGCGTCATCTTCCTCGGCCACACCTTCAACTCATTCCTCGTGCTGTTCGCTCACGACGTGCTGCACGTCGACGACCTCGGATACTCATTCCTCCTCGTCGGGAGCGGCATCGGCGCGGTCGCGGCGGCGTTCTATCTCGCGTATGCGCGCGACCGCCGTCACAGCGGCCGCTTCATCGTCGGTGCGGCGATGGCCGAGATGCTCGCGATCCTCGTGTTCGCCTTCTCGACCAATTACGCGCTGTCGTTCCTGCTGCTGGTGGTCGTGGGAGGCGCCGCGGTGCTCACCCAGTCGCTCACCAACACCAAGATCCAGCTCTCCGCGCCGAATGATCTCCGTGGCCGGGTCATGGGCGCCTACACGTTCGGCACGCAGGGGATGCGCGTGCTGAACGGTCCGCTGCTGGGCGGGGCCGCGATCGTCTTCGGAGCGCCGGTTGCGGTGGCGGGTGCGGCCGCGGTCGTCTTCGCGGGACTCGCGGCGATCCTGGCGCGCGTCCCGCAGCTCAAGCAGGACCGGTAGACTGCATTCGATGGCCATCGACGGAAGCGCAACGACGATCGAGTTCACGCCCGAAGCCGCGACCAAGCTCCAGGAGCTGCGGGCGGACGATCCGAAGCGTGCGTATTTGCGCCTCTATGTCTCCGGTCGGACGTGCTGCTCCTTCATGTACGGGCTCGCGTTCGACGAGAAGGCCGACGAAACCGACGCGGTGACGTACGCCGCCGGGCTGAAGGTCGCGATCGATGCGCAGAGCCTCCCGTATTGCGACGGCGCGAAGGTGGAGTGGGTCGACGGGCCCGAAGGTACCGGATTCCTCGTGCGCAACGCCTCGGTCGGAGGCAGCTGCGCCTGCGGCGGCTAGCTAACTTTCGTTAGAGAGCGACTCCCACAGCACTTCAGCGATATGCCGCACGCGGATCGTCTTTTCGCGCGTGTCCATCGCGCCGCGCAGATGCGTAAGGCAGCCGGGGTTGTCGGCGATCACGCAATCGACACCGGTCGCGTCGATGCTGGAGAGCTTGCGCTCGAGAACACGGTTCGCGACCTCGGGGTACTCGAAGCTGAACGAGCCGCCGAACCCGCAGCAGACCGAGGACTCCGCCATCTCAACGATCTCGACGCCCGCGACCTCGCGCAGCAGTGTGCGAGGGTCTTGATGAACGCCGAGAACATTCGCGGACTGGCACGCGTCGTGATAGGTCGCGCGTAGTGCGAGACGCCGCCCGCGCAGCGGACGTTCGCGAACGATCGACGCGACGAATGGCGTGAACGCGGTCACTCGCTCCCCGAGCTTTCGCGCGCGCTCGGCCCAGGAGTCCGCTACGCGTCCGGGTGCCCCTACCCCCGGGGCGCCCGAGCCCGTAGGGCCGGGGTCTTCGGCGAGTATCCGTGCGTAGTCGTCCGTGATCGTGATGGCGCACGACGACGAGGGGATCACGATCCTGTCGGCACTGATGCGCTCGAGCGATTCGATCGCGGCCTTCGCCATCGCGATCGCGGTCTGCCGATCGCCACTGTTCAGCTGCGGCAGCCCGCAGCAGCGCCGGCCTTCGACCACGTGCACCTCCGCGCCCATCGATTGAAGGACTCGCGCCGCGGCAAACCCGGCGCCCGGCAGGAAGTGGTCGACGATGCACGAGGGGAACATCGCGATGCGCATCGTGGGCGACACGGGATTCGTCTGCGTGATCTCGCGTGCCCGGTAGTGAAGGGGGTTGTCGGCGACCGCGGGCAGGCTCTTCTCCTGCGCCAGCGAGCCGAACGGCAGGCGCACGTTCCCGTTGCGGCGCAGCGGGTTCTGAAAGGTCGCGAGCCATCCGGTCAGCCGGTCGATGCGGTCGGGAGTCGACCACTGGCGCATGAAGAGGCGCTTCGCCCAGGACATCCCGGTCCGCTCGACCGCCTTCGCGCGGACGTCCGTGATGAGCGACGCGAGTGGGATGCTGACCGGGCAGACCGTGTCGCACGCATTGCAGCCCATGCAGAGCGCTTGCTCGTGCGCGACGCTGTCGATGCCGTGATGCCAGGGCGAGACGACCAGGCCGATCGGCCCCGTGTAGATGTGACCGAACACGTGACCCCCCACTTCCTGGTAGCTCGGACACACGTTGCTGCAGGCACCGCAGCGGATACATCGCAGCGCGTCCCGGGCGAAGTGGTCGTCGCGCATCGCCGTCCGGCCGTTGTCGAGCAGCACGAAATGCAGCTCCTTCGGTCCGTGCACGCCGATCTGAGCCTTGAGCTCGATGTCGGCCGTCCGTGAGGGCCCGGTGATGAACTGCGTGTAGGACGTGATCTTCTGTCCGGTGCCGCTGCGCGCGAGGAGCTTCACGATCGCGATCGCGTCGTCGATCGTTGGGACGAGCTTCTCGATGCCGACCACCGCGATGTGAACCGCGGGCAAGGTCGTGGCGAGGTCGGCATTGCCCTCATTCGTGACAAGCAAGAGCGTGCCGGTGTCGGCGATGAGTGCGTTGCCGCCGGTGATCCCGATGTCTGCATCGATGAAGGTCTGCCGCAGTTCCTTCCGCGCGACCGCGACGAGCGAGGCGATGTCGTCGGCGACCGGATGACCGACCACCTTGCTGAAGAGTGCCGCGACCTCCTCGCGCGTCTTGTGGATCGCCGGCGCGATGATGTGCGACGGCCGCTCGCCCGCGAGCTGGATGATCCACTCGCCGAGATCGGTTTCCACCGCGTGGATGCCCTGCGACTCGAGGTGATCGGTGAGACCGATCTCCTCGGTGGCCATGGACTTCGACTTGACGACGAGCTTCGCCTTCTTCGCGCGGCAGATCGCCGTGACGATGCGGCGCGCCTCCTCCGCGTCGACCGCCCGGTACACCTTTGCTCCGACCGCCTCGGCCTCGCGTGTGAACCGTTCGATCAGCTCAGGCATGTCGTCGATCGCCTTGGCCTTGCGCAGCGTGAGGTCCGCGCGCATGCCCACCCAGTCGATCTCGCGCATCCGCGCATCGCGGCGCTCCTTGAGCTCGGGGAGCGCACGACGGAGCGCGGTCCGGAGCCGGTCGGACGCGAGGGCGCGATCCAGGCGTCGCTTGAACTCGGTCTTGGATGCAGTCAGAGCCGGCTCAGCCTCCTTCGACAGACCGTAGCGCAGTCGGCCCGTGCGCGTCGCGCATGGCGAGGCGGACGATGATTGGCGCGCCGGCCCCCTGACCGAGCAAAGTCACGAGGACGATGCCGAAGCTGATCTGCTGAAGGAGCTGGCGCTCTGGAAAGTCCGCTGGGAGCGAGAGCGCGGCTGCGAGCGCGACCGCCCCGCGCAGCCCGGACCAGAACATGACATGTGCCCAGCCACGCGGGAGGGCCCGCGCCGGAGTCCAGAGGCCGACCGCCGTCGCCGGGATGTAGACGATGAGTGCTCGTGCGGCCACCGCCGCAGCCGTCCCGACGATCACGCCGGCTCCGGCACTGAGCAGGGACGGGAGACGGATCGCGAATCCGATCAAGAGGAAGACGAGCGAGGTAAGGATGAACGCGACGACTTCCCAGAGATCTTCGATCTCGTGCACGAGCAGGTCCGACCCCGCGGTTCGTCGCATGCGGCTACCGAGCGCTATACCGGCGATCACCGTCGCCAGGATCCCGGAGAGTCCGATGACGTCGGCGAGCTGGTAGGTCCCGTAGGCGGCGACGAGCGAGACGCCCAGCTGGATCGTGCGCTCGTTCGTCGCGCGGATGAGTCGTGCTGCGACGAGACCGCCGCCGACACCGACGACGCAGCTGACCGCGATCGTGCCGACGAAGAGGAGCGCGGCCTCGCTCGTGCCGACCCGCGCTTGCGCTGCACGCACCGCGAGCGCGAACAGCACGAGGCCGGTGCCGTCGTTCAACAGGCTTTCGCCGTCGACGAGCGTTCGCAATCCGCGGGGCACGTCGAGCCGACCCATGGTCGCAACGACAGCGACGGGATCGGTCGCCGCCGTGATCGCTCCGACGACGAACGCCAGCTCGATCGGAAGTCCCGTCAAAAGATTGAGCGCGAAGGCGACGATGACGGCGGAGGCGAGCACACCCGGGATAGCGAGCGCTGCGACCGGGCCGGCAACCGGGCGCAGGTCGGTCCAATCGATCGAGTACGCCGCCGCGAAGACCAGACCGGGGAGGAACACCCCGAGGACGAGCCCTGGCGTGATCGCTAAGCCGATCTCGGGGAAAAGCGCCGCGCCCAAAAGTCCCGCGATGACCAGAACGACCGAGTCCGGCAGTGAGAGCCGCCGAGCGAGAGCGGCGACCGCCGTCGCGACGGCGAGGAGCGCGACCGCGACCCGCAGGTCAGGCGCCGCGGTAGGCCTCGTCCAGGAGGTCAATGAGGTGCACGACGCGCACGTTAGATCCGGCCTGGCGCAGCCCGCTCTGGATCTGCATCAGGCAGCCCGGGTTCGCCGTCACGACCGTGTCGGCGCCGGTGCGAACGATGTTCGCGACCTTCCGCTCGAGGATCGAGCGCGCGAGGTCCGGCTGTGTGACGTTGTACGTGCCCGCGCTGCCGCAGCACCAGTCAGCTTCCTCGAGCGGGACGACCTCGAGGCCAGGTATGGCCGCGAGCAGCGCCCGTGGCTGCGCGCGGATCTTCTGACCGTGGAGCAGATGACAGGGATCGTCCCAGGTGACACGCCCGTAGAGGGTCCCTGGCGGCGCGCTCATCCCGAGGTCGCCAAGGAATTCGGTGGCGTCCTTGACCTTCGCCGCGAACGCCGACGCCCGGGCCGACCACGCCGCATCGTCCTTCAGGAGCCAGCCGTATTCCTTCATCGCGGCGCCGCAGCCCGCGGCGTTCACAATCACGCCGTCGGCGGCGACCTGCTCGAACGCTGCGATGTTTCGTCGCGCAAGGTCACGGGCGAGGTCACGCTCTCCGGCGTGCGCGTGCAGCGCCCCGCAGCAGGTCTGCCCCACCGTCGCGACGACCTCGACGCCGTTGCGGGCGAGCACGCGCGCCGTCGCCGCGTTGGTGTCGCCGAAGACGCTTCCCATGACACAGCCTTCGAGCATCGCGACGCGCGCGCGCTGCGTGCCACGCGCCGGCGCCGCTGCGAGCGCCGTCGCGCTCGCGCGATCGGGTAGGAGGTCGAGCAGATCGGCCATGCGGCGCGCGACGCCGAGGCGTGTCGCGCGCAGGAGCGAGCCCATCCCCAGGCGCTTCGCCACGATGGAGAGCGTCGCGAACGCGCCGAGCGCGCGTCGATGGGGAAGGAGCCACTCGAACGCGGCGGCGCGAATGAGTCGCTCGATCGGGGACCGCGGACGCGCAACCACGATCTGCGAGCGCGCGCCCTCGACGAGCTTGCCGTACTCGACCCCCGACGGGCACGCGGTCTCGCACGCGCGGCAGTCGAGGCATTTGGAGATGTGGTCCTCGAGTCCGGGCGAGTCCGCGCCGAGCCGATGCTCCCATACGGTCTTCATGAGCCGGATGCGCCCGCGGGGCGAATCCATCTCGACGCCGAGCACCGCGAAGGTGGGGCAGGTCGGCAAGCAGAAGCCGCAGTGCACGCACGCGGAGATCAGCTCTTGGGACGGCGCGTCCGCATTGGGGTACGGGAGCGGCAGGGAAGCGCTCATGCGAACGCCGCGCGCCCAGGTTCGAGGATGCCCGCCGGATCGAACGCGTCCTTGATGCGGCGCATCAGGAAATCGCCGCTCGGTCTGTTCGGCCACGTCGAAAGACGCGAGCGAAGATGCTCGGCCCGGCGCTCGACCCGTCCGGTGCCGCCGACCACGCGCGCGGCGAGCAGCAGGGCCTCGGCGTCGCGGATCACGGCATCGTCGTCGCCCAAGACGTGGACGCGGACGACTCCGCTCGCCGCGTCGGCCACGAGCGTCGCAATGGATTCGAGTCGCCCCGCGGTCTCGGAGAACGCGGCCGCCGCGGCAAGCGGAAGCGAGACCCGAACGAGTGCGCCGTGGGTGGAGTGCGCCGGAACCTCGCGCATGCGGTCGAGGTCGTGTGTGAGCTCGCGCGTCTCGCCCTGATGTGCCGCGACCTCGCGGCGCGCGTCCTCGATCGCTCGCTTCACGGTCGGCGCGCTTCCACGCGCCTGCACGGCGAGTCGCCACGCGAGTCCGTCACCGCGCTCGACAACGCAGGCTTCCGCCCGCGAGGGGCCGCGGACGATCGCGTCCGCCGCAGCGAACGCGTCCGAGGAACGCGTGAACCGCGCGGCGAGCCCGTCGCTCGCCTCTGGGACCGGGAGCACCTTGAACGTCGCCTCGACGATCACACCCAGCGTGCCGAAAGAGCCGACCAAAAGCTTGTCGAGGTCGTAACCCGCCACGTTCTTGACGACGCGCCCGCCCGCAAGCGCGACCGTACCGTCGGCGAGTGCGGTGCGAGTCCCGATGAGCAGGTCGCGCACGGCTCCGTAGCGGGCGCGCCAGAAGCCGTTGGAGTTCGCCGCGATCACGCCTCCAATCGTCGCTTCGTCCGCGTGCGGAGGGTCGAGCGGCAGAAACTGACCCGCACGCTGGAGGACCTGGGCGAGGTCCGCGATCCGCATCCCCGCGCCCACCGTCACCGTCAGATCGGCGGGCTCGTGGTCGATCACACCACCGAGCCGGGAGGTGCCGACCTCGATGTCCGTCGGAGCGGTATCGCCGACGTACGACTTCGTCCCCGCTCCGATGATGCCCACCGTACGCCGATCGCGCGTGGCCTCCGCCAGGGTTCGCGCGCATTCGCTGGCGTCCGTCGGGATCACGCGGGTCACGGTCGTGCTCACCCGGCGGTCGAGGCGAACGCGAACTCGCGGCAGCGGCTGGGCGTCGGAAAGATCTTGCCGGGATTCATGAGGCCATCCGGATCGAACGCATCCTTCACCCGACGCATGGCCGCGAGATCCGACGGCCGAAATTGCAGCGGCATGTAGCAGTTCTTCTCCATGCCGACGCCGTGCTCGCCGGTGATCGAACCCCCCGCCTCGACGCATGCGGTGAGGATTTCGACACCCGCGGCCTTCGCGCGTTCGAGCTCGTCCGGGCCGAGGCGCGAATCGAAGAGGATGAGCGGGTGGAGGTTGCCGTCTCCCGCGTGAAAGACGTTGGCGACGCGCAGGCGATGTCGCACTCCCGCTTCCTTGACGAGCCGCAGGATGTCCGGCAGCCGGGTGCGTGGGATGACCCCGTCCTGCACGTAGTAGTCGGGAGACAGGCGGCCCATCGCTGCGAATGCGCCCTTGCGGCCTGCCCAGAGCCGCTCCCGCTCCAGGGCGTTGCTCGCGACGCGGACCTCGCTCGCGACGTGCGCGCGACAGATCGCCTCGATCCGCTCTCGCGCGTCATCGAGCCCGTCACGCGGCCCGTCGACCTCGAGAAGAAGGAT
>Ga0207646_10004119_pt1 | contig 15968 bp, 15 predicted proteins | sample KBSK5502metaG_FD_184343 | JGI IMG/M metagenome (GOLD analysis project Ga0207646, IMG submission 184343) | Corn, switchgrass and miscanthus rhizosphere microbial communities from Kellogg Biological Station, Michigan, USA - KBS K5-50-2 metaG... | ecosystem: Host-associated > Plants > Roots >... | reverse complement strand
CACGCGGGCGCGGCAGTTGTTCCAGATCGTGCGAGCGGATGCCTCGCCGTAGCCTGCCTCGACCTGAGCGAGGTCGTGATAGCAGAGCAGGAGCTGGATGCCCTGGCCTGGGCCGCTGGATGCGTAGCCGGCGAGGCGGGGGATGCGAGCGAAGTTAGCCGCCTCGTCGAGCGCAAGGAGCAGGCGTGGTGATAGGACCCCGCCCTGAGCGCGCGCCTTCGAGGTCGCGCGCCGTAGGAGAGAGAGGAGGAGAGCGGAGAAGAGTGGCCGGCAGCGCTCGGCTTCTTCAGCCGGAGCGACCAAGTAGAGCGATCCTGCCTCGCAGAGGAGGCGATCGAGGTCGAGCGCATCAGGACTCGTGCGAGTAGCCGCAGCCACACGCTCGTCCGTCCACAGCGAAAGGGACGACCGTGCGGTGGAGGCAATCGAGCCGGCTTCCTTGTCGGGGGTGAGCGCGAATGCGAGCAGGAGCTCTGACGCGCTCTTGTCTTCAACCACCCCCGACAAGCCAACGAACTCGGAATGCGCCGTGCGATTGAGTCGAGCCAGCACCGTGCGCATGTCGCCGCCGCGCTTGTGCTCACAAACCGCGAGGCCCGTTATGAGGCTCGAGGCAGCCAGATACCAGTGGGCGGAGTGGCCGCGCTTGCCCTCGGCGGTGAAGTGGTCAGCGAGCTCGGCGGCCGACCCGCAAGAGTCGATGGAATCGAGCGGGTTCCAGGTCGCCGGCCGAAGACCGAGGTCTTCCATCCAGGCGTGATCGCGATCCAAAGGCGCAAAGACCCAAACGGGTCCTGTGCGCGCCCGACACTGTGTGGTAAGGACAACCAGCTCCTCCTTGGTCGAAGTCGCCACCACCGCGCCCGCCCAACCGAGCAGCGTCGGAACAACCACAGTCGATGTCTTGCCTGAGCGCTGGACGCCGAAGAGGAGGACGTTGTCTTCGGCCGGAGACTGCAGCAGGCGGCGGTCGTGCCAGCCGAGCACGATGCCGTCTCCGTGCATGCGTTCCGGCAATGCCAGACGACCGAGGTCGCGGCACTCGCTGGCTCGAGCCCACCGGCTGGTGCCGTGGCTGCGCGGGTTAGACGCGCCGAGCAGCCAGCTGGGCATTAGCTGCCGAGCCGCAACGGACACGACCTCGGCGGCAAAGCGTCCCGCGGAGTCGAGGACGCTCATGCCGCGCGCTCCCATCCACGTCGGCGGGCCTCGCGCTCGACCTCCCGCTGCATCTGTCGCGAGTAGCGGCGAGCAACTGCCCGCAGAGCCAGAAGCGATCTCGGGTGCTGTGTGCGTTGGTATCCCGTTACAGGCGTACTGCCGGATGCCACGCGGATCCGCGCCGGCGGTCGCGGCCGTAGTTTCTGAACCAGAGCTGGTCGCACCGACAGAGCCTCGATCACTGGCCGATTGGTGGCCGCGTGCGCAGAAACGGGCCGCACTGTTGGTTCACGCTCATCGCGCTGGCGCTCGATTTCGAGGGCCACCGCCTCTTTGATAGCAGCGAGCCTGGGCTTGGTAACGTCCGCTCGGCGATAGCCACCCCGGCCGTCTTCGACCATCCCCGCCACGACCAGATGCACGTGGTGATGCTTTGTGTTGCGGTGGATGGCCGCGATCCAACGAACGCCGGCCATGCCGGGATCTGTATCGAGTCGGCGCATCGCCGCCTGGGTCAGGACTGCGAGGTCGAGGCCGCGGGCCTGCTCTGGCGAGATCATCAAACGCGAAACCGCGCGCCGACGGTCCAAGAGCCAGCCGTACTTGGTGCGGAAGAGCTGTGGACGGGATTGCTCGATCGAGCGAGCGACGAACTCGGCGAACTGCTTGCGCTCCTGAGTCCCGATGGGACCCAGCGGTCCGAACAGCTCGGCTCGAGTATTGGCGTGGTCGCGATAGGCGACGTACTTAAGCAGGCCCGAGACCTGGAGAGCGGGGCGGGGCGCTCTGGAATCGGGGTGGAAGTCGCGGTACTGGATGTAACGGAGAAAGCCGCCGACCGCGCGGCGGACCTCGGTGCCTGTTCCGGCAGGAGTGAACTTGATGCGCACTATGCAGCGCTCGCTCACGGCCGCGCCTGCGGTTCAGCTTCGGCCTGACGGAATAGAGCCAGGCGCTCTTCGGCCGCCTCGACCGCGCGTTCAGCGAGCGAACGCCTGCGATCCTCACCTTCTGGCAGGACCGATGCCACCATGAGCACGGCGTGCTCGGACGCGGTCAGCGCCGCCAGAGCAGCCGGCGAGTCCAGCGGCGATTCGGTTGGAGTGGGTTGACTGTCGATGCATCGAAGGCCGCTGCCAACCAGAAGTCGGACGGCCGCGGCCAGGCCAAGGCCGCGCTCCAGGGCAAAGGCCTCGAGCTCCGAATCTAGCGGTGCAGGGAGGCGGAGTTGATAGCGGCGTGAGATCCTCACACCTTCCCTAGTGCTCATTGGGGAGGTCGCAAAACGGTCGTCTGAGCGTCGTTTCTTGAAGAAAGGACATTGAGACGACCTTCGGCCTCGCCGCCGATGCGAGGTGAGATCAGCCAGCGCTCGCTCAGGCGACGTTAGACGACGCCTGGACGACGTTGAAACGACGGTCACTTGCGAGCCTGCAGGCACCAATTCCAGGAGGTGCCCGATGTCAAGAAGCCTAGTCGCTGATCTCAGAGAGGGCCGTAACGAGGTGGGCCGTAGGTCCCCCGGCGAGGAGTCTGGCCTACTTGCGCCCGCGCGCGACGCTTCTAATGCGGAGCGCGGTGGGCGCGGCAGACGCCTGAGAGCGATCGTCAACTCCTACAGGCAAGGACCACGTGAGCTGTGGGCCCCTGTCCTGCTCGATCTTCTGGCGCCCGCCTTGCTGGCCCGCCTCCAGCGCTTGCGAGCGGAACCGCCGGTGATGGACGAGGAGGACATCCGCCAGCAGCTGGTGCTCGAACTGCTGCGAGCCGCAGCCGCTATGCCTCTGCCAACTGAGAACCGCTTTTTGAAGACCGCCCTCATTGCTCGTGCCAACCAGGGCGTGAGCCGGTGGTTGGCGCGCGAAGCCCGACGCCAGATGGGCCAATGGTCTTTCGAGGCCATGGAGGAAGACAGGCCGTGAGCGCAAACCCCACGGTGGAGCCGGAAATCCATGAAGGGCAGCCATGGAATTTCAGGTGCCGGAAGGATGGCAATTATGGATACGCAGCGCGGCCCCTGGCGCCTATAACAGTGTCAAACGCGGTTGAAGGCCCTGAGGAGGAGGGCCTGGTTTGCGGGGGGAGGTTCAGTCGATTGCTCGAGACCCTAGGTGTTCCGCGGGATCCGCGCGGGATCGTGCTCGCGTGCGGTTTCTTCGCCGCGGCTGCTTTGGGGATCGGAGCCCTCTTGGTCCACGATCCCATCGGCTACGGCTTCCTGGCCGCAGCAGCGGTCGGTTACTTCTTTCTTCAGACGCGCCTCCTGCCAACCATGCTCTGGCTCTCGATTGCCGCTTACGGCGCAGTCGGTGCGGCAGCTGGTAATCCAACCGATTGGATTGAGAGCGGGCTTGGGCTCCTACTGGCTACAGTCGCGTTGATCCCGGTGCCGGCCGTCTACCGCACCCAGGCCTTGCCTGCCGGCATGCCGTTCCAGCTACCCCCAGCTATCCTCGAGCCCCGAAACGGAGAAACCTCAGCTTTTCCTGAGGTTTCGCCAACTCGAAGTTCAGCCAGAGCTGAGGTTGGGGACCCAGTCACTTTACAAACCTCAGCGAAAGTTGAGGAATCAAACGGCGATCGTCGGGCCGACGTCGGCCCAACAACGGGCGACAAAGGACGCCTGGTCATTCATAGCATCGGACCGCTGCGCCTCATCGGATCGAGCGGCGACCTCGCTCCCCAACTCGAGGACCGGCCCGTGCTCGCCTTCCTCTGGAAGTATCTCCTGGCGCGCTGGGTGAGCGGTGACCCTCAAGTGGCCAGGACTGGCCTCAGCGATGAGGCGTCGCCTGGAGTGAGCGAGGCCAGCCAGCGCGAACGCCTCCGCAAGCAGCTCCACGACCTGCAACGGCACCTCCCAGCGGAATTGGCGGCACTCGTCCGCAGCAATCGCACCCACGTCTGGCTCGACCTTGAGCGAACCGAGTCCGACGTAGCCTCTCTTGGCGACCTGTCCAATCGCGTTCGCCAGCGTGGATTCCTCATCGACTCCGCCCTCTCCCAAGAGATACATCGGACACTGGCTGAAACCGACTCACTCGAGTTTCTCGCCGGCTTTGAGGAATTGGAGCACAAGGTCAATCAGGGTCGCGGGACCGCAAGCCAGGTGGTGGCCGAAGCCAGGATGGCGATCGCCAGCCAGCGTGCCGAGCTGATACGAGCCCTGGCTGAGTACGAGGACGCGCTAGGTCGTCCTGGGGCCGCGATTCCGCATCTGGTCTCAGCGCTGGACGCTCAGCCTGAGCGTCAGGACCTCGCTCGTCTACTCGTCGTTGCCTATCTGAAAACCGGTCAGACCGCCCGCGCCAGCGAAGTGCGCCGGCAATTTGCTCTCAAGCAGGAGTAGCGATATGAGCACTGACGTCCAAGACCCCCAGACCCCGGCCTCTGAAGATTCGATCCCGCCCGCCCCGAGCACTGCTGCAACGCCGGCAACTCATGCGATGGCCCCAGTCGTGAAACCGAAGCTCTGGCAGCAGCGACGCTCCGTGATCACGGCTGCGATCTTGCTCGTGGCCGTTGTCGGAGCCGGCTTGGGCAACAACTTCCTGGCTCGTCAATACACACCCGACGGCGCCGTCCGCCAGTACCTGAGCTCCCTGCAATCTGGCAACGCGTCCGAGGCAATGAGCGTCATCCAAGTCTCGGCGCCCACGCAGCCGGTCGCGGCCGCACTCATCGATCAGGCCGCCATGCAATCAGCGCTAGCGGCCAGCAAGCCCGATATCAAGAGCTTTACTGTGACTGGAACTTCCAACAGTGGCTCGGCCGCGACCGTGAGCTTCAGCTACGACACGGCAACCGGGACCAAACAGGCGAAGTTCATAGTTCAGCGCTCCGGCGAGACGCACTTCGGTCTTTATCCGGTGTGGCACTTGGCGGTCGCGCCGACGCTTCTGAGCATCACTCTGCCCGCCGGCGGCAATGGCGTGATTATCGACGGTAAGCCGATCGCCCTTCAGTCCGGTACGTCCACTGTCGCGGTGCTGCCGGTGCTTCACAAGGTGCAGATCAATGGTACTCAGATGCTCGCAGCGCAGACCCTGACCGTTGATGCCTTCCTTTCGGTTGGGGAGTCCGTGTCCTATCAGCCCACCCTGACGCCGGCCGGCATGAATAGAGCCAAGTCAGTGGTTAAAACGTGGTTCACCGAAATCTGTGCCAAGCGAACCCAGGCCAACATAGACGATGGCTCGTGCCCGCAGGGTCTCAATTTCCTGCTCGAATGGCCCGGCCAGTGGCAGGTCGTCGGCGATCCAACCCAAGACCTCGCCATAAGCTTCGACAAAGGTCTGAACATCGCCGCCGTCGGCCACTTCGAGATGGTCTTCGCTTATCAGGAGCACGGCTATCAGGGCACTCGTCACCAGCCGTCCGGAGGCGGCTACACGGCCGCCATAGAGCTGGGGCCGTCTGATCTCCAAGTCAAAAGCATCCAGGTGGCAAAGCAGCTGCCCGCCTTGACGCGTCCAGCTGCCGCGACCGATCAGGCCGCGAAGGACCTGGTCGCGCAGGCTTTCACAAAGTGCGCCGCTGTTCAGGCTCAGTTTGTTGCCGACTGTCCGCAGCAGGCTCCCGACATCTTGATCACGGACGTTCACTGGACGTTGACGGGCGATGTCCTCTCGGGAGCTACCGTCAGCTTCGACCCCACCACCGGGCTCTACACGGTGCATGGGAACTTCTCTATGTCGGTTTCTTACGTTTGGTTGGATCAGTTCTCGAGAAGCGGAAACAGCTACGTGAAGGCGTACAACGCCCGTCTCTTTTGGGATGGCCAATCCTTCCAGCTCGTCACCATCGAGGGTGCCACTTCCTAGCAGCCAGTGGGCAGGGTGCTTTGACCAGCACTCTGCCCAACCTGGGCCCATTGGGTGTGGGGACCGAAGGTCATACCAAACGCCGCCGGACGAGGGCTGGACGACGCTTTGGCGACAATCGCTGCCCACCCTGGGATCGCTTGCCAGCCGGAGCCAACCCGACTCCCAACCGGAGCCAAAACGACGCCTTCGGCGTAACAAGATAAGGCGATTGACGCTGCGCGTCACCGCGGGCGGGATGAAACTGTCCGTGGTGACGGAGCAGAGCTCGAGATCCGACCTGGTGCAGAGGAGCTCGAAAGCAGGCGGGCTACTTCCTAGACAACACTTCTAAGACTCGTGCAATCTTCGAAATCAACACGGGCAGCAACGTTATGCTGCAGATTCGGGTCAATGACACAATTTGCGCCCGAGGATAGGCGCGTTCCCTTTCGCAATATGATTTACGTCGCCGACGGCCCAACCGACATCCCTGTGTTTTCAATTCTCAACAACACGGGCGGCCGGACTCTCGGGGTTTATAACCCAGATCAGGCCAAACACTTCCGCAATGTCAAGTCACTGCAGGATCAAGGTCGAATTCAGCATTTCGCTGAGGCCGACTACCGACCGGAGACCAACGCCGCGTGATGGATCCTTGTAAGTTTGGAGGATATTGCCCGTGCCATCGTGGGCGACCGCGATAAGTTACTCAAGGAGAGAGTCCACGGAAGCGTGGGCCACGTGACATGAAGTGATTCCGCGCAGCTAACCTAGGAAAATGCGAGCAGCGATCGCCTCACTGATGAAAGTTTCAATCCTCGGAGCTGCGATGGCGGCGGTCCGTGGGTCGGTAAGCACAAGAGCATCGAGGAAGCCGACCAGGGTCCCCTCCGCGTAACGAAGGCTGCCGACCCTTTCGAGCATACGCACCACACTGTTGTCGCTCGGTTCCATCGCTGCCAAAGCCCGTCTTGCCTCCGTAAGGAGCGCCTCAAGTTTGAGTTCCAAGTCCACGCTGGCACCTTAACGCGGATTGCGGGTCGCGCGCGGCAGAAGACGATGCTCCCGATAATCAATAGCTATCCACAGCTCCGATCGAGTCTTCCCCCTCGCGCGCGTCCTTCATATTGTGCTGGGTGGGAGGCTAATGAGCGATTAGCTGTCGATTGCTGGCCGAACAGAAACTAGCGTACGCGATCAGGCTGTGCAGCGAGTGGTCCGATGCGAGTTCACCGGAAGCTTGCCTATCATCTCAATCGCGATTGCATGCGACACTATTCGGGCGCGCCCTAAGGCAGGACAACCGAACGCCCCAGCTCACCAGAAGAGAGAGCGTAGAAGGCCTCGTTCACGTCATCGAGTCCATACCTTCGGACGAGAAGGCGATCTAAAGGCAACTTCTCGCGCTTGTACAGCTGTAGCAGTAACGGCAAGTCGATTACTGGCCGGGCGGAGCCATAAAGGCTACCTTTCAGCGTTTTCTCCTGGAGCACCAGATCGTTAATGCTTAGGGCGACCGTCGAGTCGGCCCTGGCGAGTCCAACCGCCACAGCGGTGCCTCCACCTCGGATTGCTCGTACTGCCTGTAATAGGGTCTCTGCACGTCCGATAGCCTCAAACGAGTAGTCGGCGCCGCCACCAGTCTTAGTTCGAACGGCCTTCACCACATCGTCGTTAGCAGCGTCGATGACGTCCGTCGCTCCAAACTGTCGGGCAAAGTCAAGCTTCTGCGCAGAGACGTCCACCACGATGATCTGGCTCGCGCCAGCGACGGCGGCACCCATAACGCAACAGAGCCCGACACCACCGGCTCCAAGAACGAGCACCTTGCTGCCCGCAGAAACATTGGCAGTGTTTAGAACTGCGCCCACGCCGGTGATGACCGAGCAGCCTAGGAGCGCTGCGATTTCCATGGGGGTATCGTCCGGGATCTTGACGACGGCATCCTCAGCGACTACACAGCGCTCCGCGAAGCACGAGACGCCTAGAAAGTGCTTGAGCTCGGTGTCACCACTCGTCAATCGGCTCGTTCCGTCGAGCATGCCGCCAGTGTTTCGCTGCACCTTCGAGATGTCGCACAGTGCCGGACGTCCACGCGCGCAATACTCGCATCTCCCGCAGCTTGCGCGCCATAGCAGGACTACATGGTCGCCACGCTTTACCTTCGTGACCTCTGGGCCGACCTCCTCTACTATCCCGGCGCCCTCGTGGCCAAGTACAACGGGCAGCGGCGTCGCCAGATCTCCGATCAAGTAGTGGTAGTCGCTGTGGCATACGCCAGCGGCAGCCACGCGCACGACGAGCTCGCCTCGTCGAGGTTCGGAGAGTCGAACGTCCTCGATCTTGAGTGGCGACCCCGCTTGATAGAGGACCGCAGCCTTCATTTAATATTGAAGCGCCTTCAGTTCGAGAAACTCCTCCAGCCCGAACCGGCCGAGCTCACGGCCGTAACCCGACTTTCCAAAGCCGCCGAATGGGGCCAAGGGGTTGAAGCGGCCGCCGTTAATGTCGACTTGACCTGTGCGCATCTCGCGTGCAATTCGGGTGGCGTGTTCAGGGTCGGCCGACCAAACGGCGCCTGCTAAGCCGTACCCTGTCGCATTCGCGATCTGAATAGCCTCTGTCTCGTTAACGTAGGGCATGATCGCTAAGACTGGACCAAAGATCTCCTCTTGCGCGATCTGCATTTGAGGGACCACGTCACTAAAAATAGTCGGCTGGAAGTAGAATCCGCGCTCTAGGGACGATGGACGTTCAGGTCCCCCTAGTACCAGGGTGGCTCCTTCGGCTATCCCGCTCTCAACAAAGCGCCCAACTTGGCCCATTTGGCCGCTTGAAACAAGCGGCCCGAGGCGGGTACTCTCATCGAAGGGGTCGCCTAGTGTCAGCCGTTGTGCGGCCGCGCGCGCCAAATCCAACACATCGGCGACGTGTGAAACCGGTACCAACATACGAGTCCATGCACTGCAGGTTTGGCCGGAGTTGAGGAATGCGTTGTTTACACCGGCTGAAACAGCCCGTTGAAAGTCGGCGTCGTCCAGCAGGATGTTGGCGGATTTTCCACCCAGCTCCAGGCTTAAGCGCTTTAAGGACTCCGCAGCCGTCTTGGCGACTTGAATGCCAGCAGCTGTCGACCCGGTAAACGAAATCATATCGATGCCATGATGGCGAGCCATCGCGTCCCCGATCTCCGATCCCGGACCAGCGACGAGATTAAATACCCCTGGCGGCAGTTCGGCAGCCTCGACTGCATCTGCAAGAGCGAATACGTTGAGTTGTGCCAAGGTGCTCGGCTTCAAGACAATGGTCGATCCTGCCGCTAGCGCTGCGGCCACTTTGGCAACGGCTTGGTGGAGTGGATAGTTCCATGGAGTAATAGCAGCAACCACGCCGACCGGCTCGCGCAGAACGACCGAATTACCGATTGTCTCCTGAAAGTCGAATTCTCCAAGGAGTTCGACATATGACCCGAGTACTGCGATTGGAAGCCCGACCTGGATGCTCTTCGCCAAACGAAGAGGTGTCCCCACCTCAGCTGCAATTAGGGCCGCCATCGCGTCCGCCCGCGACACCAGCTGTCGTTGTAGTTGACCGAGATACTGTGCTCGCTCCGCAGGAGATTTCGCAGCCCACTCGGGGAGAGCATTGCGGGCTGCCTGGACAGCAGCATCCAACTGGGTGCCTGAGGCTGTGTGCACCTCTCCAACGGGTTCTTCCGTGGCGCTGTCAAGCACCTGTGTGACCGACTTGCCCTCGGCGCTCGCCCAACGTCCGCCAATAAACAGACTATTTCGTACCTGGAAAGCCGGTCGCGGAGTCATCGATCCCGTGCTGCCTGTCATGGCCGGCCTCTCAGCTGATTCCGGTCCTCCCGGTCACGGCCGGGAGGCGGGGTTCCCTTGATCAAAGATCACATCGCAGAGTATACTTCGCTGTTGATTGGTCGACGTCGGGGTTGCCTTTCACTCAGCAAATAGGATGCAGGGAGGATCAGGCGTCGGTGGTCGATGCCCTGCGCTAGAGGACGTTTTAGGACAACCTTTCCCTCAATGTCCCTCCAGGAGTGATCTTCAGCATCATCGGGCCCAATGGAGCAGGTAAAACAACTGTGTTCAACTGTGTTACGGGAACTCAACGCCCGCGATCTGGAACTATCGAGCTGATTTTCGACATGATCCGTCGGATCTCGGACGAGGGCGTTGCCGTCCTGCTTGTCGAGCAGAACGCCCACAAAGCCTTAGCTATTGCCAACATGAATATGTGCTCGAGACTGGTCGGGCCACACTTGAGGGAGCTGCGGCGACGCGCCTTGCCTGGGCGGATTTGGTTCAGCGCAGGCGGCGCATGAACGCTCGAGAGAAGGAAAACGTCCTGGGGCCTACGGGTGCAATCGTGATCAAAGATCAATTCAGCCGTTATACTGACACTGAGTTTGCCTTCCCAAGCTAATTGGACACCGCGGATTCGTCAGTCGGCATGGAGATGAGAAAGCCCCATGAACAAAGGACAAGATGACTGAGCGTCGCGATTCTCAGCCGAGGGCGCCAGTGGCTTTGGTCACAGGCGGGGGGCGTGGAATCGGAAGGGCAATTTGCGAGGATCTCGCTCGGTCGGGCATGGCCGTTGCTGTCGTTGCGCGGTCGGAAGTCGAGATCGAAGCGGTTGCCGACGCCATCCGCGGAACTGGTCGCGAAGCAATCGCGGTTACCGCGGACGCGACAAAGGAGGATTCGGTCGCCTCCGCTGTGGCGGAGGTAGAGCGAAGCCTAGGTCCGATCGATCTTCTGGTTAACACCGCTGGGGGGGGGACATCGATCGGCCCTATCTGGGAAGCCAATCCCGCCGAGTGGTGGGAGGACATTGAATTGAACCTTCTGAGCGTATTTCTCTTCTGCAGGCAGGTCGTGCCCCAGATGATCGAGCGGCGAGCCGGTCGCATCGTCAACTTCTCGACCTACTACGCCTACCACCCACATCCTTATTACTCCGCATACTCGTGCTCCAAAGCAGCAGTCACCTCGCTAACTGAAAGCTTGGGCGACATGCTTCGACAGCACTCGATTAGCGTCTTTGCGGTTGATCCTGCGCTAGTTCAAACCCGGCTTGAAGAATTCATCCGAACGTCAGAGCTTGGGATGAAATGGCTGCCCGAGTTCCTTGAGTTCGGGCCACAGGACTACACGCCAGCGTCAGCCGTCGCCAGCCTTGTCACAGAGCTGGCGAGCGGTGCAGCTGACCGGCTCTCGGGCCGCTGTATTCGTGTCCTGAGCGACGTTAAGGCCTTAAGTGCGCGCGCCGAGGAGATCGCCCATGACGAGCTGTACCTGTTGCGGCTCAACAAACTCACAGGTTTAGATGACGGCCCTCGCCCCGTCGGAACGGTGGCAAAGGCGCTGGCGACTGAAGTTTCTAAGTCGAAAAGCCAAGGTCGCAAGAGGAACTCGTGAATCAAACGAGGCCTCTTAAGGAGGCCACATACGAGTCGATCCAGGTCTCGGAAGAGTTCGGTCCAGTCGAGGTGACGGTCGATGACCGAATGATTAAGTCTTTTGCCTTCACGCAGGATGATTACAACCCCTGGCATTTTCGACGCTCACCTTTCGGCGCACGTATCGGGCATGCCGCCATCCTGGCGCAGGATCTGTTGCTCCTTTTCACGACCGTCTATGACCACAACACGGTGATAGGTCTGCATGCAGAGCAGGAACTCTTGTTTTCGAACCCGGTATTCTTGGGCGAGACCGCGACGCTGCGCTGCCGTTACGTCGACAAGTACGAACGCCGAGGGAACGGATACTGGGTGATGGCAGGTGAAGCTCATGGTGAGGATGGGAGGCTGCTCATTAGTCATCGCGCGGTCGAGCTCGTCAGAATCACATCCAGTACAAAAGTGGGTGGCGGCACAGCGCCCGGGAGCGGCGAGCGAGTCACCGGGGAGTATCGACATGACCTCGCGCCGGCGGCGAGGGCTAGACGCGGGCTCGCTCCAGGTACCCCACTAGTTTCGTTGACAAAGCGAACAACAATCGAACAAACGTGGGTCTTCTCTGCAGCGAGGAAATACGTGCGGACTATCCACACGGACCCTGAAAGGGCGGCAGTTGCAGGCTTTCCTCTCACCGTCGTGCAAGGCCAGCAGCAGGCGTGCTACGTGGCGGAGTTGCTCACGATGTTCTTCGGGCGTTTGTGGTTCACGTCGGGACGAATTAAGCTCAAATTCATCAATCCGCTTCTCGCAGGGGAGACGGCAATCGTCGGTGGAGTGGTCCAAAGCTATTCAGTTGACGATGGTGGTAGTCCGAGACTTAACTTAGACGTATGGGTACGAAACTCAGACGAACGGCTATTAACAGTAGGCTGGGCTAGCGCTGCGCTGGAGCAAATACCCAGTAAGGTGTTGGAGGCGTGAGCAAATGCTGAAGTTGGCGATGTGCGTCGATCGCAGAACGACAGACAACTCGGTGTGAAGCCCTAGTCCGGCGAGTGTCACTCATTACGCTGGATTGACAAATGGTCGGGTCCATGACATCGATTGCGGGGATATTGAGCGCCTGGCGCGTTTCATGTCGTCAAAGGTTGAGTCGTTTCGCGGACCTCTCGGGCTTACAAGGATGGCCGGCGGAACATCTAACCCAACATACCTTGTAACGGCACCGAATGCGCGATACGTGCTGCGGCGAAAGCCTACTGGCGAGTTGCTACCATCCGCCCGCCCACGCGATTGAGCGTGAATTTCGAGTCCTGAGTGCACTGGGCAAACTAAAGTGCCCGTCCCGGCAACCATTGCACTCTGCGAGAATCTGCAGGTTCTCGGCACGACGTTCTACATTATTGGAGCACGTAGAACGTCGAATCTTCCGTGATCCGTGACTCCCGTTGATCGCCCCGGCTGATCGGACCGCGATTTATGACGACCTCGGTTGTGTGCTCGCGAGTCTCCATCAGGTTGACTGCATCGGAATAGGGTTATCCGAGTTTGGTCGGCCAGGCAACTATGTGAAGCGACAGATAGCACGCTGGATCGGGCAATACCGTGCATCACAGACGGATGCTATTCCGGCAATGGAACAGCCATTATTTGGCTTGAGGAGCGAACGCCACCATCGTCTGGAACTGCACTTGTTCACGGCGATTATCGATTTGCCAACGTGGTTTCCAACCAAACGAACCACGAATTGTTGCCGTACTCGATTGGGAGCTCGCCACGATGGGCGATCCTCTCGCCGACTCTGTAAATCATCTGATGACCTTGCGGCAATTGACGGATGGGCAAGGATCCTGCAGTCCAGGCCACGTCGAAGAATTGTCGCGCCGCCCCAAGAACCAGCCGCGGCTGACCACGGGTCCTATGTTCGCATTGGCCTTCCAGGGTGGCGTCCCTTCCCTTGACAATTTGATCTTTGATCGCTACCATCCTCCCCGCCAGCGAGGTCGCCGGACTTAGGTGTCCGGTCTCGTCGGTGCGTATTGCCTTTTCCATTGGGGAGCGGCCGGCCCAAGGCCTGGAACCGCTTTTGGAGGAGCAGGTGTTGATACGAGGAACACGGGCAGCGACAATCTTGGCGGCGGCATGCGTAGTAGTGGTCGCCTGCGGCGGCCAGACAGCTTCGACCAGCTCCGGCGGGGACAAGCCGGCCGGCGCTGATCGTACTCAGATTAAGGATTGGAGCGATCCTCGGCCTAGTGCCTGGACCAAGAAATATCCACTGTTCGCTCCGTCAGCTCTCGGCGATGGATCTCTCAAGCGCGTTCAGGACGCCGGGGTGCTCACGCATTGCGCGGAGCTTGATTACTCACCCTATGATTTCGTCGATCCAAAAACACAGGAGATCCGAGGCTTCGAAATTGACATGTTCAACTACGTCGGCAAGGTCCTCGGAGTATCCAACGTCAAGCACGTCAACATCAACTGGCAGTCGATGATCCCCGGCGTTCAGGCAGGTACATGTGATATTGGCGCTCAGGGCTTGGCAATCCGCAGTGACAGGGCAGGCGCGCCAGGCATCAAGTTCTCAGTCCCGTATATGGCACTCTTCGACGTAATTTCGGTGCGGAAGGACTCAAGCATTAACCAGCTCAGCGACCTCAAAGGAAAGAAGGTCGCGACCATCGCAGGTTCAACGGACGAATTGAGCCTCAAGGCTCTAATTGATAGCCAACTCGGCGGACCAAACGTCACTAAACTCGTCACCTTCAATGGAGCCAGCGAATGTTACATCGCCACGGTTAACCGGACTGTCGATGCGTGCGTAATGGACCTTACGATCGCCAATCCGAATACCGGAATGTTGAGCCAATACACCCAACTCCATATCGTCGGACCTCCCATTCCCTACGTCCCATCCAACGCTAACGAGCCGAAGCTAAACCCGTATGTCTTTGGCTCATGTGGCGCAGTGCTCAGAGCTGTAGACGGGGATCTAAATCGTGCATTCTCGATCGCATTGAATATGTGGATCAGCAGCGGACAGCAACAGAAGGTAATGGACAAATGGGGCATCTGGAATGGAAGCCAGAGTCAACTCGTCAGGCAAGATGCCTGAGCTCAGTCGACCGACTCGACCAATAACACCAAACCGGCCGTCAGGACGCGACTGTTCCCGAGTCCCGACTGAGTAGACTGATCCGTGGTACAGGTGGGGCCGATTAGCTCACGGCCCCATGCTGTGCAAGGGGTTTGGCAATGATCGAGTATCTGGGTCGCTTGTGGGAGTGGACTCCCCTACTCCTCAAGGGGATAGAGGTCACTCTCCTCATCAGCGCTGCGTCGATGGCGTTTTCCATCGTGCTTGGTCTTCTGGTTGCATTGGCCCGTATATCGAACCCAGGGCGTTGGTACTGGCCGGTACATTGGCTGCTGCGGGCGTACGTCGAAACCCTCCGCGGATTGCCTCTCGTCGTGACGCTCTTCATTATCTTTTTTGCATTGCCAAGTGTGGGATTCAAGATCTCAGATGATCCGATCATCATCGGGATTTTCGGCATGACCTTGAGTCTTGCCGCGTACCTATCTGAGGTGTTCCGCGCAGCGATCTTGTCGGTCGACCCCGGACAAATGGAGGCAGCGCTGTCACTCGGCATGAGCAAGACGAAGGCGTATCAGCGAATTGTGCTGCCACAGGCCCTAATCGTTGCAGTACCGACGCTTGGCGGATACTTCATCGGCCTGCTGAAGGACTCATCTTTGCTCGGGTTCATTTCGGTAGTAGAACTCTTTCGCACCGGTCTCCAACTCGTCTCCGTGACGTTCCGCGCGTTTGAAATCTATTTCACAATCGGAGCCATCTATCTTGCGCTAAGCCTTTTGGCCGCCTGGGCTGTATCGACGTTAGAGGCCCGATTACGTCCGCTCGAGGTTGCCTATCTGGGTCACGCTCGGCCGATCGACATCGGGTCAGTTGCTCGAGGGGCAATGCGAGCCGAAGCTGACGTCCAGCCAGAACCACTCCCCATGAAGGAGCAAAGGTAACTTTTGGACCAAGGCAGCGCATCCTCCAATCGTCGAATAGGGACGCCGTCCGTGGAGGTTCTGGATCTGTGGAAGACATTCGGCTCAGTGGAAGTCCTGAGGGGCATCTCATTACAGGTGCGAAGCGGCGAAGTTGCCGTGGTTATCGGCCGAAGCGGAAGCGGCAAGAGCACCTTATTGCGGTGTATCAATTTTCTTGCTCCTCCGGATCGAGGTGAGGTGCGTATACTCGGGCGCCCATTTGGCCGAAGACCTGACGGGCGCGGTCGGTGGGTGACCCAAAGAGCGGCGGAGATCAATCAAACACGTGCTCGGATGCCGATGGTCTTCCAGCGATTCAATCTCTTTCAGCACCGAACGGCCCTCGGAAACGTGATGGAGGGTCAACTTAGGGTGCTGGGACGCTCGAAGGCAAAAGCTGAAGCCCGAGCTGTCGATGCGCTAGCCAAGGTGGGGTTGTCGCACAAGCTGCGTTCTTATCCGATGCATCTGTCGGGGGGTGAGCAACAGCGCGTGGGTATCGCGCGCGCTTT
>Ga0207646_10004118_pt1 | contig 15980 bp, 11 predicted proteins | sample KBSK5502metaG_FD_184343 | JGI IMG/M metagenome (GOLD analysis project Ga0207646, IMG submission 184343) | Corn, switchgrass and miscanthus rhizosphere microbial communities from Kellogg Biological Station, Michigan, USA - KBS K5-50-2 metaG... | ecosystem: Host-associated > Plants > Roots >... | reverse complement strand
GGCTACGGTGATTTCTTTAATGAACTTGGTGAAGAGTTTGCCGCGCTTGGCGTCGGTCGCGCCCTTCTTGTGCTTAATCGAATGCCACTTCGAATGTCCGGACATTTGAGATTAACGATCCTTAGTGAATTTCTATTGATTGAGTTGAGGGCAAAATATATCACATGTCGTGGAGTGCTGCGACTCGTCGCCGCTTCGGGCTCCGCTACAAGAAAAACGGTGACCAGTCACCGCACGCCAGAACTATTTCAGCTTATCGTATTCCTGGTGAGCGGCGACAAGGATGGGAATAGTGGGATCAGCATCTTTCCAGAGCACAAGAAAATCCTGATAGGCCTTGCGGGCCTTCGCGATATCGTGGTTGAGCGCGGCCGCGCGCGCCAGTCCCAGGTGGGCCAGGGGATAGATCGGTGACACCGGATACCAACCGCGATGATCGATGATGGTCTGGAATTCCGTGGCAGCCTGTGCGCCATTTTGCTGTTTCAAGTAAGCCTGCCCGCGAATATATTGGGGCCAGAAGTCCCCGAAACTCTGATACGCACGCGCCGGCTCAAGCAACTGCACCACCTGCGCCGCGTTTCCACGATTCAGTTCGATTTGCGCCCGCACTAGTGGAATCGAAACTGTATTGATTAGGGTGTCCTGCGGAAATCGCTTCACCAGCTCGTCAATGAGGGATTGCGACGAGGCGGCCTGGCCGCAGGCTGCCAACGCGTTAGCTGCGGCAAACAGACTCGCTTGTTCGCGTGACTGCGCCAGCGCCTTTCCCACCAACCCGCCCACCGGTTCGCAGTTCCCAAAGGTTGCGTCGCGAATCGCCAGTTGCAATAGCACTTGAGCAGCAGCTTCTTTCAACTTTCCGCGTTGTGCGAGGTCGACCGCTTGATCGCTGAACTGATTCGCGCTACCCAACTGTCCGCCAAACTCGGCGGTTTGCGCCTCCCAGGTGCGTGACAGGTATTCGTCGGGTTTGCCGGCAGCCCAATCTATTTGCTGCCTCATCGCCCCGGCGTCTCCCTGGAGGAAGGCGATCTGATAGGCCCGCGCGTGCATGGGCGTCGTTTCCAGCTTTTGCGCGAGCGCTTGCCGCAAGACGTCTTTCGCTTCATCAAAGCGATTGAGACCCATAAACGCGACTGCCAGATTCACATAAGCGCCGGGTGACTTGGGATTGAGACGGATCGCTTCGCGCGCTTCGGTAATCGCTTTGTCAAACGACCCGACCAACGTGTAACGGTTGGCGAGAATGTTGAATGGGACCCAATCACGCGGATACGTATGCTTCCAGACTTCCAAAACCTCGTTGGTTTCGTCCCACTGCCCGGTTACCGCGCCGTAGTAATTCCACTTGACCAGCAAACGCTCGCGCTCGCTGGCTCGATCGACATGCTCATACGCCTTCTGCGAAGCATCGCGCGAAAGTTCCATCTGCTTGGTATTGTTATAGACGGTGGCCAGCCGGGCATAGGCGATGGCGAAATTCGGATCAAGTTCGATGGCGTGCTTGTAAAACGGAATCGCCTCGAAGTTCTTACCCTGTGAATGCTGTTCAAGACCCAGTGAATAGGCCCTCAATGCTTCCAGAGACGACGTGGTAACTTGCTCAATCGGCGCGTCAAATTTTTGGATTGAGCTGAGCGACTCGCCCAACTTCTCGCGCAGCCTCGATGCGGCCTGGCCGAGCGACTTCAAGACCCCTTCTTTGCCTTCAACTTCGATTTGTTCTCTGGCAATCGTATCCGCCGTGTGCGAGTTGAGGGCCTCAAGCGAGATCACGTAGTGGCTGCCAATCCCGGAGATCGAACCGAGCAAGATGGCTTTTATGCCCTGGCGCTCGGCAATCTCGCGGGCCACGTCACGGGTAACGCGTTCATCGGGCGAGCGATTCATGAAACGCAGCGAGTCGTGCACACGATCCTCGGAGAGGATGTCCAGAAATGGCGATTGCGCCAGTTGCGCCGCTAATGCCTGTTTCAGAGCGCCGTCAAAAACCTGATCGCCGGTGGTATTGACGAAGTCAGCCAGCAAGATCGTGTCCTTGTCGGTGAGGGCAACGTGTCTTTCTTTGAGAGAGAAAAGAATCAGCCCGCCGGCAATCACGAGAATGACCAGGGCCACCAGGATCGCCGCAGTTTTGTGGCGCTTAATCTCGCGAACGATGTATTCCGCGCTCGAAGCGCGCGTCTGCGCAGCACTGGTTGCGGGTTCAGTCGGCTTTGCCGGCGCCGGAACTGAAGTGTGCGTGCTCACGTGCTGCGCAGCGCCGGGGATTTCCGTATCGGCAAAGGCAGACAACGCGCCAGTCAATCGGTCCGGGGCGATCGACCGTTCCAGTTCGCTTTGAAACTCGATACGTTGTTTTAGCTTCTTAAGATCCGATTCCAGTTCTTTGACCGTCTGATAGCGCTCATCCACGTCCTTGCGCAAGGCCTTCATCACGATCCATTCAAATTCCGGCGGCGCGGCCGGCGCAAAGCGCGCCAGCGGCATCGGATCGACCTTGGCGATTGCGACGATGATGTCGGTCTTTGTCTCGCCCGTGAATGGCGCCCGACCAGCCGCCATCTCGTAGAGCACGACTCCCAGGCTCCAGATATCGGTGCGCGCATCGATCGGTTTGCCGCGCGCTTGCTCAGGCGACATATACTGCGATGTTCCCAAAACGACCCCGGCATCGGTCTGGACTAATGCTCGAGTGATCGCTTCGGTGTCAGGTTCTTGACTTGATGCCGGTCTTTCGGTGAGCTTAGCAAGTCCGAAATCCAAGACTTTCACGTGCCCGTTACGACGGATCATTATGTTCTCGGGCTTAATGTCGCGATGGACTATGCCGGCGGCGTGGGCTTCTTCTAAGGCGCCCGTGACCTGGATCGCGACGTCCAAAACTTCCGTGAGTTCCATGGGCGCTCCTGAGAGCCGCTTTCTCAGTGTCATGCCGTCGATGAATTCGGTAGCGATATAATGTCGCCCTCCTTCATCTCCCATTTCGTAAATTGTCAGGATGTTGGGATGATTCAAGGCTGAGGCCGCATACGCCTCTTGATCAAAGCGGCTGAGTCGGTCGCGGTTTTGGGTGAGTTCTTCGGACAACAACTTGAGCGCGACTTTTCGGCCGAGTTTGGTGTCCTCCGCCAGGTAAACTTCGCCCATGCCGCCCGCGCCGAGCTTCTCAATAATGCGGTAACGAGAAATGGATGTCAGTTCCACTGGCGGTCTCGTCTAGTTCGAAGGGATCAACTGCTCAAGCTTTGCAGCATCGGCGCCATGGATTCGAACTGTCTTACTTTTTGAGTTGGCTCCGGAGACGATTTCAATGGCCTTTTGGGGCAACTTGAAAGATCTTGCCAATACTTTGATTAATTCCCTGTTCGCGGCACCGTCAACGGGCGGAGCCGCGATGCGCACCCGAAGCGCGCCGTCATGTTCGCCTACAATCTTACTCAGTGAGGCCCGAGGAACAACGCGTACCGCGAACGTGAGAACGCTGTCCTCCTGGGAATATCGAATCACTCGGCCTGAATAGTAAATCCTGATTCTGAAATCGTAAATAGAAAACCGTCAATAGTTAAGGCGCGACAGCAAAAAGTTAATCCAAGGTTAAACTCGGTCGGGCCGGTCGCTGGCTAGTATAGCCTGATGCTAGATGCAGCTACTCGTTACATTTCAAAAGTTAGACTCTCAGAAGAACCTTGTCGGCCACTTTTGAAGAAGCGTGGCCGCAACTGCCGTCTGGCACAACCACAGGATCAAGAAGGCGATAATCGGCGAGATATCAAACATGCCAACGGGCGGAATGGTTTGGCGCAGCGGCCGCAGCAACGGTTCCGTGCTTCTGATTAAGAATCGCATAAAAGGATTGGCATAACTCATCGACACCAAGGCAAAAACGATCCGAATGAAAATCAACAACGTGTAGAGCCCCAGAAAACCAAAAATAACATAGCCAATAATGGCGACGGGCGTCCCGATCCGTCCACTCGTCAGCGCAAAGATAATTCCCGCAACTGTATTCAGAATACCTCCAGCAACCTGCACTACCAGATAACCAGCGACAATGATCAAGAGCACGGCGATGAATGGCGCTGCCTTTGGATCGATCCGAAATCCGATTAGCACTGCTCGCACGGGCATGATGACCGGATCAGTCAATCGCCGCACCGTGCGCGCGGACCAGTTGAACGGATTCACGTCCATGTAATTGAACAACGAGCGCAGCACGATCATCACAATCCCGGCGACGATTACAGCCGTAACGCCCCAGGCTATGAATGAATAGAGTGATGCAAGGAGGGTCATTATGATGCTCAATTACGGTTACGTTCGCCAAAAATCGCGGTACCGATGCGAAGCATGGTTGCGCCTTCCGCAATCGCTATTTCATAGTCATGTGTCATTCCCATTGAGAGCTCGCCCCGGTGTTCACCAAACGCGTCTTGCGATTGCAGTTCGTCGCGCAACTCGCGAAGTCTTCTGAAGAAAGGCCGCACCTGCTCGACATCGTCAAAAAACGGCGGCAGAGTCATGAGTCCGATTAGACGCAGCGCTTCGGAGCGCTTTACCACGTCAACAATCTTCGGCACCTGATCTTCGGTTACACCTGATTTCGTGACTTCCTGCGCCAGGTCAACCTGGATCAGCACCGGCAGTTCCGCGCGTTGAACTTCACGGCACATGCGATCCAGTCGCTGCGCCAGGGCTGTCGAGTCCAGCGAGTGAATTACATCGAAGAGCTCGACCGCACGCCGCGCTTTGTTCGATTGCAGATGTCCGATCAAATGCCATCGAGCTGCGTCACGACCCACTTGCGGAATCTTCTGATCCGCTTCCTGCACCCGGTTCTCGCCAAAATCTGTCAGGCCCGCGGTGACGGCTTCGCGAATTATTTCTGCCGGGTGGGTCTTACTGACCGCCACCAGGGTGATGTCAGCCGGCGAGCGATTGCATCGCAATGCGCAGGCTCCAATGCTGGTCCGCACTTGCTCGATTCGCCCAGCTAACGCCTCAGCTGTTGCCGTCTCCACCATCATTTCGGAATTGATAAGCGCACTGAAACTCAACTATAACAATGCCGCAAGCCGAAGGCTAACCACTGTGATTATAATTGACGATTCAGGACGCGCTCTCCTCATAACTCTTGACAGGGATAGGAGGTTTTATGAACCAGACAATCTTTTCGATTATGAAGCGAGCCGCGATGCTGGCGCTTTTGGTTTTGATACTTGCGCCGGTTAGCTCATTCGCGCAAAGGAGATGGGGGACGGTCAGACCGCACCGAAGTCGAATTGTCGTCTATCAGCCGCGGTCTTACGTAGTCTATCAGCGACGGCCAAGTTACACATACCGAACGTACACGTATGGCTATCCTCAGTCCTATTACAGCGCGTACTACTCGAACGGGTATGGGTACACGGAACCCTATTACTCTTCGCCGTATTACTCGTATAGATATTCCCAGCCGTACTTCGCAAATCGATACACCTATTCATGGGCGAATCCGACGTATCGATATTACGACAATGGCTATCGCTCTCGTTATCGCCAGAATCGAGTCCAAGTCCGAATCCGGTTGCGGTAACAGATTTCTCTCCCCATTGAATCTACACAAGTGAGAGGAGTCTTTATGAAAAGAAAACTATTACAGCTCGCGTCTGCCCTCTTGATCGTCAGCGCGTTTTCAGCAGCAGTGTTGGCGCAAGGACGAGGAAGGGGTGTCGGACTGGGCAGAAGGTCCGATGTCTTCGCCGATCGCGGTAACGCGCGTGGCCGGCAGTGGGATAACCGCGGAGCAGTCCAGGATTGGAAGTGCGGGAAGTTCGTTAACTGCCATGATGCCCGGAACGGGCGCTGGGACGGTCGCGGACCAAAGTTGAGCAGCAACCGGCGCTCTCGGAATGACGTCTTTGTTCAACCGGGCGTGCGGGTTCGCTCCAGGGTTGGTCGCAATTCCGATCGATATTTGACGAACCGCGCTCGGCTTAACCGGCTGGAGATGTTGAGACAAGAGCGGATTGGTTTGCAGCGCTACGTGAGGAATCGTCGAGCCTATGGACGGCCATAGCGAGGATTAGGCTCTGATAGTAAGCATCTTGACACTGCCTGATCCGCTTCGTATATTCGAACGCACGGGGATGTGGCGGAACTGGCAGACGCGCAGGTCTCAGAAGCCTGTGATGGTGACATCGTGGAGGTTCAAGTCCTCTCATCCCCACCATAAATCTTAAGTGCGAGTCCCGAAGCGTTGGGGCTCGCCCTTTTTTTGCTTCAGAAGCCCGACCATAAGGGAGAGCTAGCAACCCATGCTTGCCCTTGCTTACGCGCGGGCTTCTGACACTGTTGGTATCCCATGAAAGCTCTAAGCGTATCTTCCACTGTCGAACACAAGCACAAAGGCCTGCCGCGCTTTGTCTGTATTCCCATGGCGATGGTCGATCCGTGGAAGCTGCAAGGAACTACAACCGTTGAAGTAACGATGAACGGTGTGAATATTGGCAGGCGCAGTCTGAAGCACTGGGACGATCGCAACTGCTGGTGGATGGACCTGTCGAATGAAGTTTGCCGTCAGGCCGGAGTTGAGACCGGCGATGCGGTAAAACTGAATCTGAAGATTGCCTCGGAAGAACTACCTGAAGAACTAGCGCAGCTCATCAAGGTAAATCCAGCTGCGCGAATCCGCTGGGCGGCCCTCACGCTCGGCCAACAACGAATGCTGCGCGAAGAGATTCTGGCTGCAAAACAATCCAGTACCCGAGAGCGCCGAGCGGCGCGCGCGCTCGGTATCTCATGACTTCGCGCGACGCCGCAACTTACCACCAATCACCACACCAACGGCTCCGATAACCGGACCGAGAAACACTACCCATGTCGGATGCCTGGCTTTGTTCATCGCCTCCGTGTTGGAGACGTTTCCGGCGCGCACCTCATGAGTATCAGCAGGTCGCAACGTGATGCTCAAAACCGCGAGCAGGAAGCCGAGCACTAATGCCACGGCAGCCAGGGCCAACGGCGCTTTCCCTTCCCTGGCGATGGCCGCACAAATCAGACCGGCGATGAGGGCCGTGACGAAGATCACTGCAAACTGCATCAAGGTCCAACGCGTGGATGCCTGATACGATGCCGGCTTGAATGACCAGTCCGGGCCCACGAATGAATAGATGGCCATGAACGCAACCACTTGCAGGATGAACATCGCTATGTAACCCACGATTACCGCCAGGATCGATCTCAGCATTTGTGGGACTCCTCTTGATCAGAGTTTCGCGTAAATCTCATGCGGCGCGTTTATCACATACCGACACCGCTCGCAAGCTTTTCGTGATAACCCAAGGTTGTTAACTTCCGACTCACTGTCGAGCTATCCCAGGTCGTCCTGCTCGCAAGACATATTTCTGAATCTTCCCGGTAGCAGTTTTGGGAAGTTCGCTAACGAACGTCACCGTGTGCGGCGCTTTGAAGTGAGCGAGGTTGGCGCGCGCGAACTCGCGCAACTCAGCTTCAGTGGCTATCGCTTCACTCTTGAGGACGACGAACGCATGCGGCGCCTCTCCCCAGCGCTTGTCCGGAAGACCCACGATCGCGACTTCTTGCACTGATGGATGCCTGAGCAGCACACCTTCGACCTCTACTGACGAAATATTTTCGCCGCCGCTGATGATTACGTCTTTCAAGCGATCGCGAATCTCAACATAACCATCCGGGTGCACTACTGCGGCATCGCCAGTGTGAAACCAGCCTTCCCGCATCACTTGAGCGGTGGCTTCCGGGTCGTTGTAGTAACCGGCCATGATCACGTTGCCGCGGGCGACGATTTCGCCTGACGTGACGCCGTCGCGTGGCACTTCGTTACCGGCCTCATCGACGACACTTAACTCGCCTGAGGTGATCAACTCGACGCCTTGCCGCGCTTTGATTTTTGCTCGCTCGCCCGAAGGAAGGTCGTCGTGTTCCGGTCGCGGCTCGCACACGCTGATGAAAGGCGTGGTCTCAGTCAGGCCATAGACGTGTGTGATCGTCCAGCCCAGTTCGTCTTCGAGGCGTTGGATCGTTCTCTCTGGCAAATGCGCCGGAAGCGCTCCGTCAGAAATCCCGCGCGGTGCTTTGTGACGGAGCGCTTCCGGCGCATTTGCCAGAGAGATCAAAACAGTCGGCGCGGCGCAGAGCATCGTGATGCGCTCTTTCGTCATCAGCTCGAAAACGGCGCGGGGTTCGACTTTTCTCAGACAGACGTGCTTCGCGCCTGCCGCCGTCACCGTCCACACGAAGGTCCAACCGTTCGCGTGAAACATCGGGAGCGTCCAGAGATAACGGTCGGCGCAGGTCATTTGGCGGTGAACGAGGGTTCCGACTGTGTTCATGTAAGCGTTGCGATGCGTGATCATCACGCCCTTGGGACGCGAGGTTGTGCCGCTCGTATAGTTGATTGTCAGTAGATCGCTCTCGCTAATCTCCGGACGATCGAATCCGGTTTGTGCCTGCTCGACGAGCTTTTCATAATCCAGCCAACCGGCGCGTTCTCCATCAAGAGCAACAAAATGTTCCGCGCCGGGAATCTGCTGACGAATACTATCGACCGCCGCGAGATAATCCCCGTGCACACAGACTACACGCGCGCCGCTGTGATTGATGAGGTAAACAAAGTCATCCGCAGTCAGTCGATAATCTAGCGGCACCAGCACCGCGCCAAGCTGCGGGACCGCGTAGAACGATTCGAGCTGTGCGTGCGTATTTGGCGCCAGATAAGCTACGCGATCTCCCTGGCGAACGCCTAGTTGTTGCAACACGGATGACCAGCGATCGCAACGATCAAAGAACTGCCTATAGGTCATCCGCAGATCACCGTCGACCACAGCTTCGCGGTCCGCATAGAGCTTGCGCGCGCGGCGCGCAAAATCCATCGGTGTCAGCGGAGTCTCCATTTTTATTCGTAAGAACCAGTCCAGCCACAAATCGAGACAGTATTCAACGCTCCACCGTGGCCCGCAGGGTTTTCGCAATTAGCGGAACTATCCGTCGCGGCACATCGATCGCCGCCTTGATATGCCGCGCGTTCGTGAAGTGACCGGCGACGTAGACACCCCGCACGTTCGTTTCGAATGTTTCCGGATCATAAACCGGCATTTCTGTCAGTTTGCCGGGCGCCGTTTTCACTTCCAACTTTTTGAGCAAAGTAAGATCCGCGTCGCTTCCAACCAGAACAAAAACTACGTCGTTCGGAATCGTACGCAGCTCTCCGGTTTCAGTGGTCAAGGTAACTTCAGGCGCCGTGATCTCGACGACGTGCTGATAGAGAATTACGCGCAAGCGTCCTTCAGCAATTTCGCGCTCGAGCGGCGAGCGCACCCAATGCTTCATCGCGCCGGCTTTCGGGTCGCGGTTCTCCCAATCTTCGCGCCAAATGGCCATCGTCGTGTGCGCGCCTTCCTCAGCCAAAAACAATGCGGCCTCAGCGGCGCTGTTGCCGCCGCCGACGACCAGCGCTTGTTTGCGCACGTAAGGATAAGGCTCAACAAAGAGGTGATGGACTTTCGCCAAGTCCTCTCCCGGAACATTCAGCCGCCGCGGGTGAGCCATGGCGCCAATCGCGAACAGCAAGCGACGAGCCTGATAAGTTGCGCCGGTCTCCTGTCCGATCACATCCAGGCTCCGCGTGCGCACGATGAATTCGTCCGGTTGCTGATGTTCAATCTCAGTCACTTCTTCACCGGTGTTGATGTGTAAGTCGCCATCAAGCACAAAGTGAATGTAATGCGAAAGTAATTCTTCGCGCGTAGGCTTATCGCGCACCGGTTGCAGAGCGCCCTCTCTCATCTCCAGCTCATTCGGCGTGGAAAACAGAGTACGGCCCACCGGGTACTGGCGAATCGTGTCGGCGATGGTTCCCTTCTCGATTACCAGATAAGTCAGGCCTTCGCGCGCCGCGGCATCGGCCGCGGATAGTCCCGCCGGGCCGGCGCCGATTATTAGAAGATCGAGAGATTCGCTCATGTCTTACTTGAGTGGATGTCCAAGGTCCAAGGTCCAAAGTCCAAAGCCCGTATAGCTAAACAGACGTTGGACTTTGGACGTTGGACTTTGGACCTTGGACTTTGGACCTTGGACTTTGGACCTTATACATTGGACACGTTTTAGAACGTCAAAACTCCCCTCGCCACCACCACCGACGTTCCGCTTACGCGAACTTGCTCAACCTTACCTGCTTCGCCCTTAACTTCGAGGCCGATGCGGCTGGGGCGATTGATGAAATCGCCTTGCTCGATCACAAAACTGTAGAGGCCATCGACGGGATCGACCCCGGCGGCGCCGTGATGCACAAGATAACCACCGAGCGGTCCGGCCGCGCTGCCCGTCGCCGGGTCTTCGCCAATGTTCTGGCCCACAAAGAAACGGGCGTGCGCGCGGGCCGCGCCGATCTCGATCGTCTCGCGCGTGAAAGCATAGCAACCCGTCGCGCTGGCTCCAGAGAAATCGCTACGTTCGTAAATCTCGTCGAGCATCGCCAGGTTCACCCGGCAGTGTCCGAGATCTGCCAGTGAGCGGATGGGCACGAGCAGCATCGTGTTGCCGGTTGAGACGGCCTCGATGGGCAAGCTCTCGTCCAGATCTTCGCGCGCCAAACCGAGGGCTCGCGCAATCTCTGCCTGCTCCTGCCAGTCTTCGATCTCGCCGCGAATTTCAAACTTACCCTGCGTCATCACCACCCGCACCGGCTCGCCGTTCTTAAACTCAATTTCGACCGGCAGGACTCCGATCCCAACTTCGTGTTTGAGCTGGACCAATCCATTGCCATTCTCAGGCAAAGGCACGATGCCCTCGCGAGCCAGACAGTTCCAGGTGCCGACGATCGGATGACCGGCGAACGGTAACTCGCTCGAGGGCGTGAAGATTCGCAGGCGGCGCAGCGCATCTTCCTTATCTGAAGGCAAGACGAAAACGGTTTCTGACAGGTTCATCTCGCGCGCGATCTGCTGCATTTGCTCGTCAGTCAGGCCTTCCGCCTCAGGAAACACAGCCAACGGATTACCGGTGAACGCTCGGTCAGTGAATACGTCGAGTTGAATGAAGGGATAAGAGCCCACGCTGGTTCATCTCACTCTCAAATAGATTTGGCAAATAGATTTGGTCAAGAATGATCGCGGACGTGACGGCCTGGGTCAAGCGCGCGCGCCGACCGTACGCAAAAGAATCCGAGCTCACGGCGATTTCGGGGTCAAAACGCCAAATTAGTACCTTGCTGGCCTCCGCCGTAGGACTCGTCTAGAATGTGCCGGTAACAGGGCTTGCAGCAGACTTTCCTACACCGCAGCGGTTTACTGAATTAATTTTCCGCCATGGGCACAATCCTGCGCGATCAAGTCTTCATAAGTTATAGCCACCAGGATCAAGAGTGGCTGCGGAAGCTTCAGGTTCATCTCAAACCGTTCCAGCGCAGTAACAAGATACAAGTCTGGGACGATACCAAGATCAAAGCGGGCGCCAAGTGGAAAGAAGAGATCGAAATGGGCTTGTCGTCAGCCAAGGTTGCGTTGCTGCTGGTCAGTCCTAATTTCCTCGCTTCCGATTTCGTGGCAGATCATGAGTTACCAACTTTGCTGGAAGCTGCGCAAAAAGAGGGGCTCACGATTCTCTGGGTGGCTGTAAGTGCCAGCTCATTCACTGAAACGGAAATCAAGAATTATCAAGCTGCGAACAACCCGGCAAAGCCTCTCGACACCTTGAGATCAGCGGCGCTAAACCGGGAACTTGTCAGAATTTGTGAGCTGATCAAAACAGCTATTGCCTCACCCGCCCTAACGGGACCCGGCCGGAAAACTAATGCTGGCGCCGGCGAAGCCAATGCTGGATCCATTGGCGCACAAGCCTATCCGAGCACTAAAGCCTCTCAATCGTCGTCGGCGCTTGAGCCAGGAAAATCGTTCCCAAAAGCCGGACGCTACTTAATCGGAATTACTGTTACAGCTGTGCTGGTGATCGGCGGCATCATTGCCTTGAGCAAGCTCAGGAAGCCGACGGTAACCCCTCTCAGCTCGACTGAATTCAGAGAGGAGTTTCTTAATCTGGGCCGTTGGTCTACACCGTCTTCAGGGTGGACCATCACCAAACAGGGCCGGCTGCTGGTTGAAAATCAGCCGATGGTTGGTTCTGTTCGTCAGGTTAATTATGGCGATTTTGAGATGGGCTTCCATCTTCAACTGGAGAATGCGGCGGGCGCGGCGTGGGCGATAAGAGTGCAGCCAGACGCCGGCAATTACTACTTGTTCTACCTGTCGGGCCCGGAAGGACAATATACGAACCGTTTCCTCACCTACGTAGTACATGACAATAGAATTAGCCCGACGGATTTCAAGGATTCCGTGCCGGTAATCGTAAAACTCTCGGCCGGCGGCCAATATGAAATCAATATCCGCGTAGAGAAAGGACGGATTATTCACACGATCACGCCGGCGGAAACTGGCGTGCTGACGAACCTCGGCGATTATTCGGACCCCGACAACACCTTCACCTCCGGCAGTATTGGTTTTCGCACATTTAGCAGCGAAAAGTTTTCAGTTGACGACCTGTTCATTCGCCCTCCGGGGGTGAAAGCGCCTCAGTAAGTCCAAGCCTGAGTCCTCGGGCCGCCCTTTTGCCAAAAACATTGCGTCGCAAACCCAGCAGGTATATGCTGCGGCAACAGTTCCGAAACCTTGCACGCTCCAGGCGGCATTGCCACGAAAGCTCTCAGCCTCTCGTCTTTTTGGTTTTGTCCGTCAGCGCATGGAAAGGACCTGTTTGATTGCGTGCGTCAGTCCTTATCTTGGCTCCTCTCAACATCGTGATGGAGGGAGCAACCTCGTTATGGACCCCCAAAGGCGAAAGCCCGGCCAGCAATTGAAAGCAAAGGAGGCCCACTCCATGCAGGGGCGTCAGATGACATCGATCGCCAGACGGCTGGTAATCCTCGCTTTTCTTCTGCTCGCGACCACCTCGCATCTCAACGCTCAGACGACGTCGGGCACCCTGCTCGGTCTGGTGCGCGATAAAGCGGGCCGGGGGCTTTCGGAAACCAAGATCACTATTGAGAATGAAGAGAATGGTAATCGGCGTGCCACCAGGACCGACGAGGCGGGAAACTACACCATTTACAACCTACCGCCTGGCGCCTACAAAATTACTGCGTCAAAGGACGGTTTTCGCGAGCAAACGATCAACAGCTTTCCGATCCAATTCAATCAAAAGAACGTCATCAGATTGCCGCTGTTTACTCTGCTCACAGGCACACTCAAGGGAAGGGTGATTGATACAGCCGGCAATGCTTTGCCTGGTACCAGGATCATCGCCGTTGGCAACAGCGATAATGTGACCCACGAAACGGTTGCGGACCGGGCAGGCTTCTATAGTTTTCCCGATCTTCCTTTCGACCTGTATAGGGTCACTACCGGGTGGGAGGGCAGAAGCGGCGAGCTGACTGGAGATTCTTCGATCTCCCTTACTCCGCAAACGGAGAGTACTCAGTTTGTCAGCGTTCTGTTTCCCAATCGCCAGCCTAAACTGGACACCCTGTCATCGCGTCTGCCGATCACAAGTCCGGGACGGCCGGCAGTAGTCCAAACTGCGCAATTTCGCCGCCCGGCATACACGGAAATCGGTGGCGTCATCAGTGACGCGTGGCTGAAAGATCGACAACCAATTAAGGCGACGCCAAGCAATCGAAAAGCCGCAACGGTCGCCCCGGCAAATCCAGGCCAAACAGTTCAGACCACCTACGAAGGCACCGAGGCTGCCGCCTTGGTGAACGCGACTGATGCTGCCCGCACCAGCAATTTCACCGAGCGTCAGCTCAATTCGCTTCCGATTGGAGGCGCCACAGCCATGCGCAGCGTCGATGAATTTGCGCTACTCGCGCCGGGCGTCGCGCCGCCGCCCTACACGCCGGGTGTGCGCGGGCCGGGAGTGGGATTTGGCATCGGGACGGCGGGACAGTTTTCCGTAAATGGAATGCGCGCGCGCTCGAACAATTTTTCGATGGACGGCTCAGACAATAACGATCCGGATGTAGGCATGAGGCGGCAGGGATTTGTCGCGCTCGTTCCCCAGCCAATTGAGTCAGTCAAAGAGGTTTCAATTTCTACGCTGCTTTGGGATACAGAGCTGGGCCGAAATTTTGGTTCTCAGGTTAACGCGGTGACGAAGTATGGCGGCAACAAGTATCACGGACAGTTGTTTGCGTTGTTCACTGATTCGAGATTGAATGCGCGGAACTTTTTCGATACTAACGGCAAGACGCCGCTCACGCGTACGCAGATGGGTTTGACCTTTAGCGGCCCAATCATTCGCAATCGGACGCAGTTCTTCATGAGTTTTGAACGCGCTCAGACAAGGGCGTCTGTGACCGAGCACTTCTCAACGCCTACAGTTGCGGAGCGGAGCTTTCAAGGCGGAGTTCAGTACACTGCTGATATCCAAATCCCCGGGGGCGCCCCCTCCTCGTTCCTTGCGGTTGCGTTTACAGACACGTTGCCTTTGGGTAAACAAGTGCTCAGTCTATATCCCCTGCCCAACAATCCGAATGGCCCCTACGGCGCGAACACGTTTTCGACCAGAGCCCCCGCCGATAATGATGGCGTTATCCTGTCATTGAAATTGACGCATCAAATCAATCTGCGCAGCTCCCTGAGCGGTCGCTACAATTTTACAGATGATGGGCGCGTGCTGCCGAGCGTCAACCAGGCTATCCGCTCTACCCTGGATTCCCGGACCCGCTCGCATAATTTCTCTCTCATCTGGGACCAGACGCTCGGTCATACGATTGCTAATCAAGCCCGCTTTTCTTTTGGACGCACACTGCTCGATTTGTTCGAGTATCCGGGTAATCCCTTCATCTTTTCGGCGAGTTCCCTCGAGACGGTCGGCGGGCTTACGAGCGTGGCCGACACCGGTCCGCTTGGTGAACTATTGATTGTGCCGTTCAGTCCCGTCGGTGTTAACGCAGCTACTTTTCCACAGCGTCGCGCCAGCAATACATTTCAGTACGCAGATTCAGTCTCGTGGTCGGCGGGAAATCATTCAATCAAGTTTGGCGCCAACATGCGACGCTACCAGTTGAACAGCGTGCTCGATCGACTCTATCGCCCGCAGGCCGTCTTTGGCTATGGCAGAATATCCCTGAGCGGCGCTCCTACCCAGACTTTGCTCCCCGGGGTGCAACTGGCGACGCTCGGAGTTCCAACCTCGGTCTTCCAGACAATAACGCTCGGCCCTCCGGACTCAACCATTGGTTTGCGCTTTACTGAGTATCACGGGTTTATTAACGACAACTGGCGCGTCCGACAAAACTTCGTGCTCGACTTCGGCTTACGGTACGAATACAACACAGTACCACGCGAGGTGAATAACCGCATTGAAAGCGCGCTGCACCTGGAAAACCTACCGCCACTGTTTCCTGCCCCTGATCCCTTAGGCCTTAACTGCGGCCTCTGCCAACTCGTTGCATTTCCTAGGGCACTCGACGCTTACCGGCAGATAGTTGACGGTCGCCGAACAATATATGACCCTGACTACAATAATTTTGCTCCCCGCGCGGGATTCGCCTGGTCAGTTGATAAGAGCGGTAAGACCGCAATACGCGGCGGCTACGGCATCTACTACGACGCGATCCTCGGGGCAGTTGTGAGCCAATCTCGCAATGTTTTTCCAAACGAAATTCAGTTTAGTTTCGACCCTGGCGCCCGCAGATTCGGCGCACCCGCCTTCGTCATCGGCAGCGCGTTTGATTTTAACAATCCGGTAAGATATCTGATCAGCTCTCGATTTTTGTTACTTGCGCAAACTCCCTGCAATCAGTTTCGGACTTGTAACCAATTCGGCGCCCCACCTCAGTATTTTGCCTATGCGATGAACGAGCTCTGGAGTATTAGCAACGGGTTAGCATTCACATTGCCCGAGAAGAAACTGCGTTCGCCATACGCGCAGCAATGGCACCTGACGGCAGAACGTGAAGTCGC
>Ga0207646_10004117_pt1 | contig 15981 bp, 16 predicted proteins | sample KBSK5502metaG_FD_184343 | JGI IMG/M metagenome (GOLD analysis project Ga0207646, IMG submission 184343) | Corn, switchgrass and miscanthus rhizosphere microbial communities from Kellogg Biological Station, Michigan, USA - KBS K5-50-2 metaG... | ecosystem: Host-associated > Plants > Roots >... | reverse complement strand
ATGAAACCCTCCCCGAACGGATTGTCGATCTTCTCCTTTCAGGGGGAGGCACCAGCTCATTTTCGAGGTAATCATGCGTCTTTCGCCGCAAAACTGAAGCTCGTTGCGCATCCCGTGGGAAACACGCGTCCAAAAGTGTCATGCGAAGGGATCCCGTTGGGCAATTGCAACAACTCGGTGAGCCAGGCCCCCTTCGCTTTCCCAAATTCTTCGATGCCGACCCATCCGTCCGCTCCACAGATCACTCCACAAATGGCGATGATGATAATATCGCGTAAGCGGTGCAACTTGGTTCGATCCATCCGTGGATCCTCTACGTGCGCAAAAATCGTTTCCAGGGCTCGTAGGTCTCGTTCTTCCATCCTCTCGTTTCCCCTTTTTAGCTCGTATTCTATCACCTCCTCACCATTTAGATGCAATTGCCCTGTGATGCCCCCATCTCTCTATCCAAACTGAAGATCCCATGAAGCAAGCACCTGGCTCCTCGTCTTGCTCTCCTCTTTCAGATCAGCGAGACAACGAGAGCATTCAGAACATGCTTGAGAAAAGAGGCTCTGGTCTTCTATCAATCAGAGAAAGGAAGAAAGATGCCCACGCCAATCACCCTGCCGCGCTTGGATGAGCAGCTTCTGAGCGAGTTACAAAGAAGCTATCTGCAAGCCCCCGATGCAGAAACGCGCACGCGCTATCAAATGATTTTGCTTGCCAAGTCAGGCTATACCTGTTCCCAGATCGCCCGTCTCGTGCTGCGTAGCGAGGATACGGTTGCTCGTGTACTCAAGCGTTTCTCAACCGAAGGGCTCCACGCAGTTCCCCGGCGACTCCCACCAGGCCGAGAGCGCCTCGTCACAGCAGAGTGGAAAGCTGAATTGATGCGCGTGATTGAACTGGACCCTCATGAGATAGGTCAGGAAACGGCTAATTGGACGACCCAACTGCTTGCAGACTACTTGGGTCAGAAAACAGGGATTACGGTGACGCAAGAGACAGTGCGCGTCTATTTGCATGCCCACGGGTATGTTTGCAAACGCCCAACCTGGACTTTACAACGCAAGGCTGAAGAGAAAGCCGACTACGTGGGAAAAGATTGCGGGTAGAGGTTCTGTTGGCCGGTGCCGCAGCACCCGAACCTCTACCCGTCAAAGAGCTGGTCGAGGCTGATCTGTGGAATCAGCTTCCCGCCGACCTGCCGGCTCTGCTTGCTCTGATGCCACATGCTGACCTCTATCTGCAGGACGAGATGCAAGTAGCCTTTCACCCAACCCTCACGCGCGTATGGTCTCGCAAGGGGCGACATGGGCAACGCCTGGTCGAGGCTCCTGGGGATAACCGCAAGATTTACGGCTTTGGTCTGGTTGGTCTCTCGCGATGGTTGGTTTGATGGCCGGATCGCTCTGGGACGAACCGCTGATGTGTTTTGTGAACAAGTACGTGCCGCTGTGGCTCGTTCCAAACAGCGAGGGCGAGTAGCCATCGTGCTTGCCGACAATCTCAAGACCCATACGTCGGCTGGCTCCCTGCTCGTGCGCAGCATGCTTACCGAACTAAAAGAGCTTCTCTACCTGGTTTATACACCTGCCTATGATCCTGACGCTAGCCGTATTGAATGGCTCTGGCGCGTCTCGCGGCGGGTTGTCACACATAATCATCATCGCAGCACATTCGACCTTCTGCTTGCGGATCTGGAGACGCATTTTCAGACACTGGCTCGGACGCCTGCCGAGGTTCTTCGTCATATCGGCAGCCCGTTTGCACCTGACAAGGAGGCTCCTTTGCCACTTACCCATGCCGCATGATCAACTTGGAAGCATATAGAGCAGGAGAACCGCGACCTCAAACAACAGGTGGAAGTGGCCTATGGACTGCTCCACCAGCAAGCAGGAGGAAAGGTCCGATGATGAGCAGTGAACCCATGTCTAGTGGCCTCGTCGTGATCGCACGCGATGCTACCGGGCAGATTGTAACCCGCATCACTTCCCATCGCGATCTCGTCGGTGCCATGCACACGGCCCGCTGCGTGCTCCGACTCAAGGTTGGTACTGTACGCGGGGAGGTGCATCGGTATGAGGCTCCAACCTCGAACTATGTAGGCCAACCGCTAGCAGCCCTGAGTTTGGACGATCTCGCGAGAGAGTCGGCAAGGTAACAAGAGGAACCTGTTTTGTGGGGTGGAGTTGGGAACATAGCTCCGCGCTTTGATCGACTGAGGTGGTGGAAAGGTTGGCATGGAGGCAGTCGAGGCACAAGCGCGGAGATCGCGGGCGTGACCTGGTGGCCGGAGGGGTTGGTTTCTGGTGGCCGGGGCAGGGGCACCAGGTCTAAGACCGCGCTGGCAGGGAGACCGAGAAGCTAGGACTGAAACTAAAAAACAAGGCTCCACCTTGTTGACAACTCGTTGATCTGGTGACCCACGACTACTGAGGGCGATTATCTGCAAGCCGAATGGCCACCTCCGTTTCCCATTTGGCTGGATCTGGCTCGTTCCCCGGGTCTTTGAGGTAGGACTCCAAACGCGCGCCGAACCCGTCGCCATGCTCGTCTTGCCAGCTATCCCACACGATGCCATGCTCTGCGCCCCAGTCCAGCAGCGCAGCATTGGCCTTCATGAGACCGTCTCCCTCGTACGGTCCGATGTAGACGAGCGATGCATAGCGACCGGCAGGCAGGACACCTGTGGAGATGCGCTCGGTGCCTGACAGAGGACTCGCAACAGGCCAGCCCAATTCAATATCGAGCTTCGTCATCATATCGATGACGAGATAGCGGATGAAAGGCGCGCCAGACGGTGCTAAGTCCTGCTTTCCCAACCAGGCACGCACTTCGCTATGGAGCTGCGGTATCACGCCTGTTCCCAATTCTTGCATGGTGACCTGGGTGCGAATCGCGACGTAGTGCTGATCGCTTCGATGCTCCAACTTCGGTTCGGTGATCATACGGTGTGCCTCGCTTTCTTCTGATGTTCTGATGGTATACTATGCACGAACAAACGCTACCAGCTCCTATTGGTGATAACTGAACCAGTATAGCATGAGGGCACGCACAAAACTTCTTGAATCTTGCTCTCTCTTCTCACATTCTAGTGCTAAACCGGTATCATACTTTGGCGTTGAAGACAGCAAGCAGACACGCTTAATGTGATATTGGTGGCGAATTCGACTTTCGAAGAGACGTTCTATTTGTCTCAAGCATCAAAGGTGGTTGATATTCCCCAACAAGAGGAGAAAAAAGACTTCTTTTGTGGTATCTTTCCCCACTTTTTGAATTCGCCACCAATGAGTCATGCGCCGCAGGCGCACCACCGCGCATGAAATTGTTTTTGCCCTACCCCTAATTTCAGGGGAATATCAAGAGGTGCCATGAGCCAAGATGTACGTCAAAAGGCGGATTCTGCGGTCAATAACTTTGTCCAGGTACAGGGATCTCTCTGCTCCCTCATTATGAAGCGCAGATTTGGGTGCGCAGTCGCGCATGAGCAGGAAATCGGGAAGACCCGTTCCCTGATGCGGCTTCGCAAGCCCACAAGGAGCAGCGTTTTTTGTTGGCTGCCCACCCCTCTCAACACTCATATGACGGAGTGTCCCCCACGGATCCTCTCGATCAGTGTTCCTGCCGTTGCTCGATCCACAGATGTGCCGCGCCAGGCCACATGCTGGTCGGGCCGCACGAGGAGAAGCGGAGCACCGTAGAACTTTTCGTGTGTCTGACCGCGCAGCTCGACGACGGTCAGCGGCACATTCCGGGCTGTCGCGGACTCGATGAAAGGAACCACGTCGGCGTCATCGCGGAGCCGAAGCAGCGACAATCCGTTCCCTAGCCGATCATAGAGGGACGCTCCATCTGGCAGCCACAGGTGCGGCAGCCGCGCTCCCGGTCGAGCCGCCGGCGAATACGCCTGGCTTTCGGGGAGAGGAGGCGTGCCGTCGTCAACGATCACCGGCGAGGCATCGTACTGGTAGCCCAGAACAAGTCCCAGGCTGTGGAACTCGCGATCTTTGGCCGCTCGGATCACCTGAGCGGCTGCACGCCGTGCTTGCTCACCTCCAAGACCCGCGTTTCCCAACTCTTGATTGCTGAGTTCAGGAGCCAGGACGCTCATATTTATTGTGGCCTCCTGAATCGTGTGCTCGGCGATTGGTCGCCGTTCCGCTTCATAGCTTGCGAGCAGGCCATCTCCTCCCCAGCCGTCAAGCACCGCTGCCAGCTTCCAGCCGATGTTCACCGCATCGCCGATGCCCGTATTAAAGCCGTGCCCGCCCCACGGCGGATTCAGATGCGCGGCATCGCCAGCTAGAAAGACCCGACCGTTGCGATAGCGGTCCGCCAGCAGCATGCGTGCCGTCCAGGGATCCGTTCCAAGCACTTCAGCATCGATCTCGGTCCCGACGAGACCGTGAATCAGGGCATGTGGGTTGGTCTGGCCGACCTCGGCAGAGACTCCGTTGGCGCCAGCCCACCATCGATCCGAGAGGTCCATACGGCCCAGAACGCCAGGGCAGGCCGGGTTGAGGATCCAGTACTGGACTGCCGGGCCATGGGGATGCTGCTCTGCCAATCCAGGTGCCCGAAAGACCATGCCAAAGTTCGGACGCAGGTCTGAGGTTCCCACATAGCGGGCTCCGATTGCCGCTCGTACCACGCTGCGGGCTCCATCGCAGCCAACGACGTAGGACGCCCTGATTTGCTGTTGTTCCCCCTGCTCGTTGAGAATGGTCGTCTCTACAGCGTCGTCATGCTGCTGAAGCGTGTGCAGCGACCGGCCCAGGCAGAGGTGGCACGACTCCAGGTCGCTGACCGCCTCTCGCAGTACCTCCTCGACCAGGGGCTGGGCGATCTGCTGCCCCGATTCCGCGCATACCTCGGTTCGCTGCGGTGAGAGTCCAAAGCACCTGGTAAAGCGCGTCACTTCGTGACCGCATAACGTAGTGCAGAAAACAACATCCTGCGACCAGCCCACCTTGAGCGGCGCCACCTCGCGCAGGCGCTCGGCCAGCCCCCAACGGCGAAAATGTTCCATCGTCCGGATACTGGTCGTCTTGGCACGTGGCCTGAGCTGTGAAACGAGCAGCCGGGGTTCAACAACCACGCACTGCACTCCTCGTCGCCCCAGTTCGACTGCTGCACTGAGTCCAACAGGACCTCCTCCGACGATGAGGACTTCCGTCTCCTGGGGAAGAGATTGACTTCTGGCCGTGGCATCTGCTGCCATCATGTTCCAACACTGCCTTTCTTCTTCTACGAGAACGTGTTTGCTCTGCTGGTAAAGGGGCAGAGGTACACAGCATTGGCCGGTCGTTCAACGCAGAGAAGAATGGTCTATGTTGAACGACCGTCACGTCTTCTAGGGATAGGCTTGATGACAGGAACGTTTCCTACAGAGGAGCACGAGGATCATCAAGCGGGATGCGTGGGTCCATCGGGCCAGAGGGGGGAAATTCGCCCGCGTAGGCACGGCGGTGGATTTCCGCGAGCGAGGCACCAGCCTGGCGTGCCGCAATGATCTGCTCGGGATTCACAAACGTGCCAATCGGGTCCGCTGCGAAGTCGGGCGAGGTACGCATCCATGCTGTCGACTGCGCCCAGTCACCAAAATTGTCGACCTGGAGTTCCACGCTGTTCCCATCGGGATCGACGTAGTAGAACGAGAGGGTCATGCCGTGATCCAGGGTCATGTGTGGCTTGATTCCCTGGTACTTCAAGCGCGTATAGGCATGCAGCAGATCGTCGATCGTCGCGTACTCAAACGCGATGTGATGGATGCCCGTGTGAACCAGCTTGCCCGCATCATCGCTGAGCTTGGACGAGGTGAGGAGTGCCAGGCGATGGTTTGCGGTGTCATTGGTCAACCAGGCACCGCCTGGAAACTGAAAGACCGTTGTGAGACCAACAACGGTGGCGTACCAGTCAATCATCTCCTGTAGGCGCGTCGTCTTGAGATTGACATGATGCAGAACAGGCAGCACACGAGTACTCCTCTCAAATCCTTGTGACATCGATTTCCTCCTTGTCGGCTGTGACGTGGTGTTACCTAGGTGGGAGACATTCTCCAATGCGTCCCACCTCATCCATAAAAAATACCGTATGCGCTTTTTTATACGTGCTGGCTTCTTTTTCCGTTCGTCTGAGCCTCCTGCCCTCTGCGCGTTTGCCTCCTGGACTCTGGTGCCTCGGAAAGAGGCGCATTCGCTCCGACGATCTGCAAGGCCATGCGTACTGCTACGGGATCGAATTCTGGTGTCATCTGTCCGAGCACCGTCAGGGCCGTGCGAGCGTAATGGCGCGTTAAGAGATAGGCTGCAAGGTCGGCGTTCCCTTGAGTACATGCGCTGGCAATGGAGCGATGTTCGGCGGCGATGACTTCCGCTGGTCGCGTTGGTTGCTGCAGACTCACGATGCGGTAGTAGAGCCGCCGGTAATATTCGCACTGGTCGGCATAGCTCGCGATCCTCTGACGCATCGAGTCCTCGGCATGGAGAACCAGAAGACGATGGAAACGACGGTGCGGCTCTTCCCAGGCATTTAGGTCCCTGTGGGCTGCCGCCTCATCGAGTTCAGCAAGCGTTTGCTTGAGGGCCTGTACGTCTGACTGCTCGATGCGAGGAACTGTCAAACAAATACTCAAGGCTTCCAATAGCATACGACTGGCATACAGGGAGTCAACGACGGCTGGCTCAAAGGAAGGGACTCTCACGCGTTGATTGTGTTCCGCCTCAATCAGTCCTTCTTGCTGAAGCATACGCAATGCTTCTCGCAGCGGAATACGACTGACACCCAGCGACTCGGCCAGCTTGACCTGGGAAAGCGTCGAGCCGGGAAGGAACACGCCGTCAAGAATCATGGTGCGCAAACGTGTGTAGAGAGGAGCAACTCCGTTTTCTCCCTCAGGTCCACTCGTGAACACGTCCGCTTGCAGTGACAGCAGATCAGGGGTCTCATGCATGCGTTTCGCTTTGTCTCCTTTTCTTCACTGTTCTCCTCGCTTCACCGGGTTCCGCAGACGCCCAATGCGCTCAATCTCAACCTCGACCACGTCACCGTCCTGTAAGAAAAGAGGAGGCGTGCGCTTGAAACCCACACCAGACGGCGTTCCTGTCGCGAGAATGTCGCCAGGTTCTAAGGTCATCAGCGAACTGAGAAAGGCAAGAGCCGACGCGACGGGAAAAAGCATGTTCGCCGTGCGATCATGCTGGACTTCTTGCCCGTTCACCTGTGTGATGAGGGTGAGCGTTTGGGGATCGGGAATCTGGGACGCTGGAACAATGCCTGGCCCCATAGGAGCGAAGGTGTCGAGTGCTTTGCCTGCTGTCCACTGGCTCGTCTGAGCTTGTATGTCACGAGCGGTCACATCATTGATAATGCTATACCCCGCCACATACCCAAGTGCCTCCTGTTCAGTCACAGCCTTGCAACGCTTGCCGATGATGACGGCTAACTCCCCCTCGTAGTCGATAAGCTTACTCACGCGCGGTAAGAGAATGGGACTGGTCGGACCAGTTAAACTGTTCCGGAACTTGGCGAAGACCAGGGGAACCACAGGTATCTCCTGCTGAGCTTCAGCAGCATGCTCGCGATGGTTTACACCGAGACACAGGATTTTGTCCGGGTTGGGAACAGGAGGGCCAAGCTCAAGCGTTTCGAGCGAGAGGACCCGATTCCCCCTCTCGAACTGCTGGCTGGCCCACACACATAACTCATCAAGCAATGGCAACAGTTCTTGCACTGAGGCGTATGATCTCCCATCGCTTAAGACATAGGCGCTCGCATCAACGACCTCCTGATCGCGCATCATCCCGATATGCCAGGCGGCATCCGAAGCACGTAAACGGTAGCTCACCAGCATCATAGCAGAGACTCCTCTCGTATCGCCTGCACCTCCCAGTGAAACACCACACGACCGCCTGGTTGACGACTTCTTTGTTCTGTATACAGTATTCCATTCTTTTCTCGCAATACAAGCCTGAAAGCTTACTCTCATCTCGATTTTAGAACACTGTATACAGATTTGCGATCAAACTCTTGAAAAATCCCTCTTTATTGGTTATACTTCCTGATAGTGTATACAGCTTTTCGCAATTTGTCAAGATGATCTTTCGTGAATCTGCTCCAGGCGCGGTGTCTAAAGACACGTGAGAAGTGGCAAAGGAGCAGCCAGCGGCGTTGAAAAACGTCGAGAATGGAAGGAAAAGTCGGATGTCAATACAAAGAGATTGGTAGAGGTCTCGTCTCGCATCTGCCAACCGACCACCCGGATCAGCCGAGAAAACGTCCTTTTGCAGGAAGAACAAAGAGCGTCCAGACAGACAAGAGAGAGGTAACACTCCAAGAGGCCAGCATGACGTTTGTCATGACCCTCTCACAGAGCTCGACATTGGCAAGAGCAGCCGATTGATGTGATCTGCCAGTTCCTTCGAGGGCATACGCATCTCTTGCTCCACCCACCAGATCATCACGTGCAGAACTGCCCCCGCATAAAACTGCGCAAGAATGGGTATGGGAATAGCCATCTGCTTCATCGGTCCCTCGGGACGGGTGAATGCTCTCTCAAACCACATCACGAGACGACGGAGAAGTCGCCTGGAAAATTCTTCGTGAAGTAACAGAGAGAATAAGCGCTGATGCGTTCTCATGTATTCCAGCATAAGCAGGAGAAAAGCCTCTCGATTTTTTATCGGTTCATTCCACGGTAAGTCTTTCACAATCGTTTGGACAGCGTCCTGCATCCCATATTCCAGTAAGGCATACTTGTCGGCGAAATGACTATAGAAGGTTGCTCGATGAACCATCGCCTGCTCGCAAATAGCTTTCACCTGAATGGAGGCAAACGTTTGCTCTTGCAAAAGGGTGAGTAAGGCTTCCCAGATCAGCTTTTTGGTGCGTCGAATACGCCTATCTTCCGGCGTCGAGGGCGAGTTTTTAGACATGTCGTCTCCTTTGTCGGTTACTACGACGTTCATCGCGATTTGTAGATTGACTTGCGTTCGGCTCTCAGTTTATCATAATAATAGACATATGTCTATGATATAGGCACATGTCTATTGAGAGCTCTGGCGTTAGCAAACCTGAATGGTTTCTTACGAGCCACGATCTCTCTTCATAGGGTTGTTCCGACAAAGTATCGCGCTCAGCGCCACGGGCACATCGTCTTTCTGACCCGCCTGTTCGCCCGGCCAGCGCGAAAATAAAGTTCTCTAGAGAACAAGAAAAAGGAAAAAAATGTCTCAACATCAGCTATTAACCCTCGATGAACATGATCCTCGTGTCATCGCAGCCCGCGACGCTGAGGAGCGGCTACTCACTTGCTATGGTCTGAAGGCTCGGACGCGTTTTGTGTTGCTGCCTCGCCTGGGTCTTCGGGTTCGGGTGAGCGAGTTCGGAACGGGAGAACCGGTCCTGATGGTACCCGGCAATACAGGTGATATGTTTCCTCTCGTCCCTCTCATGGCCGAACTTCGGGGGAGGCACATCATCGCAGTCAACCGGCCAGGAGGTGGGTTGAGTGAAGGGATGGACCATCGTACCGTCGTCGATTTTCGGAAATTTGCCGTAGAAACGCTCAGCACCGTGCTCGACGCCCTTGAGCTTGAGAGCGTTCCCATTGTCGCTCATTCGATGGGAGGGCACTGGAGTTTGTGGTTGGCGCTGGATAGACCAGAACGAGTCACCTCGCTCACGCTATTGGGCGTTCCGGGAAATCTCATTCGCACCGGTCCGCCCCTCGCCTTGCGCCTGCTGTCCGTCCCAGGTCTCAATCGCCTCTTGTTCGGCATCATCATGCTTACCGTCGGGAGGCACTCGTCAGATACGAGCACCAGCGCCTCTGCGGCTATGGCTGCTTGCCGCTCTCACTTTCAACGGCTGCCCCATTATCGCCTTTCGACGCTCAGTCTCATGGAGCGAACGAACCGTTTGCGTGGACCGAGGCCGGAGCACACGTTAAGCGCGGAGCAACTCAAGCGTGTCCAACAACCAACGATGTTCCTCTGGGGCACGCATGATCCGTTTGGCAGCAGTGAGACCGGTCGCCACATTGCGCAACTCCTGCCATATTCGGAGTTCCATGCCATCCAGGGTGCTGGTCATCTCCCCTGGTTGAGCAACCTGGCTGAGTGTAGTCGCCTCACCCGGGACTTCCTTGCAAACCACGCCGGTCCTACGACTGATCGTAATCTCTCCACGAATTGAGGTTGTATAATGAAAAACAAACTGAGTGGTGTTCTCAGAAAAAAACTCTGGTTCATTCCCATCATCATCATCGTCATCCGTCTGGCGCTGATCGGTGGAACCATCTTCGGAAAAAACTCCTTGCTCATAAGCGTCGCTGCCATCGTTGTGCTTCTGGTGCTGGTTGTAACTGTACAGGCAGGTCTCTTCAGCGGCCAGAAGCAGCAACGTGATGATACGCAAAGCATCCTCATGGATGTCGGAGATGGGGTGGCTGAACAGCTCGCGAAAGTGGGCCTGACGCTTGCGTCGGTTCATACAATCATGATTAGCCATCTTGATATCGAGCATACTGGTGGTCTCTACGCGATCCTTGGCATGCGTTTCCAGGAACGTATCACGGGCGAACTGACCATCTATGGCCCTCCTGGGACGCAGCAGATGGTCGATGGGATGATCGCTGGATTGCAACCTCAGGTCAATTGCAGCCAGGCCATGTTCGCCCGTATTCCGATTGCCGCGAAGCGTAGGGTACAGGCCAGGGTCGTTGAAGTAGCGAATGACTCCACATTCACCATCGAAGCTATCAGGATCACTACTGCTAGCAGCACCCCTGATGAAACTGACAATGCGGCGTCCGCTCACGTGGTGTCCTATCGCTTCGACATGCCAGATACGCGTTCTCTCCTTCACACCGACGACGTCGTTCGCAGCTCGAATGTCGAGCGTCTTGCTCAGAAGGTTAATCTCTTGACCTATACTCTCAATCATAGGATGATGCCATGATATTCACGACACTTGGAACAATGGGCGGGCCAGTAGCTAATCCACAACGCTCCCAACCTGCTCACCTCCTCCATAATAACAAACAAGCTATCCTTATCGATGCTGGGGATGGCACGATTGCACAGCTGACCAAAGCAGGGGTCTCGCTACAAGCGATACACACCATCATTCTCAGCCATGGTCATATCGACCATACTGGCGGTCTGTTTGCAGTTCTTGGCACACGCTTTCAGGAGCCGGTCGCAAGCGAACTGACCATCTACGGACCCCCTGGAACGCAGCAGATGATCGATGGGATAATCGCTGGACTACAACCTCTGATCAGAACGATGCCCGCCCGGGTTCCGACCTCAACTCCGAATGCCCTGCAATGCAACGTCATCGAAATCACAGACGGATCTCTGTTCACGATTGGGTCCACCAGGATCACCGCCGCGACCAATAGCCATTACAGCTTCAAACCTGGCAGCAAGAATGCGTTCCTCTACCAATCTCTGTCGTATCGCTTCGACATGCCGGATCGTTCTCTCGTCTACACGGGCGATACCGGCCCCAGCCCAAACGTTGAGCGCCTGGCTCACCATGCCGATCTTCTCGTCAGTGAAGTCATTGACCCGCAAGCAGGGATGGACAAGGCCAGGAAGAGTCATCGCATCCCGTTCTACGTGAAACTCATCCTTATGAACCACTTGAAGAAGCAGCATCTCACAGCGGAAGCCGTTGGCTCTCTGGCACAATGCGCGAACGTGAAGGCACTGGTCTTAATACACAACGCACTTGATACAGAAGACATCGCGATCGCACGACGCACCATTGGTTTGCACTACCATGGCCCGATTACGTTTGCCTCTGATCTTGAAAGCTTTTGAGATCATGCTTGTCAATCCCAGGACCCTGCGGCGGATCGGTACAGGTAACTGGGTGGGTACGTGGCCTGAAAAGATGGACTTCCAGCGGAGAACAACCCGCAGAATGATACTCATTTCTCCCACAGAATCCTGGGGTTTACAGTCATTGTAGTTATATGGTACATCGTATCTTTTCGTCAAAAAAACACCGAAAGGCTATTGGCTTGTGGAGCGGGCTCAAAGCCAATCGACTTTTTCAGAAGCTGGCCAAACGTAGCTCAACAGTTTTGAGCGACTCCAGTAGCCGCTTCATCAAGCTCACTTGCTTATGGCCGAAAGTGCCTTCAGCCAGCTTGTGGAGCGGCTTGAGCATTTCGCACCGGATACTAGTACTAGTTTGCGGTGCGAAATGGCCAGTAGGGTCGCTTCATAGCAAGCGAAGAGCGTTATTTTCGTGATAGAATACGAGCAGAATGCTTGTAAAGGAGAAGCAGATGCTCATAGATCGTTATGACCCAGAAGATGTGTTTGCGCGGGTCCCAGAAGTGGCGGCACAGACCGATCCGGTGCTCAAACGACTGGATCAGTTGTTGGAGGATGACCAGCTGTATCGGCAGGTACGAGCCGATCTGGGGAAGCGCTATCGGCTGACCCTGGTGCATGGGCGACACTCGACGCCAGTAGAGGTGATCCTGCGCCTGCTGCTGTGCAAGCACCTCTATGGGTGGAGCTACGAGGAAACCATCGAGCGGGTGGCCGATAGCCTGGTGCTGCGCTGGTTCTGCCGGGTGTATTTCCAGACGGTGCCCGACAAGTCCACCTTAATCCGCTGGACCCACACCCTGCGCCCCGAGACGCTGCATGCCCTTAACGACCGCGTCGTCGAGCTGGCGCGGCAGGCCAAAGTGACCACCGGACGTAAGCTGCGGCTGGATGCGACCTGCGTGCAGACGACCATCCACCACCCTACTGATAGCGGACTGCTCATTGACAGTGTGCGGGTGCTCTCTCGGCTGGTCAAGCGCGCCAAGCCGCTGGTCAAGGAGCAGATGCAGCACGTCGAGGCGGCGTGCCGCAGCCGACTGCGCAGCGCGCGGAAAGCGGCCCAGGCACTGCATCGACTCCTGCGACGCAAGAGCGAGACGAAAGAAGAGGACCAACGGGCGCTCTATCAGAAGCTGATCGAGACGAGCGAGCAGATGGTGCGGCAGACCGCGCGGGTCGTGCAGGCGCTGCACCAGCAGACCCAGAGCGCTGCCAAACGGCTGCGGGAGCAGGCCGAGCGGGTGATGCCGCTGGTCAAAAGGGTCATCGCTCAGACCCGCGCGCGCGTGCTGGAGGGCAAGAAGGTGGCTTCAGCCGACAAGGTGTTGAGCCTGTTTGAGCCGCACACGCGGGCCATTCCCCGTCACAAGGGCGGTGCTGAGGTCGAGTTTGGGCGGCACGTGATCCTCGATGAGGTGGACGGAGGGATCGTGACCCGCTATGAGATTCTGGAGCAACCCAACGAGCATGGGCAGGCCGTGGAGGCGGTCAAGCATCATCGGCGAGTCTTTGGCCGGGCACCCCGTCTGGTGGCCGGCGATCGAGGCGTGCATTCGCCGCAGACCGAGGAGGTGCTCACCGAAGCCGGGGTCAAGCTTGTGGCCATCCCGGCTTCGGGCAAGCTCTCGGAGGAACGCCAGGCGCTGGAGCGCACCCGCCGCTGGAGGAGGGGCTATCGCTGGCGTGCGGGCATCGAGGGTCGCATTGCCAGTCTCAGGCGCGACTATGGCTGGCGCCGGAGCGGCTACCATGGGCCAGATGGCATGGAACGCTGGCTGGGCCTAGGGGTCCTGGCCAGCAATTTGCGACGCATTGCCCTCGCCAGGCACCACTAACCTCTCTTGAGAGGAAAACGAGCGAAAGCTCAACAACTAATTCGTAGCTCACTTGCTATTAATTGGCTTCATGAGCCATTTCGCACCGCAAACTAGTACTAGGAAATCGGTTGTCTGGGAAAGTTGACAGGAAGGCTTTTCCCCAGGCGCACCCATTGCCTTATTTGATAGGTCTGGAGCAGCACCACGCTCACTAGAAATCCACTTCCTCCCGCAACGATACATGCCCACAAGGGGAGGGCAATCAGGATGAACAGCATGCCAAGAAAGCTGCCGGCGAGCACGCTCGTGATGATCGCGACCATGCTCGCCATCCCCAAGAAGCTCTGCACCCAGGTGTGGAGCATCGACTCCTGCTGCAAGATGAGTTCCTCATCATCATGCGATCCCAGGATGAAGTACGGCTGCATGTCCGGGGCATACTCCAGGTAGAGATGCCGGATGCGATTGATCCCGCCAGCATACGTCACATCAGCCAGGCCTGCTTGCATGACGCGCTCAAAGGTGATCAGCCCCATAAACAAGAGCGTGGGGAGCACCACCAGGCTAAAGACAAAAAAGGCCGTGCCCAGATGCGAGAGCTGTGCCACCAGGGCGAGAGCAATCAGGCCAGAAGACACGGCCCCGACAAAGAGGCTGGCCCGGCCGTTGGCTTCTGAAACCGTCATCGCTCTGCCCGTTTGCAGGTTATAGTGCTCGGTTGTCATAATGGAGACGAGTTGCGAACTCAAGTCCCGCGATTGCTGCTTGTTTTGCTGGAGTTCCATCGGTACCTGTTCCTTTCACGTACGTATTGTGGTGCGCTGCTCTCCATTCTGCTCTCCCAGCCTTTGCTGCTGAAACCGATCGCGACAGCAAGCCATGACAGCACCAGCAGGCGTTCGTTCCCAGGCTACGCGCGCTTGGGACAGACGCGCGTTTCGCCACGACGAGAGGGACAGAGGGAGCATGATTAAGGATGCTGATCGATCAGTCGGTGCACCCATCAGTCACCGCGTCTGCCAGGAGCAGCGAACGCGAGGAGATCGGGTAACTCAATCAGTCGCGCGACAAAGAACGTCATTTACGGGGCCAGCGCATCCAAAGGTGACAACTGTACGCGAAGGTTTGTTTGGATGTGCTAACCCCTAACACGGTTGCAGCAGGAAAGGCTTTACACCATCCCTGAGAACCGGTCATTCACATACGCCAGTTTCGCCTGCTCATCGCGTTTGGACGAAAGGAAGCGCACCCATGCGTTCCGTTCATGCCAGATGGGGCCCAGTTCCCACACACAATAGGTTCCTCGGTGACTCCCCTCAAACAGCAAGGGTTGATAGCCCTCTACCCGCGTCACCTCTTTGACATACTGTGAGAGCCACATCTCGTTCGTATTGCGCCAGGTGATGAGCAAAAGAAGCAGAACCAGCCCGGCTCGGTGCAACAACACAAAGCCCAGCTCATCCTCGATCTTCAGCCTCTTTATCTCTGCCTCTAAAAAAGCGCGGCACTCCGCAACCTGCGCCTGCGAGATCTCCACCTTGGGAAGACGAATCTCGTACCATTTGAGATACGCCCCCGGCAAACTGAGATCCTTCCCTGGCGTCACCAGTTTCTCAGTATAGTCATACCCCTCAGGAACGACATTTCCCAGAAGATCCAGGTGAGGAATCTTCTCTACGAGAGATGCATCAACATGTTGATCCGACATCGTTTCTGCTCCTTTGAAAGAAGGTTGTTTGCCCACTATACCTGCTCACACAGCCAGAATCGGTCCTTTACCGTCTTCAGAAGAAGTATACCAGATGAGAAGCGGTTTTTCCCAGGGATATCTGTACCAGTGCTCACTCTTCCCGCCGAGTGCTCGCTCGTCGCCCTAAAACCTGCTCACTCGTCGCGCTTACTACCACTTGCGTCCGAATATTCAGCGCAAAATTGACCGGTTCTGGAAATGCGTTCGAGCATTCAGCGCAGAATTTGCGGCGAATCATGAGCACTGAATTGACAAAAACGGTACGTGGCGATTCGCTTTTAGAGCGGCTTTCCATCCGATCAATGATCCTATGGCTCAGGATTGAGGGCAATTTCCCACGTTTGAGGGCCAGACCTGCTCACATGGTAGGTCATTTACCACCTCGTCTATAGCATGCCTCAGTGCTGCATATGCCTCTGGCGTCCCGATTCTCAGGAGCGCCACCAGCGGATCCCCATCAGACCATGCCGCTTTTTCGAGATACGTCAGCAGCGGGAGAACAGTATCTGGTATTTGCAAATATCCCAGAGCATGGATCGCTACGCTCCCTTGCTCAGGATCGCTCAGTAAGAGGAGA
>Ga0207646_10004115_pt1 | contig 15993 bp, 12 predicted proteins | sample KBSK5502metaG_FD_184343 | JGI IMG/M metagenome (GOLD analysis project Ga0207646, IMG submission 184343) | Corn, switchgrass and miscanthus rhizosphere microbial communities from Kellogg Biological Station, Michigan, USA - KBS K5-50-2 metaG... | ecosystem: Host-associated > Plants > Roots >... | reverse complement strand
AGATAGGGAGGACGAACCATTATGTGTTCTTTCACGCATCCTCAGCTAGTCGGAAGCAGTCGAGTCACCGTTTTGCATCGACGATGCACTGCATGCATGGCGATAGTTGCCCTGCTCGTTTTATTGGTTGGATGCGGTAACCCATCTCCCTCGAACGCGCCCCCGGCGCTTTCTACACCCCTCACTCTTCCACCGGGCACTACGACGCCCACCTTTCCAGCCGTGCAGAGCAGCAATTGGATCACCTACCACCGCGACAACACTCGCACAGGCTACCTGGCAGGCGAGCCCGACCCGCAGCGACTCACGCGTGCCTGGAGCACCTCGTTGGACGGCGCGGTGTACGCCGAGCCGTTAGTCGTCGGCGATCATGTGCTCGTCGCGACCGAGGGGGACTCGCTGTACGCTCTTGATGCACACACGGGAAAGGTACAGTGGCGTACCAATGTTGGCAGCCCTGTGCCGCTCTCGGACCTTCCCTGTGGCAACATCGACCCACTCGGCATTACGGGCACACCCGTCTACGACCCGGCGACCGGCCTGGTCTTTGCAGTCGCCGAGGTGAGCGGACCCGCACACGTCCTGGTAGGGATCGATGCTGGCACCGGCCAGGTGCGGGTGCGCCGCCTGGTCGATCCAGCAGGGATGGAGCCGCAAGCGCAGCAGCAGCGTGCCGCGCTCGCACTCTCGCAGGGCAGGGTATACATCGCCTATGGTGGTCTGTTCGGCGATTGCGGGAATTACCACGGGTGGGTGGTGGCTGTACGCACGGACGGAGCAGGGCCATTGCTCTCCTACCAGGTCCCGACCTCACGTATGGGGGGCATCTGGGCCCCACCTGGGCCGGTGGTGGATGATAGTGCAGGTCGCCTCTACGTCGCGGTGGGCAACGGTGCGGCGACCTCGGGCGACTGGGATCACAGCGACTCGGTATTACGGCTGTCACCGGCCTTGCAGCTTGAGGATGGCTTCGCTCCCCAGCAGTGGCAGCAGGACAACGCCGTGGATTCCGACCTGGGTTCGCTGGGTCCAATGCTCCTAGCGGAAGGGTTGGTCTATGCCAATGGCAAGTCCGGACTCGGCTACCTGCTTCGCGCAAACGCCCTGGGTGGCGTTGGCGGGCAGGCCCTGGTGAGCAATGTCTGCCATGCCTATGGTGGGGCGGCATCGGTTGGCTCAGTGCTGTTCGTGCCCTGCACCGAGGGGCTGCAGCAAGTTCTGGTCGGACCTGGAGTGCGCCTGACACCGGGCTGGCGCGCACCTGGGCGGGTGTCCGGCTCTCCAGTCGTGGGTGGGCACACGGTCTACAGTCTTGACCCCGGTGGCACCCTCTACGCCCTCGATGCCGATACAGGCTCGGTACGTGCCACAGTGCCAGTAGGTCAGACCTCGCGTTTCGCGACTCCAACCCTGTCCGGGGGATATGGGTTCGTGGGGACCTTAACGGGAGTGGTCGCGATAGCCAGGTCGTGATCAACGACCTTTGCCATCTATTTGTCTCTCGCCCTTTCTCAGGGAAGAGCGCTGGAGAGCAAATGCCTCTCAGTCAAGAAACTGCAGAGAAAGATTTCTCGTGAGGCAATTCGGCAGTTGACGTTCCTCTGAAAATGCGGTTCAATGCTAGAGTAAGCTCCTGGATAGCATCCAGTTTCCCGGGAACACTCCTGTAGAGGAGAAAAGAGGAGCGCGCTCATGGAAGACCAGACACAAATGAATGTAGGCATCATTGGATGCGGCACCATTAGTTCCATCTACCTGCAAGCGCCTGCAAAATTCGCGCTTCTGCGGATAGTCGCCTGCGCAGACCTGATCCCGGAAGTAGCTCAGGCCAAAGCCAGGCAGTATGGTGTGCCAAAGGTCGCGCTGGTCGAGGAATTGCTCTCCGATCCGGAGATTGATCTGGTGCTGAATCTCACCGTGCCTGCAGCCCACACGGAGATCGGACTGGCGGCGCTCGCGGCGGGCAAAGCCGTCTATAGCGAGAAGCCACTCGGCATCAATCGAGAGCAAGGCAAAGCCCTGCTGGAGGCAGGCCGGGCCAGGCAACGTATGATCGGGTGCGCCCCGGATACCTTCCTGGGCGGGGGCTTGCAGACCTGCATCAAACTCATCAATGATGGCGCGATCGGTGTGCCGATTGGTGCGACGGCTTTTCTGCTGTGTCACGGTCACGAAAGCTGGCACCCGGCCCCGGACTTCTATTATCAGCCCGGCGGGGGACCAATGTTCGACATGGGACCGTATTATCTGACTGCCTTGATCGCCATGCTCGGACCGGTCCGGCGCGTCACCGGGTCAACGCGCATCACTTTCCCCGAACGCGTGGTTACCAGCCAGCCGAAGCCGGGAAAAGTCATCAAGGTGCAGACCCCCACACACATCGCCGGCGTCCTGGACTTCGCGAACGGCGCGATTGGCACCATCATTACCAGCTTCGATGTCTGGTCCCACCAGCTCCCACACATCGAAGTCTACGGCACCGAAGGAACGCTGATCGCCCCCGATCCCAACGGCTTCGGCGGACCCGTCTATGTGCGTGGCGCTCAGGAACGAGCATGGCGCGAAGTTCCGCACACCCACGGTTATACCGAGAACAGTCGCGGTATCGGCGTAGCAGACATGGCGCACGCCATGCGCACCGGGCAAACGCCTCGTGCCAGTGGCGAACTGGCCTATCACGTGCTGGACATCATGGAAGCGATCCACGACGCCTCACGCGAAGAACGCCACATCACCCTGAGCAGCACCTGCCAGCGCCCAGCGCTACTGCTGCCTCAGTAAATGATCAAGGAGCGTGCAGGGGCATTGCCCTGTCGGGGTTTGGGATGTTCCCACATCTCTCTTTTGCTTCTTTTAGCGCCGCAGGCGGCAAGAGGGGGAACTGAATAAGGACAAAGAAAGAACCTATCTCATGAAATCAGCACTGATTGTCTGGGGAGGCTGGGAAGGGCACGAGCCAGAAAAAGGCGCGGCCATCTTCGCGGCTTTTTTACGTGGCAAGGGCTACCACCTTGAAATCGCCACCACCCTGGATATGTACCTGGACGAAGCAAAAATGCAGAGCCTCGACCTGATCGTGCCCATCTGGACCATGGGCACGATCACTCCTGAGCAGGAAAAAGGCTTGCTCCAGGCTGTGCAGAACGGGACAGGTCTGGCCGGCTGGCACGGGTGTCTGGCCGACTCTTTCCGCGCCAACCCCGACTATCAGTTTATGGTCGGAGGGCAATGGGTCGCGCACCCCGGTGGAATCATCGATTACGAGGTACAAATCGTGAAGCAGGACGACCCTATCACGCAGGGTATCCAGGATTTCCGCATGCATTCTGAGCAATACTACATGCATATTGACCCCTCCAACGAAGTGCTGGCTACCACGACATTTAGCGGTGAGCATGCCTCCTGGATTGCAGGATGTGTCATGCCGGTCGTCTGGAAAAAACGCTGGGGAGCCGGGCGCGTCTTCTACTCCTCGCTGGGACACGTCGCACGCGATTTTGACGTGCCCCAAGCGCTGGAGATCATGAAGCGTGGCATGCTCTGGGCCAGCCGCTAAAAATCTCTTTATCCCAATGGAAAAAGTGGGTATGAGTCTGCTGGTGCAAATGCCCTGGGTGTTTCTCGTGAAAATTTGCTATAATTGATATATGCCAAAGCTTTTTGTAGAAAAAACAATCGAAATCAATGCTCCGGCTTCAAAAGTCTGGGATGTGCTGACCAGGCGTGAGCAGACCGGTGAGTGGGCGCCTGAGTTTTCAGGTGGTGCCCAGTTCCACATCGACTCCGATTGGAACCCTGGTAGTGCGGTACTTTGGAAGGGTCAGGACGGCAACGTGATCGTCGAAGGGGAGGTGACCGCACTTGAGCCGAATACATTCCTGCGCTTTACCGTCTTTGACGTTCGCGGGGAAAAGCCGCCCGTCACGGAAGAGGACGGCATCACCTACGAGCTGACAGAACAGAGCGGGAAGACGACGCTGCGGCTCTTACAAGGTGATTTTTCGGTGATGGCTGAAGGAGAGAAATACCACCGCCTGAGCGCGGAAGTCTGGGATCGCGTCTTGCCGAAAGTAAAAGAGTTGGCTGAGAAAGAGAACTAGTCGATCAGGGTGCAAGTCGCTCTGCGAGATACTTGAGGCTCAAGGGGTAACGATATTCAATGCTCATGTGGGTCGCGTCGAATAACTCGAAGAATACACCGGTGACACCACTGTGTTCAAGAGCACGCCGGAATGCCTCTGCTCCCAGGTCCAGGAAGAATTCGTCGCGTTTGCCCGCATCGATGTAGATAGCTTTCATCGACCGTAAATCCTCCGCATGAGCTTCTACCATGCGCACGGGATCTTTGGTCAGCCATCTCTCCCACACCACCGGGATAAGCTGTCCCGTCGCGATATCGTAGGGGAGGTGAACTGTACCGTCCGCGTCAGCAGAATAGCAGGCAGCCATACACCAGTCGTTCAACAGGTAGCCATCGCTCTCCTTAGAGAAGGCTGGCCGGCTGCGGAAATCCTCCCAGAATTTTTCAAACGAGCCTGCATAGTGATCCCGTAGTGCTCGCACAGACTTTGGGAACTCAGGCAGGTAGGACATCTCGAAAAGCGCGTCCCCGGCATGGGTGGCAAGTCCACCCCACAGATCGGGACGCAGCATGGGAGTGACCATAGCGCCATAGCCGCCGCTCGACTTGCCAGCAATCCCCCGGTGCTCACGCTGCGGCAGCGTCCGGTAATGGCCGTCGACCCAGGGAACGATCTCGTCGCACAGGTAGGTATGGTAGCGACCGGTGGCGGGGGAGTCTAAAAACTGGCTTCCACCAAGCGATGTCCAGCAGTCTACCCAGACGATGATGCAAGGGGGAGCTTCGCCTCGTGCGAACAATTCATCGGCCAGCTCGGGAAAGGTCTTCCTGAAAGGTGCGCGATTGCGCCACATATCTAACTGGCCAGTCAAACCCTGGATTTGATAGATCGCCGGGTAGCGCCGGTTGGGCTCTTCATCGTAGCCGGGAGGCAGGTATATCCACAATGGGCGTTGATAGGGGTCTCCCAGGGGGTTATCTTTGAGTACCATGCTTTCAAATAGTAACTCTTCGTAATGTCCTCGAATCTCGCCTGACCATGGATACATGTTTTACTCTCTTTCTTACTTTTCAATGGAGTTCGATGCTTGCAGGAGTTGCAGTGCATCTTCTCATTTTATGACTATACGGTAACTGTCAAGAGGGCGTGTATTCCGTGCGCTGCGAGAATTTGAATTGCCTCGTCCAGCCAGGCAAGGCTTGCAATTACATGGCTGCGGTAGTAGACTGACCCTAACAGGACACTCGCTGTACAAGCCACGTTACCCATAATCCCTGATACAAGGATAGTCCATGAGTGACCGGGATGGCGTGAGAGAGCGCCAGAGCGCACAATCTTCCGATGCATATGAGCTTCTGAGAACCAAGCTTGCTCTTCCGCGACCGCATTCATCGCTCGTGCCGCGTGATCTCCTGCTGGCGCGACTCGACGAAGGGCTTGGCCACAAACTCACGCTGGTATCCGCTCCCGCCGGCTTCGGCAAAACCACGCTTGTCAGCCAGTGGCTTGCATCGCTTGGCGAGCGACAGGACCCGCCTCCCGTTGCCTGGGTGTCGCTCGACGAGGGTGATAACGATCCCGTTCGTTTCTGGAGCTATGTCATTACCGCCTGCCAGGAATTTCATGCTGATATCGGTGAGGGTGCTTTTGCACAGTTGCAAACATCGCGCCGCCTCTCCCTGAAGAGCGTGCTTACGACTTTCATCAACGAGCTTGCGCAGCTCGCCCAGACCGGCATCCTTGTCCTGGAGGACTATCACGTCATCACTTCACCCCAGATTCACGAGGGTATGGCATACTTCATCGAACATCTACCTTCAGAACTGCACCTGCTGCTGCTGTCCCGCAGCGATCCACCGCTGCCCCTGGCTCGCCTGCGCGCCCACGACGATCTCTATGAACTGCATGCCGCTGATCTGCGCTTTTCTCTTGAGGAGACCCGGACATTTCTCCAGCAGGCTCTTCCTTTTCCGCTTTCTGCAGAGGCGATCACCCGCCTGGAGTCACGCACAGAGGGCTGGGTGACGGGGCTGCGCCTGCTGGCGCTCGCGCTACATGGACGCAGGGACCCGCAGGAGCTTGAGCGCATGCTCGTCACCTTTACCGGCAGCCACCGCCACATCCTGGAGTATCTTGTGGCTGATGTGCTCTCTTCCCAGACAGAAACGCTGCAGCGGTTTCTGCTCCAGACGGCCTTTCTCAAACCCCTGACCGGTTCTCTCTGTGATGCGGTCACCGGCAGGAGCGATAGTGAGATGATGCTCGAAAAGTTGGAGCACGCCAATCTGTTCCTGATCCCACTCGATGACGTTGGGCAGTGGTATCGCTATCACGCGCTCTTTGCCGAGGCTATGCAGCACGAAGCGCGCCGCCGCCTTGGAGAGGACAACCTGCGCTCGCTGTTCGACAAAGCCAGCCACTGGTATGAACAAAATGGGCTGCATGCCGAAGCGGTCGAAGTCACGCTCTCCGCCAAGAACTTCGAGCGTGCCGCCATGCTCATTGAAAGCAGCATGTGGTCTTATAGTGCCGTCAACGAGCTATATACGTGGTTGCGCTGGGTAGAGCAACTGCCGGAGGAGACACTCCAGACGCATCCCGCGCTTTGCCTGGACTATGCCGCAGCCCTCCTTTTCGCCCTGGATCGCAGCGACCCGGCGCTGCTCGTGCGCATTCAAAAGCCGCTCGAGATGGCTGAACGCCGCTGGCAGGTCGAAGGCAACCGGCCCAAACTCGGCGAAGTGCTGGCCTTACGCTCCCAGGTTGCCTGGTGGCAGGGAGATTTAACGAACTCGTTTACCTCTGCCCGGCAAGCCCTTGAACTGCTATCCGATCAGGCGACGCTCTGGAGGGCGAGCTGTATGCTCGCCATAGGGATAGAGGAAAGGCTTGCAGGCAAGATCGACGCTGCCCGGCAGGTGGCTCTAAAGTCGCGAGAGCTCTTCGAAGACGCCGGGAACCCTTTCGGCGCGCGTGCTGCTACATTCGAGCTGGCAGAAGCCTCCTTCCGGCAGGGGGAGCTGCACCAGGCCGCCCATATGTATCAACAGTTGATCGCAGAAGCCGAAGAAGATCCTCTTGATAGGGCAACTGCGCTTATCTGGCTTGCCACGCTCTCTTATGAGTGGAACGAGCTGCAGCAGGCGGAACAGCAGTTAACCACGGCGCTTGACCTGTGTAAACGCTATTCAAATGAGGTCGGTAGGTACTACACCGAACAATCCATCCTGGTTCCCGGTTCGCTCGTTCTGGCTCGTGTGCTGCAGGCTCGAGGCGAGACCATCAAGGTGCAGCAGTTGCTGCAAGAGCTGGTTGCTCTAACGCAGGAGTACAGGTGGCCGTATCTCCACCGGGAGGTACTTGCGAACCAGGCGCGCCTCTCATTGGCGTCCGCGGATCTTGCCTCCGCGCAGCGCTGGTCGTCCACCATAGAGCAGCTTGGCGAGGACTTTCGGCTTGTCCAGCAAGAGCAGGAAGCGCTTATCCTTGCCCGCCTGCTGATCGCGCAGGGTGATGCAGAGGCAGCTCTCGCTTTGCTCGATCCCTGGCTGGCGTATGCACGCGCCCAGAGACGAGGCCGAAGCGAATTAGAGATCCTGATCCTGACATCCCTGGCTCACTCCTCGCGTAAAGACCAGCCTCAGGCCAGGCATTCGCTAGGGGAAGCGCTTACGCTGGCGCGACCAGAGGGTTACCGGCGTCTTTTCCTGGACGAAGGAGAGAGGCTGGCAACATTGCTGCGTGCCGTATTGCTCGATATACGAGAAGAGGCATCTACTGCTTACGTGCGAAGCCTGCTACTCGACTTTGCCGCTCTTCAAACAAAACAGGATGACTCTCTACCTCCCTCACCCGCCCTACTTTTTGAGCCACTTAGCCCCCAGGAGCGGCGCGTCCTGCGCCTGCTCACTGCAGGTCGTTCCAATCCTGAGATTGCCCAGGAGCTGGTCGTCTCGGTCAATACCGTGAAAACGCAGGTGCAGAGCATCTTCCGCAAGCTGAACGTGAAGAATCGCTGGGAAGCCCGTGAAGCCGCCCGCCGCTTGAAACTGCTATAAGACGCCGGGCTTACCTCGTACTGGTTGTATCATTCACCCAGCGCGTTGTCGTCTAAATCATCCTCTCAATCATCCAGCAGGGTGAAGTCAGTTCACCTTGTTGAAATTTATACTTCTTCCAGTTGATAAAAACCATTGCATCATTCACGGGGAAAGGACGATAAACAACATGCATGATACGTTCAAAAACACAATTTCGCTATGAAGATAGACAGAAAGAGAAAGCACATGGACAGGAAATCAATCGTTCAACTATCCAGGATACGCCAGGCAACAACAAAGGAACAGGTTCTTCGCCTGCTAGACGTAGCACTCGTCACCGCGCTGCCCGCCCTGCCTGGGAACGCTGAGCAGGGCGACGAAGACCCGTTCGATGAGCAGCACAGCACCCATTTGTGGATCGTCTCTCACGCTGCGGCGCTGCTCAAGGATAAGGGTAAGGCAGGCAGGCGCATCTATGAACTTGTGAAGCCACACCAGGGAAAGATCGGCGATGCGTTCCATGACAACCTCTGTCAGGGTCTCTCCGATGCTGACCATAAGGCACCGTATAATGATCCGGTCTTCCCAAATGGTACTATGCCAACCTGGAAAAGCCATTTCTACGACCCTGATACGGGCACGAACTGGCTAGGTGAGACTGCTCCAACGGCAGTGACCTGTGGCAGTCTCTATTACTACCTGTCTCGCGATGCGTATGGGAGCGGTGATATGCAGCAGGCGGGCTATGAGCTTGGACTGGCTCTGCACTACCTGACGGATCTGACCCAGCCGATGCATGCGGCTAACTTCACCTGGCTGGATTCCCGGCGCTTCGGCTACCATACCGATTTCGAGAACTACGCACGCAATGTTCGGCGTCGTCTCTCCCCGCCTGAGAAGTATACTCCGCTTGCGTTTGGCTCTGCGCCATATGGGTATCTCCAGGCAGTGGCGCGCCGGACGAAGGATACCTACTACCACCTTGCGTGTAAGCCTGAGTGGACGCAGTCTTACGAACGGGAAGAGATGACCGAGGAGATGTGGGATCTGCGCCTGGGCCGTTACATGGCGCCGATGCTCAGTGATGCAATCCTCATTACTGCGGACTATCTCCTCACCTGGACGGAGTCGCTCTCGTATGCGCTTCCGGTGAAGGACAGGCCGCTCCTTGCAGTTTCATAGCAAGGGACAATGAGGCAAGTACCATTGAAATACAGTATCAGAAGAGGTGAAACATGCGTATCGCCGTTATCACAGAAAACTTTCTGCCAAAACTGGATGGGGTGACACGAACACTAGCCAGGCTCCTGGAATACTTGCAGGCGACGGGCCATCAGGCCCTCCTGCTTGGCCCTGAGAGTGGAATGCAGCAGTATGCCGGGGCAGAGGTAATCGGCACTGCCGGCATTCCGCTGCCGTTCTATCCTGAACTCAAGGCTAATATGTTCCGCCCACTTTTCCTGCAACGCCTGCATGAATTTCAACCTGATGTGATTCACCTGGTTGATCCAGTGATGCTTGGCGCGACGGGCCTGGCAGTGGCTCGCCTGCTGCAGGTACCCGTCGTTTCGTCCTACCATACGAATCTCGCGGCGTACTGCAAGCACTTTGGCTTCGGTTTTTTAACCGAGCCAATGTGGGCCTATAACCGCTTCATCCACAATCAGTGCGCCCTGACCTTCTGCCCCTCTCCATCGACTGCGGCCAGGTTGCGCAAGCAGGGATTTGAACACCTGCGCATCTGGCCGCGCGGGGTCGATACCTCGCTGTTTCACCCGGCGCGGAGGAACGAAAGGCTACGAGCGAGCTGGCTCAAGGAGCGAGAACAGCCCCAAAACAAGGTCATCCTGTTGTATGCCGGTCGCATTTCAAGGGAGAAGAATCTGCGGCTGCTGGTTGAGGCTTACTGTGGCATGGATCATACGCGCTGCCACCTGGTCATGGTCGGTGACGGACCGGCATATACCGAGGTTCGACAGGAGTTAGCCGATGCGCCTGTGACCTTTACCGGCTACCTTGCCGGTGAAGCGCTGGCCACCGCATATGCGTCTGCCGACGTGTTTGCCTTTCCTTCCTATACAGAGACATTCGGACAGGTTGTGTTGGAGGCGATGGCTTCCGGCCTGCCTGTAGTCGGACTCAACGCGGAGGGCATACGTGATCTGGTGAGTCACGAACACACGGGCTTGTTGTTGGAGAGACAACTCATCGACCAGGAGAAACAGGCTGCCGCGTACCGGGAGTTATTGGAATACCTCGTCCAGGACCGGCAAGCGCGAGAACGCATGGACCAGGCTGCCCTCGTTGAGGCAAGTCACCATTCCTGGCCTGAAGCGATGAAATGTCTCGTGCAGGGATATGACGAGATCGCCTGCGCCTGTCACCAGGATGAGCGCGGGTCCATGACCCGACTGATCGAACGCGATGGCGATGCCGTCTTTCGAAATTACTTTTCTCATACAAACTCCTTATTTACCGGCAGGCTGATAGTGAAGGAGAACGACTCCTGCAGGAAACGCCCTGGTTTCTACCAGTTTCAGGGTCGTCTTGCTCACGTCTCGAAAGAGACACTTGCCACTCCCCAGCACAACAGGGTAGACCAGGAGCCAGTACTCGTCGATGAGGTCATGTTGCATCAGCGCCTGGACAAGCTGGCCACTGCCGCCGATCAAGATGTCTTGCCCTTCCTGCCGCTTTAGCCTGGCTACTTCTTCCATAATATTCCCCTTCAGGAGGTGTGAGTTATTCCACTCAAGCTCTTTCAGGGTCGTTGAAACAACGTATTTGGGGATGCTATTCATTCGGTCGGCAAAACCCGCTTCATCCTTCATCGTAGGCCAGGCGGCGGCAAACCCTTGATAGGTCACCCGTCCCAGCAGAAGAGCGTCACTCGCGAAGAGTTCATCGAATTTCACCTTCCCGATTTCATTACTCCAGTATGGCCTGGTCCAACCACCGTGCTCGAACTTTTCCGCTCCGCCCGGGTCTTCCATGACACCGTCCAATGACACGTACTCTGAAACAACGACTTTTCTCATAGAACCTCCTTGTAATTCAGTTATTCAAATTATTACTTTGCAGTATACAGCCTTGGAAAGAAAAAATCTTCTTCTAAAGAGCATAGCCGCTACTTCAGAAAGTATGCACTTACTGCCTTGGCGACCTCTCGTGGGGCCTTTTTGTCAATCCCGAAGTGGTCCAGTTTTGGGAACGCCTTCGTTTCAGATCGCGGGAGGACCGCTGCAAGCCGCTCCATTGCCAGAGGTACCCATTTGAGATCGCTTTTCCCGCCATACATGAGCAGAACGTCTGCAGCTATTTCTCGGTAGTTTTCATAACTATTGTCAAGCCGAGCAACTTCCTGATGTTCGCGCAGATTTTCCTGGAGCAGACCCAGCATCTGCTGACGCTGGTGGGAGCTGAGGAAAAGCGGAAGCAGCAACTTCATGAGCCAGGGAGGTGTTTTTCGTGCGCGAAGAGGACCGGCGCCGATTATGAACTCGACAAATGCATCGACGTCGTTCTTCCCGGCGAGCTTCTTCTCGTAGCCAGGCATCCAGTCCATCGGGATGGACCCATCAATAGACACGCCGGGTTCGTACACGGCTATTTTGGTGAGGGCCTGGTTGTTGCGGGCAACTTCCAGGGCAACGAGTCCACCGAAACTGTGGCCAACCAGAAAGGACGCGCCGGTCTGTTTCTGCAAGGTGAGCACATCTTCGCGCTCTTTGACCATGCCGTAATCATCGCCCTGTGGGCCGCTCTCGCCTCGCCCGCGACGCTCGATGGTGTGGACCGTAAAATGCTCAAAAGTCCAGGCCTAAGCTTGCTCCCGTTGGCGTTGCGCTTTGGTTCCAGCAGCCTTGGTTGCCTGTTGGACCGCGTGCTCAGCAAGTTGTTTTACCTGCTCGGTCGCCGCCTCAGTTGCCTGCTGTGCTGCTTGCTTAGCGAGTTGTTTTACTTGCTCAGTCGCCGCCTCGGTTGCCTGCTGTGTTGCTTGCTGCGTCGCCACCTCAGTCGCATTCACTTCCGTTTGATAGAAAGAAAACGGAATGCGAAGGAAGTTCATGTAGGCATTCAGCGTCGTGCTCATCAACCTCTGGAAAGTCTCTTGCTGATACGAAACCAGATCCCACAGTGCTGTGTTGGTTCGCCTGTCTATCAATGTTTTTCTCCTTATTTCTTCCGCAGTCGCAGACACGACTGCCACCTCTTTTTCACCCGGTAATGATCCAGAGATTTTGTGCTCCATTCGCCTGTTTCTATCACTTCCATCTGATCATGCCCGGAAAATCCTTACAGAGTCTACACGTATACGCTTCAAAATCAGATACACAGGAGAGAGGTTGGACCAGGATCTAAAGTGTGCCCCAATCGGCAAACCACAGACGGCCCTCGTGCCAACGTGGCGACTCACCGAACGCGAGACCGGTCAACAGGGTTTGCACTTCAGGCATGTGAAGACTCCTTTCATTCACCAGATCACAAAACCTCTGTTCTCCTCTTCCTGGAAGTTCTCAGAAAAAGTATACACTTTTTTAGCCTCAGATGTACATGTTCAGATTCGAGAGGGAATTTTTTGCCAATGATCCGAGGGAAGCAACGACGTTATATCAGGAGGCGCGGGGCAAAGTCATGAAAAAGGTCGACCCTTGTCCTTCTTTGGACTCGAACCAGATGCGTCCATTGTGCCGCTCGACGAGTTCGTGACTAAGATACAGACCAAATCCCGTTCCGCTGATCTTGTAGGTATCGGCATTGCTTGCACGCGCAAAGTACCCAAAGATACGAGCCTGGTCCTTTTCGGGAATGCCTATCCCATAATCACGGACGCTCAAGCGAGCTTCTTGAGTGTCCATTGCTTCCCAGAGAGTAATCTCGATTGGCCCGCCGTTTGGACTGTACTTGATGGCGTTACCGATCAGATTGGAGAGTACCTGCTCGATGCGTCCCGGGTCTGCATACACGACCAGAGAGGGCAGCGTGGTCACAACGGAAAGCGTATGTTTGCTAGTCGTCGTTTGCAGGCGCTTTACCGTTCGCTCGACCAGCGCCACCAGATCTGTCGGTTCGGGGTGCAATTGCCACCCTCCACCCTGCAGGCGTGTCATGTCGAGCAGGTCTTCGGTGAACTCAACCAGTTCTGTCGTGGAGCGATCAATGCTTTGGAGCGCCTCCTCCTGTGTGGGAAGGAGTTTCGGCCCCGTGCCGCGTCTGGTTTGAAGAAGTAACATCTGCACGTACCCTCTCAGGACGGTGAGCGGATTGCGCAGTTCGTGTGCGGCAATCCTGATGAACTCATCTTTCAGCCGTTCGGCCTCTTTGAGGGAGGTGACATCCTGAAACATGACAAGCGCTATGTGTGCAGGTTCTTCAGCAGGAAGCCCTTCTGTTTGCAAGAGCGAGAGCTTCAGACGATATGTGTCAAGTGCAACCGCACCGACCAATGTTGAAAGGGCTGTACCATTGGGTTGGCGGGTAATTGACTGGAACTGCGGTACTGTCTCACCACGTCGCACCGCTCTGATGGCTGCGAGTTGCTCAAAGGGCACAGGACGCCCATTTATGTCGAATATGCCGATGCCACTTTGCCTGAGAAACTCCTCCATCGGCTGTCCGGGTGGCCAATAAGCTCCTAACACAGCTAAAGCAGCCCGGTTGGCAAGCACTAGCCGGGCATCATGTCCGTAGACCAGGAAGACGCCGCTGGGTAACTCATCCAGGATCAACTGGAGCGTTGCCAGCCGGTCTTCCATCTCGGCACGCGCCTCGCGCTCGACGTGCTCCAGGCGGCGCTCCGTCACATCGTGCCAGGTCAGCAGAATGCCCATTCTGCCGTTGGCTGACTGAGTCGTTTCGTGATCGAGTGATAACGGCCCTATAGGCACCAATGGAAGCGGGAGCAGCGAAGCCGACACGGCGTATGCTCTTGCCTCGCCGTGCTTATCTACCAGTTGTACCAGGACATCCTTCACCTCTTCTTTCCTGAGAGCGTGTTGTGCCGGTACGCGCTGGAGGGCCTCGATGGCCTGCCTCTCCCCAGGCGTTCCTTCGAGCAACTCGCGCATCTGATGTGCTGCTGCATTTTCATAGAGGATGCTCCCTTGCTCGCCGACGAATAAGATGCCATCTCCCATAGCAGCAAAGATGCGTTCCACCACCTGAGAACGTCTTTGGGCAACCCGGTAGAGCTCGGCATTCTCCAGCGCCACGGCAGCCTGGGCAGCCAGCCCAACCAGGATCGCTTCATCCTCCAGCGTAAATCTTCCTGGCTCACTGTGTCCCAACAGCAGCCCACCGCGCACCTCTCCCTGACTATCGAGTACAGGCACCCCAAGCAAACTCCGCACCTGAGGATGTCCAGGTGGGATGCCTAGCGAACGCAGGGATTGTATGGGTATCTTTCCTAATGCATATGCTTCAGCCGCTTCTCTGGCAGCATGGCGAAGATCGGATGGTGCAGAACGCCCAGAGGGGGAATGAAAGGCGAGGACATCAGCTACCAGAACCGGAACACCCTGATGAAAGATAGGAGCAAGCAGTCCTTCTCCCGCTGACGGCCTGTGGCGGAAGAACGCTTCTTGCTCAGGAGTGACACCCACAACGGCGGCCAGGTGAAAGCGATTTCCTTCTGATGGCACCAGGGGCTGGCCCTCTTTGTTGAGAGGTCGTAAAGTGAAAGCGGCAAAGGCAGCGCCAGTCAGCTCGCAAGCAGTTTGGGCAATGAAGTGCAAGAGGCGGGTTTCGTTCAATTCGAGCATCAGCGCAACACCCACCTGTCTCAAGGCCGCGATCCTCTCAGCGGTCGATAGCTGTCTGCGGTCTTCTCCCCGTTTCATACTGCAATCCTCCCCCCCACTAAGGTCGTTCCTATCCCCCTGTCGTATTAGTTGATAGCGTCATCTCTTTCTCCTTCTCTTTGCCTCATCTGATTGCGGACGAGTTCTGTGATTGTTGAACGATGCCATTCCTTGTCCTCATAATACCACGCTATCGCTTTCCGCTGCCTGGTGTAATTTGCTTCTGTGACGGCTGGTTCTCGGTCGAAAGCCTGCTCACTTCTCCTACCTACAATATCTGATCTTCTCAAAGATCCTTGTTTGCCGAACGGGTGACCCAAGTAGCCACTACAACCACTAACCCCTTGACAATCCTTCCTTTCCTGATTATAATTTAACCAGTTAGTTAGAAAAACAATCAGTTAGTTAGAAAAGAAGGTGAGGGAATGGACGATTCTGGACCTGAACGACGCGGGCGTGTCCATGACGCGGAGGGCGCGCGCAGGGCGATCCTTAACGCGGCGGAAGAGGTGTTCGCTCAACATGGGTTTGATGGGGCACGGATTGATGCTATTGCGGCGGCGGCGGGTTATAACAAAAGCCTGATCTTTCAGTACTTTGGCGATAAGCTCAATCTGTACGCGGAGGTGATCAAGCGCGCTGATCGGCAAGGGAGTGAGATGCAAGCACGAGTGTTCGCGCTCTTGCTGGAAGACGAAACCTTTGCCACCGACGCTCACAAGTTCAGAACCTTGCTCGAAACAGCTATGCGAATGCTTTTTGATTACCTGGCAGAGTATCCGCGCATCGTGCGCATTCTCGCCTGGGAACAGGCCGAGGGCTGGCAGACCTTTACCAAGATTGCCTCGCAATTTGATACCGAGGACATCGCTCTCTTCAGAGCGCTCTGCTCCAAAGCACAAAGCGCTGGACTGCTGCGACCCGGTTCCGATCCCATCGTCCTAATTATGCTAGCCGAGCAGATGTATATAACCTATCTCACCTCGGGTCCCCTGTACCAGGCGGTCCTGCCAGGTGAAGATTTTACCTCTCCCGCCGCGCTGGCACGCGTACAGGAGTCTATCGTTGAAT
>Ga0207646_10004114_pt1 | contig 16001 bp, 20 predicted proteins | sample KBSK5502metaG_FD_184343 | JGI IMG/M metagenome (GOLD analysis project Ga0207646, IMG submission 184343) | Corn, switchgrass and miscanthus rhizosphere microbial communities from Kellogg Biological Station, Michigan, USA - KBS K5-50-2 metaG... | ecosystem: Host-associated > Plants > Roots >... | reverse complement strand
TGCTGGTCACCATGTCGGTCTCAATCAGCGCGGGAGCAATGGCGTTCACGGTGATTCCGTCTCGGACGAATGAAGAGGCGCAGGAGTGCGTCAGTCCTATGATTCCCGCCTTGGACGCGGCGTAATGGGCTCCTACAGCCCCGCCTGTCTGTGCAGCGACTGAAGACAGGTTGATGATGCGCCCCCACTTCCTTTGTCGCATGCCGCCAACCACCGCCTGCGTCACCAAGAACACCGACTTGAGATTAACTGTCAGCACTTCGTCCCATTCCGTTTCTGTAATCTCTTCCAATTTACGCGGATGAGCGATAGCCGCGTTGTTGACGAGGATGTCGATGGCACCGAGTTGCGCTTCAACCTCTGCGATCATGCGTTTCACATCGGCGGCGACTGAAACATCGGACTGAAACACGATTGCATTCCTTCCCATTCCCGTGATTTCGCCACAGACTCTATTCGCGGCGTCAGCCCGTTCACGGTAGTTAACGGCGACATCGGCACCCGCGTTAGCTAATGCAATGGCGACTGCTGCTCCGATTCCTCGACTGCCTCCAGTCACAAGAGCAACTCGATCCCTGAGGTCTTTCATGGCGTCATTGTATGCGCGTACCGCAGTACTTTCTTCTTACGGACTATCCGGTTAAGATGCGGACGATGCTCGCAGCAGCGCCATTCCGATGGACTGACCCGGCCACATGGCCGTGGATGTTCTACGTTTGGCTGGCGTTCATATTTGCCGGATGGTCGTTCCCAGCGTGGCGTTGGCTTCGGCGAAAGAGAGCGGCTGGCTGGCCTGTCGCTGATGGGCGTATTGAGTCAGTCGAGGTAAGCAAGCCAACTTTTTCATTCACCACAAAGCGTGGCTATTACGTCGCGGAACTTGGATATTCTTACTCCGTAGCCGGGACTACGAATTCGGGACACTACAGGCGAGAGTTTCCAACCGAACGTGAGGCCGATGAGTTCGTGCGTGATCTTCAAGGCAAGGCGGTCGTAGTTCGCTACAACCCCAACAACCCTTCGAGTTCCATGTTGCTCGAACTGGATATTGAGGCTGTCCTGCAAAACCGTGCACCCGCTCCCATCGATGCCTATCCGCTTGGCTCCGTTCCAAACTGGCTGAGACCTTTTATCTGGTTTTTCGTTTGCTTCTCTGCTGTCGGCCTCGTTGTGAGCTTGTGGGTTCATCTAGGAGCAGTCGTGGGGAAGCGCGTGGGACCCGAACCGTTCTTCTGGCTTTTGCACGTTGGAATTTTCGTGGTCTGGTTTCCTGCCATATTCGTGGCGCAAAGACTGGTGGGAAACGTGAACCGGAAGGACTTGTGGAAGGTCGTTCTCAGGGGGTCGCCTGACTGGATGCGCTACATGGTCTATGGGTTCGGAGGGTATGCCATCGTGAATTTCCTCCTGTTCATGACCAAAGCTCCTAGTGGAGGAAGCAGAAATCCTCCCGCTGTGGTCTGGAGAGGTTTTTCCGGACACTGGATGGCATTCTACTCAGCTGCGTTCGCGATGCTGAATTCCGCTGCCCGCAGCGATAACTCGTCCCTGCGTTGTGCCAACGGTCATTGGACATCGCCAAACACTGCGTACTGCCCGCAATGCGGTCAACCTGTAACACGAACTCGTTGATATTGGAGTTTTCATGGCGGCAACCCCAAAACTCACTTCTGACCAAGTTGCTCAAGTCTCTGAACTGGTCGCCGGGTACATTTCAGCCCAGCGCCGGAAATATGCGCGTCGCGCCGTCCCGTTGTCCGCACAGCAGAGAGCGCCTTTGGAACCATTCTTTGTGCGAGAGGTTCTCGACACTGTCTGCGTGCTTGTGCTCGAAGGCGAGCGAGTGCCAAACCCTGAGTTTTATCCGATGCTGCGCGGCTTGGGATTCGCGAACCTGCCGGACCAATCCGCGATGGGAGCAATTACTTTCTGCGATGTTGTCGTATCACACGAGCCATTCACGGCTGGTCTTCTATTTCACGAACTCGTGCATGTTGAGCAGTATCGGCAGCTTGGCATTCCGCGCTTCTCCGAGCTTTACGTTCGCGGATTCCTGAATGGCGGCAGCTACGAAGCGATTCCCTTGGAAGTGAATGGGTACAGCCTCGAAGATCGCTTTCGGCGTAATCCACGTCGAACATTTTCGGTTCAGGCAGAAGTCGGGCAATGGCTTGCAGAAGGGAGACTCTGATGGATCAATCTCAGCGTGGACGGCCTTTAGCTATCGACCATAAGGCTGCGAGTACATCCCCGACCGAGCCAGCCTTTATTGCGCGTCCAGAAGGTGCTCCTGCCTACCATGGATTCGTCATCCTCGATGACATCGCCATCGAAGGTTTCACCCTTGGCAAGATCACCGACTGGGAAAAAGCAGAGCCTTGCGACGCGGGAGATGCGTTCGTGATTGCACTGGACGGAAGTCGGGCAGGCATCGTTTGGGAGGTCTGCAATCCACCGTATTTCGAAGAGGCTATGCCAGTTGAAGCTGACAGATGGGGAGTGTGGGGCGTCGGGTTTCTCTTGCCAATGAATAGCCGCGAGAACGCCCGCAAGAATCTTGAATCCATTCTCCCTCAACTAAAATCTCGGTGGGCGGATTGGGCATCCTCCGTTTAGCCCCAATAGTAGGTAATCGGATGAGTCCAACCAAGAATCACATCTTGATCGGGTTGTCCGAGTCTGAGCGGACGAAATTCGGGAAAGAAGACTTCGGAAGCCAATCCGTTCCGCAAAGAGTGTTTTCTGCGCTTTGGGAATTCGAATCAGAGGTCAACAACGGTGGCTTCTCTCAGTATTTCGTCAACAGCAGCGCGGAGTCGGCACATTTCGTTGCGGACGCGCTTCGGATGATTGGCGCACCGAAGACCGCTGATATTTGCGAGCATGCAATAGCCGCAGCGTTCCCTACCGGATTGCCCCAATCGGTTGAAGGGATTCGTTCGGCTGCTGTCGATTTCTCAGATGAACTGCTTGAGAGACTAGAGCCTTTAGACCAAGAATTCTTTTCGTATCCTCACAATCTCACGGACTTGCTTTTTACCTATGTTTCCCAGCATCCGGAGGAATTCGGGACTCTGCCGAAGCCGGACGACGCTTAACGATTTCAATGACTACAGACGTGAAGGATTGGGTGCCAGAGTACCTATCGAAGTTCCAAGACGACGGATACGCGGTCGTTGATGCTGGTCTCGATTCCGGAGCCTTATTCGAACTGGGCGCTCTGCTCGATACAGAGCATCCGGGTGAGCGCAACCTACTCGGTGTCCCGGCAATCAGGGAACTTGCACGTTCGGAGACGATACGCGACTTGGCATGTCCGGTGCTCGGTGACAATTGCTTTGCTGTTCGCGGAATTCTCTTCAACAAGACGGAAGAGGCAAACTGGAAAGTAGCTTGGCATCAGGACTGCTTTATTGCAGTGGCAGCACGAAGTGAGATTCCGGGCTGGGGGCCGTGGTCAATCAAAGCTGGTGTCCACCACGTTCGTCCGACTTCAGACGTGATCTCACGGATGCTGGCAGTTCGCATCCATTTGGACGATTGCAATGCCGATAACGGGGCGTTGCGCGTCGTTCCGTGGTCACACAAATACGACTTCTTGTCGGATAGCCAGATACAGCAGTTCCCGAAGAAAAGCGCGGGGACGTGCGCTGCAAAGCGAGGCGATGCGATTTTGATGAGACCGCTACTGCTGCATAGCTCCTCCCCTGCGAAGATTCCCAGTAGCCGTCGAGTAGTTCACTTAGAATTTGCCGCCGATGAATTGCCAACTGGCGTAGAGTGGCGGCATCGAGTGTGAAGACATGCCAACTGAGAAAGAGAACTTGAAAGATCGCCTCTCCCGCTACCGCCAAATCAACCTGAGCGTAATCGGCAGGAAGTCGGGCAAGACAATCTCGAATCCAGTCTGGTTCGTGGCGGAGGGCGACACGCTGTACCTGTTGCCCGTTCGGGGTTCGGACACGCAGTGGTATCAGAACGTGCTCAAGAACCCCCAGATTCGGATTGATGCACGAGGCGCAGGGGCAAAACTCCGGGCGAAAGCGATCACCGAATCAGGCGCTGTGAAGTCCGTTATCGAGAGATTCCGCGAGAAGTACGGCGCGACGGACGTGAAAAAGTATTATTCGAAGTTCGATGTGGCAGTCGTGCTGGAACGGGCAAATTCTTAGTTCACGTGAGTGGATCAGTCGTTCTATCGAAAGAAAAACGGGCAAAATGGCGAACACATCTCCGCTGCCAGATTTGGTTGATGATGCAGAAATCGAGCATCCCGGCGTTGCTGAAGAATATTCTGCCTTGCAGTCTGTTACGCGTTGCCTCTTCACAAGTCAAGAGTCAGACGACTTCAGACACACAGTATTGTTGCAATCTGGAATTGTTTGGCAACATTACAACGCGATTGTTCTCCTTCTCTCGCACAGATTCGGGATGCAGGGTCTCGTCGTTTGCAGGGCCCTTTTCGAAATCGTAGCCGGAACCGTGTATCTGTTGCAGAACCCGAGTCCTTTGACGAATTTCACCGATCACGGAAAGCTCCTATTCTACGAGCGTGGTTTGGCAGTCGGACTCCCCGCACATGAACTGGCAAAGATTGCTCCAGAGTGCGAGGCCATCAGGTTGCGCTTAAAAGCGAAGCTCAGAAAACCTTGGCACGGAGGCACTATTAAGGGTATCGCGGAGGCCGTGGGGCTTGGCGACACGTACAATCTGCTTTACAAAGATGCATCGAGTGCAACTCACGCTGATGCAACGATGATCGTGAGTCACGGATCAAGGGGATGGAACCGAAGCCTGAGACGGTACCGTAGCGTGAAGGAAGCTGACCTTGTCCGCTACACGTCATTCTGGCTAACCGGGTACGTCATGCAGCAAGCGGCAAAAGGTCTGGACTTGGGCTGTGACAAACAGATTAGCGCCTTATCGGTCTTAATGAACCGGAGGGCTAAGGACGCCGCAGTGCCGAATTGATCGGCAGGTTCGGGTGCCGTCCTGATCGTATTGGTTCAAAAGGTATACCGTGCACCAGAGACTCCTCCCCATTACTAAGAAGTAACTGCCACGTTGAAAGAGCGGCACTTGCGGGCTCTCGAACAACCTCGAAAACGCAGCCTTGCGGGCCAATGTTAGTCTGCCGTTGGTTTTGGGTCGCAGGGCAGGCAGATTCGCTACGCGCTCTCAGGCTGGGATGCGTTGCTGCGTTATTCGAACGATGGAGAGTTACTGCCGTGGATCATCATCTCCGATGCAGAACGAAGTGTCCACATAACTTGTTCGTGGACCTCAGCAGGACCGCCTAGTTCGGAAGCAATCTCATTGAGATTTGATTGCTTTGGGCTGCTTCAGGTGCCTTCGACACTCATCTACACCATTGAATATGCCGGAAAGACTTCCTAGATCAGTTTACTTGTCTAGCTCCGCCAGTGCTTTGCCTGCTTCCTTGCGAACCCATGGTGTGGCGTGGTTCGTCATGCGTAGCAGTTGAGGGCGAGCTCTCTGGACCTTCAGTTTGCCAAGAGCCACAATGGCATGACCTGCAACCTCGTCATCGCTGAGCAACTCCATCAACACATCAACTGCTCGGTTAGGGTCAAGGTCGGAAAGCCTCAATACCATCATATCTCGGAATCTACCGTGACGTTTATCACGTATTAGATCAACGACCTCATCAAAGTGATCTCTATCCGCAACTATGGAGATGGCATTGCCCAAAGCCCATTTAAATCCCTGCTGGGCAGCATCTGTCGAATCGGGCAGTTTCTCGAATTCATTAACCAATACCCTATAAGCGGCTTCACCGGCACCCTTCACGGTCAATGCACGTGCGATCCCTTCGCGGATGCGAAAGGGATATTCATACTTGAGTTGCGCAATCAAAACCGGAATGGCTTGCTCATAATTTTGCGCCGTGTTGACGAGGTCCCAAACGGATTTGACCGAGACCCCGACGACATCATTCAGGGCTTGAACTAAAGGCTTTTCCGCTTGAGCGAGACGTTCTCCGAGAGAATCAAAATGCTTGTCCAGCTCCTGCCGACGACGGACGAACTCCGAGTCTTGATTAAGCTCCTTCATCAGCTCGGCTGCGGTCATCGGCTTCCGAAATTCATTATTTTTGTGCATATAGAATATTGGAAAATATTCGATCTTCCCGCTTATCCTACGCCAGCGAGGCGTTTTCCATCGGATTGCGGCTTGCGAACGTGCGAATGCAAACAGGTATTCTCCCGGACTGCAACCGTAGCGCAGTTCCGAGGCGGACGTACAGGTTACTTTTGATAACAATTGCGCTCGTTAACCCGCCAATGAGTGACATCGCGATTTGGCCAATCATCGTAGAATGATGTCCGCGCAAAGGTAGGCCACAAGCAATGGGGACGGGCGTAGTCAACGGTTTCCGTTTTCTCGAAATAATTCTTCTGATATTAGGGGCAGTGGGCTTCCTGCCGTTCTGGGCACGCACTCGCTTTTGGCTGCCTAAGTATATTCATGTGCTCGCTGCCATCGGCCTCGTTGTTGGTGCGTTGAGTGTGTGGGCATCGCCCGCAGACGCTCCGATCAAACGACACGGGTTGATTGCTTGCGTATTGTTGGCGCTCGTCCTCCCGGCAATGATCTACGCTTACTTTATTCTCCACGCTGGGCAACGTGTGGCGTTCAGCCGCTCTCTGTCAAAATCTGCCCCATGCCCATTTTGTAGAAATCCAGTAAAGAGGTTGGTTTACGACGTTCAAAGGGCACCAACAACCCAGTTCGCGGAATCAATATGTCCCCACTGCGGTCGCGCACTCTTATAGCAGGCGACTGCACTTTTTGGTCTGCGAAGGTTAGCTGTTGTTCACGGACTTTTGCGCTAGCCATCCACAGGATTAAAGTGACAAGGCAGGTTTAAAAACGGAGCACAATCCCCGTACTTATGCGCGGATCGGGTTGGGTGGAATCGAAGACCTTGGTTTGCAGGTAGTCCGCCTGCACGCGCCAAGCCGCAATGCTGACCAAACGGACGTCGATACCCCCACCGAGATCAAGCGCGAAAGCATTGTCTCGTTGGCCGACATTGGTGATAAACGCATTGGCCGAAACGCTTTGGTGAGCTAATCCGAAAAGGGCTTGTCCAAATGGCCTTAATCTACCGACAGAAACGGAAGCTCGCGGGCCGAATAGGTAGGTATGCAGGTTCGTGTTGACGTTCACCTTCCCGGAACCAAGAATACTGGAGAAAACCACGGGCACCGTTCCATAGCCGCCACCCACATCACCGACCGCTCGGAGCCAGTGGAAGAGCCTGACTGAAGCCGAAGCTTCCCAACCGTTCAGCGACACTCGCCCCGTGGAGGCTGAGCCCACTGAGCCACTGAAACAGCAAGAGCCGATGGTTAGGCCGCTGCTGACGAACGAGTAGCCGAGGTAGACATCTCCTTTTGTCTGTCCGCTCACCACGGGCGAGAAGATCAGCAGGAAAGAAACGAGAACGACAAACACCATACTGAACTGGGACAACAATCTGAACATAGAATCGCCCTCAGTCTTAGAGAGTACAAACTGGGGGCATTCTAAACTGGTTCCGCTCGAAGGGGTTGGTTCCAATTGACAGTTCTGGCAGAATACTGCTGACTCTTAAGCTATGAATTATCAATTGGTTTTGCAATTCGCGGCCAGTTCAATGGCGGACTTTGACCGCCTCGTCTCGCTTGAAACGATGCTCATAGAAAAACTGGGTGAGATCGGGGTCGTTGATGGACACGATTTCGGATTGGGCAAGTTCAACATTTTTGTTCTGACGAACGAGCCGACCACCACGTTCACGCAAGCTCACCAACTCATTCTCAACGAAGGTATTCCTAACGAACTGCGATCCGCTTACAGAGAGGCGAACGGTGAGGACTACCGTCATTATCTGGCCCCTCGGCTCTAACGGAGTTCAACGTTTTGTAGATCACGATGAGTGAAATGGAGATTTGGACGAAGCCGCTGGCGCGGCGGACGCTATCGCGTGTTCGGGGGCGGCAGTTTGTGTGGGATGATGCAAGAGCTCGACTGCAGGTGATAATATGCGTCAGTGCATGAACTCACGTTTCAACAGAATTGGCAGTTAGCGTGGCCTGAGGGCGATGAAATGGCGAAACGGCCATTGAATCCCCATACCATAATATTTATATAGCCCTCCGCGTCCGCCGCAAACGCCAGCGGCTTCCCCCAAATCCCCCTATCGCAAGTGCCCCGGCGGGAAACACTCGGGACCACGCGGGCGCTCGGCGCCGGCGCACTTGTCGATAGGGCCCTAAGATTTTTCGCCAAGTTGCGCTTAACAACTGGCGCGTCTCCGTCACTCAGCGAATGTAAAAAGGATTTACTGTTTCCGGCGTAGATTCGGCCAGACGCCAATGCCGGAGGCGTAGCCTTCATCGCCTTAACAAACGAAATCTCCATGATGTATGGGCCTGCCGAATCAACCGCTGGGGTAAGCCAGTCGTAACTGCCTGTGTTCGGTACGTCCTTCGCGGAGAGAACAGTGGCGCTCTGGGGCCGAGACGTATCAAGCACCCAAATATTGACTGTCCGAATGTGCAGATCAGGGCGCGTTTTCCATCGAATTGTGTAGGTTGCGTCCGGGCGCAACGAATCTTGGGCTGCCGGGAAGACGATCTGGAACGCCGCCTTGGGATCGTGATGCCGGATACTCTTCACTAACAAATCAAACGTTTTCAGGGTTTCTGCATCATCCGCGCAGGTGTAAATCGCTACGTAGGTTGTGAAGAACTTGCAGGCTGGCAGGAACGAGTCACAACTCGCCTGACGCCCACCGATCGAAATCGACCGCTTACCTCTAGCGTTCTCGCCATTCGGAAATATGCTTAGACCGATTGGATACGCCGGCTTACCTGCTGCTTCCTCTGGCGGGGTTCTGTAGAGTTGAGGTTCGATTTTCCAGCCACTCGGATATTTGAAGCTCATGCTTCCTGATTTGTAAGTGATCCAGTCTTCGGGTCCGTCCCCCAGCGCAGGAACCAGAGCGCCGCAAACAAGCAGAAGCGTGCTGACCAGTGCGACGCCATGACAGTTCTGGCGCATGTGTCCAATTCCTCCTGCTGAATTATGCCTCACTCCGAAGTGAAGATTATTCCACAGCAAGTTCGGTCAACTGCTGAGAACAGGCGTTTGCGCTCATCGACCTCATGAGTGACATCGCGATGTAGCAACACCTATCCGGGGCTACTGGCACTTATGGTTCGTTTTGGCGGGCTCGGTGCACGCAACGAAAAATTAAGCTGAACGTTTCGCGTCTGTGGGTGTTCTTTATATCAAAGGTGCTACCCAAAATCGGGGGAGTGAACCAGCAATGCGATCAGATGCCATCTTCGCGCTGTTCGTAATCCTTCTGAGCTACCCAAGTGCAGCACGCAACGGAACAGTATCGAACCTATGTGGCTCCCACTTCTACTGAGACCATGAAGTCGCCCTGTGAATATGAATTAACGCTGCGTGATGCCAGTAAGCCTGTGAAGGCGGTGTTCGTGGTTATTGAGCGGGGATGGCAAGTAGGGAATCTGTATTTCGATCCTGAGGTCACCGCATTCGCGGAGCGCCATGATTTGGCACTGGTGTTGGCACGGCATTGCCGCTCCAAGACCGAGGAGGATATGGACATCATTCCAAAGCACGGGGTCGGCCGGGCGCTTTTGCAGAGCCTCAATCAATTTGCGCAACAGTCACATCATCCAGAACTAGCCCGGAGCAAGATCATTCTATTCAGCTTTTCCGGCGGTGGCTCAATGGTGGCGAGGATGGTCGCTTACGCTCCTGATCGCATCCTTGCCGCGATTGAGTATGCGCCCGGCCACTACGAACCAATTGGCATCGATACCGTCAAGTTGCCAGAGGCGGCACTGTCCGTGCCACAGTTCATCATCGCCAACGGTGCGGACAACATATGTGGAACTCAGCGACCGTATGCCTATTTTGAGAGATACCACGACCGAGCGCCGCTGACTTTTATGGTGCAGAACCGAGTGCCCCATTGTTGCGTAATGAACGTGACGCATATGGCCCTGCTTTGGCTGGCGGATGTGATCGCACAGCAAACCCCCTCTGCGGACAAACCACTGGTGCCTATTGACAGGGAGCAAGCATGGCAAGGGTTCATCCAAGTGGAAGTCAGCAGCGTGAAGGATGACTGGAGAGAACCAGTTTGGAACGCGGGGGATGCGTGGATTGAGCCCTCCGGTAGCACCGTGCCCAAGGGCGCACAGAACGCAGGATGGCTGCCGTCAAAACGTTTTGCCGAGGCGTGGCTTGCCTTTGAAAAAGCGCGAGAACATCCTATAACTCCGCTGGAATAATCCTGTATTGCATTTATTGCTGAGACACGCCAACGGTTGCGATTTTGGCACACCGGAGGCGTAAGTTGGCGATTAAGCGACAGCCTTGTTCACGCGAAAAGCCGCTGGTAGAAGGATCTCTCCACCCGGTTGCAATCGGAGCGGCGACGGAGGCAACAGGGGTCGGCTGCGCATCCCGCGACTTTCAAGTCACGATCCAGTCGATCAGCGCAATAGGGATATTTCAACAAAAACCCGAAGTTTCACGTGTGAGGAGTGTCCGTTTCGTGCGTCTTGCTTCGCCCTTTGAGGAGCAGCCATGTGATCGTGAAGTAAAAGGCGAAGTTAGCGATATCTGTCACCCACAAATCAATGTCGTCCACGCGACCGAACGCCAATCATCCCCACAAAAGCGCCCGGAACCCCAACGGCAGCGGCTACGTTTTTTAACGAGGTGACAAACGCAGTTTCGGACTCCAGCTTCAGGATTGATATTGGGACGAAGGTAAACACGATTGAGACCCCTGCTTCCGGTGTGAAACCGATCTTGCTCAACTTTTCCATGAAGCTGTTCTTGAGCGGAATGACTCCCGACTTTCTCGGATAATCTTTCACACTCGCTAGACGGTGGGCAGGGTGTTTTCGCTTTAGTGAGCCGTCCGGCTGTCGGACTATCTCCCAATAGCGAACGAACCAACTGCCATTCTCTGCGTACAAACTTCCTTGCTGGGCCATCAAAACCCTCCTTTGGGATTTATTTGGACCCAGCTTTGCGTGTTGTCGTGTGGTCAGCGCGACGGGCGAGCCAATCACTCATCTCGGGGGAGCCCCAACGGCACCGCCTATGGTGGATTCAGCAATGTTCCTCAGCAACTCGGGCGTGCGGATGGATTGTCGGTCGCGGTAGACGCCGAATGGCGTTGCAGGCCGACCTTCCCGATGCTCTTGCGAAATGCAACGTAGGCATCGTGGCGAAGTATCTTGTGCTTCCGTAAGCTGACAAAGACGTGATCATCGAATGGAGCAAAAAGGTGTCGCTTCGGGAGATAACGTTTCAAGACAGCTTGTGCAGTCGGATGCAGCGGAATCAGGCGGTTCTTACGGAACTTTGTGTTCCGAATGATAAGGCCGTCCGCCGTGATGTCCGGCAATCGCAGATTAATCGCTTCCGACAGCCGCATGCCGGTACATGCTAACAACCCGAAAAACGTGCTGTATGTAAGCCCGCGATACTCCGGGTTGGGGTAGCACCCGATCTCAGATGCAGCTTGGACAAGCCGTTGGATATCTTCTCTTGAATAAATATAAGGGGTACGCCGCCCTCGTTCCTCTCTGCCGAAGGCTGGAGGTGGTACTTCATGATGTTGATCCTCCGCACGCAGATACCGAGCCAATCGAATCACCAGACCAAGCCGTCGCGCTCGTGTACGTACGGATGGAGCCAGTCCAGCCCACTTGATGGCTATCTCAGAACAGACATAATGTTGACCCTGTGCATCGGAAAATGCTGCGAAGCTTCTCAGGAGATTGCCGGACCACTTCATCGCGAATCCCATGGCCCGACGCACGGCCAGATACGCGTGCACGTCCTGGCTCAGCATGACTTCACCTCCGATCATGGCTGCGCGATCTGCCGCAGTGTGACCACATCCACTTTGGCGTAAATCTCCGTCGTCAAAAGGGAGCGATGACGGAGTACAGCAGCGATTTCCTGGAAGATGCAAAGGTCGGCGTTCCAGCCTCCGCCCACGTCGCAAGTGGAGAATCCTGTTGCAAAAAAACAAAACGCCCCAACTCTTTTCGAGTCATTGGGGCGCTCGTCTGAACAGCCCTCCCCCGAAGTCTGCTCACAACCAAATATCACTCCCCCGTTCGCCGAGGTATCGGCCGAAGCGGTACCTCCCTGTACGCCCGGCGGCGTACGCCAGTCTGAGGCCACTCTCCATGCAAACAACTGCTAAATATATTCTGCTCATGCCCAATAGTACGCTCGATCCATAAAGATTAAACATATATGAGTTCTCGTTCGCACCGAATGCTTCGATTGGCTGATCGGCTAAAAACTCCGTCATGCACGGCGGTGTTCATTCCGAATAGCCTTCTCCTTCGTCGTCACTCTCTTCGTCTTGTTCTTCGTCTTCCCCTTGTTCCTCTTCGTCTTCTTCTTCGTCTTCTTCCGGGACTCCTCTACTCAAGGAGTCGGCAGCGACGATCCGATCAACTCCAACAGGAAACCAATCGTCCTGCGAGAAAAGAAAACTCATCTTGGCCAAAGTCTCGGACCCTTTACGGCGATCCTTGGGAAGCCGCACCCAGAAGCGCTCACGAAATCGAAGAGTGACGCGAATTACCTTTCCCATTGCCAGCTTGCTTAGCGCGCGCTTTTTCTGGCGAGGTAGTTCCGGAGCGAACCGCACGGCGCCGTTCTCTTCAGTGGAAGCCTGGAGCACGCCTAACGGCAGAGTGATAAGAACACGCGGCGCGGCTAAGCTAGTCGAATCATTTGCTCTTACTTCAACATGCCCCGGACGCCAGTGAATGCTGTCGACCTTGATACCAAGGTGTATAGAAACGCCGGCATTGACGAGCTGTCTTTGGAGGATTTCGATCAGATCCGCGTATCCACGCTGCGCTCGAAAAGCGCGATCTCCTTCGATTGGTTCCTCAGCGCGCATTCCCTTTACCAGCCAATGCACGCTCACTCGCGACGGATCAGCGGCGTTAAAGCCAATGACGTAACTCAACGCCCGCTCTTTGGCCTCTTGAAGCCTACGATTGGTTTTCGACTGACGACAACAATGCTTCAGGAAATCCACGAACGACTCATCCATCGTCCGGTCGTCCATCTGCTTAAGAATTTCGTCCACCTCTGAGAAGAAATCGCACTTGCCCAAGCGTCCGCTTTGAACACACCAGTTGTCCCCATCGACTTCTTTCACTCGGACCCGCCGCTTCTTAAGCAGGTTCCATATTTCAGGAGGCCGTCCGTGAATGAATTCAGCCCCAAGTTCGAGCGGGGCGTGACACACTGGATCGGAAAGGGTAAATATGCGTCCGCCGATTCGGTTGCGCGCTTCCAATATCGATACCGCGAGTCCAGCATGTCCGAGTTCAATTGCAGCGGCTAGCCCTGCGGCGCCCGCGCCTATGATAACGATGTCGGGGGGAATGGACATGTCGTAAGAGACCCGGCGCACGAACAGATAACTAAGCTAGATGCCGACCACGGGTCCTTCGCTGCTGACAAAATGAACTCACATCTTTGCCCAATGATGAAAAGTGCTGGGTGCCTTAGGGCGCACTTTTCTTGCAGGCTACCGGAGACCGCCCAGTAGTCATCCAACCTCCATGACCTTGCCGCTAAATAAAACGTACCGCCCCATGGAGGCGACGCCGGCTTCCGAGCTCCCGGCGGGACCCGAGTGGCAATACGAACCTAAGTGGGACGGCTTTCGCTGCCTCGCCTTTCGGGACGGCAAGCGCGTTGATCTGCAATCGAAGGCTGGCAAGCCTCTAACCCGTTACTTCCCGGAACTCGCTACGGCTCTGACGGCACTTCCGGCTAAGCAATTCGTTGTAGACGGAGAGATCGTCATTCAGCAAGACGGAGACCTGTCGTTTGATCAACTACTCATGCGCGTTCATCCCGCCGCTAGCCGGGTTTTGAAGCTGAGCAAAGAATCGCCGGCCACGTTTATCGTCTTCGACCTCCTGGTCGACGAAAGAGGCAAGTCCTTGGTAAATCTGCCGCTTCAAGCACGGCGCGAGCAGCTCGAACGATTGGCCAAGAAATATTTCTCAAAGAACAAATCTATCCGCCTTTCTCCGTTTACCAAAGACGTCTCGGTAGCGCGAAAGTGGTTCCATATGGGCGTCGGGCTGGACGGAGTTGTCGCCAAGCGCCGTGACCTTCCATACCAAAGCGGCGAGCGCACCGGCATGCAGAAGATCAAAAAACAACGCACCGCCGACTGCGTGGTGGGAGGATTTCGTTACCTGGAAAAGAGCCCGCTGGTGGGATCGCTGCTTCTCGGTCTGTACAACGATGAAGGTCCGCTCGACCACGTTGGGTTCACTTCCTCCATCCGCGATGAGGATCGCCCGGCGATGACTAAAAGACTCGAAAAGTTAATCAAGCCCCCAGGTTTCACCGGCAAAGCGCCCGGTGGCCTGAGACGTTGGAACACGAAGCGCTCCACGGAATGGCAGCCGGTCAGACCAAGTCTCGTCGTTGAAGTGCAATTTGATCACTTCACTGGCGGACGCTTTCGTCACGGAACAAAGTTCCTGCGCTGGGGTCCGGAGAAAGCGCCTCGAGATTGCACTGTGAAGCAAGTGCAGCGCGAGAACCGCTCCGCGCTGGCACAGCTGTGAGCCGTTGTGTGGCTCCCGGCTACTCCCCTAGAACTCCCAAGTCCTCAATGTGTGCCAGCAAATCTGCCGGATCCTGATAGACGCGGAAGTCGCCCGCTCCCTCTAGTTCCTGCTAGTTCCTGTGGGCCGTAGCCACCGGAAAGCAGCCCCACTCCGAGACCGCTCTTGCCGCCCGCCGCGATCTCAAACGCTGTCGCCTATAACAACAGAATCGCTTACCATACTCCTAATCGCTCCGCCGCTATCACGAAAACATCTGGCGCTGGTTTTGCTTCGGCGACGTCGTCGCCCGTAATCACAGGAACGTTCGAAGCAAGTCCAACTTCTTTAACAACCGAGCGGTGTGGCATTTGTTGCCGGTTGTAGCGATGGCCCTTTGAACCCGGACCTTTGCCAAATGTCTCAGGAGCTGCTCAGATCCGGGCAGAATTTCAATTCGCCGGATGCTTTTTCCGAAATTGATATCGTGCTTCTTTTCAAGATGATCAATCGAGATGTTTCTGCGGCGTGGCCGAATTTCCCTGAGCACTTGCAAAGGAAGGATCCGCCACTCATGCCAACATGGCGATGAATTCTCCAATTCGGCGCCAGGATCCCTTCGCTTCTTAACGCATCTCCACGCCGCGACCTGCTCATAGACGCTGTCGACGAGAGTGCCGTCCAAATCGAATGCCAGCGCGGGCATCCCCAGCTTCTCGCCCGAAAGAGCGGGGCGCCGCGAACTCTCGCTCATGGCGCGCGATTTCCTTACTGGAACACTTTGCCTGCGAGGTCGCGCGTCCCGGCTCTTTCGCTGCCCGTTGTTCTCTCCTGTTTCTTTGGCTGCCTTTATGCGGCTTTCTTCCTGGGAACCTTGGCTCCCTTTTTTCGAGCCTCCGAGAGCCCGATGGCGATCGCCTGCTTGCGGCTCTTCACGGTGCCGCCTCTAGACCATCTCTCGAACTTTCTCCGAGAGCGCAGTTAGCGCAATCTTCTTCCGATCGGGTTCGCCCCGTGCCAGTGATTCCGCGAATTTCAGAGCCTGGTCCGCGGTGATTTTCGCCGGCAGTGGCGGCTCCAGCGGATCGACCACAGCCTCCAAAACAGCTGGCCCGGGCACGTTTAGGAACTCTTCTACAACGTGTCCGCAATCTTCCGGATCTTCAACCCCATAGCCTGCTCCGCCGCAAGCGTGAGCGAAGGCGGAGAAATCGATGGGCTGGAGTTCAACTCCACATTCCGGATTGCCGAGGAACACCATCTGCTCCCATTTGATCTGTCCCAGCGTGTTGTTTTTCACAACTACGATCTTGATAGGCAGCTTGTATT
>Ga0207646_10004113_pt1 | contig 16011 bp, 12 predicted proteins | sample KBSK5502metaG_FD_184343 | JGI IMG/M metagenome (GOLD analysis project Ga0207646, IMG submission 184343) | Corn, switchgrass and miscanthus rhizosphere microbial communities from Kellogg Biological Station, Michigan, USA - KBS K5-50-2 metaG... | ecosystem: Host-associated > Plants > Roots >... | reverse complement strand
AGTTTTGCAAAATGCGCCCCTCGATCTGACACGCGCGAGCGGACGACTGACTTTTAGCGGCGACCACGGAACGCTCGAGTTCTTAAATGGCGCGACCAAAGATGTCGATCTTTCGTTGAAGGGCGAGGTTGATTTCCGCAATAGCAAAGATGTCGTGGTGAGAATTTCAAGTGCGGCTCCGATTTTTGATACAAGCACGAATGTTCAGGATTGTGTTCGACGAATCGAAATTGTGCCAATCGATGTCACGCTTGCGCCCACCATCGAACAGTTCGAATTCGAGGGCGATTTGTTCGGCAACGGCTGGAAGCTGAGGTTCAGAGAAGGAGGAACCACCGCTCTCGAGACCGAGACAATTGTTAATCAATCGACACGGGAATTTCGTTTCTGCGTGAGCGCGACACCGACTGGTGAAATCTTTAACGTCGGCGTCCATCCGCGGCCGCAGCCTTCGCCATCTCGCGTCCGCAAACACGGACGGCGTCGCTAGGCCGCAGTATCCACTGGGATAGTGCGCCGCTCGGATTTCGTGGTTACCAACCAGCGCATTAGTTTCTGCTCCAAATCGCGAGTCAGCTCCACACGCAATTCCAAGCCGGCCTCGACCCGTAACGGTTCGCCACTGGGCCGATCGAAAAGAAGTTGCACGCGGCGTTGACCGGGTGAGCTGGCCAGAAGTTCGCGCACTTCGCGTAATTCTTCGGTGGTTGTTGCGGGCGAAAATTGCAGGAGTACCGCCGGCTCACTTTCGGCAGATGCCGATCTTTCTTGCCGAGCGGTAGCCCCGCGAAGGCTGGCATCTCCGTTCAAGGCGCCGTTTGGTTTGTTCGCGCTCGGCACTTTTATTTTCTGCGCCGTCGCGCGCAGCAAATCACCACGCGTGTCGATTGTTCCCCGAACCTCCACAACTCGACCGGGAACAAGAATTTCCGACACGACAACGTAAACGTCGTTCCAAACGACAACCTCGAGCGCGCCAGTCCGATCTTCGATCCACACCACCGCGAACGGTTTGCCTTCTCTTCGAGTGAACTTCTTTTCCACCTGCACAATTGCGCCCCCGATCCTGAACTGGGAGCGATCGTCCAGATCGCCTAACGAATTGATCGGCTGATAATTTTTCGCCGCGAAAAGATCGAGATAAGCGTCGAGCGGATGGCCGCTCACGTAAAAACCGAGCAATTCTTTCTCATAGGAAAGTTTTTCGTGATCGCTCCAAGGTGTGACGACGCGCCTTCTAGTTGTCGCCGCGTGAGTTTCTTCATCAAACAACGAAACTTGGCCAACTGTTCGGTCACGCTGCGCGGCCACGGCGCAGGAGAGCGATTCGTCGATGCAGGCAAAAAGTTCCGCCCGGTCGCGTCCAACAAAATCAAATGCGCCGGCCTTAACCAAGCTTTCTAACATTTTGCGATTGGCGATGCGCGTTCCGATCCTTCCGCAAAAATCTTCCAGAGAAATGTATTCCCCTACCCGCTCCTGTTCCTGGATCGACATCGCCATCGCGGCTTCGCCAACGTTCTTGATCGCCGCCAGTCCGTAGCGGATCGCCATTCCCCCATCGTGCGGTTCAGGCGTGAATTTCAAACCGCTCCTGTTGATGTCCGGCGGCAAAATCGAAATTCCCATCCGTTTACATTCGCCGACGAACACCGAAATTTTATCGGTGTTGTTGATTTCGTTGCTCAACAGTCCGGCCATGAACTCGACCGGATAATGCGCCTTCAAATAAGCGGTCTGGTAGCTAATCACGCCATAAGCCGCGCTGTGGCTCTTGTTGAATCCGTAGCCGGCAAATTTTTCGAGCAAATCGAAGATCGCGTTCGCTTTTTTCTCCGGGATCTTGTTCGTGCGCGCGCAACCTTGGATGAAATTGCTGCGCTCTTTTGCCATCGTTTTCTTGTCCTTTTTGCCCATCGCCCGGCGAAGGAGGTCGGCTTGCGCGAGTGAATAGCCGGCGAGTTTGCTTGCCGCCGCCATTACCTGCTCCTGGTAAATCATCACGCCGTAGGTATCGGCACAAATTTCTTCGAGCAACGGATGCAAATATTTGATCGGCGTGACTCCCTTTTTCGCTTTCACGTATTCGGGAATCAGTTCCATCGGTCCCGGCCGATAAAGCGCGATCAGCGCGATGATATCGTCGAGTTTTTTGACCTCGAATTGCTTCGACAAGTTGGTCATTCCGCCGGACTCCATCTGAAAGAGGCCGATGGTCTCGCCGCGGTTGTAGAGACCGAACGCCGCCCCGTCATCGAGCGGAATATTCTTCAGTGAAAACTCCGGCTCGCGGTTATGAATGAGCGCGAGCGTGTCCTCGATCACCGTCAGCGTCTTCAAGCCGAGGAAATCCATCTTCAGCAGACCGAGATCGTTCAGCGGCCCCATCGGATACTGACTGATCACATCGTTGCCTTTGACGTCGCGGCAGAGCGGGATGTAATCGGACAAATCGCGATCGGCGATGACAACGCCGGCCGCGTGCACGCCGGCATTGCGCGAGAGGCCCTCGAGCGTCTTCGCGTACTCGAACAGTTGTTTTGTTTGCGGCTCGGTCTCGACCGCGCGCTTCAATTCCGAATTTTTTTCCGCGGCCGAGTCGAGCGTGATGTTAAGCTCGTTCGGAATCATTCGCGCAATGCGATCCGCCGCCGCGTACGGAAGTCCCATCACGCGACCGACGTCGCGCACGACGCTCTTCGCTTTCAATTTTCCAAAGGTGATGATCTGCGCGACGCGACGCTCGCCGTATTTTTGGCGAACATATTCAAGAACTTCCCCACGGCGTGCTTCACAAAAATCGACATCGATATCGGGCGGCGACACGCGATCCGGATTTAGAAAGCGCTCAAAAATCAATCCGTATTGCAACGGATCGATGTCGGTAATTCCCAGCACATATGCAATCAGCGAACCGGCGGCCGAACCGCGCCCAGGACCAACCGGAATTCCGCGACCTTTGGCGAAGTGAATGAAATCCCAAACGATCAGGATGTAACTGACGAATCCGGTCTTCTCGAGCACGCCCAGTTCGTAGGCGAGCCGCTCGCGCAGTTGATTGTCGATCTTAGCACGCTCGCCGTAGCGTTCTTCCAGACCTTTGTAACAAAGCTCGCGCAGATAACCTTCGCGCGTTTGGCCTTCCGGCACCGAATATTCAGGATATTTCGATCTGCCGAATTCGATCGACACATTGCATCGCTCGCCGATGGCGAGCGTGTTTGTGATCGCTTCCGGGAAATCTTTGAAGACTTCGCGCATCTCCGCCGGCGATTTGAAATACAGCTCCGGCGCGTAACGCATCCGGCTCTCGTCCTGCACCATTTTCCCGGTGCCGATGCAAAGCATGACGTCGTGCGCATCGTGATCGTTTCGGCGGAGAAAATGCACGTCATTCGCGGCGACCAGCCCAACGCCCAGGTCTTTCGCGATTCGCGGCAACACTCGATTGCATTGCCGTTGTTCTTCCATGCCGTGGTCGTGCAGCTCGATGAAGAAATTATCAGCGCCGAGGATGTCGCGATATTCGACGGCGGCTTGCTTCGCCTTGTCGATGTTGTTCGACTGAATCGCCGAATTGACTTCGCCCGCGAGACAACCGCTCAATCCGATCAGACCCGCGGAATATTGCGCCAACAGTTCCTTGTCGATCCTTGGCCGATAATGAAATCCATCGAGATGCGCGGTCGAGATCAGTTTAACCAGATTGCGATAGCCGGTGTCGTCCTGCGCGAGCAAAGTGAAATGATAAGCCGCTTCCCGGAGCGAACTCGCCTTCTCTTTGTGCGATCGCGGCGCAACGTAGGCCTCGCAACCGATGATCGGCTTGACGCCCGCGCGCGTTGCTTCCTGATAAAATTCGATCGCCCCGAAAAGATTCCCGTGATCGGTCACGGCTACGGCCGGCATTCCGAATTCGACCGCTTTTTTCATCAGCTCCTTCATTCGCACGGCACCGTCGAGCAGCGAATATTCGGTGTGAAGGTGGAGGTGAATGAACGAATCGCGCGGCATCAACTCAGTATAAACCTCTGCAAAATTTCGCAAAAAATTTCCCGCGCGATTGCGAAAATTTCTTGTTTGCAATCGCAAGATCGCGTTGGTAAGAGAGCGCGTGCCGCTCTCACCTTCTAATGAAGCGAACGCGAGCGCGACTAGATCGAAATGAAAAAACTGGAAGCGATCATCAAGCCGTTCAAGCTCGAGGAGGTCAAGGAAGCCCTGGCCGAGCTTGGCATTGAAGGCATGACCGTAACTGAAGTGAAAGGCTTCGGCCGCCAGAAAGGGCACACCGAGATCTATCGTGGCAGCGAGTACACCGTCGATTTTCTGCCAAAGGTGAAAGTGGAAGTCGTGCTTGCGGACGACATGGTGGAGAAAGCGGTCGCCGCGGTCGTAGGCGCGGCCAAGACCGGCAAGATCGGCGACGGCAAAGTTTTCGTGCTGCCAGTGGAACACGCGATTCGTATTCGCACGGAAGAGATCGGCGAAAAAGCGGTGTAAATTTGATGGCGAAGCACGAATGACGGATGACGAAACAGGGACGAACTTGAAATGATGCACTCGGCCGAAGCGCCGATTTCACCATTTAGTCATTCCTTCGACATTCGACATTCGGATTTCGTCATTTTTGCTTCTCTCAACTATCAACCATTAACCATTAACCTCTGAGATATGGCCAAAGACAAAACTCCATCCGACGTCAACAAAATGATCAAAGACAACGGCGTGAAACTTGTGGATTACAAGTTCACCGACCTCCTCGGCACGTGGCAGCACTTCACCACCACGCTCAGCGAATATCACGATGACGTGTTCACCGACGGCCTCGGCTTTGACGGCTCGAGCATCCGCGGATGGAAAGTCATCAACGCCTCCGACATGCTCGTGATTCCCGACCCGGCGACAGCGTGGATCGACATCTTCAATGCCGAGCCGACGCTGAGTTTGATCTGCACGATTGTCGATCCGATCACGCGCGAGCCCTACGATCGCGACCCGCGCGGCGTCGCAGAGAAAGCGGAGGCTTATTTGAAATCGACCGGCATTGCCGACACCGCGTTCTTCGGACCGGAAGCGGAGTTTTTCATCTTTGACGACGTCCGATTTAGTTACAACGGCAATTCGTCATTCCACCAGGTCGAGAGCGTCGAGGGACATTGGAACAGCGCGCGCGAAGAATTTCCCAATCTTGGTTACAAGATTCGCCCGAAGGAAGGCTACTTCCCGGTGCCGCCGATGGATTCATTGCAAGATATTCGCAATGAGATGTCGCTCGAAATCGAGAAAGCCGGCATTCCAATCGACAAGCAACATCACGAAGTTGCAACTGCCGGGCAGGCGGAAATTGACGTCCGTTTCGCGCCGCTCAAGCACATGGCTGATTCGATGCAGTATTACAAATACATCATTCGTAACGTGGCCAAGCGCCATAACCGCACGGTCACGTTCATGCCTAAGCCTGTGTTCGGCGACAACGGCTCGGGCATGCACACGCACATCTCGCTTTGGAACGGCGACAAACCGCTTTTCGCCGGCAACGGTTACGCCGGGCTGAGCGACATCGCGCTCTTTTTCATTGGGGGCATTTTGAAACACGCGCCCGCGCTCACCTGCCTTACCAATCCGACCACTAACAGTTACAAACGCCTCGTGCCCGGATTCGAAGCACCGGTCAATCTCGCTTACTCCGCACGCAATCGTTCCGCCGCGATTCGCATTCCAACTTATTCGCCGAGTCCAAAGGCGAAACGAATCGAGTTTCGCACGCCCGATCCGGCGGCGAATCCGTATCTCGCCTTCAGCGCGATGCTCCTCGCGGGTCTCGATGGAATCCAGAACCGAATCGACCCCGGCGATCCGCTCGACAAAAATCTTTACGATCTGCCGCCGGAAGAACTCGCCCAGATTGCGAGCGTGCCCGATTCACTCCGCGGCGCGATCGAAGCGCTCCAGGCAGATCATTCCTTCCTGCTCCGCGGCGACGTCTTCAACGCCGACTTCATCGCCAACTGGATCGACATGAAACAAAAAGAATACGACGCCCTCAGATTGCGTCCGCATCCGTACGAATTCAGCATGTATTACGATGTTTAATCGCGAACGCTGCGATCGCACCTGTCACGCCGTAGCCTCGGCGAAGGCGGATCCGTACGAATTCTCGATGTATTACGACGTGTAATTCGTCGGCGCTTTTCCCCAATACCTTGATCACCGCAGAGATCGCCGAGCGCGCCGAGGAAACGAGACTTTTTCTCTGCGAACTCCGGGTCCTCTGCGGTAGACGTTGATTCAGCATGAACCGACGAAGTTTTCTTAGAACGAATTTGTTCGGCGCGATTGAGATTGCGTCGACGAAATTCGCAAGCGCGGCGTCAAGATGAAATAGCTGCGCTGTCATCCCGAGCGGAGCGAGGGATCTCACATTCGGAGCGCGGAGCACACAATCTACTTAGCGTGATCAGCGAGCTTGTGAGAGATCCTTCACTTCGTTCAGGATGACAAACCGGAATGCTCGATTCCGTTCTTCTCTATCTCGGTTTCGCGATAATCTTCGTCGGGTTGTTGTCGATCTTGTGGCCGCTTCGTTTTCTCCGCATTCGGACGCGTAAAGCCGGCGCGATGGTTGCGGCCGTTGGGTTCCTTGTTGCCGTTGTCATTCTGTTGTTGCCGGCGCGGACAAAACAAATTTCAACTCCGGCGACAAAACTTGATGAATGGATGCCGGTCTGGCAATTCGATGAGCGACACGTCATCCATGTCGACGCGCCGCCGGAAAAGGTGTTCGCGGCGATCCACGCGATACGCGCCGATGAGATTTTTTTGTTTCGAACATTGATCGCGATACGTCGCTGCGGCCGGCCCGGGCCGGAGAGCATCATGAATGCGCCGGAGAACAAACCGCTTCTCGATGTGGCAACGCAGACAACTTTCATTTATCTCGCGGATGAAGCGCCGCGCGAGATCGTGGTTGGCACGGTCATCGCGGCTCCTCGCGGAATTCACGCGCCGGCCAAACTAACGCCGGAAATATTTCGCAAAACGCTGCCGCCGGGAGTGGTGCTCGCGACGATGAATTATCTCGTCACGCCCGATTCTGGCGGAGGATCGACAGTCTGCACCGTGACGCGCGTTTACGGAAACAACGACAACGGCGTCCGCCGGTTCGCGGTTTACTGGCGCATCATTCATCCCGGGAGCGACATCATTCGCCGAACGTGGTTGCGCGCGATCAAACGCCGCGCGGAAAACCACTAATTTTGAGTTTCTGTCGATCTTTTCCTGGTTTCCTGGGTTCCTGATTCGTTTTAAACCGCGCAAATCGCCGCTAAAAAAACGCAACCGACCGGGAGCTGCGCAGACGGACTTATCCCAGGCCCATGCTTGTGAGCAGTCGGCCCCGAATCTGACCGTCCGCTGGCAAGCTGTGTGCGCGCTGGTAATCACGGATCGCCCTTCGCGTTGCGTTGCCGCTCACGCCATCGATGGCGCCGCGATAATAGCCGGCACGAGCCAGGCGGAGCTGGACCTGATCGACAAAAGAATCGGTATATCCCGCTCTGCCCTGGTAAACAGATTGATCGTAAGAATCGTATCCGTAACCATCGGCATAATATCCGTAAGGATGGTAACCGTAATATGGATACGGATAGTAAAAGAACGGGTCCCAAAAATCTCCGAAGAAAACGAAGTCGTCGAAGTGACGATGGCGAAACCGATCGCCGCGGAAGCCACGATCGCCACGAAAACCGCGGCCGGCAAAGTTGCGCCCATTGAAGCCACCATGAAACCCGCTCCCGTTGAACCCACCACGGTTGAATCCACCACCGTTAAAGCCGCCTCTACCGAAACCGGCGCCGCTGCCGGCAAATCCGCCGCCACCGTGTCGTTGCGCCATTGCGTTTGAGGCTGCAGAAATGCAAATCGAGAGACCAATTGTGACTGCAGCAATGTTTTTGTAGTTCATAACATCCCAGTGAGTCTTCACTTTTCCTTCCATTAGTACAAAGCGGGTTCGCCACGTTTTATTCCGCTCTCCCAGCGAAAATCCGAATTAGGGCGGCATCCATGATCCACGCTGTTGTCTTTTACTCATCCCAGAACCAAACGAATCTTATTTTATTCCTGGGAATATTCCGACTAGGTGTCGGTATGGATAGGCGGACAACGAGTGCTCTTGGCCGACACATTGTTCATGGCTCCAATAATCACCAGCATTCTCAGTCTTATGGAACCGGAAGCGCTGAGAAGCGTCGTAAGCCAGATTGATTTGCCAAACAAACGGATGCTTATCTTTCGCGGCAAACACCGGTCTTCGTTCGGGGCGACCACAAGTAGGGCGCGCAAATCGCCGCTAAAAAAACGCAACCGACCGACAGCGGGCAGGTTAGCGCTGTGGTAGGCTTTTACTATGAGTGCGACTGCTTTGCGCCAGGTCGGCCGGCCGTGGCGGATCATTTTTGGGATCGGCATTTTCGCCGCTGCGATTGCGGTCCTGGGGATGATCGTGTGGCAGGGAGTCACCGCGCACGGCGCGCCTGACCCGACTCAGCCAAACACGAGTCCGACCGTCGCGTTTCTCGACATCGGCATTCTCGTTTTTCGTGAAGGATTGGAATGCATCCTGGTGCTGGCGGCGATTACTGCGAGCATGACCGGCGCGAAACGCGCGTATCGACGTCCGGTTGCGGTTGGCGCGGGCGTCGCGTTTGGCGCGACACTGATCACATGGTTCATCGCGGTCCGAATTGTCGATTCGCTGAGCGACAATATGCGCGCGCTCGATTTGCAAGCCGCAACCGGACTTCTTGCGGTCGTCGTGTTGCTCGTGATCATGAACTGGTTCTTCCACAAAATTTACTGGGGCGGTTGGATCCGCGCACACAATCGCCGGCGCAAGGCGTTGCTCGAAAACGGCGGAGAAATCGCCAAGCGATCGTTGCTTTGGGGATTGATCCTGCTCGGATTCACTTCGCTTTATCGCGAAGGCTTTGAGGTCGTCCTGTTTTTGCAGAGTTACAATCTGCGATTTGGCGGCGGCGTTGTCTTGAAAGGTGCGCTGCTGGGCATTGCACTCTCCGGCATGGTCGCGGTGCTGACGTTTGTTCTTCAGCAGCGGCTTCCCTATCGAAAGATGCTGATCACGACCGGCATTCTCCTCGGCGTGGTGTTGCTGGTGATGGTGGGCGAACAAGCGCAGGAGATGCAGCTCGCGCATTGGATCTCTACAACCCCAATTCAAGCGTTGGTTCCAATGATTCCGCGCTGGATCGGAATGTGGTTCTCGGTTTTCCCGACTTACGAAACTCTCATTGCGCAATTCATCGCTGCGGTGCTCGTGATCGGTTCGTATTATGCGACGCGTTATCTTGGCGGCAGGCCCGCGATTCCCGAGCCTGTTCAAGAAGCCAAAGCTCAAGCCGATGTTGCGCTTCCCGCGCTTTCGACAGCGGAACGATACTAGATTCGAGATCGCTGGAGGGTTGGATGCGTTTATCGAATATTGCGCATCCAGCATTTCGCGTCGCGGTCGTTCTCTTATTGTCGATCCTAGCGACCGTTTGCTTCGCAGATCAACGGCACTTCACATTCGTTTACGAAGCAACGATCGAAGAGCCGGGCGAATTCGAATTGGAAAATTGGGTAACCGGACAAATCCGGAAAAGTGGCGATCACAGTTTCGGCGAAGCCGACTTTCGTCATGAAATCGAATTTGGAGTGATCGAAAAATTACAGGCCAGCGTTTATCTGGCGGATTGGAATTACGTCAGTTCGAAAGAGAATAATGGTTTTGTCTTCTCGGACGCTGCGCTCGAGCTTGTCTATCAAATCCGCGACCCAGAAAAGGCGCCGATTGGGTTGGCGGTTTATGAAGAGATTGAAGGCGGCGATCGGATCTTCGGGTCGGAATCGAAATTAATCGTCCAGAAAAACTTCGCGACAGTTATTCTTGCCTACAACGCGACATTCGAGGCCGTTTGGCAGGGTAGAGAATTAGGCGAACGCGAAGCGGAGTTCCAGGAATCGCTCGGCGGCAGCTATGAACTGAATCGCCGCGTTTCAGCTGGCGTGGAGTTCGTCCATGAGATCGCGTTCCCAAAATTTTCGCACGCTGAGCGTTCGGTAATTTCTGGCGGCCCAAATATCTCCGTTCATGCCGGCAAATGGTGGGGAACGTTGACAGCACTCGCGCAATTCACGCGTGCGCGCGACGAGCCAGATTTTCAGTTGCGCGCAATTGCTGGTTACGCGTTTTAGCTGTCTAGCAGCGCAAAGTATCGTTTCAGCGCGATTCCAGTTGAACCGCGCGGCCAGCTTTTCACCTTAGGCGGATGATTACGCCTATTTTGCGCTTTCTCCTTTTAACGGCACTCGTTTTCGTTTGTTCCGACACGTTTGCCGTCAGTCCGACGCCGCGCGAAGGCGGCCAGACGCCGTCATTCACGCGCCCGCCGACGGCATCTCCCAAACCAACTCCGGCCGCCGCAATTGACGAAAAACTATTCAGCGGAATGCGATGGCGACAAGTCGGCCCGTTCCGCGGCGGCCGCGCACTTGCGATTGAGGGTGTTCCCGGCGAACCCGACACCTATTATTTCGGCGCGGTTGCCGGCGGTGTTTGGAAAACAACGGACGGCGGCCAGAGTTGGACGCCGCTTTTCGACAAAGAAGATATTTCCTCGATCGGCGCCATCGCGGTCGCGCCGTCAGATCACAACGTTGTTTACGCCGGCACCGGTGAAGCGGCCATTCGCGGCAACACGACTTATGGAATCGGCATTTACAAATCAATCGACGCGGGAAAGACCTGGAAAAACGTCGGACTAAAAGACAGCCGCCAAATCGGCGCGCTGATTGTCGATCCAAGAAACGCCGACGTCGTCCTGGTCGCGGCCCTTGGTCACGCATTTGGACCGAATCAGGAGCGCGGCATTTTCCGCACAGCGGACGGCGGCAAGACGTGGGCGAAAGTTTTGAGCAAAGACGAAAACACCGGCGGCATCGACGTCGTTTTCGATCCGCACAATCCGAACATTGTTTTTGCGTCACTTTGGCAGGCGCGCCGCCAACCGTGGTTCTTTTCGAGCGGCGGAGCGGGTAGCGGATTGTATCGCTCGGAAGACAACGGCGTGACCTGGAAACGTTTGGAAGGCAACGGTCTTCCCGAAGGAATTTTGGGCAAAATCGGCGTCGCCGTTTCCGGCGCGGATTCGAATCGCGTTTACGCAATTATCGAAGCGAAAGAAGGCGGATTGTTTCGCTCTGATGATGCCGGACAAAAATGGACGCGGGTGAATGACGACGGGCGCTTTCGGCAGCGCGCGTGGTACTTCAGTAAAGTTTACGCCGATCCGAAATCGGCGGACACAGTTTATCTCTTAAATACGGGCGCATTCAAATCCGTTGATGGCGGCAAAACGTTTAATCTTCTTCCCGCGCGCCATGGTGATCACCACGGTTTGTGGATCGATCCGCAAAATCCGAACCGCATTGGTAATACCAGCGATGGAGGCGCGGCTATCTCGACCGACGGTGGAAAAACGTGGACCACGCAAAACAACCAGCCCACAGCGCAGTTTTATCACGTCGCCGTCGACAACGCGTTTCCATATCACATTTACGGCGCGCAACAGGACAACTCGAACGTTTGCATCGCGAGCCGGACCGACTCGGGCGTAATCGGTCGCGAGGATTGGTATCCGGCCGGCGGCGGCGAGTGCGGGTTCGTCGTGCCCGATGCGCGCGATTGGCACATCATTTATTCCAACAGCGAAGGCTACATCGCGCGTTACAACAAAACGAAAGAGGACGATCAGGACGTTAGTCCTGTGCCATTGGACAACTCAGGACGCGGCGCTGTGGATCTGGTCCATCGCTTTCAATGGGTCTCGCCACTTCTGCTTTCGCCGCACAATCCCGATGTGATCTACACCGCGGCGGAATGCGTTTTCAAATCGGCCGATCATGGCCAGAGCTGGACGCAGATCAGCGGCGATCTGACGCGCAACGACAAAACGAAGCAGCAGCCGAGCGGCGGCCTGCTCACAAACGACATCACGTCAGTCGAATATTACGACACGGTTTTTGCGTTAACCGAATCGCCGGTTGACAAAGGCACGCTCTGGGCCGGGACCGACGATGGTCTCATTCAGGTCACGACGGACGACGGCGGGCATTGGAACAACGTCAGTCCGAAAATGCCGGAATGGAGCACGGTGGATTTGATTGAAGCGTCACCGCATGATGGCAAAACTGCGTATGCCGCGATCGATCGACATAAGCTCGACGACTTCAAGCCGTATATTTTCAAAACGACTGATCTCGGCAAGACCTGGAGTTCCATCGTCAACGGAATTCCTGACGGTGCGTACGTCCATGCCGTGCGCGAGGATCCGAAAAAGCGCGAGTTGCTTTACGCCGGAACGGAGCTTGGCGTTTATGTTTCGTTTGACTCCGGCGCGCATTGGCAACCGTTGCAGTTAAATCTGCCGCGATCTCCGATTCATGATCTCGTCATCAAAGACGACGACTTAGTTGTGGCGACGCATGGTCGATCGTTTTGGGTGCTCGATAATATCACGCCGCTTCGGCAGTTGAGCGCGCAGTCGGCCAATTCGGATTTCATTCTTTACCAACCGGAAACCGCTTTGCGTTTGCATTACCCGGAAGAATTCGACCGACGCCAACCGGCGGGCGACAACCCGCCCGCGGGCGCGATGATCGATTATTACTTGAAAACCGCGCCGAAAGATGAAGTGACGCTCGATGTTCTCGATGGGCAGGGAAAAGTTGTCCGCCATCTTTCGAACAAAGAGAAAAAAGAAGGCGAACAACCGCCAGAATGGCCGGATCGCGTGGAGCGCGTCAAAACGATTCCGGCAAATGAAGGAATGAACCGGTTCGCGTGGGATTTGCGTTACAACGATCCGATACAAACGCCGGGCGCGTTCTATGGCGGAACGGGCCCGAAAGGTCCGCTCGCTTTGCCCGCCGATTATCAGGTGAAGCTGACGGTCGCAGGCAAATCGCAGACGGTGCCGTTGAAATTAGTGATCGATCCCCGCAATAAAGGATCAGAAGCCGCATTGCAAAAGCAATTCGCTTTGTCGACGCAGGTGACCGATCGCATTTCGCAACTCCACCAGGCAATCAATGAGATTCGCGATGTCAAAGCACAGATCAAAACTCTCCATTTTCGCTTCGGTGACGATGAAAAACTCAAATCTGCCCTCGCGGCCGCGGACGATCTCGATCACAAAATGTCGGACGTCGAGAAAGAGCTGATCCAAGTGAACATGAAGGGCTCGGAAGGAAATCTCGCGTTCCCAAGCATGTTGAACGAGCGCTTTGATTCTTTCAGCCATTTCATCGATGCGGGCGACTCAACCGAGCCGACCAAATCGCAGCTCGAGGTGTTTCAAACGCTGAGCAAACAATTGGATGATCAATTGGCGAAATGGACGCAGATCAAATCTCAAGACGTGGCGAAAGTCAGCGACCTGATCAAACAAGCGAATTTGCCCGGCCTCATCATTGCGCCAGCGAAAACAGAGATTCCGAAAGAAGCGAAGTCGTCTTAACCTTTGTCGACGCTGTATTTGCCGGGGCCGATGAAAAGAAGACTCACCAGTAAGATCGACATCTCGAACGCCGGCATCCGGACGAGAAATTCGCCACGGCTATGCCAGACCGCGACCAGGTGAACGAGCGTGACAGCGAGCGCAAACAGCACCCCGATTCGAAAAAATAAGCCGAGAATCATTAGAACGGCTCCGGCGCAGCCGATAATTGCGCCGACGAATCCCCAAAATGCATAGTGCGAATGAAAATCGAGATGCCGCATGGCGGAACCAAAATGCTCCCAGCTCCCCTCGCCGCTCCACAAAATGGGCGCGATTAGGATGATGAAGATCAGACCGAGACTCGCCCGAAACAAAAGCAATCCGGTCTCGCGATACTTACTGAGAAATTGCAGAGTAGCCACTGGCGCGCACTGTGATTGAGTCGTGTGGAAATTTCAATTGAAACTACAAAACGCAACCCTCACTGGCGCTTCGCGTCCGCCTCTCCCTCACAGGGAGAGGATTGAGGTGAGGGTCACTGAGTAACGCATGACGAAGATCGACAAGGCAGTCCTGCTCGCGGCCGGTCGCGGTACGCGGATGCGCGAACTGACCGCCGATCTGCCGAAGCCAATGATTGAAGTCCGCGGTAAACCGGTTCTGCAGCACATCGTTGAAGGTTTGCGCGATGCCGGTGTCCGGAGATTTCTAATTATCGTCGGATACCGCGCTGAGGCCGTGCAAAATTTTTTCGGAGACGGGTCGCGCTACAAGATCGACATCCAATATGCGACGCAGGTGGCGCAAGATGGCACCGGCCGCGTTGTCGACCTTTCGCGAAATTTCGTGGCCGACTCTTCGTTTGTTCTCGCTTACGGCGACATTTTGGTCGATTCCGCAAATTACAAACGCATTGTCGATCTTGCGGACAATGCCGAAGCGGTAATCAGTGTGACGCGTGGTGAGGACGTGAGCAAAGGCGGCGCGGTTCTTCTGAACGAGCGAATGGAGGTTGTCGATCTTCGCGAGAAATCAAACCCGGGTGAAGTAACAAACCCGTGGTACAACGCCGGCCTCTACGCGTTTCGGCCGAGCATTTTCGACTTCACCGCAAAGTTGAAACCATCACCGCGCGGTGAATACGAACTCACTGACGCAATTTGTGAGCTCGCCCAATCTGGAAAGAAAGTGCAAGCGCTCGAGCTGACCGGCGAATGGGCCGACGTGCGCGATCCGGAAATTCTCGCGCGATTGAACAAGTAGTTGTCGATCTTACGAAGTTTGCTCGGTCGGCTCTTCGGAACCTTCCTCGCCGATTTCTTCTTCGATCTCGCGGCGCCATTCACGCGATAACCAGGGCCGGAGAAAACCGTAGAGCAAATAGGCTAAAAATAAAACGGCCGGCATCCATTGGTAGAACATCGCCGTAAGAATGAGAAGAAGACTGATCACGAGAAAACGCGGGATCGATTTCTGCGTTTTCCAATTGATCGCCTTGAAACTGGGATATTCGAACCGGCTGAACATCATGAAGGAAAGGAAAAGAAGCAGCGGTGGTAAAACGAATTTCCATTTGCCGAGATGGTGTTCACCTTCTGCGAGCCAGAGCAAAAACAACGTGATCGACGCGATCAAACCGGCGGCCGCTGGAATCGGGAAACCGGTGAAGTTTTTTCCGCCATTGGTGCGGGCTTCTCTTTCATGTTTCGCCGACACAGTATTGAAACGGGCGAGGCGCAGCGCCCCACAAGAGAGGTAAACGAAAGCGATAATCCAACAAGCGTTCGGAAATTCATTGAGAACAACGCGATAGACCATCAACGCCGGCGCGAGCCCAAAGGAAACGATATCGGCCAGTGAATCGAATTCACGTCCGAATGCGCTTTCATGTCCCCCCAACCGTGCCAGCCGCCCATCCAAAAAATCGAAAACGAATGCGCCGAGAATGAACCAAATGGCGGCGTGAAAAAGATCGGCCGCGGCATCAGCGTTCGTGCTTTGCAAAAGCGCGCCTTCTAAAATCTTGAGCGTGGCGGTGAAGCCACAAAACAAGTTTCCCGCCGTCATCAGATTCGGCAGGAGATAAATCTTGGACGGTTGCTCGTTCATGAATCGGGGAGCCGTGCGATGATTGTCGATCCACCAGCCACGTGTTCGCCCGTTTTCACCAGCACGCTGGCGGTGAGCGGCAAGTATACTTCCGTTCGCGAGCCAAAGCGAATCATTCCAAAGCGGTCGCCTTTGGCCAATTGGTCACCCACGTCCGCCCAGGCCACGATCCTTCTGGCGATGGCACCCGTCAGTTGCCTGATGACGAGCGTCGCGCGCGGATTTTCGATTCCCCAAGTCATCGCCTCGTTTTTTTCTGAGCAATCAGGACTGCGCGCGTCAAGACAAAGTCCCACGCGGTGTTGGCGGTAAATGATTCGGCCATCAACCGGCGCGCGAT
>Ga0207646_10004112_pt1 | contig 16020 bp, 17 predicted proteins | sample KBSK5502metaG_FD_184343 | JGI IMG/M metagenome (GOLD analysis project Ga0207646, IMG submission 184343) | Corn, switchgrass and miscanthus rhizosphere microbial communities from Kellogg Biological Station, Michigan, USA - KBS K5-50-2 metaG... | ecosystem: Host-associated > Plants > Roots >... | reverse complement strand
TCACCCAACACCAGCTGCACGCCGTGCGACTGATGAAGCGCGGCGATGACGGCTCCAACGTCGGGCCCGAGAACACGTGCCAGAGGCGCCGGCCCCGGATCGATTGCGGTCACCTCGACTCCAAGCAGGCGCAGCGACGCCGCCACCTCGCAGCCTATGAAGCCGAGTCCGATCACCACGACTCGCCCGCCGCCGCGCGCCGCGGCCTGAATCCGTTCAGAGTCTTCCACTGTCCGGAGATCGAAGACGCCTTCCAGCTCTGCGCCTGGGAACCGCAGGTGACGTTTGCGCCCCCCGGTCGCGATCAGAGCTCGGTCGTAGGGAATTACTTCGCCGCCGTCGAGCTGAATCCGCCTGGATTCCGGTTCGAGCTTGAGCGCCGTCCTTCCGAGCATTAGCTCAATTCCAAGTCGCTCATATTCGCTTCGGGGCGCCACGAAAGCGGCTTCAAACGGTTCGGCGCCCCGAAGAAACCCTTTGGACAGGGGCGGGCGCTGATAAGGCAGATGCGTCTCCGAACCGATCAGGGTGACGTGAGTATCGGGGGCGAGGCGGCCTACCTCGAGAGCTGCGTTGGCACCGGCCAAGCCTGCGCCAACGATCACGACCGACAAGGCGTTACCCACGCGCCGGCGGATCGAGCCGTAGGTTCGCGCCGGTGAGTGGAGCTGAGTCGGGTGTCGCAAGCCACGCGATTACGCGAGCAACCTCCTCAGGCGTGAGTGGGTCCTGGCTGATACCCGCGATGCGGCCCATCTCGGTGGCAACGCTGGCAGGGCTGACCGCATTGACGCGAATCCCCAGCGGCCGTCCCTCCACGGCCAGGGCCTCGGTCAGGCCGGCCAATCCCGACTTCGCCGCAACGTAGGCGGACATCTTCGGAAACTTGTCCGTCCCGGAAACGCCGGAGAGGCTGCTGACGTTGACGATCGCGCCGCCGGGGCTCATGAGACGAAAGGCGGCTCGGGAGCACAGGAATGCACCCCTCAGACCGACGCGTATCACCTCGTCCCATGTCTCGACGTTCATGTCGACTATCGGGGCGAGCTCGAGGATCGCGGCATTGTTGACCACAACGTCGAGCCGTTCCAGCTGATCGAAGAATTGCGTGACCGAGGACTCGTCACCCGCGTCGTAGCCCGCAGTCCGACTCAGGTCGCGGCAGTCGTAACCGCGAGCGATCAACTCTTGAATGACCGCTGCCCCGATTCCGCGGGATCCGCCGGTGACGACCGCGATCAACCGGCCACCGCCGCCAGGGCAGCCTCGTAGCCGTCAAGCGATGCGTCGAGGCCAAGTCGGTTGACAGCGGATGCGCGAACGGCCCGCCGATCGAGCTTGGTGGCAGCCTTGGCGGCTCCCGCCAAGCCATCGACATCACCAGGTTCGCTCAGGAAGCCGGATACTCCCGGCTCGACGATCTCGACCAATCCTCCGCGAGCGTATCCCGCGACCGGACATCCTGCCATCTGCGCTTCGGCGCCGACCATTCCAAAAGGCTCATCCCAGTGCACGGGCAGCAGGGTCACCGATGCTCCAGCCATCAGCCTCCACAGCTCGGATCGCGGCTGGGGCGGCAGCACGACCGCGGCGCTCAGGTCGGGCTGGTAGCCCGGGTCATAAGGCACCCCGATCACGACCGGCCTCAATCCGATGGCGTGCGCAGCCGCAATCCCGTCCTCGAATCCCTTCTCAGCCGAAAGCCGCCCTGCCATCAACGCATCCTTGCGGATCGGAGCCTCCTCGACTGTGAAGACGGGCACACCGTTGCGCAAGACGCCTACCTGACCCGCGCCAGCCGACGCCCACGAGCGCCGGCACGACTCCGACACCGTGACAAAGGCGGCCCGGCTCCTCAGGACTTCGCCGAGGACTCGATCGGAGATCGGCGGCATGTGGAGGGTGTGAAGCACTGGCAGGCCATCCGACAGTTCTATTGCTTCCGCATCAAAAGCGTGCTGTGACACGACGTCAGCACCGCGAATGCGAAGCTCCTCGAAGAGAAGCTCGAAGGCCCGCCGAATGGCCGGCGACACCGCGGGCTGGTCGCTCGATCCCGGCATCACCAACGCCTGATCTGCACCCGGCGCCACCGGGATCTCGACCAGATCCACTCCCGGCACCTCTGAGCCCTCGGCGCAATAGAGGAGAACCTGATGTCCGCGCCGGGAGAGGCCGGTTGCCAGGTCGGACAGGAATGCCTGCGCTCCGCCCAGCTGGGCGGGTTGGAGTGGAGTCACCGGCGAAGCGACGACCGCGATCTTCAGCGGCTTTGCTGGATGTGAGACAGAAATTCCGACCGCGTGCGCTGGTCGCTGCGAAAAACCCCCAACATGCACGATGTCACGGTTTGGGAACTCTCCTTCTCCACCCCACGCATCTCGACGCATAAGTGCCGACCCTCGACAACGACACCAACCCCGCGCGGTGTGACGACGGTATTGATCGCCTCCGCGATCTCCCGAGTCATCCGTTCCTGAAGTTGAAGCCTGTGGGAGTATGCGTCGACCAGACGCGGCAGCTTGCTCAGACCGACGACCCTGCCGTCGGGAACATAGCCGATGTGCGCCCGCCCAAAGAACGGAAGCAGATGGTGCTCACACAAGCTGAAGAACGCGATGTCCTTCACGACGACCATGTCGTCGTAATCGTCAAGGGCGAAGAGGGCATCGCCCACGATGGTCGCGGGATTGGCGGCATAGCCCTCGGTGAGGTATCGAAGTGATTCAGCGACCCTGCCTGGAGTTTCAAGCAAACCCTCGCGTTCAGGATCCTCGCCAAGCTGCTCGAGAAGAGCGGCCACTGTGTCCGCAAGCTCGTCACCGGGCGTGAGAGATGAAGCCGCGATGCTCATCAGCGTTCAACCTCGACGACGTTGTTCTCAGTCTCTTTCAAGCGGACGCGTTCCAGCTGGGCGGACGGGAGCCGGCCGTCCAGGCGGCCCCAGATTGCCGAGGCGACATTTTCGGTTGTCGGCAGACAACCCTGGAGCCACGGCACATCGCGGTTCAGGTGTTTATGGTCGACGTCTTGGATCACCAGGTCCTTCACAATCCGGTCGACCTCCTTCAAATTGATCACCATTCCCGTGTTCCCGTCCACAGATCCGCTGACAGTCACCTCGAGCTCGTAGTTGTGGCCGTGGTCACCGGAACATGCTCCGAATACCTCGCGATTGCGGGCCTCATCCCACTCCGGCCTGGCAAGGATGTGACCGGCCGCAAAAGTCAATCTTCTGGTCACGTTGACGCGCGGCGCCTGGCTCATATCCATATGCGTTAATCGATTTCGAGGTGGATTACTTCCAGGCTGCTTCCTCTGCTCCGCCTGGCTGGCAGCGCTACAGCCTCGACGATGTTGCTCGGCTGCCAATGCGATACCTGGCTGCGGTCCCCCCTGCTGAACGCGAAGCGGCCGCGCGGGGCAACGCAGAGGCAGCCCAACGGCTCCGTCGAGCTCTGTTCTGGCCGATGGTATATGAGCTCGAACCGGAGCTCTGGGACGCCGTCAGCCAGGCCGAGCCCATTCATCCGGGCGTCCTTGCGAAGCTCGAGATCGATGGACGGCGGGTTCTAGAAGTGGCCGCAGGCAGCGGCCGGCTCAGCGTGTACCTGTGCCCGCGCGCGGCTGAGCTCGTGTGCGTAGAGCCCTCCTCCGGGCTGCGACGCATTCTGGTCAGCCGATGCCCAGGTGCCGACATCCGCGCTGGTTTCTTCGATACTCTCCCGATTGTGGACGCTTGGGCTGATCTGACCGTGTCTTGCGCCAGCATTCCACCCGATCCTGGCATAGTCCTCGAGCTCGAGCGGGCGACCGCGCGCGGCGGCGTGCTCGCGTTGATCAGCCCTGAAAGCCCAGACTGGTTCCAGGCGCGCGGATGGGAGCGGCTCAGGTTCGACCCGACCGATGTCGTCATCAACCCGCACGACCCAGAGCTCGAAGCGATCTTCGGACCACTCGATCCACCCCATGAGCTTCTGTGGCGCCCCCGATGACTGAACCGCCGTCGATGTGCCCCTGGCGCCGGCGATCGTAGGACTTGGAAAACAAGAGGAGAAGAACAATGACCGATCGGAAGACACGAGCAGGAAAGGACCGAACAAGGAAGACCGTGACGGAAAAACACCCGGTCGTGTCTCATAAGGATTGGCTCGCTGCGAGAACCGAGCTCCTGTCGGCCGAGAAGGAGTTCACGAAGCTGCGGGACAAGCTGACTCAGCGGCGGCGCGACCTGCCCTGGGAAAAGGTTGAGAAGGAGTACACGTTCCGGGGAGCCAAGGGCACGCAGACCCTGGCTGAGCTATTTGATGGCCGCAGCCAGCTGGTCGCTTATCACGCCATGTTCGATCCGGCCAATGCGACATCGGACACACCGTGGACCGAGGACGCCGCGTGTGCCGCCTGTTCGTTCTGGATCGACAATTTCGTCAACGTCATAGTCCACCTGAATCAAAGAGATGTGACGCTGGTTGCGGCGTCGCGGGCTCCCTATAGCACGATCGCCGCCTACATGGAGCGCATGGGATGGTCGTTCAACTGGGTCTCGTCCGGCGATTCGGACTTCAACTTCGATTACGGCGTGTCATTTCGGCCGATCGACATCGAACAGGGCAACGACGTCTACTACAACTACCGCTCCGAGCCGAACTTTGCGAGCGAGCGGGAAGGCCTGAGCGTCTTCTTCAGGGACGACGACAACATCTTTCACACGTATTCGGCGTATGCCCGTGGCATCGATATGGTCAACACGGCCTATCACTACCTCGACCTGGTCCCGAAGGGCAGGGACGAGTCTGTGGTGGGAAAGCTGGGCTGGGTTCAGCGCCACGATGAGTACACATAGAGCTTTCGGTAGTTTTCAGCATAATTAATCGGTTGAACGATCCCATCCCATCCAGGCGCTCGTCATGGCTCAACCTCGGTGAAGCGAGTCGCGTCCTGGGCATCACGCCCGCCACTTTGCGGCGCTGGGCTGACCGCGGTGATGTTGCAGCCTTCGTGACGCCGGGAGGCCACAGGCGGTTTCCGCGAAGTGTGATCGAAGGCCTCGTGCCTCGAGCGCGGAGGCGCCGGCCAACATTGAACGGCCTCGAAGCGGCCGCGCAGAGCGTGGCGCGGGTGTACAGGCGAACAAGGCCGGCCGGCCGGCCCGGCTCGGCGCCCTGGCTCGCGGCATTGTCCGATGAGCAGCGAGGTGAGTTCCGTGAGCGGGGCCACCTCTTGCTGGCAGTGCTCCTCCAGCACTTGAATGACGAGGGCACGCAGGATCCTGGCATGCTCGCCGAGGCGACGCGCGTAGCGGCGGAGTACGGAGGCCGGGCGGCTGCATTGGGGGCGTCGCTGTCTGAGACGGTCGAGACGTTCGTTCGATTTCGTGAGGCATTCATCGGCGAGCTCGCACGCGTTGCAAGACGTCGTCGACTCGATACCCGGGAGGCGACAGCGCTTCTCGTCGAAGCCGAAAACGCCGTCGACCGGCTCCTGGTAGCACTGATGAACGGACATACCGGCCAAGCCTGATGTCTCTTCACCAACCCTGGGTCATGGCCGTACAAGCCGACATCGCGAGCGCAGATGAGCGCGCCCGGCTCGCCCGCGCGGTGGAGATGCAGATTGGCGGAGAACATCAATGGATCCTTCTCAGCACCTGCCATCGCGTGGAGCTGTATGGGTTCGGCACCACGCCTGTGATCGACAGCCGGCTTCAGGTGCAAACGGGTGAAGGAGCCGTGAGGCACCTGATCCGAGTCGCCGCCGGATTGGAGAGCACGATCATCGGCGAGGACGAGGTCCTCCACCAGGTGCGCGATGCATTGGCTCAGGCGCGCGCATCGAGGACATTGGACAAGAGGCTCTCGCGATTGTTTGAAACTGCCATCGCCGCCGGTCGTCGAGCCCGCGCGGGGCGCACCGACTCGAGCGGCAACCTCGCTCAGAGAGCAGTCGCCTGGCTACAGAAGAGATCGACGCTCGCAGGTCGAACCGCGCTTATCGTGGGCGCCGGCCGGATGGGTTCCAGCCTCGCTCACGCTGCCAGGAGTGCTGGCGCGGAGCTCACCATCGCGAGCCGCAACGCGACGCGGGCCCGAAGGCTGGCGCAGGTGTACGGCGGCCAGGGCGTCGATCTCGCGGTTGGCGCCGACCTTATGCTCCGAAGCGCCGCCGTCGCGGTTGCGCTCGCCGGCCCTTGGCTCGAGCTCCAGCCGCCACCTGGCGAACTGCCGCCGGTCGCGGATATGTCGGCACCGTCCGCCATCCCCGCCGCCGTCAGGACCCGCCTCAATGGCGGCTTTCTTGGCGTTGACGATCTCTACGTCCGGACGAAGCCTCTTCCGGGTGGCTATACCGATGAGGCGGTACGGATCGTGACAGCGAAGACGAGTGAGTACCTTGGGTGGCTGGGCACCCGGTGATCGTCCCTGGTCTCAAATGATGTGATCCTGCCCGGTGCTGTCGCCGCTTGGCGTGAGCGAGCTGCCCAGCTATTCCCCGGCGGCGTCAACAGTCCCGTCCGCGCGTATCGAGCGGTCGGCGACGAACAGCCGATCATGGTGCGAGGCGATGGGGCGTTCGCATGGGATGCGGACGGAAATCGCTTCATCGATTACGTCGGTGCTTTCGGCCCGCTCATGGTGGGCCACGCCCATCCTGCGGTTGTCGACGCAATCCGGACCGCCGTCGTGGCGGGCGGCCCGTTCGGGGCGACCACACCGGCGGAGATCAGGCTTGCCGAGCTGATCCGCTCACGGATGCCGTCGCTCGAACGCCTCCGGTTCGTCAACAGCGGCACGGAGGCGGCAATGAGTGCGCTCCGGCTGGCTCGGGCCGCAACCGGACGCGACCTCGTGATCAAGTTCGAAGGCGGCTACCACGGCCATGCCGACTCGCTGCTGGTTGAGGCCGGTTCTGGGACGGCCACTCTCTCCATCCCGGGCAGCGCCGGCGTCAGCGAGGCGGTGGCGGCGCAGACGCTCGTTGCGATTTACAACGACCTCAGCTCGGCATCGGTGCTTCTCGACAGCCACGCAGGCGAGGTCGCAGCGGTCATCGTGGAACCGGTCGCCGCCAATATGGGCGTCGTCCCTCCGGCACCTGGTTTCCTTGCTGGACTACGCGGGTTGACTGATCGCGCGGGTTCCCTCCTCATCTTCGACGAAGTGATCACCGGCTTCCGGGTCGCCCCCGGCGGCGCGCAGGAGCTTTATGGCATCAAGCCGGACCTGACCGTGCTGGGCAAGATCATCGGGGGTGGCCTGCCGGTCGGCGCTTACGGCGGCCGTGCAGAGCTACTCGATTTGGTGGCGCCCGTAGGCCCGGTGTACCAGGCAGGGACGCTTTCCGGCCATCCAGTCGTGATGGCCGCCGGCGAAGCCACGCTCCTCCAGCTGACCCCGGATGTCTACACCTCGATCGAAGCGCGGGCAAACCGCCTCGAGGACGGCCTGCGTCACGCAGGGGTGAGCGTGGCCCGGGTAGGTTCGCTCCTCACTGTGTTCTTTCGTGACGTGCCACCGATCAATTTTCAGGAGGCGAAGAGCTGCGACACCTTGGCCTTCGGGCACTTCTTCCGACAGATGCGCGCGGCAGGAGTACTGCTTCCGCCGTCGCAGTTCGAAGCCTGGTTTGTGTCCTCCTCGCATGACGACGACGTCATCGACGCGACCCTCGCGGCCGCTGGCAATTGAGCCCATCCGTCGATCCCGCGAACCGTCTTGGTTCCGCCGGCTACCGCCCTGGAGTCAAAGAGGACTTCGACCGCCTCTACCGGGCAACGTATCAGCGCGTGTTTGCAACGCTGATGATGATTCTGAGAAACCCTTCCGCGGCTGAGGATGCCACTCAAGAGGCGTATATGCGTGCGTTTGGTTCCTGGAAGCGATGGAAGCAGGACGCTCCAGCCGAAGCCTGGATCTATCGGATCGCCCTCAACGTGGCCTTCACGCATCGTCGGCGCGAGCGGCTGCACGAGGTGGGCGAGGTGATCCGGAGGCTCGGCCGCCCGAATGAGCCCGATCCAACAGCGGCGGCGCAGCCCGACCTCGTGCGCGAGCTGCGAGCGCTGCCTCCAAAGCAAGCGGCGGCCCTCCTTCTGCGGCATTTGCACGGGTTCAGCAACCGGGAGATCGCGGCTGCGCTAGGGATCCCCGAGAGGACGGTGGCCTCGCGCCTGGCGGCGGCGAAGACCCGCCTTCGAGCCCGTCTCGGAGATCGAATTGGCACCGAAATGGGTACTTCGGCACCCTCGACAGTCCCTTTGGAGGAATGAGCGTGGAAAGCGGCGACGGATTCGATCGATGGCTGGAGCAGCAACTCCAAACGCAGGCTGTCAACCAGAGCGGCCCCAGCCCGATGCCGGCGCAAGCGCAGTACCACGCCGCATATCTCCAGGGAGGTCCTCACATGTCAGTTCTCGCCAAAGCGGCAACCGTGGTGTCCACGAAGGGCGCCATCGGCCTGGCGGTCGCCGCGCTCGCCATCGGCACGGCAGGCGTAGCTGCCGAGGCGGCCATCACAGGCAGCGCAAACCCCAGCAACTGGGGACAGCAGGTCGTTCAGCAGGTCGACAAGTGCAAGGCGGCACTCGCGCCCGGCTCGCACGGGATCGGCGAGTGCGTCAGCACGTTCGCTTCAAAGCACGGCCAGGAGGAGAGCTCCGAGCATCGCGCCAGCCCGGCCCGCCTACATACGCCGGGCGCACCGACCGATCACCCAACCGGCACGCCGACCAATCACCCCGGCGGTAAGCCGAGCGGCACGCCAGGCCAGTCATAGAACGAAAGCGCATGAAAAGAAAAGGGTCGGGCTGAGCCCCGGCCCTTTTCCATGGGCACCGGATCATTAATGTCTTCGATCGTTGATTGAGCTCGCGCTCGCGGCCGCATTCCTTGCATTGATCGGGCTCGGGGCGTTCATCGCTCTGGGCGGCTCACGCGTTGCCAAATGGCCCATCGGCCTGCCCGTGCTGGTTCTTGCGACCGGCGCAGCGGCCGGGATCGTCGGCAACACGCTCGGTGACGCGGCTTCGATCGGACCCATCTTCGTGATCCTGATCCTGGCCCTCATAACCCTCGACGTCCTACTCCGCAGTCTCCGTTGGCCCGCCCGGATGTTTTTCGCGACCCTGGTTTCAGCCACGATTGTCATCGCGGGCGTTCTGCTGACCGTCACTTTTACGACCCATGCGCCTGCTCTCGGCCTTGGGTTATCTGTCGTCCTGGTCGTGATGGAAATGGGTGCGCTCGCGCTGACTCTTGTGTTCGCCTTCGAGATCACCGATGCGCTTGGTCGCGACAAATCAGAGCCAACGCCGCTGGCCTCGGAGGTTTATCGGCCGCGCGTCTGTCTTCAGGTGCCCGCGTACAACGAACCGCCCGACATGCTGCGGCAAACGCTCGAGGCCCTTTCCAGGGTGGAGTACCCAGAGCTTGCGGTCCAGGTGATCGTCAACAACACAACCGATCCAGAGCTGTGGATGCCGGTTGAAGAGCTCTGCCGCAGGCTTGGACCGAGATTCCGCTACATCCACCTGCCCAGCTGGCCCGGCTTCAAGGCCGGCGCGCTCAACGAAGCCAACCGCCGCCTTGACCCAGACGTCGAGATAGTCGGCATCGTGGACGCGGACTACGTCGTCGAGCCTGACTTCCTCACAGCGTGCGTGCCCTACTTCGCCAGTCCGGATGTGGCTTTCGTGCAAACCCCACAGCACTACCGGGACTGGCGCGATTCTCCCTACCTCCGCGGCCTCTTCTACGCATACCGCTACTTCTTCGACGTGACGATGGTGGCTCGGGCGCGCGTCAACGCCATCATCTTCGGGGGCACGATGGGCCTTGTCCGGTTGAGCGCGCTGCAGGAAATCGGCGGCTGGGCCGAGTGGTGCATCACCGAGGATGCGGAAGCCTCGCTGCGCATGCTGGCCCGCGGCTGGAAATCCATATACGTGAACCAGGCTTACGGAGCTGGCTTGATGCCGCTCGACTTCGACGGACTGCGGCGTCAGCGCTTTCGGTGGGCGTTCGGCGGCGTGCAGATCTTGCGCCGCCACCTGCGCATCCTGCTTGGCTTGAGGCGATCGCGACTGACGCCGGCCCAACGCTATCACTACCTGGCCGGAGGCCTGGGCTGGTTCGCGGACCCCCTCGGAGTGGGGCTGGCGTTCTTTGTCTTGTCGACAAGTCCGTTCCTCGCTTTAGGCCACCCGCTGCTCCTGCGCCAGCTTGTAGGCGTGCTCCTCGTGCTGCCGATCTTCCTGCTTGTCGCGGGGCTGTTGAGGTTGGCTTGGAGCATTCATGCTGCGTGCGGCGCGCCCTGGCGCGATACACCACTGGCCGCGATGGTGATGCTCGGGCTGAGCTGGACGGTGGCGCGCGCTTGCGTGAGCGCCCTGATCACGCGGCGCGGAGTTTTCCTGCGTACGCCCAAGGTGCGCACCCCTTCACACGTGGGAAGGGCCGTGTTGGGCACGCTGCCCGAATCGCTGGTGGCCGCCGCGTGCGTCGTCATGGCGGTGGCGGTGGCACTGTTCGGACCACGCACGTTGGGCCTTGCCATCGCCGCGTTGCTGGTTTGGCAGGCGATGGCGTGGGGAAGCGCACCGGCGGCGAGCCTGCTGGCGCAAGGAATCCCCCTCACGCCAGCTCGAATCGTGTTCAAGCGCTCGCCGCAGACCACGGGTGCCAGGCCATCCCCGCTGACTTATCGCCACCGGCGCCTCTTGCTGGCGGCAGTCCTCATGGCTTCAGCGATCCTGCTGACTCCAGCGATCGTGACCTCGCCCGCAGCCGATTCGAGCCTCCAGCAGGCGATCAGTGGCGAACTCCCGCCCGTTATCGCGCAGAATCTGCCGCCTCAGCTGGGCGGCCCTTCGCCGTCGGGCAGCCAGCCAAACGGGCCAGGAACAAAACCGTCAGCGAGTGCGAGCCCGACGGGTCTGGCCTCACCGAGCGTGCCCGCTGCGCCATCCCCGAGCCCCTCCCCGAGCGCGCATCCGACCGGCCCGCCTTTGTCGCCGAGCCCCTCTCATCCAGCCCCCTCCCCATCCCCACGGCCGACTCCCCGCTGAGCCGTTGAAAGAGGGGCCCGCAGATGACCTGCGAGCCCCAGTAACGTTCGTCGAACAGGTGGTTATCGGTTAGTCGGCGGCACCGGTGTGTTGGCCATGTTTGAAGTGCTGCTGGCCGCGCTCTGGTCCGACGCTGCGCCACCACTGGAGACAGCAAGGGCCATTGACGGCGCGAACATCGCTTCATCGAGATTCTGGGTCGCGGTGCCTGCGCTGGCCACGGCGATGGTCGTCAAGGCAAGCCCGCTGGTGAAAAACGAGGTTGAGATGTAGTCGCCCACCATGTAACCCTGTGTGGTGAACGCCAACCAGGTGTTGTTCATGGGTCCGGCCAGCTGCAGTTTGCCACCCCAGTGTGCCCCGCCGTCCGAGGACGAGATGAACCCTGCGTCCAGCTGGCAGGTGGCGACGGTACACGCCGCGTTCGGATAGTAGTAATAGGTCAGCGCCAGGTGAGCGCTGCTCCCGGAGGTTGCCTTGTCGACCCCGAGGCCCGGGATGAAGTGGTCGACGCCGCTTCCGATCGGGTCGGCCGGCACGCGCGACAGCCCGGACCAGTTCACGCCATCGCTGGAAGAGCTGAACACGATGTCGTTGGCCGGGCATCCCGGCTCGAACGTGCAATCCTCCCAGGCGACGTAGACGGTGCCTGCGCCGTCGATCTCCGCGGTTGGCAGCGGCGAGGTCCGCAGCTGGCCGGCGACCCGGTGGAAGTCGATGTGGGCAACGATGACGCTCGCGTTCCAACTCGCCCCACCGTCGGTGGACGTGAAGGCGCCGATCGTCCCAAAGATCGACTCATAGGGCACGACGACGTTGCCATTGGGCTGCACCAGCGGCTGGCCGCCAAGACCGTGCGCGCTGTTGGCTGTAGCCAGAGGCAGGCTCCACGTCGCGCCACCGTCTGTCGAGGTGCTCATCTGCTCGAGGTCGTCGAGGGCGAAGTTGTCGAACTCTGTGTAGCAGTTGCCGTAGTGCGGGCTGCCGAGCGTGTTGTCGCATACCGTCCAGTTCTTGTCGAGATCGATCGGAGTCCGCGGCGGCTGTGGTATCGACACCGGGTTGCTCCAGTTCAGGCCGTCGCTCGAGCGGCTGACGAAAATGGTCGGGACGACGAGGTTGCTCGTGAGCGGGATCGAAGAGATGAGCCAGACGCCGTCCCTTGCGTCGAACGCGACCGACGCGTCGCTGACCCGCTCGTACGGGCTGTTCGGGTCGACCTGGAACGTCAATCCCGGCAGGAAGCCGTGCTTCCAGCTCTTACCACCGTCGGTCGAAGTTGCCCATCCGATGTCGTCCGCGCCACCGTTGTGGAACCGCGCCACCTGGAACGCGGAGACGATCGTGGAGCCGAACGCGAACGTATCGGGCTCCTCCTGTGTCTTGTGAAAGACGGCGACGCCGTCGATGGCGGTTGTGTTGGTGAACGGATCCGAGCTGATTTGCTTCAACATCACGCCGCCGGCGAACGCTGTGCTCACAAGCGCAAGGAGCGCACCGGTCGCCAGCGCGAATGCGGGTGCAACTCTTCGTTTCACCTGGCTTACCCCCTTGAATCCCAATCTGCCAACGTCATTCGAGACCGCTAGTTGCCATTGACAGCCGCGACGTGTCGGGAAGCAGGTGCGCTGTGTTGGCTTGGCAACCCCAGACTCCCACCCTTGCAGCCGGCCTGCGCCCTAGCGGCCCACGCGCTTCGAATGTATTTCTTCAGGTTTCTGCTGTCAATCGCTGAGAAAGCTGTGGGAGGCGGACCTGGCGCCTGGGGATAGGCCCGATCTAGCGGGCGGCTTTGAGGGCTGCTTTCAGGTCCGAGACGCCGAAATACGCGTTGACCCGACGTGCGCTTCCGCCGGCGCCGGGGTACGCGTACTTGATGTTCACGCCGGCATCACCCAGCTTCTGCGCAACTCGACCAAGGCTTCCGGGGTTGTGCGGCAATGTGACTTCCAGGACCTCTTCTTCGGTCGTTTCCCAGCCACGCGACGCGAGGGCCTTCTTGGCGGCTGCCGGCTTGTCGACCACCATCCGGATTGCGCCACGATCACCTTCAACCCACGCCGTGAACGCAATGATGTTGGCCTTCTTCTCCCCCAGCGCCGAGCCGACCTGTCCCAGCATTCCGGGCCGCTCCGGGACCCAAACCGTCAACTGCTTCGCCCTTGGCATTCTCAGCTCCCCCTCATCAATCCGACTGGACAGCGGGTCTGGAGGTGAAGTCTAAGATCCGCTCTCGTCATTGGATGCCGCGCACGGCTTGAGATGTCAGCGAGCTGATGCCGGCCAGCACCAGGCTCGCAAGGGACAGGGCGTCGGGGTCGGCCGGCGACGGCGGCGTGCCTCTACCTCGCGCCGGCCGCGGATTGGAGAGAGGCGGCTCGAGCCCACGCCGAGATCTTCGGCCAGGTCGCACCCGCGAATACAACTCTTCTCGTGGCCGGCCTCATCGGAGACGACTTCCTGGTCGAAGTGGAGCTGGAAGCCGAGGTGCCCACCTAGAAGAAAACGGCGGTCGCTACAACAGATCGAGAATCGCGGCCGCCTTCTCGATGCCGTCAGGGTCGATCTCTCCAAACGGATCGGGCGAAAGCGAGAGGATCACGTGCTGCGCACCCGCCAGAGCGTAATCGCGGATCACCTCGGCGATCCTTGCCGGCGGCCCGACGGCAACTTCAGGCTCGCGAAAACCATCCTTGACCGGCTGCCAGGCGTCGGGGACGCAGGCGATACATGCGCTGGCTTCGACCTCGCCACTGTCTCGGCCGATTCGATCGAGCTCGTGGTGAAGCCTGTCTAGAGCCGTCTTGAACCGCCTTGTGTCATCGCCACCCCAATACGCATGGTTCCAGCCCGCCGCCGTCGCGGCGAGGGCGAGCATGCGCGGCCCTTCAGCCGCGATCCACACCGGAGGTGGTGGGGCGGTCACGGCAACAGACGCTTCGGACAGGCGCAACCACGTGCCGTTCACTGTCACACGCTCGCCCTCGAGCAGCCGCTGCAGCGGACCGAGCGCCTCCTCCAGCCGGCTCACGCGATGGTCGAAGGGCAGCCCGAGGGCTTCGAACTCAGGTCGATGCCACCCAGCTCCAACCCCGAGAATGAAACGGCCGCCGCTCATGTCCGCGAGCGCCGACGCCTCGCGCGCGAGGTGACCAGGGTGACGAAGAGCGTGATTCAACACGAGCGACCCGAGCTTGATGTGGGTCGTAGACGCAGCCACCCGAGCGAGACAGATCATGGGCTCGTGCGACACGACGCGGGCAGCTGGCCTCTGGATGAAGACGTGGTCCATCACCCACACGGAGTCGAAGCCGGCCCTTTCCGCCGCAAGGGCCTGCCTCGCCATGTCCGCCGGCGGCTTGGGGCGGTAGGTGGCGTAGTCGTACATCTTCAAAGTCACGCCGACCTTCGCGGGACGCACTGGAGGAGCCGGTGCTATTTCGCCGCTGCGCTTGCCGCCAGTGACCTCTTGGCGGTGTCCCGACCGACCCGCCTCAGGTGAGTTTCGAGCTGGCCCGCTGCAGGGTTCCAGATTCCCCGCAGCACCATCGCAGTGTAGATTTCCGCGATCTCCTCGAGGGAGAGCCGTCCGCGTGATGAATACCATGCCGACACCCACGTGGCCATGGCGAGGATCCCGTAGGCGGTGATCTGTACGTCCACCGGCAAGAACTTGCCCTGCCGGATGCCGTCCTCGAGCTCGTTCTGAAACATCTGCTCGTACTCATGACGCAACCCGACGATTCGGGTTCGCTGGCCGCGGCTCAAGCTCCTCAGCTCGCTGTTGCCGATGAAGACCTCGTCGGCGCGCTCGCCGTGGAACTTGACGTGGTGATAGACGAGCAGGCGCATCCGCTCGACTACGTCTCGGGTCTGCGCGACCTGCCGCTGGTCTTCGAGCAGGTCCAACATCACCGTCTCCATGATGTCGAAGAGGAGGTCGCCTTTCGACGTGATGTGGTTGTACAGGCTGCCCACCTGTATGCCAACGCGGGATGCGATGTGCCTGAGCGTGGTGGCCTGGAATCCTCGCTTGTAGAACAGATCCAGGGCTACCTCGCGGATCTCGTCGGCCGTGTTCTCGCCGACAGAGCGGCCGCGGCGGCGCGTCACGGCCATCAGATGATGTGCCCGGGTCCGGTTTTGGCGGCGCTCACGAGCACGAGCTTGACCTTAGTTGGGACGCCAGCCGCTGTCAACTGTCTGTTTGATGAGCGATCGCTTGTTTGTTTATCCTGCCTCGTAGGTGCTCACCGTCCTCGATGTTCTGCGGCGCAATCAGGCACGCCGGCCACTGGCGCCCGCGGTCGTCGACGAGAACGCGCGGCTGACGCACGGGCAGCTTACTGCGAGGGCCTGGTCGGTCGCCCAGGGCTTGACAAGGGCGGGCGTCCGACAGGGCGACACGGTCGCCATCCTCTGCGGTAACGGGGTCTTCAGCGCGGAGACGATCCTTGGCGCCATGGCCGCGGGTGCGATCGCGGTGCCGTTGAACTGGCGCTGGTCGCGCCCTGAGCTGGAGCACGGCCTGAACGACAGCCGGGCACGGGTGGTCCTGGCCGATCGCGAATTCGGCCCTTCGATCTCAGAGGTTGTGGCCGCTGGAGCCGGCAAGACGGCAAGCCGCGTGATCGTCGAAGGCGATGACTACCAGAGATTCCTGGGACCGCCGAACATGCCGGACGTTTCAGTTGAACCGGATGCTCCGGCGGTCATCCTCTACACAGGAGGTACGACCGGCGCTTCGAAGGGCGTCGTCCTATCGCACCGCAACGTGATGGCCAACGCGATCGACGAGATCGTCGACACCGACATGGTCCCGGACGACATTACGCTGCTGATCGCGCCGATGTATCACTCGGCATCGCTCCTGTGTTGGTTCCTTCCGCATCTGGTGATCGGAGCCTGCAGCGTCTTCATGCGTCATTTCGACGAAGAGCACGCTGCTCAGCTGATCG
>Ga0207646_10004111_pt1 | contig 16020 bp, 24 predicted proteins | sample KBSK5502metaG_FD_184343 | JGI IMG/M metagenome (GOLD analysis project Ga0207646, IMG submission 184343) | Corn, switchgrass and miscanthus rhizosphere microbial communities from Kellogg Biological Station, Michigan, USA - KBS K5-50-2 metaG... | ecosystem: Host-associated > Plants > Roots >... | reverse complement strand
CTCGACATCAAATGCAAATGATTGAAAAAAATGGTGAGCGCGGCAGGACTCGAACCTGCGACCCATGCCTTAAAAGGGCTAAAAGCCTCATAATACCTGCCTCTCCCTGATATCTCCTGCCTGTTTTTACTTAGAGTTGCAGAGACAGGCGATGTCAGGACGAGACACAGGGAGTCAGCCGATGGTCATAAATTTGGTCATGTTCTTTTACGAGACATTGCACCGCGTTTTGGCCGTGCTGTTTGACATTCTGGCGCACCTGCCGAGCGCAAAACAAAGCGCGCCGTGCCGACGCGAGAACGCCGACACGACGCTAACCAGTTCGCCCCGAAACTCTGCAACGATACCTGGAAGAAGGCGCTCCAAGCCGGAACCGCCGACGAAAGTTATCTCATCGTCACGCGATAGGCATCCCAAAGGATGTACGCAATCGAAAAGACCGGAATGGCTAAGACCGCGAGCGACCCAACAAACCACCATTCCAGCGTCGGCTCTTCGTGTCTCGTTTCCATGATTGGAATTTTATTCGGCTTAAGCGATGACGAGCCACGTCACGACTGTAATCCCCGACGGTAACTATGCTACAGGTTATCCGCTCGAAGGGCATCGGGCGGACCCTCAAATACTTTGATCACTGTATTGCGGGGATCATAATCTTTTGGTTATAACCAAATGGTTACTTCAGATGGATTACGACCCCATGATCTTTCCGCGAAGAATCTTGTGCGACAAACATCACACGCCAATGAACACCGTACATGCACGCTTTGCAAACATTCCGTTTGAACACGTGGCCTACAAGTGTGAGGAAATTCGTTGCGGTACGCATTATACCGAGGCACGTGGCTACTTTGATCTCTTTTGGCGGTTCACCACGTAGCGTCCAGCGATGCTGTCTGAGTTGTGGCTCTCCGATGTACCTTAGTGAGATGCAGGATTCGCAGGAAACTTGGCAGTGTCCATTGCCACAGTGCAATCTACAACGATCAGCCTCATGAGCGAACATCTGTCCAAGCCGTTATGCAAGAAAATACAATACGGCGAGAGGCCGGGCGGGGCGTGATTAAGCCACGCGGCGCTTTTGTACTGTACGTTTGACCCGCGTTTTGTTCTTCACCCACAGCGACGGCAGGTTCCGTCAGAGCTTGGGCCAAAGTGCCCGGCTTCCGAATCTCAATTTCTGGCTCAGTAGTGATGACCCTTTTCTCAGTCACAACATCGGTAGTCGGTTGAGGCACCTCTAGTGTCCTCACTGACTCGGTTACTATTGTTTCTTTGCCACGTTGTTTCTTCGATTGTCGCGCCATCGTTGCCCTCCTTTATGTGCATTTTGATTCGATGCGTCGGTCAGCCACGGCGTTGTTGGGCGCTACGGCGGAAAGTTGGAAGCGAGTCGTACTCGTTTTGAGCGGGCTTCTTTGCGCAAGAATGTGTAGCGTGGTAGTCATAACAGTAGCCGCAAAATGAATCTCCGCAGCACTCCAACCGACAATCAGAACAAATCGCAGCCCCGCAGTCGGCGCATTCTGCTACCACGCGCTTTCCGCACGGAATCACGTCAGCTCTGCCGCTCGTCGCGTATTCAATTTGGCAACTAGACATTTTCATCCACTCCCGCACAGGCTAATTCACAACAATGCCAACCTGGGACGCGGCTCTGTGTGGCGCTCGCGTTCGAATTAGTCTCTCTCTTCCAACCATCTGCGAATAGCTTCGATTTCGGATTTTGTACCAGGTGGGTGCTCAGAGCATGATCTCCCGCATACGGGCCGAACTTATATTTAGCGACGATGCCCTCAAGGTCCAAGTGACACACGCGTTCAAAAAGCTTAACGCCAGAACCTTCCACATGGTCGGCATATCTTAGACGCGAATCTGTCCGGTAACCGGTGAATCATGAGCCTGAGCGTGGCCTTTTTGCGTTCCACCTCATCGGACGCCTCCTTGCCGATGGAACTGCTTCTTTTAGAACGATGATTTCTTACCGCCACAAAGCTCTACAGTGTGGCGGAATGCTTTTGCGAATCGCGTTGCATACGCAGTATCGTACATTTCAAACGCTGAGTGTGAATCAGTTCCGGTCTGGCGGCTCTCATGGTCAGTGCCTTTTAGCTCTTGAAAGATCACATCACTCTTATAGTTCAAAAGTTTACTTTCGTTGCGGGTTGAGAATCGAATTTCAGCCTGCACGCTGCAATCTAATTCATTCCTTTTGACCTCAGCAGGCTCAGTGCAATCGGTCATCCATATGGAACTGTGCGGCACAACCTTCACGGTCGAGGGGTCAACGTCACCTAGCTTGAAAGTAACCTCACGCGATTTCGTCCACATGATCTTTGCTTGTTCACTGTCTTCTAGCTCATGCATGGTAATCGTCATATTGCACTGTTCGTATGTGAAAGAGTAAGTGTCTTCCTCTGCGAGTTTGTTCTGACGGTCCCACTGCTGAAACAATCCCCGGTGACCGCCGTTGAAAGTGTTGTCCATCCATTCGAGAGTCTCTTTGAGAGTGGGTTCAGTGGTTTTCTTCTGTCCGAGTGCAACCATTGACATCAAGAGCACGAACATTAGCACACTCCGCAGTATCCGCTTGCATTGCTTCTTGCTCATGGTAGCCTCCTGTTCTTCTAGATCGCTCAGTAACCTTTCAGTCTTCGACGATCATCTCTCTCCCAACTGTCCTTCGCTGCCTTTCGGTCTATAGACGGGAGTCCTTTGGTGAGACGCTTTTGCAGTTCCTCCGCAGAAATTAAGCGAGAGCGACGGCTCTTAGTGAGTAGATGACTCGGCACAAACGCCATCCTACAAAGCTGACGCTTGATTTCTCCGTCATTATCACCTCGTCTCATTCAGGATGATTGAAGGCGCGCGGTTTCCGCGAGAGCGGCATTGGCTGGAATGAAATTGGCATCTGCTCTATTTCCTAGAATAACAACGGTATGGACGAAGAAAAGGCGAAAGCGTAGGATTTGTGCCAAATGGACGAAGGACGCAAAAGGATAATCGGAGTGATGGCGGCGATCTTGAGCGCCATGCACATGCAACGGGCGGATGACCTTTTCGGCATGCCGAACGGCACGCCCATCACAGACCGAATTATCGAAGCGAGCATTCAGTGGGCGGAGAGAATCATGCAGAGGATCGACAGCCTGCACTCAGGTACAGGATCACGCAAGTAAGCCTATGCGCTAGGTGGCCCAAAAACGCGATTTGCGAACGGGATAAACTCTATAGCATCACCCTAATGAAAGGGGCACGACGCAAATGGAACAGATAATCCCCGACGAACAAGCTCTCAAGCTTGTGGTGCGTCAAGACCTTTCAGACGCAGAGAAATATCGTCTAGCGCAGGCCGACACACTGATGCGGTTGGTAAAAGCAGATTCTATTGAAGAACTTGAGCGCATGCTGCCTGATGCAAGTATCCAGCAGTTAATACAGGAACACAATCGGAAGATGCGCGACGCTTCCCGCCGGCTCAGATAAAATTCAGAAGCGGTCCGAGTTTTACGCTTTCGTCTCTGGTGGTGCGGGGACGGACCAAGATTTTTTCTGTTTTGTTGCCCACACTCTTCGGAATTGGACGTGCCGCAAAAAAGTTACCAGGAAGCGCGCCGTTGACAAACTGGCGCCGCTCCTCCCAGACCACGGTGCTGCCAGAGCACGGATTGGCATGCTTCTGCCACCGGCTGACGTGATGCAGGCACAGCGCGAGTACATGGACCGTGTGAATGAAGCTGATCGAGCGCTCTTGGCGCGATTTAGGATGAGAGAACGAAATCGAATAAGGTTCAGTGATTCTCGCGATGGTGCAAGCGGGCTGAAGAAACGGCTCAGGAGGACAAGATTATGACCTCGGAACGGCTGGGACTTTGCCCCTTGTGTAATCTTGCGACCACTCAGTTAGCGACCGACTTTGATTCCGAGTTCGTGGACTGCGAACGTTGCGGCCACTTCGACATCACGTTTGAAGCCTCCATTAACCTCGACAATTTCGATGTTGCCCGGAAGATGAAGCTTTCGGCATACTGCCGCCGCGCATCCCGAGGCAGCTTCCGTCCAGGAATCACGCACGAAAACATCGAAGAGTTAATCTCTCTGGTCCCCAGATACAGTCCGTTAGAACAGATGGACAACCTCCTACGCGTCCTCGGGGAGATGAGTACGGGTCTCGGACAACGTAGCGCATTCTCGCAGCACCTCGACTATCCTTTGGTCACAACGACTGGAGTGGAAGAAATATCGTTTCTGGCGAACGCACTTCGGGAGCGGGAATATCTCGAAAAGACAACAGACTACATACAGCTCACTCTCAAGGGATGGGAGCGTCTGGAAGAAATTCAAAAGGCTGGCAGGCAGTCGAATAGGGCTTTTGTGGCGATGTGGTTCAATCTGTCTATGAATAGCTTGTATGACGATGCGATAAAACCAGCTATCTTGAAGGCGGGCTATGACCCCTTACGGATCGACAGGCACGAGCACGTCAATCGAATCGATGACGAAATCATCGGGCAAATTCGGCGCTCTCGTTTTATGATTGCCGATTTCACAGGACAGCGGCACGGCGTCTACTTTGAAGCCGGAATGATGACAGGCCTTGGCAGAACCGTGATCTGGCTTTGCGACGAGAAGGAACTGCAAGGAATGCACTTCGATGTTCGACAATTCAACTTCATTACGTACAAGGCCCCCGGAGAGGCTCAGGTTCCGCTCTACAATCGAATAATCGCCATAGAGGGTGAAGGCCCTGGCGTGTTTACGAAACCTCGAGCGTAATCATGAGTCCGAAGCCGTTCAAGGAGGGGCAATTGAGTCGGAGATCGATGCACCGTGCGCGTAAATTGGCTTGCGGCCTGAAAGGGCGATCATGAACGGATTGAGTGATGAACAGAAACAAGGTGCGTGGCGGACAGAGCATAAACGGCTTGAGGTCGAGATCGTTCAACGCCTTCACTGGCTGAGAATGCAGGGTGTTTCTTGAGACCCAACGTCAGCTCGATGATTGGCTGTCCGGGCTGAGGGACCGGCTATTCCAAAAAGTCGGTTTTGATGACGCCAAACATCAGGGACGACAGCTGTGAAGAAGCTCACACCAGACGACTATCCGTGACCTGGTCACCATCATCGCGTCGAAGGCACACGCCATCATCAAAGCGCGAAGCATGGAGCCGCCGCTCACGATTCACGCAACCGGTGCAGATGACGACACGTTCCTGAACTCATTGTGTGACGAAAATGGACTCTTGCGGCCCATAGGCGATCAGTCCGGGGAGTTAGCCGCTAGGTATCCGGTGACGATCACGATAAGCAGTCAATCTGGCGATCAGCTAGAGATAATCGTGACTGAAGACCTCACAGTGCAATAACTCAAGACTCTGGCATCGCCCAATATCTCACGACGCTTGCCCTAGGACGCGCATCGTACGCTGATTGATGCTCTGATAACCCGCGCGGCGGGTTTTCCTTGCGTGACTGACCCAGCTACGGATTCCGCCGGCAGGAAGAAGAAGGGCCCGGTCACGGTCGTCTTAGGTAAGCCGGGAAATGCCTGAAGACTCGGCTATCCGCCGATTTCTATGACTTGGTCTGGCCCGCCGTACATGTCAACGACTGCCTTCACCTTCTGGCGCAATTGCTCTGATACTTGAATGTTCATCTCGGCAAGGCCCGTCCAGCTGGCCACGTAATTGGACTCGGCTATCTCAGCAAAACGCAGGGCTTCTACAGCATCATCCAAAACATCCGCTGCGCGCCGTAGTTGGCCTTTCAGGTATGGTGTACGCTTGGCATCCAGCGTGCAATCCAGCGCCGTTACCAGCTCCCTTTCTTTTCTGATTCTTCGCTCCACGTTGCTGTTCACGTTCTCAGTTACTCTCCTTGCTGATGTCCTCGGTACACTTCGTGGAATCGGCCGTGCAACGACGCCAGAGCGTTAGTTCCGCCTCCAAATCGGGTTTTGACTTGCCTTTTAGCTCATCCCGAACATACTGGAAAGCGAACGCGACATCGAGAGTTTTGTTGCGGTAATCGCTAAAAAAAATGTCGATGCCATCTACAAACTGACCCATGGTGATGCCAGTGAAATTCTCCGAAGGTTTGCAGTATTTAAGTCGACGGTTGACGTCCCACGAGGGCTCCTTGAGGCGCTCAGTGAGAAACAAGCATTGAATAAATTGATCGGTCTGCGCCGAGGAGGCGGCGGTCGTGTACCCATCTACATATCCAAGCTTGTAAGCAGGTGTAAATTCTTTCCACTGATAACCCGTCACGTCAGGTGACGGTCGATCCGACGCCAAGCACGACAAGGGCAAGAGAACCAACAGAAGCAGACCGTGACGCATATGCTAAACCTCAGTAACCTGCAAGTCTGTTCCCGAGCGGAACACCCGGCAAGTACCTTCGAAGCCAGCGTCTTAAAAGCGAACACTCCAGTAGTTTTCGTCTTTTGGCGGCACGTCGCCGTGATCCGCTCAGCCCGCTGAACCCACAGCGTGGGGGCGCGATGGGGTGCGTGGGAGTGGAGTCTGAATCAATTCAAGAAGTCGATTATGGCGACTTCCTCATGACCACACAGTCAATCTATTTCGGCGGCAGAGAACACGGGGTCAACTTCCGGTTGCCGTACAAACAAATCGTGCGATTCCAGCCCTATTCCGATGCGGTCGGGACTCTGCCAGAGCGGCGGTAAAGAGAAGGTTTTTTCTCCTCAGCAGGTGGCCCAGTGCGGAGGGTTCTTGTTCGACATACTTCAGGCACTTGCGTCCAAAGACTCCGGTTTGTCGCTTAGATGAGTCCGCAGTTTTCCAGCACTCGCGTCCATGCACATGAAATCAATTGCTTACTTCCGAAAAGATGTAAACTCAATACTCAGTTCAGTGCGGGTCATTCCCGCGCACAAGGAGCCGCCTATGAGAACGCGAACATCGCCTTCCTTCGACACGGGCTCAAACAGACCACCGCGTGAGGAGGGTCGGATCATGGCCAACGCGCTTGCGACGCCTTTAGTGGCAGTGGGGTTTGCGCTCATGATCGGACTCGCCGCAGTGACAGCGATGGCGGGTCCGGTGGAGGACCTCGACAATCAGAAGCGACAATACGATTCGCTCAAGAGCAGCTTTGAAAGCACATTAGACGGGGCCAACAGATTCTTCGAAAGCTCCCGGAAACTGCGAGAGTTAGACAAGGCCGAGCTGGAGGAGCTCATTGACAGGATCTGCGCCAGCGATCTCGAGCCGAGCGAGGATGTCGAGCGCCGATTGGTCGAGAGACTCGAGGATAACGTGGTGGAGCGGGTGAGTTCGTCATACAACGACGCCTTCCAGGCGGGCGAGCGCGTGGATAAGGCGCTCGAAAAGGTGCAAAAGGATATCGACGTGCTCATCAAGAACATCCAGCCGCTGACCTCCATTGACGAAATCAAGAGCGCCGCTTCCAGTCTCCTCAGCGACGCGACTGCGCTGCAGGAGAACGCCAACCGTCTCCAAGCCAAGTTCTTTGATGACTACAAGTCGTTGACAAACGTCAGAGATGGGGCCATGAAGGGGGCGAACAATCCAAAGATTCGGGCGGCGATGGTGTACGGGCAGGACAAACACAAAGATATGACCTGCCCCGATCCGTTCATAAAGGAAGTTGAGCTCTCGTCCGGCCTGAAGGCGGATTGCGTGTCTTTCGCCAAGGACAACTGCGCGGTGTATGAATTCAAGCCCAACAAAAACTTCGACGAAGCCAGCGCTGCGGAATGGGCAAGGACGAAGTATCTGCAAGGCATCACGGAGTTGTACAGGAACAAAGACGTCGCGAAAGATTGCAAGAAGGATGCGAGTGGTAACCCGGTCTTTGAAGCAAAGGGTCAGGTCTACCCCGCCTGCCGGCTGTCCTCGTTCCAATAACTTGAGTGATCTCACTTGCGGATGCGGTTGCGCTCCACGTTGGCGAATAACGTTGCCGCACTGTGCGCCAACGGGGCAAGCAAGTCTTTCCGTTAGCGCGATGCCGCGAGATGGTTGTGTTCGGGAGCGACAATTACCACATCCATAAAGCCGTTGGAATTGTTGGTGGCCGCGCGGGGCCATTCGGCGGTGCGCGCGTAATTCAGAATGCAATCCCCGTGGAATATTGAAGAAATGCAGTAAAAGCTCTCTCTGAAATAGCCATGAGTGGATTGAACCCTGAGACGTGCCCTTTGGGAATTTCAAAAGAGAGTCACTTCATCACGACTGTAGTGTGGAATCTTCGCGAAGTCTGGCTTTGCTGTCGCTTGGAGGTCGTATCTGCATGCATACGCGCCTCGCTTTGCGTCTATGGCGATCTGCAATGTATTTTCCCCGTAAACGTGGGAACAGGTCTTCGTTCCACTCGAATTTAACGTAGTTGCAAACCGGACCGCCGACCTTCACCCACGGGATGGAATTGCGTTTCGTGAACGCCCTGTCACAGCACACAATCAACTTGCAGGCCGCCCCGCATCCTGGGCACGGGTAAGTATCGGCTTCACTCTCTATTGCGCCACGCCAAGCACCACAACTCGAACACTGCAATTCGCAAAGCAGAACTCTCCTGTAGCCGAGAGCCAGCAGGCCCAAACGTTCATGCAGCTCACTCCAGTTTTCGAGTGCCAAATGCGATTCTCCTGCGAACGGATCAATGCACGCCCCTACGAAACCATGGCACTTTACCCCGGACACCCTTCCAGCCGGGGACGTACGGGCGTGCTCGTTCTGTTCGTCTCGTCTCCAGTTGGAACCACGATGCCGAGACACTTCCGGCCTGTGACCTTGCCGGCATCAGCTTCCTTTATCCACACAACTGCGCATGTGGTGTCCAAGTAAAGCTGATCAATGTTCCCCTTGACTTTGTTTTTTGACGGACTTCCTTTTCCGAGCATTTACGTATCCTCCTTTTCCGAAGTGACTGAGTTTCTCTTTCCCAAAATTCTCTTTCCCAAAAGCACTACGAGTGGCAGACAAGTTTTTTGATCGGATCATCCCCGCTTCCGCCTGCGTGCATGATCTTGGCGTCCGCGCGAAATAAAAACTCATAACCCTTTTGCATGTTTGCCATGAACAGCTCGTCGTAGCGGATAACCGCGGCTTCGGTCGGCACGTGTCGGATGAGAAATCTCGACCAATCCCCGAATAGAACCGGCACCTTTGTGGCGCCGATGTCATCCATGGACGGGCTGACGTAAACCGGTTTTTCCAGCAACAATATGTGACCGCGGTCATCCCGTCTCGCACGGAACAAGGCATCGCCGCTGCTAGCCGAAGTGTTAACGTTTTCGAGAATGTACAGCAGCGTATTGAAATTCATCGCCCAGCCAGAGGTGTCGGCGGCGGCATAACTGGGATCGACTGATTTGACGAGCTCGAGTAAGTCAGTCTGAGTGATTGCAGACGCTCCAGCCGTTGTTGCACCTGTCGGTGCATCTGCTACGAGAATCGAGACACACTCTGCACCGAAGCCGCGAGCACAGCGGATTCTGAACGCATCTGCGAGCAGCGCCGCCAATTTGACGCCGGCGTCGGTATCCAACTGGACGGAAGCCTTGATCGCTTTCGATGTCCAGGTCGTAGCTTCAGGCCAGGCGATATTTCCGAACGAGGGATTGGCGAACGTCTGCGCATCCGCTTCGGCAATTTTTACTGCAGACGTCGCAGTGTCGGTCAATGAAGGCTGGTTAGTGGGCCGGCCGTCACTGGTGGCGGCGATGTCCCAATTCGCTGCCTCCAGTACTTGATCAAAGCGTTTCGCGGCGGCGAACACTGTGGGAATAAATCCGATGGGGACCATGTTTCCGCCATCGGAGCCGCCCTGGGTAGTGAGAAGCCCAGCGTAAGTGCGATTCTCAGCGGCTAGTACGGATGAATAGTCCCTTAAAAATGTGACGGCCCCGCGCGAACGCCCGCCAAATCGATGAACCTGGTGTCGTTCGATGAGGCCGCCACTCACCGATATTTGGTCTTGTTGGGGCTTGTGGCCGCAAAAGAAAGCCAAGGTCGCAGGATCTATCGTCCTGGCGAACATTTCCGCTTGAGCCTTGCGGGAAAGTTGTGCGATTTGCGGATACCCCGCTCGCGTCGCATCATGCAAACGCATGATGGAATTGAAGCGCGCCTCCGCTTCTCTGGGGAATGAATCTTTGGAAACAATGTTGCGGGCTTCTGCTAGAAGGTCGGTTGCTGTTCGTAGTTCCATTTTGTCTTCTCCGCTCTCTCTCTCAAAATTTGAGAAGTTAAATACAGCGTTGTGGTTTTAGCTGCGCAAACTCGCGGCAGCCACTTTGGTGCGTGCCTTTGCTAACTCGAGCGAGACGACGGGTTCGGGGTGCTGACGTTCCAATTCAGCCAACCTCTTCCCGGCGGCCGCATCTTGTTTTCGTTTGTCAGCACAGTGCTGCTTCCAGATGCGCTTGCCGTCATTGCTCCGGTTTGCCGTGGCATATTCCAACATTTGGTTTTTCTCCTTCCTGCCTCGCAGCGAATCTCCCTGGAGGACTCGTTCGAAAGCTCCAATCTTCGAACGCTTGCACTCCTGGTGCAGCCGGCATCCCGGCGCGTTCAAGGACAGCATTTACATCGCACTCGTTTGAGACTCTGACTCACTCTTGCTTAACTGCTCTAGGTCCGCCATGATGTTCGGATTCCCTGGCGGCGCGTAATATTCGCCCACCACGGCGCAGCAATATCGGTGCGAGATCGCCACGTGGTCTCGCTCCTGTCGCGTGCTCGAAACATTTTTAAACATTTCTTCGAAGGCGACTTCGGTCAGCGCTTGCTGAATCTGTTCTGCAAATTCCCTTGCGGTCATCTGCTTCTTCGCCGCAAGTCCGAAATCACGGCGGTTCTGAAAGTCGGCCAGCAGTTCCCGTAGCTTTTCGGGAGTGAGTCGGTGTCTGACAATCACACCCGAGAACGCGGCATAGGCCGCTAAGTTCCAATCCTCGATCTTGTCCGGCTGGTCATGCCAGCGCGTAGCGTGAAAGTCGGCGTGTCTGATGGCTTCGTACAGCTCATCCGTCGATTTCAAGCCATAGCGCGAGCACAGCGTTTTCTCCCAGTGTTCCAGCAGCACCAAGCGGCCCGCTCGGTCGGTCACCTTGGCCGCTTCGCCCAGCTCTATGCCAGGACGATTTTTCTTCAACCATGGCACGAGCGACTCGAATGGGTAGAAAGGCTCCAGATCGCGAATCTCGCGGCGTGGCCCGCTACCATCGCGTTCCCAGTTCCGAAGGGTCCGCGTCGTGACATCTAACAGGTTCGCCAAGTCATCCGCCGAAAGTGCTTCTTTCCCCATGTAAAAGCTCCTGAATACCCGCTAAATATGCGGCTATCAACGCTTGTGAGTCATCAACTTCCGTTTCCGCACATATCAGAACGGGCGGCGGGCGGTAGTCATATCAATCGTCAAAGGGTTTTGCACCCCCCCACCCCTTTTGCGTGCACGTTAAAGCTCTCTCGTTCAGCCAACGCTCAACTTTCATCACCGCGTCTCATAGCTTCTTTGCAGAGCCGCAGTTTTGGCTGCTGCGTAGAGACGGCGATGATCGTTGAACTCAAATTCCCAAGTATTGGCGTCGTTCCAAAAATTTCCTGCAAACCAAGTCCAACTGCCATCGGGACAGCCGCGATACCAGTACGCCACGTGCTCAGTGCCATTCCGTTCCAACAAATGCAGGACGAGGTGGTAGTCACTGTCACGAACTGAAGCCCATTGAAAGAGCATTAGTCCGTAGCTGCGTTCGATTCCATCATCTCCAGGTATTAAGTCGGCGGCCTTGATCCAGCCATCTTTGGGCACCAACTTATGCAGCAGATAGTCGTAATCACGCGCGTTGAGTATCGGTTGCAGTTCCAGTGGATGCTCCAACGCAGACAAATCGAACTTGATCGGCCCTTTTGTCTTGATGTCGATGCGAAGGCCTCCCTTATCAGCGCCTGAAGTTTTCATAAGGGGGATGCCTCATCAACATTTTCATCGGCCGGGATTACAGGAATGGCCACGGCGCCACCGCTCGCATGGACAGTGCCTAACTCGGCTCGGATCTGCGGCATGTGGTCCTCGGAGACCTTCGCTACCACAGCGACAGAACTACGATTAGGCCTGGCCATAATTACCTTTCTCCCATTGCTTCGACCGAGTAGCAGGCGCAGCGCTGGACTGCCCCGACTTTCAGGTCAACCGGCTTCCCACACACAGTCCTTCCGGAGAACACGCGCTCCCAACCAGACCCCCTGCACGCACGACACTCAGGGTCAACTTTTCCGATCAGCTTCACATCGGTTGAAACGTGCGACTCGATAGCGCCGAGTCGTGGGAAAAATTCTGAACGGCTGATTGCTCGCTGCAGCCCCCTCTCAAATCGGAGCCGGCCGACTTTATGCACAAGATCAGCCCACGCTCGAAGGTGGGCCTCGCATTCGAGCTCAGTCAATTTCCCGGTTTTTCCGAAGGCTGCTGCCGTCTGTTCAAGCAACCTCTTGAGCCAGTCGTGCAGCGACGTCTCCGATGACGTCCTCTCCTGTGCTATTGCTGCTGTTGCCATTTGTGTTTACCTTCCACCATTCCTGTGGGTCATCGAAAAAACGATCTTGGTTCATGAATGTCGCCGGATGCGGCGTGTGTTCGCCCTTTTGTCCGCAGGGACTCTCGCGAAATTTCACGACGGCTTGATAAACAAAATCCGCGGCGTCTTCTAGCGAACAAGACTTTTCTTTGGCGACGCGACCGATGGCTTTGTCGATTGCCTTGTACGCTGCCCCCCTTGCGACTTTTCGTGGGTATATTTCATAGATTCGCAGAACGGCCGGCTCTGGTGATTTCTGTTTCCCTAGCTTGCGCGCGAGCGCAGGCGGAAAGATTTGTTCCTGTTCCTGTTCCTGTTCCTGTTCCTGTTCCTGTTCCTGTTCCTGATTCGGCATACCCTTCCCGCAACCTTCCGCAAAGGCTTTGCCGAAGCCTTCCCCCAAGTCTTTTGTGAAGGCTTTAAGTCTTTCGAATGCCTCGGCTTTCAATGGGCACTCAGATATCTCATCCCATGCCGTACGCCAACTCTTCACAACGTTAGGACTCTCGGGGGCGTTGTACTTGATGGCGTTCGCAACCCACAGAACACGGGCCTTCCAATCAGCCTTCACGAGACCCTTCGAGGAGAGTTCCGCGAAGGCTTCCCGAAAGCCTTCGATTGACCATCCCAACTCCTCAGCCAAGGCCATTTCACCAGCACGGTACAGGCCAGGAATGTTGCTTGTCTGTGGACCCGTAAGCAGGAACACCCAAAGATATTTTGCCGATGGACCGGGCGACGACAGCTCACGAAACCTGCTGTCGCCCCACATGCGCATGTCGATTTTGCGATAACGAGACATCGGGACTAGAACGCCTCCTCTGGATCGCGCCACTTGGTGACCGGGATCGGCGTTGGAAACAGCATCGCGTTTTCAGGTTCAAGCATCGATGAGGTTCGCGACTGCGAAATGGCTTCAGGTTTTGGATCATTTGGGTGAGACCGGCCAGATTCGTTTCCACCAATTGGTTCGAACGATGCACGGTTGATAGAAGTCTGCTGCTGCCCGGGTAGGACGATGACCGCTGCCCAGCATCCCGCACGGGTTTGACGCCGGCGCCCGGATCTAACCAGACGCCCAGCAGAGAGCAATTCGGTTACCCGTGGCGAAGAATGATTCGGACTGCATGCCCATGCCTCTGACAGCTCATCGCACGTGAAGCCATAAGGCCCTCTTCCACAAGCGAAGTCCAGGACTCGCTCCTGAACCATCTCTTTCGTGGGTCCGATGCGGTCATAGGCGGCCGTGGAGCATGGATCACCACGATGGCGGCCCGCACAGATGTCATGCGTCACTGAACGCTCTCGCAGAGGCGCTGCAGATAGACGCGCGAAAAGAAGACGCGATCGCCGATGCGCACCGGCTTTAGTTTCCCCAGTTTAATTTCTTTCCAGATCAGCGATTCCGAAACACCCAGAAAGCGCGAGGTCTCCTTGACGTTGAGGATCGGCCTTTCGCTGTTTTGTCTTTCAGTGATGGGCGTGGGCATTTTCCTTACTCCTTTTCTGTTTTTTCGGTTGCTTTTCATATCACCCCGCTGTATCGTCCCAAACAGTAATCGTGAACGAATTACGGCGCAACGATAATTTGAAAGTTAGAAATCATGGCGAAGCATAGCTTTAAAGCTTCAGACAAGCAGAGGGCGAAGGCAGCAGCGAAGGGACTACTCGTCTTTCTTAATTTGGGTGATGACTTTGAACATGGCAGGGTTACGGAAACCGTCACGACAGGAGATGAGGTTCCTCACGTCATATCTGAGCACGCTATCACCCGTCAAGACATAGAGCGGCTGAAGACCGTACTGGGGACGCTGAACGAATTGCAGCAGCGGGCCAGCAAGCGTGGCCGCGTTGCCTCAGAGGATTACGCGCCGATCAACGCGGAGTTGGCGCGCTACAAGTGGATTACGCAGATTGACGGCATCAGCAGTAAGCAAGCCCATTTTGCTTCCCGGAGCATCGACGCGAGCGCAACCGATGAGATGGGCCGGAAATTCTCTTTAGCTGTTGTGACCGTTGTCGAGCATGGGATGCTGGGTCGCGTGCGCCCTTGCTTGCAGTGCAAGCGATGGTTTCTTGCACCACGTCGCCACAGCTTATTTTGTTCGACTCCGCACCAGCAGAAATATTGGCGTGCGCTGCCCCAGGTCAAAGCAAAAAATCGAAAATATCAGCGCGACTACTATCGGGACAAGTTGTCAGTGGTGACGCGCAAGCCGCAATCGAGGAGGGCGTCATGAGCGTCCATCGTATGGGCAAGGTCTGGCACTACAGATTCATGCACAACGGCCGCGTCGTGCGGCGCAGTACGAAGCAGGGCAATTACAAGGCGGCCGAGCAGATGGAAGCGGCGCATCTCACCGCACTGTCAAAGGGTGACGCGGGCCTGGGAGAGAAACCGAAGGCACCCACTCTTGGCCGTTTTCTCCTGGATCGTGTCCAACCCTGGGCGGCGAAAAAGAAGGCGACGACCGCGACCTGGTATCGCTCCGGCATCGGCCCGCTAGTCGCCTATAAGCCGATGGCGAATCTGCTGCTGGATGCGATCACCAGTGAATCCGTCGATGACTATAGCGCGTATCGACAAACGCAAGGCCGCGCGGTGGGCACGGTCAACCGCGAATTGCGCGTGTTGCGCCGCTGCCTTCGTTTGGCGGAGGAGTGGGGACTGCTGAAAGATGCTTGTGACGTCACTATGGCCGGGACTGAGAGGCGTCGGGAGCGAGTCGTCAACGATCAGGAGTTTAGGAAATATCTTGCCTGCGCTTCGCCCTTGCTGGCCGACGTGGCGATCGTGCTCCACCAGACGGGTCTGCGGCCTGACGAATGTCACCGGTTGGAATGGACGGATGTCAGCTTCGACGATGGCCGCGGAAGCCTGTTAGTGCGATCGGGGAAGACGGCGGCGGCGCGTAGGCGCCTGCCATTGACCGACGATGTACGGGCCGTGCTGGAGCGGCGATGGCAAGAGGCAGGCGAACCGGATACGGGATTTGTCTTCCCTGCCCCGACGCAGAGCGGGCACATTGAACATTACACGTTGAAGAAACAGCACCGCCGAGCACTGAGGGAATCCTCCGTCCGCTACTTTCTCCTGTATTCGCTCCGGCACAGCTTCGCCACTCGCATCGCACCGCGTGTGGACGCTTGGACCCTGTGCAAGATCATGGGATGGGCATCGTTGTCAGTGGCAATGACCTACGTCCACGCCAGCGAGGAACGCGTGCTCGAGGTTTTCAGTGGTCATGTTTTTGGTCATGTCGGCGGGAAGCGACTTTCGAGCGCTAGCGGAGAACAGCGGGAAGTTATTGCGGAATCACCAGGTTATCTGGTGAGCGCGGCAGGACTCGAACCTGCGACCCATGCCTTAAAAGGGCATTGCTCTACCAACTGAGCTACGCGCCCACTTTATTTCAATCTAACATATCATCCATCCCTGAGTGGATAGGGTGGCA
>Ga0207646_10004110_pt1 | contig 16022 bp, 15 predicted proteins | sample KBSK5502metaG_FD_184343 | JGI IMG/M metagenome (GOLD analysis project Ga0207646, IMG submission 184343) | Corn, switchgrass and miscanthus rhizosphere microbial communities from Kellogg Biological Station, Michigan, USA - KBS K5-50-2 metaG... | ecosystem: Host-associated > Plants > Roots >... | reverse complement strand
GACGATCGTCACTGAAGACGACGACACAGCGGCGCATTTCATGACCAGAGTCGATGCCGCAGGGGTCTATCAGAATGCCTCGACGCGTTTTGCTGATGGCTTTCGTTATGGCCTGGGCGCGGAGTTGGGAATCAGCACCGGCAAGTTGCACGCGCGTGGGCCAGTTGGTCTCGAGGGGCTGACAACTTACAAGTACAAACTTTTCGGTGACGGCCATGTCGTTGCCGGATACAGCAATGGCCAACAATCTTTCCGGCATAGAAAGCTGGCGGACACAGGAGCGATAATGAACGAGGGACTTTCCGGTCGGTTCGTTCGTCTCTCGAGGTAAAGCTAAGCATTGATGACTAATCGAATCGAAATCTACGACACGACTTTACGTGACGGAACCCAGGGCGAGGGCATCAGTTTTTCGGTATCGGACAAATGCCGCGTCGCCGAAGAACTGGACGCGCTCGGCGTGGATATTATCGAGGGAGGGTGGCCCGGCTCAAATCCTCGCGATGTGGCGTTCTTCGAGAGGGTGCGCACTCTTAAACTGAAGCACTCGGCGATCGCTGCCTTCGGGGCGACGCGCCGGCAAAATCTATCGTGCTCGCAGGACCAGAGTATTCAGTCGTTGCTCCAGGCGGACACGCCCGTAGTTACTGTCTTCGGTAAATCATGGGTCCTGCACGTAACTGACGCCTTGCGAATAAGCTGCGAAGAAAATCTTGAGATTATCGAGGATACCGTACGTTATCTCTCCGCGCGGGTGCCCTTTGTGATTTATGACGCAGAGCATTTCTTTGACGGGTATGCCGCGAATCCGGAGTATGCGCTGGCGACATTACGCGCGGCGGCGGCCGGCGGCCCTCACCGGATCGTGCTTTGCGACACGAATGGAGGCAGCCTTCCTCACGATGTCGCGCGCATCACCCGGGCCGTGATCGATGAGATCAAGTTGCCGGTCGGCATCCACTGCCACAACGACGGAGAGTTGGCCGTGGCCAATACGCTCGCGGCTGTTTCCGCCGGAGCCACACACGTGCAGGGAACGATCAATGGTTATGGCGAGCGCTGTGGCAATGCCAACCTTTGTTCAATCATCCCCAACCTGGAATTGAAGCTGGGGTTTAAGACTATTGGAGTTGGGCGCTTGAAGAAGTTGCGCGTCACTGCGAACTTCGTCAGCGAGATTGCCAATCTTTCGCTCGATTCACGAGCAGCTTTCATCGGCGATAGTGCCTTTGCGCACAAGGGCGGGGTCCACGTCTCTGCGGTTGAACGTAATCCGAAGACTTACGAACACATCGAGCCCGAGAGCGTCGGCAATCGGCGGCGGGTGCTGGTTTCCGATCTTTCAGGTCGAGCGAATCTGCTGGCCAAAGCTCGCGAGTTGGGAATTGAACTGGATGAAGAGCAGCGCGTGCTTGCCGAACTAAAACAACTCGAGCACGACGGGTTTGAATTTGAAGCTGCCGAAGCAAGCTTCGAACTACTTGTGCACAAGCTGCGCAGTGCGCCGGTGCCCTACTTCGAATTACTGGGATTTCGCGTCATCGACGAACACCGAGGGGCCTTGATGCCGATGAGCGAGGCGACCGTCAAGATCAAGGTTGGAGACCGAGTGGAGCATACTGCTTCGAGCGGTAATGGTCCCGTTCACGCGCTGGACCAGGCACTACGCTGCGCGCTGGAGAAATTCTATCCGTCCCTTGGCGAAGTGCATCTGGTTGATTACAAGGTTCGCGTGATCAACGGCGCCTTGTCGGGCACTGCGAGTCTGGTGCGCGTGCTGATTACCTCGAGCGACGGTCGGACGCAGTGGGGAACGGTTGGCGTTTCGGCTAATATCGTCGAAGCAAGTTGGCGAGCGCTCGTCGATTCGGTTGAGTACAAGCTGATGAAGGAAGGAACGCGGCCAAATACAGAGGTCAGAAGTCAGGAGTCAGAAGTCGGTCCGAAGGAATCCGCAGTTTGCGTTTAGTTGCTGATGACCCGAGGGGGAGAGTGGCACGGGCGTCCTGCCCGTGAATCACGCGCAGGATGCGCGTGCCACTTGTATCCGAAAATGATCCACGAAATCACACAAAACAACTCGACTGACGGCGTCAATAACATGCCAGGTAGCAAACTGAAAATTAGTCGATGAAAGATAAGCTGCAAGTGATGAAATTCGGCGGCACGTCCGTCGGTGATGCGGAATGCATCAGACGCGCAGCGGAGATAGTCGCGAGGGCCTCCGTCGAAGGCGCGGTGCTGGTAGTTGTGTCGGCGATGAGTGGCGTGACGAACCAACTTGTTCTGGCGGCTCAACAATCCGTGAGTGGAGACGAGACCGAATCCAGAGAGATAGCCGCAGCCTTACGCAATCAACATAGTGCCGCGGTTACCGCTTTGATTAAGGACAAGGCAAGGCGTTCCCAACTTAACCGGGAGGTCGAGCAAATCGTTGGCGAGGTGACGAGCCTTTGCCGCGGAATAACACTCTTGCGCGAATTGACGCCGCGAACGCTGGCGGTAGTTTCAAGCATTGGCGAACGGCTCTCGGCTCGCTTGATGGCCGGCGCACTGAGCGAGCTGGGTGTGCGAAGCGAAGCCATCGAAGCAACCGAGGTGATCATCACTGATGACGACTATGCGCAGGCAGAGCCGTTAATGGAACAAGTGCGCGGGCGCGCCACGGCTCGACTCGTGCCATTACTTGGCGAAGGGATCACGCCGGTCGTCACTGGCTTCATCGGCGCTACTGCGGAAGGAGCGCTGACCACCCTGGGGCGCGGCGGCTCAGACTATTCCGCTACAGTTCTTGGCGCCGCGCTCGATGCCGATGAAATCATCATCTGGACTGACGTGGATGGTGTCTTGTCGACTGATCCACGGCTGGTGCCCGAAGCTCGTTTGCTGCGCGAAATCTCTTACAATGAGGCGGCAGAATTGGCTTACTTTGGGGCGAAGGTGCTCCATCCCAAAACACTGCGGCCGGTCGCTGAAGCAGGAATTCCGGTTTGGATTCGCAACAGCTTTGCGCCTGAGACCCCGGGAACCAGAATCACGCAGACAGGGCGACCGACCAACAATGGGGTCAGAGGAATCACGGCGATTGCCAACGTCAGCCTCATTACGGTCGGTGGACGTGGTATCGTTGGGGTGATTGGCGTCGCGGCCAAGACTTTTCAAGCTGTGGCAAGTGTGCGCGCCAATGTGCTCCTGATTTCGCAGTCTTCGTCTGAGAACGATATCTGCTTTATTGTTGATTCAGCGGACGCGGCGCGCACCTTGAAGGCTTTGCAAAATGCGTTCGCTTCCGATCTGGTTCATCATGATGTCGAACACATCACCGTAAACTCTGAGATTGCCATCGTCGCGGTGGTCGGTGACAGGATGCGCGGTACACCGGGTATTGCCGGTCGCACATTCAGCGCCCTGGGGAGAAAAGGGATAAACATCATTGCGATCGCGCAGGGATCGTCGGAGTACAACGTGTCGTTTGTGGTCGAAGCGCACGCGATGCAGGACACAGTTGCCGTCGTTCATGACGAATTCAATCTGCATTTACGCCCTTCACGTTTTGAATCGGAGGAGAGTGCGCGCGGACCTGTTTGGCTCCCTCAAATTGTATGACCGCAGTTGCCACTGAGCTCGCCTTGCAGCGTTGTATTGAGTCGGATTGCGGAGCGCAATACGGTCTCAACGAGCAGCTCTACGTATGTCGGCATTGCAGCGGGTTGCTTGAGATTGAGAACGAGTCGAAGGTTGCCGCTGATCCAGAGGCGCTCCGCCACCTGTGGCAGTCACGGCTCGCTTCCCCAGACGAAAGAGATCGTAGCGGCGTCTGGCGATATCGTGAGTTACTGCCGTTCTCAGACGGCGCACCGATCGTTTCACTTGCCGAGGGCAACACTCCACTCTACGACGCTCCGCGCGCGGCCCGCTATTCCGGTCTAAACGCGCTAAAGCTCAAACATCAGGGCTGCAATCCGACCGGCTCTTTCAAAGACACGGGAATGACAACAGCCGTCACGCAGGCGCGCATCCTCGGCGCCCGCACAGTGGTGTGCGCCAGCACCGGAAACACGGCGGCGAGTCTGGCCGCCTATGCGGCGCGGGCCGGGCTCAAATGCGCGATCCTCGTGCCGCGCGGACAGGTCAGTCACGCAAAGTTGGCCCAGAGTCTGGACTACGGGGGAATAGTCCTGGAGATCGATGGCAACTTCGATGATGCGATGCGCATTATTCGCGAGCTTGCTGAAGACGAATCGATCTATCTGGTAAATTCGATCAATCCTTTTCGCATCGAAGGCCAAAAGACCGTCGCTGCCGAACTCTTGCAGCAGTGCGCGTGGCAGGTTCCCGATCATGTCGTAGTACCGGGTGGTAATCTCGGCAACAGCGCGGCTTTCGGTAAAGGCTTCAAGGAGTTGCTTGAACTTGGCGTGATTGATCACCTGCCGCGGTTGCAAGTGGTTCAAGCCGAGGGCGCGGCGCCTTTCGCGGAACTGTTCGCGCGTCGTGAACAGGATTCAACAGCGGACGACTTTTCCGAGAATCTGATCCCTGTAAAGCATCCACAAACCCTGGCGACTGCGATCAAGATCGGTGCGCCGGTGTCGTGGCAGAAAGCTCTGCGCGCGGTGAAGGAGACGGGCGGGCGGGTTTCGACCGTTAGCGAGCAGGAGATCGCCGATGCGAAAGCGATCATCGGGCGCGACGGCATCGGATGCGAACCGGCCTCGGCCACAACAGTCGCGGGTATTAAGCGGCTGGTCAACGATGGTGTGATTGACAGGGGTGAAAACGTCGTCGCCGTCTTGACCGGACATCTTTTGAAGGACGCTGACTACATAATCAAATACCATCAGGACAGCCTCTATACTCACGACCGCGCCTCGAACAGATCGAAAGAAGAGCGTCGCATCGACGGCACATTCAGTAACGCGCCTGCGCGCGTAAAAGCAACGAAAGCTGCCATCATCCAACATCTGGAATCTCACGACGAACGCCACCACATTGAAGATGGGAGCTTCGACTGAGCATGACAGACGAAACGGGCATTGCCGTCGAGGATAGACCACTCTCCACGAATCTCTGCGGTTCTGCCGTAGAGGTGCGCGTGCCTGCTTCCGCCGGGAATCTCGGCGCGGGTTTTGACTGCTTTGGTCTTGCTCTGCAGCTCTATTTGACCGTCCGCGTCACAGTCGACTCGGAATCTCTCCAGCCGTGCCGCATGCGGAGTCGGGGCGAGGGCTACGGCACAAACCTTTCTCCCACGGCTGATAATTTGATCTTCCGCGCCATGAGCTTTGCCGCTGAGAAGCAAGGCCTGACTTTGCCTCCCATATCTATCGAAGCCGAAAACGAGATTCCACTCGGCAGCGGCCTGGGAAGCAGTGCCGCAGCGATCATCGCCGGCATTACGTTATGCGCCGCTCTCTGTGACCATGAGATTTCCAGCGACCTGGTTCTACGTTACGCGACTGAGCTGGAGGGGCATTCCGATAACGTTGCGGCCAGCCTGTTCGGTGGATGGGTGATCACCTGTACCGGGCAGGATGGAAGTGTGATCGCCGTCAAGAAATACTGGCCGCGCGACATCAAGGTTATTGTTGTTTCGCCCCACGCCACCTTGGAAACTGCACGGGCAAGAGCAGCGCTGTTACCGCTCGTCAGTCATGCCGATGCGGTGCACAATGTTCAGCGGGCCGCGTTGTTCACCGCGGCTCTCGAAGAACATCGTTACGATCTCTTGTGGGAAGCGACACGAGATCGCCTGCACCAGGAACGGCGGCAGGGATTAGTTCCTGGTCTTGCGGATGCGTTGGCGACCCCGCGCCTTCCGGGACTGCTCGGGCTTGCTTTGAGTGGCGCCGGTCCTAGCGTACTCGCGTTGGCCCGGGATCATTTTGATGAACTTGGTATGGCAATAGCGGAATGCTTTCAGAAACGTGAGATCGAGACGACGGTGCGGCTGCTTGATGTCGATGAGTCGGGGAGACAGATAAAGAGATTGTGAGAGGCACGGGCGTCCCGCCCGTGAATCACGCGCAGATGGGTACGTGAAAAGAGACGGGGCACTAGTGACGGTCTTTCTTATTAGCAGCGTCCCAGCCCGGGGGTGACGAGGGCATGTCAGAAGCCCGACCGTCAGGGAGGGCAACATTCGCGACCATTTTTGTTTCAAGAAAACCGGCGAGGAACTGTTGTGTTGATGTCGATAGGCGACTCTCTCGAGCGTTGCCCTCCCTGACGGTCGGGCTTCTGACACACCCTTAACTCGCCGTGCTAAAGCGGGGCACACTGGGACCCGGCGGACGTAGATTGAGCCGATACCAACTCTCAACACTAAAATCTTATGAACTCTCTTCAAGACGCGTCATTGTCCTTTATTGGTTGCGGTGTGATCGCTGAGGCGATCATCGGCGGCCTGCTTAGACGCGAGCTGGTGACGTCTGCCCAAATAATCGGTAGCCACCCACGCCCGGCGCGCCGCGAGGAACTGCAAACGAAATACGGTATCAGTGTCGTTGAGAGCAACTCACAGGCTGCTAAGCCTGGTCCCACGACAGCGGACGCTGGATCTGCTGGAAAGAGTTCGATCGTGATACTCGGAGTGAAACCGCAACGGCTGAGGACAATCTTAAATGAGCTGCGAGGACAGTTACAGGAAGAGCAGCTTCTGCTTTCGATCGTTGCAGGGGCGAAGATCGAGACGCTTGCCAGCGAGCTCGGGCATCCATCAATAGTTCGAGCAATGCCCAATACGCCCGCTCAGATCGGGCAGGGGATGACCGCCTGGACCGCTACGCCTCAAGTCGCCGACGCGCAATTGGCGCAGGTTCGCGCGCTGCTCGGCGCGCTGGGCAAAGAGATGTACGTCGAGACGGAGAGAATGATCGACATGGCCACGGCCCTCAGCGCCACCGGTCCAACTTATATCTTTCTCGTGATGGAAGCGCTGGTGGATGCCGGGGTGCACATGGGATTCTCGAGACATGTCGCGCAGGAGTTGGTGCTGCAAACCATGTTGGGCTCGGTGCTCTTCGCGAAAGAATCACATAAGCACCCCGCCGAGCTGCGCAACATGGTCACCTCACCGGGTGGCACTTCCGCGGAAGCGATCTATCAAATGGAGAAGGGTGGCTTGCGCACCGTGCTCTCGAAAGCCGTATGGGCCGCATTCCAGCGCGCGGTCGCACTAGGTCGCAGAGAGAAAGTTGGCGAATGATAGATTAGGGAATTCTCCGTTCAAGCGCAGTTGCGTGGGAAGAGGCGAGCCGCCGTTATGCTCAGATCGAATCGGGTATGCGAATGGTATATGCGTAAATCGTATGAGTGGCTGGAGAATCGGCCTGGTTTGACCACGCGTCTCGCCCTGGTATAAAAGTGCGCTCCGCGGGTTCGGGCCTGACTATCCGGGTTCTGTTATTGGACCGGGGAACGATAGATGCGAGTGTCCTTATTCATTACTTGTCTAATCGATCAGTTGTGGCCGTCCATTGGCACGAGCGCTGTGGAAGTGTTGCGCCGAGCTGGATGCGAGGTAGTTTTCGATGAGCGCCAGACTTGTTGCGGACAGCCAGCCTTCAATACCGGTTACCGCCGCGAGGCCCGCGGTTTCGCGCAACGGTTCATTGAAATTTTTGAAGAGGCGAAGCCGGATGTCATCGTCAGTCCTTCGGGATCATGCACCGCAATGGTCCATCACTTTCATCAGCTGTTTCCGGATGACGAAACATGGCGCAGGCGTGCGGAGGCTCTGGCGGCGCAGACCTACGAACTCAGCGCGTTGCTGGTGAATGTGCTGGGCGTGGAAGACGTAGGGGCCAGTTTTAGCGGCCGGGTGGCGTGGCATGATGCGTGTCACGGGCTCAGAGATCTCGGGGTGCACAGTGAACCGCGCCGATTGATTCGCAAAGTACGCGGCGTCGAATTTGTGGAGCTGCACAATGCCGATTCGTGCTGCGGTTTTGGCGGGACCTTCTCGGTGAAATATCCTGAGATATCAGTGGCCATCCTTGATGACAAGATTGACGCGATTCAAAAAGCTGGAGTGCGCGCGATAGTCTCGGGCGACGCGAGTTGTTTGATGCAGATCGAAGGACGATTAACGCGAACGCACTCGGCGGTCCGGGTCATGCACCTCGCAGAATTGCTCGCGTCGCACGAACCAATACCACAAACTTACCAGGGCGCTTAACTACGTTAGCAGGCCGGAGGCTCCGTTTTTACCGCAGCACAATGGATCACCTGACGCCAGAAACTTTTAAGCAGAACGCCCGCGACGCGCTCAACGATCCTCAATTGCGCAGCGCTCTGCGCAACCTGACGAAAACGTTCGGCGATCGCCGTCAGGCTGTATTGGCCTCCGTGGATAATTGGGAAGACCTGCGCGAGCGGGCTCGATCCATCAAAGACGAAACGCTGGCTCACCTCGACAAGTATCTCGAAGCTTTCGCCGACAACGCCGAGCGCGCGGGAGCCAGAATTCACTGGGCCCACGATGCGGCTGAGGCATGCAGGATCGTGATTCGGTTATTGCAAGAGTGCAGCGCGACCAACATCGTCAAATCGAAAAGCATGGCAACCGAAGAGATCCATTTGAATGCCGCGCTCGAAGAGATCGGGCTGGCTCCGGTAGAGACGGACCTTGGCGAATGGATAATTCAGCTTGCGCACGAAACTCCTTCGCACATCGTCGTGCCGGCGATTCACAAGTCGAAGAAACAGATTGCTGAATTGTTCGGCGAAAAGCTGGGTATCGAACCGAGTGACGATGTAGCCGTGTTAACCGGAGCGGCCCGGCGCGTCCTGCGCCAGCGCTTTGCCGAAAGCCATGCCGGGATTAGCGGCGTCAACTTTGGGGTGGCTGAAACCGGCACGATTCTCATATTAGAAAATGAGGGCAACATCCGACTGACCACAAGCCTGCCCAGAGTACACATCGCGTTGATGGGTATCGAAAAGATCGTACCGCGGTTTGCTGACCTCGATGTGTTTCTCAAACTGCTGCCGCGCTCCGGAACCGGACAACAGTTGACTGCTTATCAATCGTTGATTACTGGAGTTAAAAGAAGTCCCGGCGACGAAGGTCCTGATGAGGTGCATATTATTCTGATGGACAATGGCCGCTCGCGAATGCTGGCGCATCCGGTAACGCGACAATCGCTGGCTTGCATTCGTTGCGGCGCCTGTCTCAATGCCTGTCCGGTCTATCAACAGATCGGCGGGCACGCGTATGGCTCCGTATATCCTGGCCCGATCGGGGCAGTTATCACCCCGCAGTTAATGGGTCTCAGCAGGGCTGAGCAGTTGCCATACGCATCAAGCTTGTGCGGCGCCTGTCGCGAGGTCTGCCCCGTCAAGATCGATATCCCGGAGTTGCTGTTACATCTGCGTGCGGAAGTAGTTGAGGGAACGGCGAGCGCGACGGCAGCACCGGACGGACCGATGAAACGGAAGCCGTCAGAGCGGCTCGCCTTCCGCTTCTACGCCTTCGTCTGGTCCAATCCCAGGCGATATGAAAGGGGCTTGAAAATAGCCCGGTTGCTGCAACGCTTCGGGGTGCGGAAGGGACGCATCGACAATGCCCGGGGCTTTATTTCACGGCTGGTGCCGCCGCTCGGCGCATGGACCGCGGGACGTGACGCGCGTCCCCTCGCGCCCCGCTCGTTCCGCGAACAGTGGCGCGACAATCCAGGAGGCCGGCCGTGAGTGCTTGCTGCACGAGAAATCTTGGCTGACCAACGGCAAAACATGGAATCGCGACAGGCGATGCTCAGCGCAATTCGCAGGCAGCTCGCGGCGAGTGCGCCGTTGGACGTCGTGCGCAGTCAGCACCAGGCTCATTTCACAGGCACTAGTCACACAGATCGAGTAGCAGCGATCGAACAGCCGCCTACCATATCGCTGGTTGAGCACTTTAGAGTCTCGTTGGAAGCCGTCAGTGGCCATTGCGTTGCGGTGCGTGACGAGGTCGAAGCGGCGACCGCGGTGTTGCAAATCATCGGGCAGAGAGAGCGTATTGCCGTCTCTAATTCTCCCCTGGTGCAGCGGGTGATGCGAAGCGTCGAACACCACGCCGAGTTAATAGAGGCTGCCACTCCGCTGGCGCTCTTCGATTGCGATGCTGGTATCACCGGCGCCCAGTGGGCCATAGCGGAGACGGGTACGCTGGCGCTCGAGTCCGAAGAAGAACGGCACCGTCTGATCTCCCTGGTGCCCCCGATGCATATCGCGATCATCGAAGCCGGCCGCATTCGTCAGACAATGGGGGAAGTGTTGAGGTTAATCAGTGAGAACGGCGGCGATGCCTTGAGCCGTACGGTCACATTTATTACTGGCCCCTCACGGACTTCTGATATCGAGCTGACTTTGGCAATCGGAGTTCATGGGCCGGCGGAACTGCATGTCATTGTCATCGTCGGCGAGAATTCATGACTAACAAAGCTCTACTGAGCGTTACTGATTCACCTCATGGTTTTATGGTGACAAAAACCTTGTTGCTCGGCACGCCACGCAGGCTGATACTCACCCAAATATCACCCGTAGTTGCCATTTGACTCGGCAACTTGATCACCACCTCTGTTAGCCATTCGTTACCCGGCACTTTGGCCACGAACTCAACAGTCAAAGGGTAAGTATTACCCTGAGAATCCTGAGCCTGCGCCGTTACCACTGAAGCGTCTTCGCCGGTGCTCAAGTTAATGTTGCCGGCTAATAGAATGATGCGCGTGCGCTGATCAGCACTGAAGTTGTGGGTGTCAGTTAGAGCAAAAGGATCGCGCGTAAAATTCACGCAATCGAGCACGAGCGCCCGCGCACCCGGTCGCTACTCTATATTTGAGGGCGCTCCCGGTTCTGTTACCCGGCGCAAATCTGATACTCTACGGTCCGTCAATTCCAGCAAGAGGATGCCAGACAACGCGTGCCTTTGCCTCAGGTGATTGCCGTGAAATTCCAACGCTACTTAATCATTTCGCTGCTTCCGGTCTTACTTTTTGCGGTTACGGTGAGAGTGACGGCGCAGTCTTCCGATCAGAGCCTGCCAACACCCGTGCTTGCTAACGAGGTAGAAGGCAACATCGCGCCGTTGGATTTGGGCGACTCGCGTTTGACGCGGCACTTCTATGCATTTGAAGGAAAGCCGGGCGATCTGATAATCAACGTCAACAGCAGAAATCTGAATGGCGACATGGATATCTTCACCGCGATCACAATTCGACCGTTGATGAAGATTAGTATTTACGCGAACACCGTACATCCTGAAGTAACCAAGAGCTTCTATCTGCGCGCGAAACAGATCCTGATTCTGCGTGTCGAAGCCCGCTCGCCAAACGACGATGCCGGCACTTATCGGATTCGTTTCAGCGGCGCGTTCGCGCCATTCAGCGGCGGTATTCCGGTGGCCGAAACCAGTGAAGAGAAGACCGAGGTCGCTGGTAACAAGCCCGGGACCAGGCGAGTATCTTCAGTCGGCGCGACCATCGCGGAACCCCAGCCGGCTAAGCCCGAACCAACGCCGACAACTGAGACTGCGGATAAGCCTGCCGAGGATAAGGAGGCGAAAACATCACTGCCAAGATCCGCGCGAACCCGAACGCCAGGATCGACTGCCCGTAATCCGCGCCGGCGGACCCTGCCCGCTCGCACGAAACCGGCGCCGCCAAAAACGGAAACTGCCAAGACTGAGACGGAAGAACCAAAGAAAGCAAGCGGCGAGGGAGAAAAGAAGTCCGCCGTAACCACTCCTGAGAAGCCGGCGACTGAAGAGAAGCCTAAGTCCCAGGAGCCTTCGGCGCCTCAGCCGGGCGCACGGCTGATCATTGAAGAGAAAGACGGGGCGCGAATCGATCGGCCAATGTCGACGATTCGCCGCGTGATAGTCGAGAGTGGAGTGATCGTGATCGTGCTAAAGACCGGGCGCATCGAACGCATCCCGATGTCTAACGTGGCGAGGATGGCCATCGAACCGTAGGACGGTGCTGGAAATTAAGAGTAGCCACAGAGACACAGAGGCTCAGAGAAAGATCCAAAAAAAGGAGACGCGATCTTAGTTGGTATGGTTAATCCAATCGTCTGTTTCTCTGGGACCCTGTGACTCCGTGGCCGACTTTCCTGTTCTGAGCAGGAATCACTCGTTGATATTGTCGAGCGAATTGAACTTCCAACCGGTCTTAGTCCGGACGAATCCGTAAATTATTACCACATCGCCCGTATTTTCTATCTTGCATCCCACGGTGAACCGTTTCGAGTTCTGCGGATCAACCTCGGGCTTCGACTCGGCAAAGCATTTCGCGGCGTTTGTCTCTCCGTTGAAGACCTCACGATAGCGTTTGATGAGTTGCGCGCTGGTCTTGACACTGGGGACGCCGTATTCCAGCTCGATGGGAAACTGCGACATTTGAGCTACGGCGGCCTTATCACCTTTAATAACGGCGGCCTTGAACTTTATCCAGAGAGTTTGGATCGATGGATCGCGCTGAACGGATTTACCGGTGATCGATAAACTTAGAGCCAGCACGACTAGCGGCAAACCGGCGACCGTTCTCTTCGTCATGGCTCTATCTCCTTCTGGTGGGCTGCTCTCAATTAACTTTACATTTGTTCCTTGCGGCTTAGTGTGATTCGCGGATCGAATATTTGCGCACAGCAAACGATCCACTAAATCACACGAAAAATCATGAAAAGCAAGGCTGGTTTCTTTTATTCACAGAGCTGACGACCTTGCTTGGCGGTTGCCTATTCATTTTTCGGACACCGCGTTAGGCATCCGGTTCTGATCGGAGCGACGGCGAAGCCAGTCATCTCGACCAATGCCATAGATGTAGACGTTTCGGCCCAGGACTTCTGTTCGCCCTTCTACTTTTTCGCCGAGCCGCTCAGCAACCCGGATTGACGCGACGTTCTCTGGCGCGATCAGACTGATGACATGATCGCGATTCATCTCGCTGAAGGCGTATTCCAACGCCCGCTGCGCGCCTTCGGTCGCGTAACCCTTTCCCCAACTTTCGCGGCCAAGGGTCCAGCCCAATTCAAAACCGGGCCAACCCGCGGGATTCATGAACCCGATTCTGCCGATCACTTTGCCGCTGCTTTTTTCTTCGACTGCCCAAATGCCGTAGCCGCGAAAATACCAGTGGCCCATAAACGTGGCCATTTGCCGCCATACTTCCATCTCAGTCATCGGCCGGCCGTCGCCGAGAAAACGCATGACCTCGGCATCCGAGCAGATCTGACAGAACTGTTCGAGATCATCCTCGCGGAACCACCGCAGCCGCAGCCGCTCTGATTCTAGTTTGATCTCGTTCATCTCGATGTCTTGGAACCGCAAGCAATACTCTCACGTTGCATTGCTTTCTAGGGCAAATCGCCGGCGAAGTCAATGATTACCTAAACTGGACTCCGCTCGAGAAAACTTTGACACGTCCGCCGACCCTCTGCTATTGATGCGATGGTCATGAATTGCCGTCAGCTCCCGCTTCGCTTCGCAAACACCCTTTGGTATGCCATCGCTGCACTTGTTTTGTGTCTGGCGCTTCCGGCTGCGGTCGCAGCGGCTATCCCGTGCGCGCAGATAAGGGCCCAGCCCGATGCCTGGGTAAGGGGAAGAGTAAACGCACTGGTTGTCGCAGCTCGCGCCTGGTACGAGAGAGAGAAAGCGCAGCTAACGTACGAACGAACGATCGACGGAATTGCGAATGAGGTCGACAAGTGCCGGCTGGCGCAGGATGCGAACTTTAGCGCTCGCTATCCGGAGTTTCTTGGTTATGTAACGACGCTGGCCCTCGCACGTGAATCCGATCACGAACTCGGCTTCAACGTTCCGGACCGCGTTTACTTCGCCGAGACGCGACAGTACGTTGAGATTCCTGACTTTCTTTTGACTCCAACTTTTCTGCGCGTTGTCAGCCGCTTTGAAACCTTGCCGCAAGCCAAGGCCATGCTGCGCCAGCTCAATGCCGGCAGAGCGCCTGACGCTCAGCTCTTGTTCTTTAGTTACGAGTCGAGACATTTGGGTACGCCCGATAATCCCGACAGCTTCAGGCGTCTCCTGATCGTGGTTCCCGGAAACGCTGCGCGACGCATCCCGGAAAAATGGGTGCAGTTCGGGGTGCCGGATCCGCGCGCGCGCGCGACGGTCCGTAATGTCTCAGTCGTTGCGACCCTATCCGGCGACAAGCCCGGCGAGGAAGGAACGACAAATGTTTATTTTAAAGATTACTTCCGGACCTATGGTCGCAACGGGTCGATAACCATCAAGGGCCGCTGGGAACTTGGCGAGGGCGACGACAACTGCGCGCAATGTCATAAGAGCGGCGTGCTGCCGATTTTTCCTAAAGCCGGAAGCGTGAGTCGCGACGAGCAGGCGATGGTGGCCACGGTCAACGCGCGCTTTCTCACCTACCCGAAGCCTCGCTTCGATCGATATCTGGATGAGACCAAACTTGGGCCTGGACTCGGTTCGATCAGAACCAACGAGGCCCCGCTGTTTGCCGAAATAGGATTGAAGTCGAACCTGGGTACTGACGGCAAGACGTGTGCTGCCTGTCACCATGCCGAAGGCTTGGGCGCGCTCAACTGGCCGATGGATCGGGTCCTGATTAGCTCTTATGTGAAGGGCGGTCAGATGCCGCGCGGCTACAAACTGAACCTAGCAGAGCGCAGCCGGCTCTATCAGAAGTTAATTCAGGATTACTTCGCGATCGATGAAGGGAATCCGGGAATTCTGAAAAGCTGGTTGCTGGGGAAGCGGAGTGAGAAGTCTTAGCCGTCTTCAGACGGCTTTCCCGAAGGGTTACTAGACCAGCCGTTTTACGGCTGGGTCGGTCGCCGAATTTTAGAACTGAGCCCGCTTCAGCGGGCTTACCCTCGGATGCTAAGGCGGTCCTGGGTAAGCACGCTGAAGCGCGCTGGCGGATCGTGGTCGCGCCGCGACCCGGCGCTGAAGCGCCGGTCTACTAACCCTTCGGGAAAGCCGCGTGAACGCGGCTCGGTTTCGAAGATTAGCGGTTCTCTCAGTAGGACGATTGCCTACTTCTTCTTCCCTGATTTTAATTCTGCCAGTTTGTCCCGGAACTGCGGTAGGTCCGGATTCGTGGGATCAAGCTTCGCGAGTTTGTTGATCGCATCTTCCGCTCCCTTCGCATCTCCTTTGCCTAAGAGAGCCGCGCAGTAGCCGTCGAGTAGCACCATGTCATTTGGCTTCTTCTGGAGTGCCGCTTTGTACCACTGGATCGCGGCGTCGTAGTGACCTGCGTCCAAATTCGCGACCGCCAGCATGAATAAGACATCCTGATCGGTAGGCTTAAGTTTGTTGGCGATCAGAAGGTACTCGATGGCTTGATCGTATCGTTGAATCTTGTACTCGAGTTGGGCCGCCGTAACCTGAGCATCAAAATCTTCAGGGTGCTCACGGGCCCGCTTCATAGCTTCCTGGACCTGGGCGAGCATTTGCTGGCCACCGTCGCCGGTTTGATCTCCGCCGACCGGGGGATGATTCGGCGGCAGATTCTGACCCTGTTGGATGGACGTGGCAGCCGCGCGCGTCGCGGCATCGCGTTGGCTCCAGCCGGTGGCAAACATGAAGCCGGCAATAAAGCCCAACAGAATTCCAATGATGACGAAGAGCAGGTTGTCTCTGGACATTGTTTACCGTTTCAGTTGCAAAGAGTGGCACGGGCGTCCCGCCCGTGTCTCACGTGCAGGATGCACGTGCCACGATCATTATTCAGCGTCCTTTAGCAGCCCGCGAATCTGTTCGCGAAGTTCAGGATCATCGGTGTGGCCGTGTTGCATAATCGCATGGTTGACAGCCGCGTCCAGCACTTCCTCTTCGGCGCCTTCCATCTTCAGCGTGCAGCCGCGCTCACTCGGATAGTCTCGGCAGTCAATCGATTTTCTTTCCGACATGATTTGTCTCCTGTGCGCCGGGCTAAACCGGCAGGTTGTGTTGAATGAAAGTTTCAAACGTTAAAGGACTAGCCAACCGTGACGACCCCGAGTCATGCGGCGGCGCTCGTAAGAGCGGCGGCGAAGCGTTG
>Ga0207646_10004109_pt1 | contig 16025 bp, 21 predicted proteins | sample KBSK5502metaG_FD_184343 | JGI IMG/M metagenome (GOLD analysis project Ga0207646, IMG submission 184343) | Corn, switchgrass and miscanthus rhizosphere microbial communities from Kellogg Biological Station, Michigan, USA - KBS K5-50-2 metaG... | ecosystem: Host-associated > Plants > Roots >... | reverse complement strand
CCGGATTCAGCCTCACGCGGGACACCGGCATTTTGCCAGTGGCTGGCGACTCTTCGACCACAACCCCGCCATCGCCACTCGCGAGCCCGACCAATGCGTCGACGCAGCCGCTGGCATCGGGAGTCCTCGCTTCGGCCAGGCCGCCGACCACGCCCGAACCGCGGACATCGGCGCCGTCGGCCGCGCCGTCGGCCGCGCCGTCGGTCGCGCCGACTCCCGGCCCGACCGCGCCACCGGCGACCAGCGCGCCTACGGCGCCGGTCCCATCGCTCCTGCCTACACCGACACCGATGCCAAGCAGCACGCCGTCACTTCCAACGCTGCCGCCACTTCCCACGCCGGTCCCGACGCTTCCACACGGTTTGCCGTGACCGGTCACGCCAGCGCCATTGCGTTCGCCGATCGCGGTTCGGCGCCGATAGAGGACCGGCGTCTCGAAAGGGTCGTCGGTGTTCTGCGCTTCGTTGCGGCGGCGGCGATCCTCCTTTTCGGACAGGCTTTACCGAACCTCGGCCCGGTGTTCGTACTCGTGCTCGGAATTTTCTTTGGTGGCTACGGATTGCTCGTCAGCTTGACCTGGGCGAGAGTGCGGACCGCCGACGACCGCGAGCAGGCCGCGCGCTTCACTATCGCCGCGGACATCAGCCTGGTCGGCTTCGCGCTGTTCGTCTTTGCTCCCGATCCGAGCTGGACGATCTACGTCTGTGGATTCTTGGTGATCGCGAGCGGCGGTTTCCGGTTTCGCAACGGCGCCCTCCTCGCTGCGGCCTCCCTATCGCTCGCCTATGTCGTGGTCATGGTGTTCCGCGCCTCCACTCTCGCGATCCCGATGACCGCCGCGCAGGTCGCGCTCCAGCTTGGCGGCTACCTGACCGCCGGCGCCGTGTTGAACGCGGTGTTGCCTGGACTGGACGCATTGCGTGAGCGAGATCACGAGACGTACGAGCCCATCCTGCAAGCGCATGACGACGCGGGAGACGCCGTTCTCATGACCGACGCTGGGCGACCGATCTATTGGAACAAGGCGTTCGAAGGGCTCACTGGCTACGCCTCCGCTGACCTCACCCAGGCTCCATCGATAGCCGATCTCGTCGTGATTGGCGAGGATCTACCTGCGGCCAACGATCACCGGCCGTTCCGCGCTCAGGTCCGAACTCGCGACGGCACCCTGGTCGAGGTGGACGTGGTGCGGCGGCTCGCGCGCGCGGATGAGAACGACCGCAGCGTCTGGCTCCTGCGAGACGCGACGACCCGCGAACGCGCCGAGGCCGATCTCCGCGACAAAGCGCTCCACGATGCGCTCACCGGTCTTCCCAACAGGGCGCTCCTTGGCGATCGGCTCACCTCGGCGATCGCGGTCGCGCAGCGGCAGGACGCCGCGCTGAGTCTGCTGCTTCTGGACCTCGATGGCTTCAAGGGTGTGAACGACACCTGGGGTCATCACGCGGGCGACCTGGTGCTTATCGAGATCGCGAGCCGCTTGAGCGGCACGCTCCGCGAAAGCGATACCGCGGCGCGCCTCGGCGGTGACGAATTCGTCCTGCTCCTCCCCGCGACTCCCCTCGTCGGCGCCATCGAAGCGGCACGCGCACTCGTCGACTTCATCGTCGCGCCCATCGCCGTCGACGGAAAGCAGGTCACAGTGGGCGCGAGCATCGGGATCGCCGTTTTTCCGAATCACGGCCGCGACGCTGAAGTCCTCCTGGCTGCTGCGGACTCCGCGATGTATGAGGCCAAGCATTCCGGTGGCGGCTACCGCACGTTCCGGGCGCACGTCGGATCGACACAGCCATGAGCGCACCGAGCGGCGCACCGGCGATCGAGCGTCGCCGGATGACCCTGCTGAGTCGCGTTCCTCTCCGCGGGAACCAGCGGGCCGAGACCGATGGCCAGGCCCGGACCGACGACCCGCGACTCACGCCGCGTCAGCGCGAGGTCCTCGACGGCCTGATCCGCGGCCTCACGAACAAGGAGATCGCGGGCGAGCTCGGGATCGGTCCGGACGCGGTGAAGCGGGTCATCTCGCGACTCTTGATCAAGCTCAACGCGGCGAGTCGGACCGCCCTGGTGCAGCTTGCGCTGCAGACTGACGCCGCGCGGCGCCGCCGTTCGCGCGGTCCGAGCGCTCTCAGCCTGCTGGACGCCGTCCCCGTCCCGGCGCTGATCACACGCGGCGCCGCTCACCGCGTCGAGTACGCCAACCCCGCAGCGAAGACAATCCTCACGGACGCGGGATCAACGATGGAACTGTCGCAACTCTTTCTGCCGGAGCCGCGACGGACGATCGCGCAGATCGCGGACGAGAGCTTCGCGACCGCCGCGCCGCGGGTCGCCAGAGGGGTCGCCCTTCAAGATGTAGCTCGGGTCGACATGAGCTGGCGCCGCGTCGACGTGTTCACGACCCCGATGCATGACGGCGTGGGTAAGCTCGCTGGTCTGGTCGTCTTTCTCGTCGACGTTTCGAACGACCCGATGCCGGTGCGCGAAGGGTCAGTGGCTAGTGCGCCCTCGACGCGGGGGCGGGAGCGGCCTGCCTGAGCGCTCCCAGGAGATCCCCGTATGGCATGTCCTTGACGACACAACCGACCGCGCCCATCCCACGGGCGACCTCACACACCTTGGGGTTGAACGTGTACATGACCACACGGATCTGCGGGAGCCGATTGCTGACGATCGCGGCGATCGCAAGACCGTCGACTCCGGGAAGAATCTCGTCGACCACCAATACCTCAGGGAGGAGCTGTCGGCAGAGCTCGATGCACTGCCGCCCGTTCCGTGCCACGCCAACGCACTCCATATCGGGTTCCGCATTGATCAGGTAGCGGAGGTTCTCGCGAACCGAGGGGTGGTTCTGGGCGACGACGACCCGGGTCTTTGTCATGCCGACCACTATCCATTCGAGCGACCACCGAACAAGGTCCCCATCCAGGCACATGCGCAACGCCCCGTGCCCTCAACGTACCCAAGTGGGACCTTGTGGGCACGCGAGAGTTGCCAAATAGTCGGGCTGTGCAAAAAAGTCTTTTCTCCCCCACCCCACCCGAGCTGCGGAGCGGGCGCACCCCCCATGCGCCCCGCTCCGACAGCGGACCCGCAACTCTTCGGCTCTTCATCGGCGACGGCGACAGCGTGTTTCGCGGCGCGCTGCGCGTCGGTCTCGACGCCGAGGCGCGAATCGACGTCGTCGGCGAAACAGACGATGGCGCGGAGGCGCTTCGCCTTCTGCGTTGGCTCCGCCCCGACGTAGCGCTCCTCGATGAGGACCTACCTTCGTTCGGCGGCGCTGCGATCGCTCGCATCCTCAAAAACGAGCTCCCGGAGACGCGGGTCGTCGTGCTCACTCGAGCAACGGCCGGGGCACGCCCATGAAACGCGGCGTGGTCGACCCAGAGCTCGACTTCTACGGACAGGTGGTCTCGGAGCTCGGGCAGCCACTCACGACCATCAGCCGAAACGGACAGCTCGCGAAACGACTCGTCAGGACGGACCCGGATCGCGCGAGCGCGGCACTTGACCAGGTCGTAGCAGAGGTCGGGCGCGTGAAGCTGTTGCTCGGCGAGCTCCGCGACCGCGCTCGCGACACAGAACATGCCGAGGCCCTGTTCAAAGGATGAGAAAGCTGCTCGAGATCGTCGCCGTGTTCGCGCTGATCAACGTGACCGCGCTCCAGGCGCTCGCCGACGGCCCCGCGGTGGCCGCTCAGCCGATCCTCGAGCCGGACCCGAGCGGCTCGACGACCGGCGGCTCCGCGTCCGCGACCCCAGGTAGCGCAGGACCAGCGACCGTCGCATCGAGCGAGCCCGTTGCAGCTTCGAGCTCGAATAACGCCGCCCCGAACTCCCCATCGAGCGGTTCCACGTCCGCGACCGGTCCCGGCACCATCAGGCGCGGAGGGGTTTGGCTGTGTAGCCGACGCGTTCGTTGGCACGGTGGCTCTGGACGGAGTCGTCGCAAGAACTGAAAGATGGCCGCAGAACGCCGGCCACGATGACGAAACGGTCGTGCTCGGACGCCACTCCCCATCCACCATCGTTGTTCGAGCCTGCGACCTAGCCGCGGATGTGCTCGACGTCGTCGACTGTTCGCGCCCGCTCAGCTTGCCAGGCGGCGGCACTCCGCGAGGCGAGCATCGGTTCGCTTGAGCTCCTTGGCGATCTCGTCGTAGAAGCGACCGTAGAAGACGCGAAAGTCCCGCTCGTCCTCGCCGCCGCCCAGGAACGCGATCTCGTCTTCGAGGCTCCGCTGATTTGCCAACGTCGCCAAATAGCGTTCGCGATAGTGCGCGAGATTCGTGGCGAGATCGCTGACGATCAGTGGCGCCTCGCGGGTGAGCATCTTGAACGTGTCCGCCTTGTCCCAGAGGAGCGGCACCGAGAAGACGAACGGATCGCGTCCGGGCGCGAACATCTGGTTTCGGCTGGCATCGTGGATCGGAGACGTGGCGATCAGCGCGCCCGGCCCGGTGGTCATCCAGCCATCGCCGACTGTCCGCCTGACGTCGTGGTTTCGGAAAGCCGCGAGCGCATCCTCGATAGGACGCTCGTTGCCGGCCTCGTAGAGCCGAACGAAATTGTTCGCAGGAAAGGAGAAGTCCGACATCTGGCTCAACACGAGCGCCTTGGCAACGCTCACTACGTCTCTCGCGACGTTGATCGCGCCGGGGCCGCGAGCCATCTTCGGATCCCAGACCCCCGCGGCCGCCAAGGCGTTGTGTACGACGTGGCTGCAGTTGTTCGTGTACATGTTCCAGGTGTACCCGCTCACCTGGGCGCTCTCGTTGGCGCCATTCAGGTAAGCGATCACCTTGGCGATCGCGTCCCGGGTCATCGGCAGCCGCGCCGAGTATGCGGTGCGCGCGAAGTTCAGCGCGAAGTCCGTCCCGATCGAATGCCGGACGATGAATTCATCAGGTCGCATCACCGCGGACTTCTGGCGCATGACGGCGTCCTTAATCCGGATGCCTTCGAACCATCCGGCCGTGATCGCCTTCTGGATGGCGACCCCGTAGAAATCCTTGTCCAGCGTTTGCTCGGGCGCGAGCCCACCGCGAAAGAACTCGTCGCGCCCCGGGATCGCGACCCACATCACGTTGTCGAAGATCTTGTTGACGCTGATTCCCGTGCCGGCATCCGGATCGGACAGGTTTCCTTCTGCCGCGACGAGACGCAAGCGCGGGTAGCTCGCGTCTGGGTCGATCTCCGCGCCATTGATGAAGAGGGTCGCGTGCCCGCCCCAGCCGCCAGGCTTTGCTCCGACCTGATGGACCTGGGCGAGGGCGCAGACCTCGACCGAATAGGGAAAGAGAGCGTTATAGGTGCGTTGCGCGGGCGTCCGACTCCTCCTGTCCAAGAAAAGTTGGATGACACTACGCCTCGGCACCCGCCGACCAAGCTATCGGCCGCGAGAATGACGTGGTTCGCGAACAGGAGTGGACGCATTCGCTTCATCCACATCGGTCGCGAGGCTTCGGTACGTCCTCACGGGAAAATTGCGATGCGCGAGAGCGTTCACGTGTGAACGGTTCCCGCAATCGCGGGCCACCGACCGGGTCTTACGCGCCCTGTTCGATCTTTCGGCTGAGTGTCCATCGCGTTTCAGTCCGCGCCACGTTTACCACGGATTGTCCGAATGGCCACTCGAGGTACCTATGTTTTTTGATCGTGGGTGGTGCGCATTCGATTGTGATCTCGACCGGCCCGGCACCGCTTGCGTAGCTAGCTCTCCCCACCCCCCAACCGCGCGCGACGGACTCCTCTTCCCCATAGATGGAGTCCGTCGCGATATGCCGGCCAAGGAGCGATTCCACCGCAGACGCGGCTTGGGGCGGCTGTAAGAGGACGTCGAGCTGCTCTTTGTCGATCCCTCGCGTGCGAAACGCTCTTTCGCGATCCGCACCGCCGTGGCCTCAGAGGGCCGGTCGGATGACGCGACGATTCAAGCGAAGAAGCAAAGCACCACCGGCGTGACTAGCCTGAGGACCACCGCCAGAACCGAACCGTCGTACATGAGGGGTACATAGCGCGCTATTCGTGAAGACCGCCCATGAATCGCCTCATCACGGCGAAGAAGAACGCCAGGCCGCCGACGACAAGAACCGCTAGGTCGAGCACATCCGACATAAAGCCCCGCTTCTTTCTACCGCGCTTAAGACGGCGTCAGGAGACGATGAGCGCGGTCACCATCCCGAACATCCCCGCTGAGCCCTCGGCGTGCGTGAGGATGTGGCAGTGAAACGCCCACACGCCCGGATTGTCGGCGACGACGATCGCGTCCCATCGTTCGCCCGGCGCGACGTTGAGGGTGTCGCACTTGAACGGCGCGGGGAGCGGATAACCGTCACGCGCGAACACCTCGAGTGTGAGACCGTGAAGGTGCGCCGGGTGAATCATCGTTCCCTCGTTCATGAAGCGAAAGCGAATCCGCTGACCGAGCTTCGCGGTGTACGGGAACGTTGCGGGGAACCCCTTCCCATTGATCGTGAGCCCACCGAGTGAGTCGTTGAAGATGAAGAACTCATCCTTGTCGTACTGCGGGTCCACGCTCTTGTCATTGGGCGCGACGATCAGCGGCCCGAGACTTCCACGGCCGACCTGCTCGGTGGCGTTGTGGTGCGAGTGGTACATGTGGCTGCCGAACGGCCCCGCCGTGAATTCGTAGGTGAAGGTCTCACCCGGTTTGATCGGCGGCTGCGTGATGAACGGAACGCCGTCCATCGAGTTCGGCACCCGCTGCCCGTGCCAGTGGACGGCAGTGCTGTCGTCGAGCTGGTTCTTCACCCGAACGCGGACGCGCTCGCCCTCGGTCATGCGGATGATCGGACCGGGGACCTGCCCGTTGTACGCCTCGGCGTCGAAGAACTTGCCAGGCGTTACCTCCCAACGCACCTTGCCGGCCACGAGGTCGAACTCGCGAACGCCGGCGACCACGCGCGACTCGAGTTCCTGCAGCCCCTGCCCCTGCGTCTTCGCCGGAAACGCCGCGGTCGCAGCTTGGTGGACCGCGTCGTGATCAGCCGGTGCGGTGGTTGCGACTGGTGCCGGTGTGCCGCTCGCGCTCGGCGTCGTCGTCGTGGCGTGGTTGTGAACCGGGCTCGGCGCCGCCTGATAAGCAGCCGCGCTTCGTCCGGACAGTCTGAAGCCAGCGACCGTTAACGCGCCTGCGGTGGCGATCCCGAGGTTTGCCAGAAGCACACGGCGCGCGATGCGGCCGGATCGGTCCTCGGCTGGTTCGGTCACGACCTCGCTCTCGGACGTTTGTTCCATGACGCGAAGCTACGGAACCTCAAGGGATGGAGCGAGAGCCGGACGGCCCTTCTCGGGAGTCGTTCGGCCCTGCCGATCCCTGGCCGATCCTCAGCGGATCGTGATCGACGACGCTCCGGAGGACACCGCGATGGTCAGACGATTGGGTGCCGCGTGCGTTTTGAGGCCAGGGAAGTAGTGCCCCGCCGACAGCGTCAGTACTTCGGCCTGCGCTCGGCCACATAGGCGGCGGCCTGTGCTCGCCGCGAGAGGCCGAGCTTATCGAGGATGCGACTCACATAGTTCTTCACGGTCTTCTCGGAGAGGAAGAGCGCCGTGCCGATCTCACGATTCGTCTTTCCCTCGGCCAGCTGCTCGAGGACTTTGCGCTCCTGGTCGGTAAGCGACGCGATCGCGGGGTCCTCCTGCTCGCGGCCACGCCGCACCCGCTCGAGGACCTTCCCGGTCACGTCGGGGTCGAGTAGCGAGCGTCCTTGCGCGACGGCCTGGATCGCATCGACGACCGCCTGCCCTCGGGTCTGCTTCAAGAGGTAGCCGGACGCTCCCGCGACGATCGAGGCGAAGAGCGCTTCGTCGTCCGCGTAGGAGGTCAGCATGATCACCTGCGTTTCTGGCCGTGCCTCGCGGATCGCGCGGCACGCCTCGACGCCGCTTCCGTCAGGAAGCCGCACATCCATGATCACGACATCGGGTCTGGCCTTCGCTGCCGCCTCGATCGCCTCGGCCATCGTGCCGACTTCGCCGACGACAGCGATGTCCTGATGTCGCGAAAGCAGCGTCCGCAGTCCCTCGCGGACGACCTCATGGTCATCGCAGAGGAGCACTCGAGTCACGGCCGATGCTGTCACCCCTTCGCCTCCTCGCGGACCGGCAGCTCGAAGCGTACTCGCGATCCGCGGCCGGGAGCGGTGTGCAGACTCAGTCGTCCGCCGGCTGAGAACGCGCGTTCGCGCATGTTGCGAAGCCCGTGACCGTCGACGGCTCGCTCGTGGTCGAAGCCGACACCGTCATCCCCGACCTCGAGCACGACAGATGAGTTATCGAGGAAGAGCCGCACCGATGCGCGGCGGGCGCGGGCGTGACGCTGGACGTTCCCGAGCGCGTCCGCCGCGATGAAGAACACCGCCTCTCGGCCGACTCCGTCGAGGGCCGAGGCGGCCTCGGGGGCGACGACGACACCGACTTCGATGAGCGCGTTCGTGCGTGCCTGCGCCGCAAGCATCGGAAGCGACTCGATGAGGGGCCGATCGCTCCCCCGAATCGGCCGAAGACCGAGGACGTAGTTTCGCAGGTCGGCGATGGAAGCGTTAAGCCGGTCCACGGCACGGTCGACGGTCTTTCGCGCCGCGTCGGGCTCGGACGCAAGGCGCACGGCGGCGTCCTCGAGCTGAAGGCTCACGCCGTAGAGCGATTGGATGACGCCGTCGTGCAGATCCATGCCGATGCGGTGGCGCTCCTCTCGAACCGATACCTGCTCGATCTGCTCGTAGAGACGCGCGTTCTCGATCGCGATAGCGGCCTGAGCGGCGAGCGTGCGCACGGCCTCCTCGTCGTCAGCGCTGAATTCATCGGCGCCCTGCTTCTCCGTGAGGTACAGATTCCCCAGCGACGTACCGCGGTAGAGGATCGGGGTCCCGAGAAAGCTTCGCATTGGGGGATGGTTTTCCGGAAAGCCAACCGACTTCGGATGCGCGTGGAGATCGCGGAGGCGGAGGGTAACGTGCTCCTTCTGTAGCACACCCAGCAGACCGCGCCCGTGCGGGAGGGGACCAATCTTCGCGCGCTCTTCGTCGCTGATCCCGGAGGTAATGAATTGCTCGACGAGTCCGTCCGAGTCGAAGACCCCGAGCGCCGCGTATTTCGCGTCCGCGACGGCACGGGCTTGTTCCACTACGCGCTGCAGCACGATCGGAGTCTCGAGCTCGGACGTAAGCGACATCCCTGCGATGTTCAGCGCCTGCACCTGTGCACGGCGCTGCTCGAGCGCGTGTGCTAACCCCCGCAGCTGCGTGGCCTGCTCCTCATCACGCCGGTAGAGCTCGGTGAAGCGGCTGAAGATCGCCGACGAGAACGCGAGGACCCCAGCGATGCCGACCACCATGAGGATGAAATGCGAGAGACCGCTGGGAAGCAGAGGCTCCATCACGAAGTCGAGGCCTACAAGAAGGGCGATGAGGATCGCGGGGAGCACAAAGCCCGCGACGCGGAGTCGCCTAGGCAAGACCACCGGCGCGGCGCGATCTGTCAGAGGAACGATTATCGCGATAGTCGGCTGCGCGGAGCTGCTGACCGGACCCGTTCGGTGACTGGGTACTGACGGCCGTCGGGCGTGCGCATCGTGCTGGCGTAGGCAATCGGCGTCGTCATCGGGATCTGGTCGAGCTGCTCATCGAGATCAGGTGTCACGCTTTCCTCGTCGTAGAAGATGAGGTCGGCCTCCTGGTGCAGGGGGCATCTCGTCCCGATCTCCAGCGCGCACGTCGTCGCTTTGGGTCCGGCACACCGGATCGCATGCATGCCCTGCTCTTCGAAGAACTTCGCCCATTCCGCGCGTCGGTTGGTGTCCGAGCTCATCACGAGGACGGCCATCGGCCGGACAGGACGAGAGGAGCGGTCTGCACCGCTCCCCTCGTCGCGTGGGGAAAAGGACTTTGTCACGCGAGTTGCGGCGCCCGTACGGGTGCCTTGCTGACGTTGATCCGCGGGGTCTTCCACGGGGTGCCGAGGATCGGGAGAAGGTAGCGGTCGAACCCGATGTATCCCGCGGTCTTCCACGCGAGAACGAGAAGGAAGCCCAGGAGGAGCAAGACTGGGTTCGTGCTTGCGCTGCCGGCGAGCATGAAGTTGAGGTTCATGAAGGCGCCGCCGACCGCGGCGATCCCGACGAACGCACCGAGGATGAGACCGATCCCGACGGCCGTCTCGCCGAAGGCGACGAGCTTGCCGAAGAAGACTTCCCAGTGGTTGTCGACCATGAACTGGATGTAGCTGCGGTACCAGTCGTAGGTGATGACTGGCTTGGCGGGCGCCGCGGGAATCGCCGCGATGCGCTGCCAGAACGCGAGGAGCCCGGTGCCGTCGATGATGTAGTTCGTCTTCGCTCCGGTGTCGAGGACCTTGTGCAGGCCGGCCTCAAGCCAGCTGAAGCCAACGTAAAGGCGGACGACGAACCAGACGACCGACATCCGCGTGTCGGAGAAGAGGAACTTTGCTAGGGGCGGGTCTGCGATTTCGGTGTTCTTGATGACTGCTTTCATTTCGTGACCTCCTTTGCGGGTCACTCTGCTGTCAGGGTCGAGGCGTCGACAGGGCCGTCTGGCCCAAGTCCTGGGGACTGCGGTCCCTGTCCGGCGGGACCCTACGGCATAGCGTCCGGGTCGAAGGGCGGTCCCTGCCCAGCGGTCGCCGATCGCCGCGCGCATGGCGCGCCGCAGGCCAGGCAGTGAGGATTAAGGAGCACCCAGCCGTGTAACTTCGCAGCTTTCACGAAGCTGGTCGTAGTTGCTCAGATGCCCGGACGAAAGCCCGCATCCGCAACAACAAGGGATGTGGGCGGAGCGTCTCGTAGTTCGCAGCGGCGAACTGATAGGCGGTCCGGACCGACGATGCGGCGTTCCGGTGGGGCCTTCGGCCAGACCGATTTTTGGGGTTGGCCGCGAGATCGGGTGAAACGCGGTCGGTGACGGGTCGCAGCACGCGGAGTCCAGCTCGTAACGGCCACCGCCGCGACCGCGCCGAGAAACTGCGACGGTTCGAGATCACAAGCGTGGTCGACAAAGGACCGTTCCACACAGAGGCGGGAGGCCCGTCGGGCAATGACGTTCGGCCCTACTCGGCGGCCCTGACGGCGCCCACGATCGCCCTGTGCCGAATGTTGGCGCGGAGATTCTCATTACCGTGGGTGTGCTCATCCTGGTGGCTGTCGCCGCCGGGACTCTCACGGCGCGGTTGTTCATCGCGGCCAGCCGGACCCACGGGGGCGTAGCCGCGCGGGACGAGGAAATCTGATGACCCTCCGCGGAGCGTCCGTCCGGCTAATCCTCATTACGCTTGCTGTGGCCATCGGTCTCGCACTTGGCGCCGCGTGGCTGGAGGATCGCGCCTACGAAGCAATGACGGCGTAGGCCTCGCCGGACTGCCCCGCGCTACCGCATCGAATCAGCTCGCGGATGTTCGGCGCGCCTGCGCTCCACGCTGCCATGGCGTGCCGAAGAGCGGGAGAAGCCACCGATCCAGGCCGATGTACCCCGCGGTCTTCCACGCGAGGACGAGGAGGAAACCGAGCAGCAACAGGACCGGGTTCGTGCTGGCGCTGCCGGCGAGCATGAAGTTGAGGTTCATGAAGGCGCCGCCGACCGCGGCGATGCCGACGAACGCGCCGAGGATGAGGGCAATGCCGACCGACGTCTCGCTGAACGCGATGAGCTTCCCGAAGAAGCCCTCCCAATGGTTGTCGATCATGAATTGGATGAAATTGCGGTACCAGTCATATGTGACGGCCGGCTTCCCCGGTGCTGCTGGGATCGCCGCGATGCGCTGCCAGAACCCGAGGATGCCTTTACCGTCGATGACGTAGTTCGTCGTCGCGCCGACATCCATGATCTTGTGCAAGCCGGCGTCGAGCCAGGCGTAGCCGACGTACAGACGGACGACGAGCCAGAGCGGCGCGATCCGCGTGTCGGCGAAGAGGAAACGTGCGAGCGGTGGATCAGCGACGACACGGCTTCCGACCATCGCGCTCATCCCGAGGGAGTCTAAGACGCCGCGCTATGCCTCCGCGGCGAAACCTGCGAGCCGGAAGTCGTCGGAACCCTTGCAGACCAGGTACGGCCGGCGAGAGTCGAGATCGTATTTCTCGAGGTGGCGGCAACCAAGGCAGGTCTCGATGTCGACGTCCTTGCGGCGGACTGCGCAGAAGACCCGCGCGGTCTCGTCGATGAGGTGCTTCTCTTTACTCATGCGCCTCCTTTGAGCGGACGATGGCGCGCGGCCAGACTCGACGCGTGCGCCGCTCGGACCCGACCGCAGGGCCGAAGCGTGAGGGTCGCGAGTAGACGCCGCACGCCGCGATTGTCGGGTCGCCGATACGACGGACTAGTGCCGTCAGGCCTAGGGCGGAGGGTCGTTGCTCCCTACCGTGATGGGGCCCCGGCTATGTAGGCTCGGGCCGATGGCGACGCTGATTGCGAAGACTCTCGATCTGAAAGGGCTCGCCCGGCCGCTTCCACTCATTCGTACGACGGAAGAGCTCGGTCGGCTGCGCGCGGGCGACCTTCTCGAGATCGTCACCACCGACCAGGACGCGATCCAGGACTTCGCGACATGGGCGACCGCGACAGGCGAGGACCTCCTCGAGACGAGCCAGCTCGGTCACGTGTTCAGGTTCGTTATCCGCAAGCACTAGCCGATTCGGACCGCCCCTCACGATCGCGACCAAGGCGTTCGCGGCCGGTAGGAACGTCGTCGGCCTCATCGCAAAGGGCGATGCGTACTACTCCGCGCCCGCGCTCGAGGGAAAGGACCCGCTCCTGAAGCTCGAGGCGTCGGTGGCGTTCGAGTCGTTGGCGATCATTGCGACGTAGGGCCTAGAGGTGCGGCGCGGCTGTTGCGGTGGTCCGATCCAGAACCCGGGTAAAGCGAGCGTGATGCCGTCCGTCGGACATGGCGTCGCGTGCGAAGAGCACGGTCGGCCTGGCCGGAGTGCGGACGAGCGCCAGGAAGAGCTCGGGCCCGACCGTCTCCTCGTCGTAGATCGCCGCTGACACACCAGCGAGAATGCCACAACGTTCCCCGCGAAGAAGCGCGCAATCTCGTGCTGCGCATCGCACCACCTGCTGTCCGTCGCGCGCGAGCTCCCGTGCCCAGTCGCGACGTCGCTCTCGCTCGCGCGAGGTAACGAGGATCGGAAGAGACACTAGATCGCCCCGCGACGGTTGAGGTTTGCCATCACGCGCCAGCGTGGACCGCCGCGACATGCGCACCTAGTGTCCTGGGACTCCACGCGTACGGGACGTTCGGCCCTCCCCACGTGGTACGCCCTCGCGCCTATCCGGATGCAGAAGGAGCTGTTCTCCTTGATGATTCGTGGGTCCGTCTAGGTCCGCCTCCTTCGTGATAAGCGTCTGGACGAGTCGTTGCCGTCCCACGACCAGCGTGCTGTGTCCGCATCGCCATCACGAGAGTCGATGAGATCAATTCGGGCAGAGTCTGACCCTCTGACGGAGGGCGTTGCCCCCACGAGTGGGCTACACCGATGTCGAGCGGCAGGCGCGAAACTCCGCAGGCGAGGAGCACGAACGCCAGGAGCGACCAGGTCGGTGGCGTGAGCGCCGGCGCCAGGTCGATGACATAGACGAGCGCCCATCAAAGACAAGCGACGATGCAGCCAGATCCATCGGTCAAACGACCGACCGCCGGCGCAAGGCGCCGGCGGTCATTGCGCCTACGAGTCATCGCTCAGGCTGGGCTGGTGGTCGTTTGCAGGTTACGCGTCCCGAGGTACGCCACCAGTGCGAGAACCGCGCCGGTCGCGATGCCAGGAATGAGGTAGAAGCCATCGACCGCCGGGCCGAAGTCCTTGATGGCCTGGAAGGTCGTGCTTCCGGGGAAGGTCTCGCTGGCGAAGTAGGCGCCGAACGTGGCGGTCACCGCGATGATCAGCCAGTCGTAGCCCATCTTCTTCTCGAGGATCTGAACGGTGATACCGATGGCGAGCGAAACGACGACAATTGCTGCGAACACTGCGAGTCCCATTTGCGTCCTCCTTTGCGAACGACTGTCGAGGTCGAACGATGCCTCTAGCCGCGGCGCCGAAACAGGGTCATTCGGACGGGACTGAGGGGCCCTTCGGCAGGACTCCGAGGCCCGTTCGGCGGTGGTTGAAGGTGGGGTGCTCGCAGCCTCGGCGCGCGGACGACGTCATGGAAGATGGCTGGACCCGTGTTCCGCGCCGTCGAGCACCGGTTGCGCGATCGGAAGCTCAACGTGGGCCTCACCCGGCACGACCAAGAGCGAGCGCCGCGTCCGCGGGACAAGATCGTCTGCGAGATCGCCGCGCAGTAGCCGGTCGAGGCCGTGCGCGCATACGGCGCCGATGACTATGAGATCGCTTTCCTCCAGCGCCGCCGCACTCAGGATCTGCTCTGTCGCCGCGCTTCGGCTCGCGTCCGCGACCGAGAACATCTTCACGGAGGCGTGGGAGAAAGCCGGCCATGATCCGATCATGCGGACCGCCGCCCGCGACGCAGGCGACCCATCCTGCGCGAGGAGAATCTGGTCGAGCTGTTGGCGGTGCGCGATGAGGACCGGCCATTCCGCGCGCGCCACGAGCTCTCGGCCGATTGATCCGAGCACGGTCGAGCGCACCGGCCCGCGGTTGCGGCTGCCGAGGACCACAAGGTCCGCAGCGAATCGCTGGGTCTCCATGATGATCGTCGGCAGCGCGGGCCCGCGGAGCACACGCTGTTCGACGTCGACGCCGGTCGGCAACTGGGTCGAAAGTCTCTTCGCCGCGCTATCAACCTCATCTTCGAGCTCGGCGAAAAGGATTGTGTCCACAAGTGGCCGCAGGAACCTCAAATGTGCGTCCCGAACCGACAGGATGCGGATGCGAGTGCTTACGGGCCAAGACAGGCTTGCGATCGCCTCGAGCGCAATTTCTGATTGCTCGGAGCCGTCGTAGCAGAACAGGACCCGCGGAGCTCTCACGAGGAGAGCGTGCCGGACCGTCGCTTAGCGGACTAGGTCCGCAGGACCCCTTCCCGGGTGACGGTCGGCACCGTTATCCCCGCCGGGCCCATTCCGTGATCTCGGGCGCGCCCTCGCCGTGTTCGCGTCTACCCCGCGGCACCTAGGCGGCTCCTTGTGCATCAGCTGACGCACGCGATGCATGTCATCGATCGGGTGCCGGGGCTGCGCGATCGCGCCGGGTTGGCAAAAGCTTCAGCCCGTGGACCCACGAAACGGGCCGAACGGCGTCGCGATTAGGTCCGGATGGCACCCTCGGCCATCGGGGTACTCGCCGTACGGTTCGGGGAAGCCGCCATCCGCTCGATCGGATGCTCCGGCAAGAGGTAGGACACGTGAAGATTCTTTTGGCAACAGCCGCGGTCTCAGTCCTGCTCCTCGCCGCGTGCGGTACCGCGGGCGGAACAGGCGCAACGAAGATCAACGCGACCAGCGCTCCGGCGGTTACGGCCGCCAGCGTTCCAACGGTCAACGTGAACGCACGGACGGTCAACGCCACACTCACCGACAGCAGGATCGTGCTCGACCAGGCCACGGTCCCAAGCGGCAAGATCACCTTCCAGGTGACCAACGCAGGCACGATGACACACGAGGTAGTCGTGCTCAAGACCGACGTCGCCGCGGACAAGATCGCACCGAACCCTGATGAGCCCGGGAAGATGTCCGAGGAGGGCAGCCAGGGTGAGAGCGGTGACCTTGACCCCAACACCAAGATGTCGTTCACGCTCGATCTCGCGCCCGGTAACTACGTCCTCATCTGCAACCAGCCCGCGCACTACCTGCTGGGAATGCACATCGCCTTCACCGTCAAGTAACGATCTACGAGGCACGAGCCCGCCGGACGAGAGTTCGGCGGGCTTTTTTGTTATGGACGTTGGATCAGGTAATTGGACGTTCGGCCCTCGATACATGGTCCGTGGCGAAAAGTCGCTCGACGGTGTGCGTCTTCCCGTCGGTGTGCACGATGCTAATGTTCGTGTTCCCGCCGGGGCTGCGGTCGAGCTTCGGAAGGATCCC
>Ga0207646_10004108_pt1 | contig 16027 bp, 16 predicted proteins | sample KBSK5502metaG_FD_184343 | JGI IMG/M metagenome (GOLD analysis project Ga0207646, IMG submission 184343) | Corn, switchgrass and miscanthus rhizosphere microbial communities from Kellogg Biological Station, Michigan, USA - KBS K5-50-2 metaG... | ecosystem: Host-associated > Plants > Roots >... | reverse complement strand
CACGAAAATCCGCGCCGCTCAGCTGGGCCCCATTGAGCTGCGCTCCGATCAAATTGGCCTGTCTGAAACTCGCATGTCTGAGATCAGCTCGTAAGAGGAGGACCTCCCGGAGATTGGCCCCAGTCAGGTCGGCATCTCGGAGATTGGCCTCGTCCAGACTCGCCTCGCTCAGATAGGCATGGCTCAGGTTAGCTCGCATGAGGTTGGCATGTCTCAAGTCGGCCCCACTCAGATCGGCTTCGCTGAGGTCGGCCCCACTCAGATCGGGGTGGATCTCAGGATACTGTCCTCTCCACGCATTCCACGCCGCGACTCCTTGCTTGAGAACAGCGAGGTGCTGCTGATCTGCCATCATGTTTCCCTCCTCTTTGGGTGCTGCTCTCATTCTATGGCTCTGGAGGAACCTCTTCAAGGACATAGTGCTCCCTCCCTGACAAAAAACGTCTGCTGGTGGCAGTTTGGGAGCGGTCCCGCGCTCATTTCAACAGCAACGACGCAACAGGGATTACTCACCGTTCCCACATGTGCGTCCCTATCATATACTAGTGCTAGCTCTTTCATTTCTTCATATGAGCGAGTTGAACCGTTTTTCAGCATAACTGACTAGAGCATGGTGAGACATCGCCTGGTTGGAAGCATGCGTGGCCAGCTGGCCACCCGAAGAAGCGCAAAGCAATGACGAAACGAAACTGTCGATGAACTTGAGAGTGAGGGGGAAACATGATTAACGGAGCACATGTTATTCTCTACAGCACCGACGCGGAGGCCGACCGGGTCTTCATCCGCGACGTGCTCGGATTTGCCGGGGTCGACGCCGGCGATGGCTGGCTGATCTTCAAGCTGCCGCCAGCCGAGATCGCCGTTCACCCCTCTGATGGGCTGGGGAAGCACGAGTTCTACTTGATGTGCGACGACCTCGAGAAGACGCTGGCGGACCTGACCGCCAGGGGCGTCACGACCTCCCAGCCGGCGAGCCGCCAAAGCTAGGGTCTGCTCGCCTCGATCAAGCTGCCGAGCGGCTCTGAGCTGTCGATCTACCAGCCACGCCACCCCACTGCATACGACTTGGAGGGCTAATTCACCGCGCATCCACCCCGACGTGGAAGAGCACCTTTCTGCGAGAACAGACCCCCCGTGAGGAGCAAGGGCAACTCCTGAGACCTCACAAGCGAATGGGGTTCATGCTCCTTGCGCAAACCTCAAAAAGCTGCACTTCCTGGCAGTCGAAACACGCACAAAGTTGTTCTCTGACTGCAATCGACAGTGGTCCGTGGTCCGATCGTATTGCCGAGCTTAGCTCACTTTAGATGCGCCGGTTTGCAACAAGGCTCACTTTCTGCTCGTTGGTAAGGGAAACGTGGCTATCTCATTCTAGAACTGTACCAGCTGTCCTGGCTACTTGGGTCATCCGTTCGGCAAACAAGGGCCTTTGAGAAGATCAGATGTTGTAGGTAGGAGAAGTGAGCGAGAGAGCCATGACTGAAACGCTTATTCTTGGAACGGATAATCCCACGGGATACGCAACGAGTGAGCGAAAAGGGGGAGAACGCCTGAAAAACTGGCAAAGACGGCAGAAATGTGGCTACCTGAGAGAAAACGAGTGAGAAAGGGAGGAGAGGAAGATGACCGATCCTGTCGTTCACATCCAGGTGGACCCGACGAACTCGCCCAGCACGCCGTCCTGGTTTGGGGAGGTGGCTGTGGTGGCGCATGCGCTCCAGCGATACGGGGTCCTGGACGCCATAAAGGAGCGGGTGCGCTTTGTGCGCGCCCGGATGGGCAAGTATGAACTGATTGATTTTGCGGCCATGCTCATTGGGTATGCAGTGAGCGGAGAGCCGACGCTGCGGGCGTTTTGTGAGCACGTCCAGCCGTTTGCCAGCGCATTCATGGCCCTGTTTGGCCGAGCCGATTTTCCCACCCCGCCGACCCTCTCACGGTACCTGGCGGTGCTGGACCAACCCTGCGTGGAAGCGCTGCGCACGCTGTTTCTGGAAGACCTGCTGGCGCGCACGCCGTTCGGCACACCACCAGGAGGGCTGTGGGATCGGCTGGGTGGGCAGTGGCTGCTCATCGATGTGGATGGCACCAAACAAGCGGCCCGCCAACGTGCGCTTCCAGCGACGGAAGACCTGCCTCCGGCGCATCGCCGTTTTGAGCGGGTCTGTGCTCCAGGACATCTGGGACGCAAGCGCGGGGAAGTGGTCAGAACACGGACGACGATCCTGCAAGCGCACACGCACCAATGGGTGGGCACGTTTGGCAACCCTGGCAATGGGCAGTATCGCCAGGAACTCAAACAGGCGCGTGCGGTGATTGCGGCATATGCCCACGCCCTCTCGTTTCCGCTCTCCCTCGTCGTCATTCGCCTCGATGGCTTGTACGGCGACGCGGCTCCCCTGGCGGATCTCTTAGCGGCACAGGCGGGAGAGGAGGAGGGACCTGCGGTGGTCGTGCGGGGCAAAGCGTATCACCTCATTGAACAGCCTGCCATCCAACACCGCTTGCAGCGTCCACCCGATCAGGTGACCGTTCACCCCGAATCGGGGGCCAGTCGCGCGCTCTACGATTGTGGGTCCATCCAACTTGCGCCAACGGGACCGGTGATGCGCATGCTGGTGGCGACGCATCCCGCCGGGTCCTCGCGTCCGCCGATTGGCAAAGTGCGGGAAGGGACGGTCTACGAGCAATTTTTCACGACCCTGCCACCCCACGCGTTTACGCCTGCGGATGTGCTCGATTTGTATCTCCATCGGGGCTCGTTCGAGACGGTGCTGGCCGATGAAGATGAGGAACAAGCCGTCGACCGCTGGGTGTCGCGGACGCAGTGGGGGCAGGAATTCTGGCAGATCATCAACCAATGGATATGGAACCTCCGCTTGGAGTTGGGGCAGCACGCACAGGCGACCACGATGCGCGTGATGGACCTGGCCTATTCGCAGGTGCAGGAGCCGCCCACATCCCCTCCCGATGACGATCCTCCTCCTGATGGGACGCCTCCTCCCGTCCCCCCAGGCGCTGCTCCTCCCTCTGCCGAAACCGCTCCCGTTGACCCCGCGGTTTCGCCTGCCGCGCCTTTCGCGGCAGACGAAACCGAGACCTCGCAGAACGCGCTGGATTGGCCAGCGTCCTACGGGCCACCGAACTGGGCGCGACCCTCCTTTACACATGGATTTTCGGGTTCCGCGTTTACCCCGCAACCCGATGGGACGCTGCGCTGCCCAGCAGGCCATCCGCTCTTTGTGCAAGAACGTAGGCCAGAACGCAACGGCTCCGTGCGCGTGCTGTATGCCGCCCGTCTTGGCCATTGCCGCCCCTGTTCGTTGCGCGAACAGTGTCAAGAATCGGGCACGACGCTCAAGCCGCGACGGGTGAGTGCCGTGTTCTGGCCGCGCACCGCACCTCCTGTGACCTCCCCTCCAGCAGGTGCTGCGCCGGTCTCCGAGGCGGAGCAGGCGTCTCCTCCTGCTGAACAAGTACCAGCCTCTCCTCCTGTTCCGGCTCAGCCGGTGCGCTGGGGCGATTGGCCACGCTGTCAGATCCGACGGACCTTTGTCCAGCTCCTGCGCACGCAGGCCGTGCTGATCTCCGTTCAGGCCACGGAAACGCTCGTTCACGCGAAGCCTCCTTCCCCGCCGCTCGAAACCCGTGCAGAGCGTGCTCATTGGCGACTCTCCTGGACGGAACGGCTCGCCCGCAATGCTCGCCCTCCCACCGCCCCAGCGGTGGAAATTGTTCTTCATGGGCTTCCTGCCCCGTTCATTCAGGCGTTCGACTTCCCTCTCCGACCCGCCGCTTGATTCCCCAGTGGTCCTCTTTTGCCTGTTCTTCCCCAGGCCGTTTCTCTTCGCCCATTCGCTTGCATCCCTGCTTCTCTCTTTTTCTCCTCTTGCCTCATCTGTTCGCTGCCCCCTCGTGCAAACTCACGAAAGAGAAGAGGGAATGTGGTAGAATAGAAGGGATGAGAAGACCTCTCTTTCTGTTGATCTCCTCCTCGAAAACACATGAGACATGAGAAACCCCACGAGTGAAGCTTTCCCCAGAAGGAGAAAGTCTGCGAGCCACACGATGGGAGAGAGTGGGAGAGCAACAAGTTCATCAAGGGAGCAGGTTCGCGATGGCAAAAACGACACACAAAACGGTATCCAAGCCTCGTTGTGGTCTGTGTGGGAAAACCGGGAAATTAACCAAAACGCTGTGTTGCGACCACTGGATCTGCGATGATAGCGACACGTATGTGCTGTTTTCTTATGCCCGCAATAGCTGTTGGCGCAATCACGATCGCTACACACTTTGTGCCTATCACTCTCATGAGGGTCATCCTGGTGCCTGGCAAACCTGCAAAACGTGCCGTGAAAGCTTCGACACCGAGGACTATGTGGAGATGGCAACCAATGAGTACAATTTCGAGAAGCTCCAAAACCCACCGAGCTATCAGCCGACGAAGTGTGCGGAATGCGGGAAGGTGATTATTCGTGCTCATGGCGGCTACAGCATGGTGCCCAACAAGGGATATGTCTGCGGGGCCTGCTCTTTAAAGGGGATTCTCTAACACCCTTCCTTCTCCCAGTGGGGTGTGACTGTACCATATGAGACCCCTGGCTTCCACTCCTTCCAACATCTGCAAAGAGAGAGTTTTCTCTCAGGTAGCCACATTTCTGCCGTCTTTGCCAGTTTTTCAGGGCGTTCTCCCCCTTTTCGCTCACTCGTTGCGTATCCCGTGGGAATATGTGACACACTCCTGGTATACCTATAACGAGGGTGACGGTGTGGGCCTGCATCCCTGGAAGGGGGAGACGCAACCCAACTACACGGGTCCGCAGCCACCATACGAGTTCCTCAACACCGGCGGTAAATATAGCTGGCTGAAGTCGCCGCGCTACGATGGGCACGCTGTAGAAGTTGGCCCGCTGGCGCGCATGTTGCTGGCCTATGCGCAGGGGAAACCCTACGTCAAGCAACTGGTTGATAGCGTGCTGGCCCAGTTGAAAGTTGACGCCACGGCACTGTTCTCGACGTTAGGGCGCGTCGCGGCCCGCGCTATCGAGGCACAGGTGATGATCAACCAGCTGCCGACCTGGCTCTCCCAACTCGAAGAGAACATCGGTCGCGGCGATTTGACGATTCACGATACGGCCCACTGGGATCCCAGTACATGGCCAGGTGAAGGCTTCGGCTTTGGCTTCCACGAGGCGCCACGAGGATCGCTTGCGCACTGGGTGCATGTGAAAAACGGGCAGATTGCGAACTACCAGGCGGTTGTTCCCTCAACCTGGAACGCGGGCCCAAGGGATGCGCAAGGAAAGCCTGGAGCCTACGAGGCTGCGCTGATTGGCACGCCGGTGGTGGACCCTGAGCAGCCGGTCGAAATCCTGCGCACGGTCCATTCCTTTGACCCATGCCTGGCCTGTGCGGTTCACGTGATGGATCCCAAGGGTCGTGAGTACGCCAACATTCGCATCCTGTAGGGAGGTATCACTATGCAAGCATCACAACCAGCAGATGAGCACGGTGCAACGACTGTCGCCCAGGCCGAGCCCAGGAAAGATGTCTATGTCTGGCAGTTGCCGGTGCGCATTACCCACTGGGTCACCGTGATCTCGATTGGCATACTCACCGTCACGGGCATTTACATCGCCACTCCTTTCATAGGGACAAGTGGCCCGGCCAGCAGCCAGTACCTGATGGGGACGATACGCTTCATTCACTTTGTGACAGCATTCGTCTTCACTGCCAGCGTGCTCTTCCGCATCTACTGGGCATTCGTTGGGAATAAATACGCGCGCTGGAAACAGTTTCTGCCTGTCAATGCTGTACGGCGGCGTGATACCCGGCGGATGCTGGGCTATTACGTGTTCTTACGGCGCGAGCCGCCTGCTGAGGTAGGACACAACCCGCTGGCAGGGATAACCTACCTCGTGGTGTTCGCTCTGTTTTTGCTCCAGATTATCACGGGCTTTGCGCTGTTTTCGCTCCCATTTGATCAAGGTACGTTCTGGCCGGTGGTATTTGGCTGGATCATTGTAGCCTTCGGGGCACAACCGGTAAGATTGGTCCATGATATCATCATGTGGCTATTCCTGGCCTTTACGATTCACCACGTGTACTCGTGCATCCTGATCGACAGTGAGGAACACAGTGGCCTTGTATCGAGCATCATCACTGGCTGGAAGTCACTGACTCGCCACCAGCTTGCAGCGGCAGAGGCTGAGGATACGCCAGCCAAGAGGAGAAGACCTTTCTGGGCGAGGTTTTCCAGGAAGGCAGGACAGGACAATGGCTGATCCCGCGGCCTCTGCTGGCAGCCGTAGTGCTATCGTCGTGCTGGGGCTGGGCAACCTGCTGCGGCGCGACGAGGGGCTTGGTATTCGCGCGCTGGAGCGCCTTCAGACACGCTATATACTACCGGATGCGCTGCAACAGGTGGATGGTGGAACGCTCGGGCTGGAGTTGCTGTGCTACCTGGAAGGTGCAGCACGTGTGCTCATCCTGGATGCAGCGCTCACCAATGGTCCCCCTGGAACGCTGCTGCGGGCGGCAGGTAACGAACTGCCCGCCTTCTTTGGCATGCGCACCTCGCCTCACGAGATCGCGTTAGCCGACCTGTTGGCGGTGACGAAATTGCGCGGGACAGAGCCTGACGAAGTCGTGGTGTGGGGGATGCAGCCGGCAGCTTTAGAGCTTGGCTGGGAGCTTTCAGAGCCTGTTGCCGCGCACCTGGATGCACTTGTTGACGCGGCTGCGACCGAGTTACAATGCTGGGGGCTCAACCTGGCTCGGCGAGACACGCGGGTAGCATAACACGAAGGAGACAGCTTCATGCACGAAGTTGCTGCTATGCAGGGTGCGGTACGGACGATCCTCGAACAGATGCAGCAGGCTGGTGGATCGCGCGTCACTATGGTGGAATTGATACTGGGGGCCTCCGGGCATTTCACCGAAGAAGCTGCACGCCAGCATTTCGCCGTGCTTACAACGGATACGCCTGCCGAGGGCGCAGCGCTGGAGATTTTCTGGTTGCCTGCGACCTTCCAGTGCTTCGCATGCCTGCATCGTTTCGAGAGTTGCCAGCCAGCCGAAGAGGTGGCCTGCCCACGCTGTGGGGACATGGCATTGCAGATCAATCACCAGGATGCCTGTTCTGTCAAGGCTATCGAGGTCTCCTTTGATGAGAACGCTTTCGAAGAAACACAGGGGGTCACGGGAGTGTAACCGTGCCAGGTGCAGTCCTGGAAGGGACTTTGTAATGGTAGAACTGGTAGATTCAACAATGGAGCGGCGACGCGTCGTTGTACAGGGTATCGTACAGGGTGTGGGCTTCCGCCCCTTTATATATGGTCAGGCCTTGCGTTGGGGCCTGACCGGCTTTGTGCGCAACGACAGCATAGGCGTAACGATTGAGGTCGAGGGCACACCCCAGGCGCTTGATGGTTTCCTGCAGGCGTTCCACGAAGAAGCCCCACCGCTGTCGCGTATCGATACCATCGCATCTGAACACATTCCGCCGTGCCACGAGACAAACTTCGAGATTGTTCACAGCCAGGAAACCAGCGAGCGCCACGCATTGATCTCACCCTATACCTCTCTCTGTGACGATTGCTTGCACGAACTTTTCGATCCTGATGACCTGCGCTACCACTACCCGTTTATCAACTGCACCAACTGCGGGCCGCGCTTCACGATTATTCAGGATGTCCCCTATGATCGCGATAAGACCACTATGCGCGTCTTCCCCATGTGTCCTGCCTGCCGGCGGGAATATGACGACCCGCTCAACCGCCGCTTTCATGCGCAGCCCAATGCCTGCCCTGTTTGCGGTCCCCAGTTGCGCTTTGAGGACTGGACAGCGCAGAGAGGGGTATACCATGTCGAAAATGCAGATCCAATCGCGCTTGCGACCCAATGCCTCGCGGCAGGTGCTATCCTGGCAGTCAAGGGATTGGGAGGATACCACCTGGCATGCGATGCGCTGAATGCAGAGGCTGTACAGCGGCTGCGACAGCGCAAGCACCGCGAAGCCAGGCCTTTCGCCTTGATGGTGCCCGACTTGGAGACGGCCGCGCTGCTCTGCGAGGTGAGCGCAGAGGAAGCGGCACTGCTGCAATCACACCGACGTCCGATTGTCCTGCTCAAGAGGCGGGCGGCATGCCCCGTGGCTCCCGGCGTTGCGCCGTCACACGATACACTCGGCATCATGTTACCATACACGCCATTGCACTACCTCCTGTTGTGCAACTGTGCCAAGGTATGTCAAAAGGATCGACTCGTCGCGCTGGTGATGACCAGTGGCAACCTGAGCGACGAGCCAATTGCCTTTCGCGATGACGACGCAACTGACAGGCTTGCTGTAATCGCTGATGGGGTGCTGACGCACAATCGCGACATTCATATGCGGTGCGACGATTCTGTGGTGCGGGTCACGGCAGGCGGTGCGCAGTTTTTGCGGCGTTCGCGTGGGTATGCGCCGGAGCCAATCCCGCTCGCGTTGGAGTTTCCCGTACCCGTGCTGGCGTGCGGCGCGCATCTCAAGAACACCTTCTGCCTGGGTAAGGGACAACAAGCTTTTCTCAGTCATCACATTGGCGACCTGGAGAACCTGGAAACGCTGACTTCTTTCCGCGAAGGGATCGAACACTTCCAGCGCTTATTTGGTATCTATCCCGGAGCGATTGTTTACGATTTGCATCCTGAGTACCTGGCGACGAAATATGCGCTCGACTCGGGTATCACGCGGAAAATTGGCGTCCAACATCACCATGCGCATATTGCGAGCGTCATGGCGGAGCATGGCCTGACTGGACCAGTGATTGGAGTCGCCGCTGACGGCACAGGCTCTGGCACGGATGGCACAATATGGGGCTGCGAGATTATGATAGCGGACCTGCTGAGATTTGAGCGGCTGTCGCACCTGGCCTATGTGCCGCTTCCGGGCGGCGAGCAAGCTATACGGCAGCCCTGGCGTATGGGAGCCGTCTACCTCGCCAGGGCGTACGGGGATGCCTTTCTCGACTTGGATATCCCTTTTGTACGCCAGTTGGATAGACAAACGTGGCGCATCTTATCACAGATGATCGCGCACGACATCAACTGCCCACGGACCTCCAGCCTGGGGAGGCTCTTCGATGCAGTGGCCGCTCTGCTAGAATTGCGAGGTCACGCTCTCTATGAAGGCCAGGCGGCTATAGAGCTGGAGTTGCAAGCAGCAGCATGCAGCGATCGAGTCGCAAGGTATCCCTTTGCTATCGAGCAAGGGACAAGACTATTGGACGTGGTTCCAATGATTCATGCCATCGTCAGGGATATAGAGCAAGACGTGCCAGTCTCACACATCGCCAGGCGCTTCCACGTGACAATTGCTGAGATGCTGGCGACAGCTTGTTCTGAAGTTCGCAACCTGACCGGTTTGAAAACAGTCGCCCTCAGCGGTGGCGTATTCCAGAACCGGCTCTTGCTTGAGCAACTGATGGCGCGCCTGGACGAGATGGCATTCCGTGTCTATATCAATCAGCGGGTACCCCCCAACGATGGGGGGTTAAGTCTGGGCCAGGCAGCAGTGGCAGCGGCCCGGCTGCAAAGAGGAGAGGAGAATGACTATGTGCCTTGGTATCCCAGGTCAGATCGTAGAGATCGTCGATGAAACATTCCAGATCGCCAAAGTGGATGTCTCCGGTGTGAAGCGCGGCGTGAGCATCGCTCTCATCGCCTCGGAAGGAGTTGCGGCAGGAGACTGGGTGCTGATCCACGTTGGTTTTGCTATGAGCAAGATCGATGAGCGCGAGGCGCAGGAGACATTGAACGTCTTACAGGGGATGGGTGAGGCCTACCAGGATGAGCTCAAGATGCTGCACCAGAGCCAGATAGAATGAATGACGAGGTTATATCAACTATGCAGCAAACGAGTGATCAGGACTTATGGGCGGTGGTCAGCGCCCGCTTTGAGCAAAGCATGTCCGTACCCGAAGCGTTCTTTGCTGCCCAGGCAGCGAATATCGCCCAGGCTTGCTGGGCGATGGCGCGGCGCTTTCACCAGGGAGGTCGGCTGCTGGCATTCGGTAACGGTGCCTGGGCAACCGACGCACAGCAGGTATCAGTCGAGTTCGTGCACCCGGTGATTGTGGGCAAATGCGCGCTGCCTGCCCTGGCATTGACCAATGATAGCGCTACACTCAGCAGTATGCTGGCCACAGAAAACACCGGAGTGATCTTCGCGTACCACCTCAAAACGCTGGCTCGACCCCAGGACATCGCGCTGGGTTTCTCCCCCATGGGAACTGCTCGAACGTGGTGACGGCACTTGAGGAGGCCCGCGCCCTGGGTTTGCTCACACTGGGACTGACCAGCGGCGACGGTGGAATGTTGAAGCTAAGCGGACCCGATTTCTGCTTTGTCGTGCAATCGCTCGATCCGCTGGCAATACAGGAGACGCATGAGACCCTCTATCACGTCCTGTGGGAACTGGTGCATGTGTTCTTTGAACACGAGGGGTTGTTGAATAGCGGATGATTGAAAGACATGCGCCAACGACGCTAGCGCGTCTACTGCTTCGCAGTCAGACGCATGTAAGGAGCGTAATGAGTTACTGCGAAAATGGACACTGTCTGACCTGTTCTGACGAAGCCATACCCGTCAAGGTATTGAGCGTAAACCAGGCGACCGGATTGGCACTGGTGGAGGTGAGCGACCAGACGGAGGAAGTTGATATCACCCTGGTGGAAGATGTTGCACCAGGAGATATGCTGCTGGCGCATGGGGGGGTAGCGATTGCCAGCTTCGAAAGTCATTCCTCTAACGAGGTGATGTGATGATGGATCCAGAAGGTTCAGAATATGACCGGCTATTTTACCCCTACCTGTTCAAAGGAGGGAAAGCCAGCGCCGGGGAAGTATTGTTACAGGTGCAGCACTCGACGCTGGAGAAATGTCGCGAGGTGATCGCGCTGCGCCGTGCAACACTCGAACACTTGGGGAAGCAGATCATCGACGCGGGGAAGGCAATGGCGCAGGCATTTGCTGCTGGGGCCACCCTGCTGGCTTTTGAGCAAGCGAAGAAGCAGGGGTTGTTGACCATAGGCTTGACCGGTTACGACGGCGGCAAGATGGCTCGTTCTGCAGCGCTGGACTTTTGCATCGTCTCTCCAGGCGATCACATCCCCCGCATCCAGGAGGCGCAGGCCACAACCTATCACGCCCTGCTGGAAATCGTGCTGACGCTCCTGCGAGCGCAAGGCATCACATGGAAGGAACAAAGCACATGAAATTTGTCGATGAATACCGCGATGCGGCTTTGATCAGTCGCATCGCGGCGGAGATTGCGCGACTCAGCGAAGGTCAGCACCTCAAATTCATGGAGGTCTGTGGAGGTCACACCCACACCATCTACAAGCATGGTATCGAGGACATCTTGCCACGCAACATAGACCTGGTACACGGTCCAGGCTGCCCCGTATGCGTCCTGCCGATGGGTCGCGTCGATGATGCCATTGCCATTGCTCGCACAGACGGGGTAATCTTCACGACATTCGGCGATATGATGCGCGTACCCGGCTCGCAGGGCAGCCTGCTGGATGCCAAAGCAGACGGGGCCGACGTGCGTTTCGTCTATTCGCCACTCGATGCCCTCAAATTGGCCCGGCAGTATCCCGACCGCGAGGTGGTCTTCTTCGCCATTGGCTTCGAGACGACCGCTCCTTCCACGGCCGTAACGCTGCTGCGCGCGCAGGCGGAGGGTAGCAAGAATTTTTCTGTGTTCTGCAATCATGTGACCATCATTCCAGCGATCAAGGCCATACTCGACTCGCCAGACCTGCGTCTGGATGGGTTCGTTGGCCCGGGCCACGTGAGCATGGTTATCGGCATGCGCCCCTACACGTTTATCGCACGCGACCATCGCAAACCAGTGGTTATTTCCGGCTTCGAACCCCTTGATATCGTCCAGTCCGTCTCTATGCTTGTCAAGCAGATCAGCGAGGGCCGTGCAGAGGTCGAGAATCAGTATGCGCGCGTTGTGCGACCGGAGGGCAATGTCAGGGCGCTCCAGGCAATGGCCCGTACCATGGAGCTGCGCCCATTTTTCGAATGGCGCGGCATGGGCTTCATTACGCAGAGCGCCCTGAAGCTACGCCCGGATTTTGCAGCATGGGATGCAGAACTGCGTTTTGAGGTGCCTGGCATTCGCGTGGCAGATCCGAAAGCCTGCCAGTGCGGCGAAGTACTCAAGGGAGTTATCAAGCCCTGGGAATGCAAAGTCTTCGGTACGGCTTGCACCCCTGAAACGCCGATCGGCACCTGCATGGTCTCATCGGAGGGCGCGTGTGCGGCTTATTACAACTATGGTCGATTTTCGATGGCGGCAGAGCGCGCGAATCTGCCATTGATCAATGCATAAAAAGTGGCTCAAAAGGAGAAGAAAGGCTCATGGATTCCAAAATCGTGAACTCAAATGGGAACGCATCCAAAGTGCTCGAGAAAATTGAGCGCGTGCGACAGGCCAGGCGCCACAAGTTTTACTTGCGCGATGAGCATATCACGCTGAGTCATGGCAGTGGCGGCAAAGCGACGCACAACTTGATCGAGGGGGTCTTTGGCCCGGCTTTCTCGAACCCGCTGCTCGATCCTCTGGATGATGCAGCAATTTTCGTTGCCGAGGGTGGAACACAGCGCCTGGCCTTTACAACAGACTCCTACGTAGTGAGCCCGCTCTTCTTCCCCGGCGGGGATATCGGCAAACTGGCGGTTCATGGCACCATCAACGATCTCGCGATGGCGGGCGCGCAGCCCTTGTACCTCTCGGCAGGCTTTATCCTGGAAGAAGGCTTTCCCATTGCTGATCTGCGCCGCATCGTTGACTCAATGGCCACTGCGGCAAGGAAAGCCGGTATCTCCATTGTCACAGGTGATACGAAAGTGGTGCAACGTGGGAAAGCTGATGGCTTGTTCATCAATACTGCCGGGGTGGGCATTGTGCGTACAACTGCAACACTGGGACAGAACCAGTTGCAGCCAGGGGATAAGATCTTGCTCAATGGACCCATCGGCGACCACGGTACCGCTATTATGCTTGCTCGCGAGGCGCTTGAGATCGAGAGCGATATACAAAGCGACACTGCGGCACTCCACACACTGGTAGGCAGCCTCCTGGACGCGGTCGGAAGCCGTGTGCATTGCCTGAAAGATCCGACACGTGGCGGGGTAGCGACCTCACTCAATGAGATGGTGATAGCCTCAGAAGTGGCGATTGTGCTCGATGAGCCTGCCATCCCTGTACGCCCTCAAGTACGTGGGATCTGTGAGATACTTGGTCTCGACCCTTTGACGATTGCCAACGAGGGCAAATTATTGGCGGTTGTGGCACCAGAAGCGGCAGATACAGCGCTGGGAACATTGCGTATGCATCCGCTGGGTCGCGCGGCCGCCATTTTTGGTACTGTGCAAGCCGAACCGGCAGCGATGGTCTTCCTGAACACGGATATCGGAGGCAAGCGTGTGCTGGACATGCTGGTGGGTGATCCATTGCCACGCATCTGCTGAAGGAAGCAGCAGATATATCGAATGAGGCTAGCATCTGGATTGTCTATACACCTGGTTCTGATCCAGACACTGCCTCATTCGTTCAATTTGTGTGCTTATCCTTTCGCACTGCTTTACGTTCAATATGTTCGTTTATGCCTGACCACCCAGTGATGCAACGACACGCTGCAAACGCTTTTGGGCCTCCTCGGCAACTGCATTGAGCTCTTTGTTGCCAACAATGCCAAGCATCGCCTGCGGATCCGCAACCTCAACGCGACTCCCTTGACCTTCAGTCCGCACCACGACATTGCATGGCAGGAGCAAGCCAATGTCCGGCTCCTGTTCAAGTGCGCGATGCGCCAGCGAGGGATTGCAAGCTCCGAGGATGATATAGGGTTCCATCTCAGCACCCAGTTTTTCGCGCAGCGTCCGGCGTACATCTATCTCGGTCAGCACACCGAATCCCTCAGCTTTCAGCGCTTCTTTTACACGTGGGATCGCTTCTTCATAGGGCACTGGTAACGTTGTACCAAAACCATAACTCGTCTTCATCGTTCTTTCCTTCTCGCTTTCAAAGTTGCCTTTATCCGACATCACGCTGATGCATTCCTTTGCCATAAGAGCGACCGTTCTCATCTGCGAATGCTTCAGCCAGCAGTCGGGGCACAGCTAGACTGGCTCGTTGATCGATTACTCTCAGTTGTCGAAAACGCGGAGAGGAGTTTGCGTATCTCCTGGGTACCGCAACGAGGGCAGGTCACTGGAGGATGTTCCGTTCGCGGAGGAACCAGTTGCTCAAATCGCTCCTCACAGTGCTTACAGCGATACTCATAGATGGGCATCGTCAGACCTCCCTGGCTACGGCAAGTGGTGTTGCCAGGCTCGCTTGTCGTATCAGTTGCTGGAGTAGAATTTCGCGTGTGATATGGCATGCTTCCAGAATACGCGGATCGGCAAGGGAGTAATGGACTGCTGTTCCTGCTCGTTGTGTACGCACGATGCCACGCTGGCGCATGATCGCCAGGTGCTGGCTGATCTTCGCCTGCCGCTCTCCCGTTGCTTCGACCAGGTCTTTCACCGCACGCGGCCTTTCACCCAGCAATGTGAGGAGTTTCAAACGTGTCGGATCGGCGAGAGCCTGGCACACATCTGCTTGCAATCGATAGAGTTGTTCTTCCCGCTCTTGTTCCATCTTCTTCCCTCCTTCATGTGCAATGTATTAGTATATTCGAATTATTGAATGTTATAACAACGTTCAAAATGGATGTCATGCCTTCACTACGCGCAAGGACATGTGTGAATGACCTTTGATAACATATCCAACTTTGAAAGTGAGGGCAATCGCATGTGAATGCCCTCACTCCACTCAAGAGGAGAAAGAGATCATCAGACCAATCCCTGTGGCACGATATGCCAGTACGCCCGGTTGAAAAGTTGCTTCTCCATGTGATAGTACAGGCTGGGCCGTGGTGGATGTGGCGGATGCTCATAGTTGAAGACGAGCTGGGTCGCTTTGTTCTGCCCCGTCTCTAAGAAGCACATCACTTCTCCATCATAGGTTGCCTCACCATTCTTTGGCTCTTCACCACGGATCTCTGCAATCAGACGATGGGCCACGACTTTTGCTTCAAAATGAGCCGCTGAGCCACTTTTGGAAACTGGCAGGTCGGTCGCATCTCCCAGGGCATAGATGTGAGGCTTCCCTTTCACTTCCAATGTGGCGCGATCGGTAGGCAACCAGCCTTGCTCATCACCCAAACCTGATTCTTCAATGACTTTTGCCCCACGATGTGGCGGCACCAGGACCAGCAGATCGTACGGGATCTCCTCACCCTCTATGGAAGAGATAAGCTTGCGCTCGGTATCCACTGCTTCCGTATTAAAGAAGATGGTATAGTTCACGTTTCGCTCTTCTAAGAGCGGCGTTGCGACTTCTGCTACCGTTTCAATGGGAAAGACGCGTGGAAGCGGATAGAGATAGTGCATCTCGGTCTTGTCTCGTAGACCTTGCTTGCGCAGCCACTCATCAAGCAGGAAGGTAAATTCCAATGGAGCAGGCGGGCAGCGATAGGGGATGCCACCCACCGTGATCACAATGCGTCCACCCTCAAAGCTCTGCAGCGCCTCTCGCAGCCGTAATGATGCTTCAGCACTATAAAAGTGGTGCCATTTGCCCTCGCCTTCGACCAATCCCGGTAGGTCGGAGGGTTCCAGGCGAGCGCCAGTTGCCAGCACCAGGTAATCGTAGGGGTACACCGCTTCGCTCGCTCCACCTGTGCCCACAATTTCGTCCAAACCCGCACTGTGACGAACACGGAGTTCGCGATTCTGGGTATCGATCTGTTGCACTTCACCTGTCACGAGATTGACATGGTGGTTCAGCAAGCCTCGCTCGGGGCGGATCAGCTGGTCACTATCGGCTGTGACCTGGTTAAATGGCATGTAGAGCCAGCCAGGCATATAGGCGTGTTTTCCCGTGCTATCGATCAGCGTAATTTCTGCTTCGTCGCGGTGGAGGG
>Ga0207646_10004107_pt1 | contig 16039 bp, 18 predicted proteins | sample KBSK5502metaG_FD_184343 | JGI IMG/M metagenome (GOLD analysis project Ga0207646, IMG submission 184343) | Corn, switchgrass and miscanthus rhizosphere microbial communities from Kellogg Biological Station, Michigan, USA - KBS K5-50-2 metaG... | ecosystem: Host-associated > Plants > Roots >... | reverse complement strand
CGGTTCCGATCCGGCTGATCCCGTTCGGATCGAAGCGAATTATCTCTCTGACCCAGAAGATCGGAAGGCGGTAGTCGCGTGCCTGGGACTTTGTCGCGAGATAGGCAACTCCAGCACTCTTCGTCCGTTTGTTACCCGAGAAGTTATTCCCGGCAACTTGGAACGCCCAGAGCTAGAGAATTACATTCGCGACGCAGCGTTCAGCTTTTGGCATCAAACATCCACCGCCAAAATGGGGCGCGACCCGATGTCTGTGGTCGATGGTGATCTCAGAGTGTATGGCATCAAGAACCTTCGCATCGCGGACGGCTCGGTTATGCCACGCGTGACCACGGGCAATACTATGGCTCCTTGTGTGATTATCGGAGAGCGTGCCGCAGAGATCATACGGACGCAACACCAGATAGCGACGACATCTGTCTCACAGGCTGAGCGCTTCGTCGAAGTCGACGCTCACCATTTTTCTTAACCATTCTCGTTGGGACACTCGCAGTCTTGTATTGTCGTTGACGAACAATTCAAAAAATTAGACCCACAGCCGAAGCCCGAGACACAACTCCAGCTGGGCCGTGCAGTTTATTTACTTGGGATGAAGAGGTGTGAAGTCCATCGCTCTGCAACTCTCCGTTCTAGAAGTCGATAGCAAAAGGAGGCATGAAGGCAGGTGAGCACACAAAACAAACAAATGGCGCGTAAGAGCACAAAGAACTCAACAGTGCTGGTAGTGGGCGCTACCGGTGTTCTCGGTATGGAAATCTGCCGTCAGCTGGCAGCCGCTGGTAAAAAAGTAAAAGGACTGGTGCGAACATCTTCGCAAGAGGAAAAAGTCATTGGCTTGCATGAGCTGGGCGTTGAAGCAGTGACCGGAGATATGAAAGACCCACAGTCGCTGTACCGGGCGTTTCAAAATGTCGATGCGATTATTTCTACTGCCACCTCTACCATCTCGCACCAGGAAGGCGATTCCATCGAAACGGTTGATGTTGCCGGCCAACTCAATGTAGCAGAAGCAGCAGATGCAGCCGGAGCACAACACGCGGTGTTTATTTCTTTTCCCCCTTATCCTCCCATAACACCTGGGTTCCCATTACAAGCAGCGAAGCGGGCCGTTGAAAGCAGGTTGAGGTCAAAGAAATTTACCTACACGATCCTTCAACCCACATATTTTATGGAAATATGGCTCGGCCCTACATTGGGGTTCGACTATGCACGCGCCAAAGCAGTCATTTATGGCGAAGGAAAAAATAAAATATCGTGGATAGCTATAAAAGACGTGGCTTCCTTCGCTGTGGCCAGCATCGACAACCCGGCGGCACAAAATGCGGTTATACAGCTGGGAGGTCCGGACGATTTAAGCGTACTGGATGCGGTGGGAATTTTTGAGCAGGAAAGCGGACAGACATTTGAATTACAAAACATACCGAATGAAGCACTGCGGGCGCAGATCGCTGCAGCTCCGGACTCGCTGGGTAAAACATTTAGGGGACTAATGATCGGGTTAAATGCGGTGGGAACGATTGATATGAAAGAAACCTTACGCAACTTCCCAATTCAACTAACGTCGGTACGGGAATATGCGAGGCAGATGACGGTACCTTCTGTTTCAGAAGGGCAACACAATTTCATCTTGCGTGCGGGCCGGGTACCCGAAGTCGACGAGGCAATTGAGCAGGTAGGCCAATTGCTACGGTAAAGACTTTGACTTTCGTCAGTTAAGGGGCGAGCGGCTTGAAGCTCGTCTCGTCCCGGAAATTACAACGTGGCTTTGACGACTTTGCATAAGAAAAAGGGGGTTCAGATGAGTGAGCTTGGTATTGCAACCGCAGCGACAGGCAAGATACTGCTGGCAGTTGTCTCGCACTTGAACGAGGGCAACATAGAGGATGCAGTCGCACTATTCGCCGACCCGTTCAGCTTCAATGACCACGGGATCCGACTGGAGTTCAACACAAAGGACCGATTGGCAGAATGTTTTTGGAAGGCGCGCGAACTCTACCCGGATTCCCTCTTGCAAACTGAAAGGATATTTGTGAGTGGCTCGAACGCGCTTACCGAATGGACGCTCCAAGCAACCTTGATAGAACCAGCTTTTGGCAACTGCAAGTGGAAGGTTCCAATCTCGCTGCATGGGGCTTCCGTGGTTTGCGCCGAAAACGGCAGGATCACAAGCTGGTCCGACTACTATGACGGTCTCATCTCCCGGCGCACGGCGTTGGCGTCATATTTCACCGAGTGGGTCGAATACTGAAGTCTTGATTACTGCTGGCGAGAGTTGAGCAAATTGATAAAGGAAGTCACGGCGACGGATAGGCCATACGATCGGATGCAATTCGAATCGACCCCGCCTATCACGCAAGGTTTGCAACACATTCCAACCGAGCTACCTCCCTGGGCGGAGACGGCAGGTCGCGTCATCCACTATCTGATGAATGATTTTGGCGGTGGACGAAAGTGCTTGAAGCTGGCGTGGGTGATCAACTTCCAGAAGCTGGCTACAATTCCGCTTCTTGCAATCTTCATCTTCAAGTACCAGAACTTCAGCGCTGCAGCCTGGATTTATGCAGCAATGCTGAGCAGTTACGGACTGGTATGGATCGTCAAAGACCTCGCCTTTCCTGATCCCAGTTTTCAAAGGTTTGCCACAGTTGGAGCAGGAATCGCAAGCTTCCTCAGCGTAATGGGCTGGTACTGGGTATTCGGCTGGCTGCTGATCTCCGGCATCGCTACGCGCAAATACCCGCTTCCGGACTACGCCTGGTTCAGCCTATGCATAAGCCTTTGCATACTGGGCTGCGCGATCATGATCGCCTCCGATGCGCAGAAGTATTTCACACTCCGATTCAAACGTGACCTCATCACCAATGGCATGTACCGTTTCATTCGGCACCCCAATTACCTAGGCGAAATGATGATTTACGGCAGCTTTGTCCTGATGGTGTGGCACTGGTTGCCGTTTGTAGTGCTCGCGTGGGTCTGGGGAGGACTATTGTCGTGAACATGATTCTCAAGGAAGCCAGGATGTCGCGGTACCCCGGCTGGGGACAGTACAAGAAACGCTCGTGGTGGCTGTTGCCACCGGTGGTTTAGATAGAGGTTTCTTAAAATATTCCGCTGCTGGTGAAAACCCCCGCTCCCCTAACAAACAATTGGACGGGGTCTGTTGCAACGAAGAGGTGCAAGTCGAACGCTGAATTGGGGCGACACACAGTGACGAGCTTGCGGAAATCTGCGATGTAATCTCAGTCTTTGCTATCGCAAAAGCGGATTTGCACTGTGGCGCCGTTCAGATCAATGGCGGGGACCACCATGCCAGCCGATATTCTCTGGGGCTGGTTCCACACAGATGACGGAACACTCGCGCAAAGTGTTGCTGGGTTTTGAAGCCGCAGGCCACTGCGACATCCAGCACACGCGCCTCAGGCGCGCGCAACATCTCCTTCGCACGCTCTATTCTGGTGCGCAATACAAACTGGTGCGGCGTCTCGCCCGTCGCCTGGCGAAACATCCGGGAAAAATGTGCTGGGCTCAGCTCCACCGATTGCGCCATTTCGATGAGGGTTAATTCGCCTTCCACCTTGGCATACACCAGCTCTTTAACCGTCCGCAAGCGGGCCGGACCCAGTCCGCCTCGTAGCGGCCGCATCGAGCGGTTCTGACCTGCATAGGCATCGACTAGTGCGGCGGCAATTGCCTGCTCGATGGAATCCAGAAACAGTCTCCCACTCGGAAAGCCGGCAATTCGTTCAGCATTTACCGCCTGGACCAACGCAGCCAGTCGTGCGTCAACCATTTTGCACCAGTGGCCGAGTTCAACCGCGCCGCATATTCCCTCGCGGGCGGCTCTCAGGGCAGCATCGGAAATACGGAGGAGCAAACGTTCCTGGTCGCCGGTTCCTACCCATCGTTCCATGCCGAGAGGAAAAAATCCCATTTCCCCTGCTTGGAACGTTACTCGTCGCATTGCGGAACGCTGCAAGCCCACCTCAATGAAGCCAGGGCGCAACATCACACCGAGAACATGCTCATCTTGGACTTGCACGTGCGGCTCTCCTACAGGCGCAAGCACATCCACCGCTACTCTCATTCTTTATGTCACCCCTTATTGGCGGATTGGATGCTTTGATCCTCATGAAGAATTCAGCAAAAATCGGCCCCAAGGCGCGCATTCTTGCACACGGCGATCTTCAGTATCTGGTTTTCTGACTAGTGGTAGCGAATCGTTGTGTGGAGATTTCTGATGAGTATCGCATCCCAAACACGACAACCACCATGTTTTGTGACCGCCCAGCATCAATTTGCAGAGCCCAGTCGATCAAAGATCGGCCGAGATCTCAATAGCTTAAGGGAGGTGTCTTTGCGTTCTCGACTTTGCATTATGTTAGCCACTGTCTCATTTGAATTTCTCTTCTCTACAGATGCTCCCACTGTGAGAGCTCAGCAGAAACCCCCTCTGGTGAATCAGACAGACTCGGGCCTGCCGTGACATTCGCATCTGCACCCTCATCGTCTTCGGATTTGCGGGAGGGCTTTCCTTGGAAGAAACGATACGGCAGGGACCCAAAGGTGGGGTAGCGGCGTCGACGGCGCGGCCGGGTTAACGTGTACCCAGTTTATTATCCAGCTCCGGTGTGATGCGTAGTGTATGACAGCGGATGGGCTTACGCATTGAGAGCCGCAGTTGTTGATCGCATCGCCGCACGAAGCCATACATGACGCGGGTCGGAGTTGAGTCTGGGATGCCAGGCCATGAGGAAATGAAACGCTTGCAATTCTTGCGGTGCTTTCACAAGCCGCAACCTGCGATCGCTTTTGATAGCAGATCTCATGCCGCCAGTTAGCGTAAGGACCAATTCCGTGCCGGGAAGGCATTGTAGCGCCACGCCGAAGTAAGGCACTCGAATACACGATCTGCGTTTTGCACCGAGAGCCGCCAATTGCTTGTCTGGAATTGTTTGCACCCCGGCATAGGTGGCAACAACGATGTGGCTCGCGGCTAGGTACTGCTTGAGTGGTAGCCGCTCGCCAAAGCGGCTGTCGCGCGCCACGGCGCAAATCCAATCCTCCTTGTAGAGCCTTTCCGACTGAAAGTGCGACGGCAGGAGCCCGTCATCAATGTGGAGAACAAGATCGAGTTGACCGCGTTCCACTAGTTCGGTAATGCCACCCTGCCACGGAAGGAATTCAAACTGTACTTGATAGCGTCCGTTCGCGTACTGCCGGCACAAGGGCGGAAGCACTACTGTACAAACGTTATCCGGGCCTGAGATGCGGAAATGGCTCTTCTCCCGTGCCGGATCGAACGGACTTGGCGCAACGAGATTCTCCATCCTGGGTAGCAGTCCCTCAAGCTCGTCGAGAATCTTTCGACCTCGCAAGGTGAGTTCGAAGCCATGCGGCGATCGAACCAGAAGATCATCCTGAAACATCGCTCGTGCGCGCTGCAGGGCCCGGCTGACGGCAGGCTGACTGAGGAACAGGCGAGATGCTGCTGCGGTGATGCTTTTCTCCTCGGCAATCGCCGCAAACGTAATCAGGAGATTCAAATCGGCCTGACGTAATTTCTCTAGACGCATAGGAATCATGTCTATTATGCATGATCCGCATGCCACTGTCTGCTCATCTGTAGCTGTGCAAGTCAGTTTGTCGCAACATCTTCGAGTCGCAAAAGCGACAGAAAGGCGCGTAATGCGATGTCGAGTCTTCAAGATCGTTTGGATGAATTCAAGAGGGTGCTTGAATCCGGAGCCCCTCCTTATATCGTGCCACGCGAAGCGATCGAAAGGATGCATCAAGCCACAGCCGAGCTTAAGACATCTGGAATTGAAGATCGCGCGTTGAAGGTCGGTGACCGTGCTCCAAGCTTCACGTTGTTCAATCAGGATCACGTGCAGGTGGCTTCGACCGATTTTCTCCGCGAAGGACCATTGGTCATCAGCTTCTTCCGGGGGCACTGGTGAGAGTACTGCATCATGGAGCTGGAAGCTCTACACGCAATCGATTCCGAGGTCAGGGGACTGGGAGCGCGGATCGTGACACTCACTCCCGAATTCGAACGGTACACGCGCGATGTGCACAAGAAGCTGAACTTGACATTTGACATCCTCACGGACCTGCACCTGAAGACCGCAGAGCAGTTCGGACTAATGTTCGTGCTGCCGGATTACTTACGCGACCTTTACAGGTCGGTCGGCATTACGCTGGACCGGTTCCACGACGAGACAGGATATCGCTTACCGATGCCGGCACGGTACGTGATCGACAGGGAGGGGATCATTCGCGCGGCCGATGTGAACGCAGACTACACGGTTCGTCCGGATTCTGCCGAGACCATCCGGCAATTGCGCACGCTAGCTAAAACAGTGCAAAAGTGACAAACCAAACCGACTGAACAGTTGAAAACAGCGTCTGCTCATCTTGTGAAGTCAGCAGAACCGCACGGAAGGAGAATTCAATGCCACGAGAAAACGGTTTCGAGAATAAGCGGGTGGTTATCGTAGGTGGGTCTTCGGGGATTGGGTTCGCAGTCGCCCAAGAGACGGCAGCGCAGGGAGCCAAGGTTGTGATCGTCTCCAGCAAAGCAGAACGAGTTCAGGAAGCTATTCGTTCCATCGGAGGAGATGCAGGAGGACAGGTGGTTGACGTGCTGGACGAAAGGGCGGTGGAAGGCTTTTTCACGAAGCTCGGTGCCTTCGATCACCTAGTGTTCACTGCTGGCGATAGCCTGCCCTTACACAAGCTTGCTGTTACGGATCTCAAGCAGGCCAGACGAGCGTTTGAACTGCGTTATTGGTCTGCCCTTGCGGCGGTCAAGTATGGAAGTCCACAGATTCGAAAGGGCGGTTCCGTTGTCCTCACAACTGGAATCGCCGGCCGGCGCCCACAAAGTGGATGGGTAATCGCCGCAAGTGTCTGTGGAACGATCGAAGCGTTGACCCGTGCCCTGGCGATCGAGTTAGCCCCGGTCCGGGTCAACGCGGTATCGCCGGGAGTCGTCCGGACGAACCTCTGGCAGAACCTGAGCTCAGCAGAAAGGGACGAGCTATATGAGAGCGTGGGCAAGCGTGTGCCTGTGGGGCGAGTCGGCGAAGCTCATGACATTGCACAAGCTTACCTATTTTTGATGAAGGAAGGATTCGGCACCGGCCAGACCGTTGTGGTCGATGGGGGCACGGTCCTGGTTTAGCGCCGAGATAATCCCACAAAAAAAACGGGGATCCTAGATACGAATCGGAATCACCACGAAAGAGGAAGACCAAGGGGCAAGTCCATTTCGTAGAGACGGCCAGTTTGAACTTAGACCTTGCCACACTAGCCGCCGAAACGGGCTATAGCAGGGCTCATTTCCTACGAACGTTCCGAGCGGCGACTGGACAAACTCCTCATGGGTATCTGATCGACCTTCGCCTGGAAAAGGCTCGAGCGCTGCTTGCCAGCGGAACATTGCCATTGATCGATATCGCCACCGCGTGCGGGTTCTCCAGTCACGCCCACCTTACGACAGCCTTTCGATCAAGGTTCGGCGTACCGCCAAGTGCATACCGCCGCGCCGTGTAGCGCCTCCATAAGACTGAATCGCGGTACTTGTCCTGCAGAATCTGATTGAAACTCCCCGTCCACAGGTGATCGATTGCTGTGCCCATCCAAAACCTGCATTCGTAAAGGCCGAACCATGAATTTCGGTTCATTCAATAGAAGTTTGATCCCTTTCTGAAAGCAAGAGCCTTGGCGAATCTTCATACTCGCAATCAGTTCATCGGTTCCTATTTCAGTAAATGGATTGAACTCTAAAAGGAGAAGACTCATGACGAAACACAATACTGATTTGCATTTTGAACAGAACAGGAAAAAGGACTTCGCGCTACTAGTGCGTCTTAATCAGCAGAAGCTCACCTCCGAGCTGAAGTCGCATTACGACTTCATCGTATGCGGGGCAGGCACATCTGGTTGTGTCGTGGCTGCCAGACTCGCCGCCGATCCGAATACGCACGTGCTCCTGCTTGAGGCTGGCGGAACAGATGAGACGGATCTAGTCATGAATCCCAACCACTGGCCCATGGCACTGGGCACTGAACTGGATTGGGGTTTTATAGCTCAGCCGAATCCAAATCTGAATGGAAGAGCGATTGGCTACTCAATGGGCAAGGTCATTGGGGGTGGGTCCAGCATCAATGTTTCGACATGGTCTCGTGGACACCGAGCCGATTGGGATTTCTATGCATCGGAATCGGACGATCCATCGTGGAGTTACGCAACCGCTCTGGATCTGTACCGCCGCCGTGTTGAGGCGTGGTCTGGAAGGCCCGATCCGGATTACCGCGGCACGAACGGCACGGTGCACGTGCAGCCCGCAGCAGACCCTCACCCGTTCTCTGTGGCGTTGCTTGAAGGCGCTGAATCGTTGGGGCTCGAACGATTCCCGAATTCGAATGGAAGAATGATGGAAGGGGTGGGAGGATGCGCATTCATTGATGAAACAGTGCGCGACGGAAAAAGACAGTCGATTTTCCGTTCCTACGTGTACCCGATCATGGATCAGCCAAACATCACTGTATTGACTGGTGCACTGGTGGCACGAATTCTATTCAACCGCGACCGCGCGACGGGGGTCGAGTTCCAATATCACGGTAAGAATCTTCCCACCGAGGCTACAAGAGAAGTAATTCTCTCGCTTGGCGCGATCCACACGCCGAAGCTGCTCATGCAGTCTGGCATCGGAGACGAAGCGGAGTTGAAGAGAGCAAATATTCCGGTTCGGAGCGTTTTGCCTGGCGTTGGACGTAATCTTCACGATCACGTTGCGTTTGGACTTGTTTGGGAAAACGCCGGAAAACCGTCGCCACGAATACCAAGAAGTCAGACGTCTTGCTTCTGGAAGACAAGGGCTGCGCTGGAAGCGCCCAACTTTTATGTTTATTCGCATGGAGGGCCGGACATTACCCCCGAGAACGCAGCTCGTTTCCAACCACCGGCATCGTGTTGGTCCCTATCGGGCGGAATGCGACCCAACAGCCGCGGCACGATTCACTTGACCGGTTCCGATCCCAGCGATCCTGTATCAATTAACGCGAATTATCTTGATGATCCGCAGGACCTGAAAGATCTGATCGCCGGATTGAGCCTGGCTCGCGAGATCGGCAACTCCGCTGCCTTGAAGCCCTTCACAGCACGCGAAGTGGCTCCGGGCTCTCTGAGCGTGGCGGAACTGGAGCAATTCTTTCGCGACGGGCTTGGTACGCACTGGCATCAGTCCGGCACTGCAAAAATGGGCCGTGATGCGATGTCGGTGGTGGACAGCAAGCTCAAAGTCTACGGTGTCGATGGCCTGCGTGTCGCAGATGCTTCGATTCTGCCTCGTGTGACGACAGGCAACACCATGGCGCCTTGCGTAGTCATCGGCGAACGTGCGGCGGATGCTCTTCGGACTGACCACAACGTAGAGCTAGCGTCGGCCTTGTCTACCTAATCACGGTTGAATGAGCAATTCAGCACGATTCGGCCCAAATGCGCGCATTCAGGCACAAGGCAATCTTCACCATCTGGTTTTCTAACTGAGTTGGTAGCTAATTCTTGTACTTGAGGAGACTTCTGATGAGTACCGCAGCCCAAAAACAACAATCATTTGTGCCCAATGCCCAAGCATCAATTCGCAAAGCCCCGTCAGTCAAACATCAGCCGAGATCCAAACGCTATTACTTTGATGTGGGACTCGGTTCCGTATGTTTGTCGGGCACAGATACCGGAGGAGCCTATTGCTTGCTGGAGGTGAGTCTCGCGCCTGGGATGGGTGTCCCCCGTCATACGCATACGCGCGAGGATGAGGTGTACTTTGTTCTTGCCGGAGAACTCGAGGTCGAAGTCGGAGACCAGATGTTTGTTCTTCGGCCAGGCGATTCTCTCCTAGCCCCACGCGACATCCCTCACGAACTGCGTAATTCTGGCAACACCACGAATCACTACCTCCTTGTATTTTCACCTTCCGGGTTCGAGGAGTTCGTGATGGCGACGGCCGTTCCTGCGCCTGACAACGCGGTCGCTCCAACGGAGCCACCTGCAGTTACCGTTCGGAATGTTTATGAACTCGCCGCCTCCTACGGGATAGTTTTCGGTTAACTCATGCCAAACCTGGTCCTAGCAGGCGTCTCATTAGTTCACCGTATGATCGGTAACTGCTTATCGGATGTGGTCGCGAGTGTGATGGCCCAAGTGTCAACGAGAAGTGTGACAACGCTCATCATTGCGACATTTGTGATGACCTTGCTCCAGAAGACCACTGTTGGGCAGAATCGTCAAGGGCTGAGTTCACGCGTGCCCCTGCTTCGGACCAGTTCTTCTTGGGATGGTGAACCTTATAAGTCTTACCCGTCGGGCCAGCCGGAGCTATCAGTACTGAAAATCACCGTTGCGCCGCACACTCAACTGGAATGGCATAGTCATCCGATGCCAAGTGCCGCCTACATCGTGTCTGGAGACCTCACAGTGGAGAGAAGAAAAGATGGCAAGAAGCAACGTTTTGCCGCCGGACAGGCGGTTTCCGAGACGGTCGACACATTCCATACGGGAGTGGCAGGAAATGAGCCTGTTGTACTTATCATGTTCTACGCCGGCAGCCCAGGCGTGCCTCTCACTCAGCATGCGTGCCGTTAAATCGACTGTCAGCGGGCGGACGAAATCGCCACCTGGTGAACCGCAGAGGGAGTTAATGACTCAATCCAAGACAGGAGTGAACATGTGGCCTAATAATCGCGTTCTCGAACTCTTCGGCATTGAGTTGCCAATCATTCAGGCACCGATGGCAGGATCGGCGTTTTCGGACATGGTCGTCGCCGTCTCAGAGGCCGGAGGGCTCGGCTCGCTTGCCTGTGCCCTGTTGAGTGTGGAACAGGCGCGCATGGAGCTTGAAACCATCCGCCGACACACCTCGCATCCGATCAATCTCAACTTTTTCTGTCACCAGCCACCGCGCGACGACTTTGCTCGAGAGATGACCTGGAGACGACGGTTGGATGCCTATTACGCTGAACTGGGGCTCGAAAACAATAGCTCCATTGGGAGTTCCAACCGCGCTCCCTTCGACGACAAAATGTGCGATCTCGTCATGGAGTTTCATCCGGAGGTCGTCAGCTTCCACTTCGGTCTTCCGGACAAGAATCTGTTGGGACGCGTTCGGAGGGCAGGCGCGAGGATTATTTCCTCGGCGACGTGTGTGGTCGAGGCTCGCTGGCTTGAGGATCAGGGATGCGACGCAATTGTCGCCCAAGGTTATGAGGCCGGTGGCCATAGAGGCATGTTTCTCACACAGGATGTCTCTACCCAGGTTGGCACAATGGCGCTGGTGCCACAGGTGGTGGACGCGGTCAAAGTGCCAGTGATCGCTGCCGGGGGTATCGCGGATGCGCGCGGCATAACGGCGGCTTTTGCTCTTGGCGCCTCGGCGGTGCAAATCGGCACAGCCTACTTGCTCTGCCCCGAGGCCCAAATCAGCCCGATCTATTGTCAGGCGTTGAAATGTGCAAAGGACAACGAGACTGCAGTCACCAATGTATTCACCGGCCGTCCAGCGCGAGGGATCGTGAATCGCCTAGTCCGCGAGATGGGACCGATGTCCAATGTGGCCCCGGGTTTTCCGCTCGCTGCCAGCGCTCTCGCACCGCTCCGTTCGAAGTCAGAGATGTCAGGATCGGCTGACTTCAGTCCGTTGTGGTCAGGCCAAGCCGCTGGTCTGACTCGCCAGCTTCCCGCAGCAGACCTCACCAAACGATTAGCGAGAGAGGCTCAGATTGCTCTGAACCATGGCGTCCACGGATCGTCAAATGTACTCGTGCAAGCAGAAGCACTGCGTGTGCTCGCGCAAGCAGAGGCCTTGCGGCGGTAGAAAAGTTCCCGTATCAGTTCCTGGACGACTTCTGGTTGGGGCACAAGCATGACGATCTTTTGGCAAAATATCGGAATCTCGCTGGTCATCGTGATTGGCGGAATCGGCACAGCAAGGGCGCAGAGCGCAACGGTCAAACTTGAGAGGCTGGTGGAAACATCTGCTCGCAGGCTCACACTGGCAAGGCAGGTAGCATTTGCAAAATGGGATGCGCGATCTCAGATCGAGGACACGGCTCGAGAGGGAGTTGTGATAACGGCTGCTGTTAAGGCGGGTCAGTCGAGAGGATTGGATCGGGATTTTGTCTCCAACTTCTTCAAGGCGCAAATCGAAGCCAATAAGCTCGTTCAGTATTCTCTATTGGCTAGCTGGCACCGCGCAGGCTCGGCGCCTTTCCACCCAGCGATCAATCTCACATCCGTTCGCGCGAGACTTGATCGTTTGCAAGAAGATCTAATCAACGAATTGGCGGATACTGCAGCACTTCGCACGGGTACGGCGTGTCAGGCGGACACAGCGACGGCAGTGGGGAAGTACGTAGCCATCCACAAGCTTGAGGACCCTCTGGTCGCCATGGCTCTCGATCGAGCGATGGCTGCCACCTGTATTCCTAGCCTGCGCGCCGACTCAAGTAATGAGCACCCGCAAAACAGTCGCCCGTTTCTCGGGGCAGCGATGTTCTCGTGCAAGGCGGGGAAGGCGTCATTGCCGCAACAGCCGCCGCCCCTTGGAGGCCAATGATCACTTCCCGTTTGCCGACCGAACCGGGGAACTACTCCATTCGTGGACACAAGCGCGTTTATGAGGACTTATTTGGGACGACCCGGTTTCGGCTTGCGTCGTTGTATAACCTGACGATTAGTAGTCTCATCCGGGTTCAGATTGACAACTTCCGATGACCACGCTTCAAGGAGCGGGAGTAAGCCTCTTCCTGAGAAACGTGGTTCACTAGCTCATCAGCGCGAAGCAGAAATTTCTTGAGCAACGGAGAAGTGTTCGACTTGTTATAGCCCATCATCAGGCCAATCGTCGGAACTTCGCCACGCAAGGGGCGAGCGACCACCGATGGGATTAGCGCGTGTCGCACATAGTGCGGGAGTAGTGTGAAACCGCCCGTGGATGCCACTAACGACATTCCACCCGATAAGGTTTCAGCGTCGTAGTTCTGCTTTAGCCTGATCCCAGCCTTCGCAGCATAGTCATCAATTACGGACCTGAGAACGGGGGCCACTCGTGCGGTACTGATGAAACTCTCTCGTGCGAGATCTTGCAGTGGCACTGTCCTGTGCCTGGCTAGGCGGTGGCGGCTAGGCAGTATCGCAATCAAAGGCTCCTTAATCAGGAATTTAAAGGCCAGGCCTACGGTTTGCACCTCGCGTCGCAGCAGAGCCACGTCGATCTTGCCTTGCATCAGCCCAACCGCTAGCTCAGGTGAGGATTTCGTCATAAGGGTAGTCTCAACGTCTGGCGCCTCCTCGCGCAAAATGCGCAGCGACTCTGATAACCAGACGGCTTCTTGTCCCAGCAAAAAGCCAATGACAAACTTTGGCTTCTTCTTTGGCTGCTCAGTACCACGCGCAACATCGCAAGCCACTTCAATCTGCATCAACGCCAGCCGCACATGATTAAGAAATACTCGTCCGGCCGCAGTGAGCACAATTCCACGGGCCTTGCGCTCCAGCAGCTTTACGCCAATCTCCAATTCGAGATCGCGAATCTGCCGGCTTAACGACGGCTGAGCTGTATGCAGCCGCCGCTCGGCGGCATTCGTGAGACTGCCTTCCTCCGCGACTGCAATGAAATAACGCAAATGACGAAGTTCCATTGTTGTCGACCCATGCTTTCAAGGCATATCTCTATCATACAAAGTATTTGTTAACCACCCTGAAACAGGCACATCCTATAAACAACGCTAGTTGTCCCAACTTAACTAAGGAGATTTCTATGTCTTTGCAACGTAAACCAACCATCGTGTTCTGCCACGGCATCTGGGCCGACGGCTCGTGCTTCAGCAAGGTCATCCCCGCACTGCAGGCGGACGGCCATGAGGTCATTGCGGTTCAATACAGCCTGGAGTCGTTCGAAGAGGACGTGGCTATGGTTAAGCGCACGCTCAACCGCGTAGGCAGCCCCGTTCTCCTCGTGGGCCATTCATACGGAGGTGCTACCATCACGGCCTCGGGCGTCGATGATCGCGTGGCGGGCCTTGTCTATATCGCAGCGGTCGCCCCGGATGTCGGCGAGACTGTTCAGAACCAACTCGACAAGTATCCCTCAGATATCTTTTCTCGCGTCGAGGTCGCTGACGGGTACGCCTGGATGCTTCCGAATGGGACTGAGTTTTTCTGCGGAGATCTTTCCGAGGAAGAGCAGAAGCTCGTCTGGGCCACCCATTTTCCGCCTGTCGCGGACCTCTTCAAGCAGCAGCATATCCAGCGCACCCCGTGGAAGTCGAAGCCGAGCTGGTACATTTTGGCCACGAAAGACCACACCGTACATCCCGATCTCCAGCGCTGGGTTTCAAAGCGTATGGGAGCGACCGTGGTTGAGGTGGAAAGCAGCCATGTTCCCATGCTCTCTCAGCCTGATGTTGTCATCGATGTGATCCGAAAGGCCGCAGCAGCGGTTCAGAAAGAAAAGGCAGCATAGAGAACGTCGCGGTTGACAGACCGTCGCGGGACGGTCTGTCTTTTATAAAGGGACACACGACTATAAAGGGACACACGACTTTTCAAGTGACTGGTCTTGATAAGTCAGCTTGTCGGAGGTGAAATGCCAAATGCAAACGGCGGCAGAGTTGCCTAAGGCAGGAGTCAGAATTCGACCGTTCGCCTCAACGGCGATTCGGGGGCTGCAAGGGCGGACTCAATCTCTTGAAAGTGGTTCGAGGGGAATCCAGATTTCGACCGGTCCAATGGGTGTACCGGCTTCCGATATGCTGGTAAATCGCTCAAACTCTGGTGCGCTCTTCTCTCGACGTCCGGAGGTAGCCAGCCAATGGCCCAACAACCAGATCCAGGTGTCGCGGAGCAAGGCTGTGTCGTTGACATGAATGACCGCATACTCTCCCGCCTCAAGGGTCAGGCGCTCACCACCAACCACACCATCCGGGCCTTCATATGCGACACCGGTGAGGTAGTGGATTTTGCGATCGCCAGTGCAAGGCGACGCGCCATAGAACTTTGAGCTGCTCTCAAGCGCGGGATGGGCCAGGCGAAACGCGCGCCACTGCTGCGGGATGCCCTGAGAGGCTTCAGCCTGTGAATCGTAGGTCGCCATCGTGCCGATCAGTGACACTTCTTCGATAGTGCGGAAAACAGGATTCGGTCGATCTGCCATGGCGCTAAGGGTACTACAGGTCGGATCGCATCGTAATTTCGCCTCCGCCATCGCGGCTCATGGGAAGCGATTCGGCTAGTGTTTACTGAAGATTCGGCAGGTCCGAACCGCGATCGGGGGCGCAGTTAAAGTGTCGCGAAGAGGGGTTCGCCTTGTCTCTCTGACGTGCCGAAAACGAGTCGGTAGATCGAAACGGTGACGCGAGTTTAGGAGCGGCAACCGTGAGGGTTTTCAAGACTTTAACGGGAACTCAGAAGTAGGGCTTTGGGGCTTTCGAGTCACGAGTGGAAGTGGGACAGTGTACCAATTATTTTGTCTCACTATGGGGTTCACCACAGCCGTTCTCAAATCCAGTTGTACCAGAACTGTACCAAAACCCTATCCAATTGTGATCTCGGGGCTTACTTCGAGCGAGAAGCAGATTCCCCGAAATTGTTGAAAACATTAAAAACGCAAAGTAAAGGACGGAGTTGTTGGAACGGGGGCTCGTGCTTGCAAAGCAGATGCTCTCCCAGCTGAGCTACACGCCCATCCTTGTAACCATTTTATTCTAAAACACTTTCGAGCGCGCCGCACTTGATTCTAATAAGGATACACCACAGTGAAGAAATCCATGGCCGCAATCGCTTCCCGATGGTTTCGAAGGAAGGCCAGCCAGCGCTTGGCCCAGTCAGGATCTCTCGGCGCTCGCTCATCCAACGGGAGATGGTTCTCTCAGAAAGTTCAAAACCGAGCATGCGGAGTTCCCCATGGATCCGCGGCGCTCCCCAAGTGGGGTTCTCAACGAGCATACGGAAGATCAATTCCCGAACCTCTTTCGGCGTTCGT